>R27__coassemble_801_pt1 | contig 17123 bp, 16 predicted proteins | sample R27__metabat2_high_PE_043 | metagenome-assembled genome bin R27 | reverse complement strand
AATGCTAACTAAGTTATTTTATAATATATATGGGCTTTTTGCAAGCCTTTTATAAAAACCCGCAACTAAAAACTTATGAAATTCCCTATTGCCAAAACTATCATTTCGTTGTATTATTATGTTAACTAAACTCATATACTATTGTATATTATAATTTTCTTCGGAGAGTAATAATGAAATGCATTAAAAGAATAACATCTCTTATAATGCTTATTGTATTATTTGTATCTATTTCAGGTAGCGCTTTTGCCCTATCTGCTCCGGGCAATCTTTCTGCTCAGGCGATAGTCGTAGCAGATATGGATACAGGTATTATATTATATGAAAAGAACATGAATCAACGTCGTTCCCCCGCAAGTCTAACAAAAATTATGACAGGTCTTCTCGCAGTTGAAGCTGTTGAACGCGGAGAAATATCATATAACGACATCATAACCGCTCCAAATAACTGTTGGGAAGGAATGGATCTTGACAGCTCAAATATAGAAATAAGCCCTGGTGAAAAAATGACATTTAAGGACTATTTCTATGCCGCAATGGTTAAATCTGCAAACGAAGCCTGCAATGTCATTGCTATGGCAATCGACGGTAGTCTGCAAGGCTTTGTAAACCGCATGAATCTCCGCGCAAATGAACTTGGCTGTTATAATACATTCTTTTCAGACACTAACGGTCTTTCAAACAAAAATCACTATACAACTGCCCATGATCTTTATTTAATTACTGCCGAAGCAATGAAGCATGAAGTGTTCGTTGACGCTGTTAACACAATTGACTACGAAATAGAAGAAACGAACCTACACGCAAAAAGATATATTAATTCCTCAAACGCTCTTTTGTGCCAAGACGGACTTTATGGTGACGGATACCTTTATCTCCCTGCATCCGGCGTAAAAACAGGTTATACGAATGCTGCCGGATATTGTCTTGTTTCAACCGCCAGCAAAAATGATAAAAATCTTCTCTGTGTTGTTCTTGGATGTAATGGTCCTCTTAATACAGGCGATGAGGGTTATGGAAATTTCGCAGGGACCATCGCTCTCTATGATTGGGCATTTAAAAATTTTGAATTTCAAACTATAGCTGAAAAAGGGCAAGTCATGGAGCACGCTCAGGTTAAGCTCTCCAAAAACAATAAGACAGCTTCTTTGAGATCTGTCGAAAGTGTAAAACTTCTTTTACCAAGAGATGTCCGCGAAAAAGACGTTATTCGGGATATAACTCTTTACAATGAACGCCTCACTGCCCCCATAAAGTGCGGAACTCTCCTGGGCGAAATGAAAATATCCATTTACAATCAGGAATACGCAACCATCAAACTTTATACTGCCGAAGACATTGAAGCAGATGCAAAAGAACTTATTATAGCTAAAGCAGACGAAATTTTACAAAATCCGAAAATTCGCATAGCCGTTATTATTTCAGCAATTATTCTTCTTGTTATTATATATATTCTTATTCATTACTCAGTTGAAAAACGCCGGCACATCCGTGAAATTGCTAAAGCTGAAGAACGACGTTATGCCCAAAAAGAATGGGAAGATAGCATCACTGAAAGCTTAAAAGCTCAGAAAAAAATGATGGAATTCAGAAACGAAAATAATGAAAATAACGAAAGGGAATAATACCATGGCTCTTGACAGAAATTATTTTAATTCTATCCGTTTAGACCCCATCAAGAGAAAATATTATGACATTTCTGCCGTAGATAATATCCTCGTCGATATCCGGAAACAAGCAGAATTAATAAATCACCGTTATGAAGACTGCTTTGAAAAAGGCCAAGCACTATCGCAGGAAGTTATATCTTTAAGAAAAGACCTTGACGATATGACAGCCCGCGCAAAAACAGCTGAAAATCGCGTTGCAGCTTTACAGCTCGAACTTCAAAATACTCAAAACAGTCAAGGGAAACACCTTTCACAAACTACCTCTGCCGAAAATGTTCAAACAACCATAAATATCAATAAAATATCACAAATGTATAATTCCATGCGAACTATTCTTTCATCCGGCATTGATTCTCTAGATCAACAATGGCAAGCCTTCCTAAACGGTTCCCCGGAACTGAAACCGCCTGCCGATATTTCTGATAAAATTGAAAAAATTGCCTCAGCGCTTCAGGAAATTAATAACGAGCTGCATTAAAATAGTAAAAGCCGCCTTGATTATCAAGGCGGCTTTTACTATACAAATTATACTTAAAATTCGGCAAATGCTATCTGAATTATACTTCACAGCCAAAGCATTAAACATCAATCATAACTTTTTTAAAAAATAGTCTATAAAAAATATTTTATAATTGCTTCAGCGCATCCATCACTATCATTATCTGAAACCACAGCATCTGCCATCCGCATAACATTTTCATTGGAATTCCCCATTGCTATTCCGAACCCTGCAGCTTCCAGCATCGGAATATCGTTATCCGCATCTCCTACAGCAATTATTTCATCAAGAGAAATTTCAATAAAACTTGCAAGTTCCTTTAATCCACTACCTTTTGTTACACCTTTAGCAGTAATTTCAAGTGATGATGTTTCAGAATTTATAACCTCTAACGGCAAATTGGCAAATTTCTTCTTAAACATTTCACGCTGAGCAGGATTTTGATTATAAAAATTAATTTTAAATGTATCAAAAGGATTATTCAGATAAAATTCTGCAACATTCTCAGGCAATTCAAAAACCTTAAGATACGTTGACTGATAAGCTCCCATCTGATATTTCGCCATATTATGCGCTTTATCGTATTGCGAATATGACGTCTCTCCCATAATAACAATCTGGACATCCTCCCCTACCGAGCCTTGAACAATTGTCTTCACATCCTCTGCCTTCATACAACTTTTAAAAATATACTTCTGCACATAAGTATCATAAATAAATCCGCCGCTTGCTCCAACAACATAACGAATCTCCGGAACTTCTTTCATCACCGGTTCAATCTCACAAAGTGCTCGACCTGTATCAATACAAACAATCTTCCCGCACGATACTGCTTCTTTAATCGCCTCCATACTTGATGGAAGAATACGCTTCTTTGAATCAAGAAGCGTACCGTCTAAATCAAATGCAATTAGCTTATATTCACTCAATTTTTTATCTTATTCCCATTTTTTCTTTTAAATCGTAAAGACTTTTTTCATATTGCACCTGAGTAATCGCCCCGTGCTGAAGAAGCATATCTAAAGTATCCTTTTGCTTATTGAACAATTGCTCTTTTCTCTGACCGGATGAATTATCCGGCCTTATAACCATTCTCGAATCATCCATTAAAGTATTCCCCACATTATCCGATTTTATCTTTAAGATTCGTATTATAAAGATAATTTGCTATATAATCACGCGTTCTTAAATAAAGCTTTTCGCGGGCATAGGAGACATCATTATTAGATTCTGCTAATGCTGCTTCATAAGTCTGGCGAAGTTCAGTTCCAACATTAATTTTTGCAATACCTGCATTAATTGCATCAAGAACACATTGATGCTGAATTCCCGAACCTCCATGAAGAACAAGCGGAATACCGGCAGCCTTATAAAGATCTGCTATATGAGCAATATCAAGCTTTGCTGCTGGCTTTTTCTGGCCTCGAACAGCTGCCGCAACGGCACCGTGAATATTACCTACAGCAACTGACAGCCAATCGCATTTTGCTTCACGGGCAAAGCGTTCAGCTTCATCAAGTTTCGTAAATCCCATCTTAGATGCAAAAATTTCTTCATAGGGAGGCATAACCTTATTCTCATGCCCCATTACAGCTCCAAGCTCAGCCTCGCAGGGAATTCCGGCTTCATGCGCGGCAGTTGCCGCTTCTAATGTCTTTTGAATATTATCTTCCAAGGAAAGACGCGAAGCATCAATCATAATAGACTGAAAACCTGCCCTTATCGCCCGTTCAATAAGCGGCATATATTCAACCTCAAGATTATCCTCATCAATTACAGGAACATGGTCAAGATGAAGAAGCGTAAATTCAGGCTCTTCATACTTATGATACTCATCCGCTATCCATTCAAGCGACTCTGAACTCATCTTTGTCCACTCAACTCTTGCGACCTGAATCATAGCAATAGAATTTTCATCGCGGATTGCCTCAATTATAGGCTTTACCATCGGAGCATGCGGACAATTAAATGCCGGAATGCACTTACCCAATTCCCTCGCTTTTAATACGACTTCATCAGTTTTCATAGTATCTCCTTATGTATTATAAAAATTATTTTTTATTTTTTCTCCACTCAGTTACCGTCTGAAGATTCATTTCGAAATCCTGGCGATTTTTGTGAAGCATATTCTTTAATGTCATTCCGGTAAAAAATGACTGAATAGCAGCCATAAACGTAAAACCGCAAACAATAAGCGTCGGGAACTTTTCAACTTCGCCGGTTTTTATAAACGCAGCCATAATCGGAACAAAAAAGCAAAGAGCAATAATAGTTAATATCAGCGCAATTATACTGTAAAATCCGAGAGGCTTATAATTTTTATAAAGACGCATAATCGTTCTTAAAACCTTAAACCCATCAGAATACGTATTAAGCTTAGACTCGCTTCCCTCAGGACGGTCGCGGTAATCTATTATAACGTTTTCAATCTGCATATTTTTGTCAATCGCATGAATACTCATCTCGGTTTCAATTTCAAAGCCTTTTGATAACACCGGGAAAGTCTTAACAAACTCATAACTGAATGCTCGATATCCCGTCATAATATCTTTAATATTATTTTTAAACAGAAGATTAATACTCCACCGCACAATCCTATTGCCAAAATTATGAAACGGACGCTTATTCTCAGAAAAATATGTAGAAGAAAGCCTGTCACCTACAACCATATCTGCCTTTCTATCCAAAACAGCACTGACCATCTCCGAAGCGGCAGATGCAGGATAAGTATCATCTCCGTCTGTCATAATATACGCCTCAGCATCAATCTCCCGAAACATCCGCCTGATAACATTACCCTTTCCCTGCTTATATTCATGCCGAACGACAGCACCTGCCTTTTTAGCAATTTCAGCGGTACCATCAGAAGAATTGTTGTCATAAACATAAATCACAGCCTCAGGAAGAGCAGCCTTAAAGTCCTCAACAACCTTTTTAACCGTTTTTGCTTCATTATAGCAAGGAATCAAAACAGCTATTTTATCCATAATCAATTATCCTTTCCGTAAAGAGGAGAAAATACAAGAAACGGGAAAATACAGAAGAGATTATACGTATAACGAAATTCCGCAAATACAGGGGACGCAACAAGCAACGTTACAATATAAATTACAAAGAATATAAATGCAAAGAGCGCAATCTTATTACCCCTTGAAATGGCAAGAAACATTAGCGCTATCATTAACCAAACATGCAAACCTGTACTTTCGAAAATGCAAAGAACCGGATTTGTATCAAAACGGTTATTATATCTCCACAAAAAATGATAAAATTCGTTTATTTGCTTCGTTAATCCGAACGACGGATTGCTCTGATCAACAATATCCGTTACCTTCCAGTACTCATAACCACTATTCCAAATACCCTTTGTCTGCTCAACATATGCTTTAAAATACTCCTTCGGATGAGAAATTCCAAGCCTCAACCAAAGTTTAAAATAATCAAAAATATGCTCTTTTAAATATTCCTGATCGCCTGTTGCACGAACAAGTTCTTTTATTGGATTAGAAATAAATTCAGAATAATTAACTCCAACCTGATCAATATCAATTACCTTAAATAAAAGTCTTTCATCCTCTTCAGATAAACAATATCTATCTTCAGTTATAACTCTTGCAATCTGCTGAACAGGAATTGAAAGTGATTCTATTGTATCAGTTTTACTTACACCTATTGCATTTAGCACAAGCCCTTTCATAATAATTGAAATAACAATTATCCCAATAAGCGTAAAACACATTTTCTTATGAGATTTCCGGAATAATAATATAAAAATAACCGATGCCACCGCCACGGACATAAGCCCATTACTTCTGAAAAGACACGAACCAATACCGGACAGAATAAGAAGCTCCCACGTGATAAAGGTCTTTTTGGAAAAACCGTTTTGCATTCTGAATACCGTTATAAAAAACACAGATATAGCCGAAGCAAAAAGAACATCCTTCCAAATTGTAAAGCTATACATGAAATGGCACGGAACAAAAGCAAACCATACTGTAATTATTACAAGAACAATATTCTTTATACCGATTCTTTTAAGCGTCGAATTAATATACCCGAAGGTACATCCCATAACAATTATCTGAAAAACATTATATAAAGCAATGGCTTTATTATAATCACCACCAAAAACTTTAAGTCCAATTGTAACGAATAGCTTTATAATCATCGTGTGATAAAACGGATGATGATTAGAATAGACATTATTTGTAAGCTGCTCAAGCTGAGAAATACTATCCTCTGTTAAAACCCCGGGATACTCTCCTAAAAAAAGAATCAGACAATCAACAACTATAATTATCGCCGCTGTTATAAAAAATACACGCTTTGCTGATTTTTCAAAACTATCTGAACCGGCATCAACTTTAAACGTCAACCTTTTAAAATCCTCACCTTTTGATACGGCGATAAGACTTAAAAAATTATACGCCATGCGAAATCCACAAACTGCGCAAATTACAGCTCCTGAAGTGTTCAACACCCGATAATTTGCCGCAATACACAATAAACCAAAAAGAATTGACAAAACTATAACCGTTATTTTAAGCCCTTTAATAAAACGCTCTTCGCCGTACTTGACAGTTTTCAGATATGAGCTGCCTATCCCAAAAAGCGCAACAATAATATATGGTGCTAAATACGCATCCGTATTTCTGAGAAAAAGCACAAATACGATTGCTAAAAGCACATCAAATATAACAAATATACGGTTTTTACTTCTAATTTTGCCCATACATAATTAATATATCATAATACGTTTTTAAATTCAACAATCGGCCAAACAGCAAAATAAAACAGATGAAAAGCATTTTGTTTTTATTGAAAATGATTTTTACGAATGATATACTTATATTTAATTATTTAATCTTTTCATAAATCGGACAAGCGAATTTTCTAAAGGGAGGAATGCAGAAAAATGAGTCGGAACAAAAGAAAAAAGAAAAGAACTCCATATTTTATAATGCTATTACTGGCACTTATATATGTTACAGCTATCATAGTTTTCGGTTTTTCAGATCCTCAGGGACTTTCTGACTCCATTGCTTCACTCACAGGTCACGCAAAAGTCAGACTCAGTTCCGGCAGCATTGATGCAAATGTGACAAGCCTTTCAGCAATTGTTACCCCCGAAGATATTTCCAAACTTCCGGATTTTAAAAACCTTGAAATTGCTGACCTCTCGGGAAGTACATGCTACCCGGATATCATGAAATTTGCATACGACAATCCCGAAATAAAAGTAACTTATACAGTCCCAATGCCTAACGGCAAAACAGCAAATAACGATACAACAAATCTTGACTTATCCGGTCTTCGTCATGAGGATATTTCTCTTGCTCTTGATAATTTGAAATTCCTGCCGTATATCTCAGCAATTGACCTCGGAACATCATCGCAATCCTTATCCCCAATCACTCCCGATGATATAGCACGCATCCGCGAAAACTGCCCGGCAGCATCACTTTCATATGCAATTGATCTTCTTGGTTCATCTCACTCAATTTATGATGAATCAATTGACTTAACCGGTCTTACTTCTGCACAGGTTCCAGAAACCGTAAACGCATTTTCATATCTTCATAATTTATCAAATATTAAAATCGCACCAAATGCAACAACAGACGGATCTCTCCAATGGAGCGACATATCAGCAATCTCGGCCGCAGCTCCGAATGCTATTCTCGATTATAACTTCTCAGTCTGCGGAGTTAATGCAACTATGGCAGACACATCAATCGATCTTTCCGCTATCACTCCAGGAGATGTCAATACGGTTCTGGCAGTTCTTCCCGGAATGAGCCAGCTTAACTATATAAATCTTGGGAGCGACGCAAGCGGCCTTTCATATGATGACCTTGATAAAATATTTGCAGCTGCTCCCGATGCCTTAATTTCATATTCAACGTCTCTTTGGGGCAAAGAAATCAACTTCACGGATACCGTTCTTGATTTTAACCACATATCAATGAACGACGCCGGTGCAGCTGTAAGCAGAATTCTTCCTTATATGCGGGCATGCACAATTCTGGATATGGACTCTTGCGACGTCAGCAATGAATCCATGGATGCAATCCGCTCAAACTATCCAAATATTGATGTTATCTGGAGGGTTTGGTTTGCAGGATACAGCGTAAGAACAAATGTTGAAACGATTCTGGCATCAAAGCCATCAGCATACGGCGATGTTACTGACGCAAACTCAACTGTTCTTAAATACTGCACAAAAGTTAAAAATCTCGACCTCGGACACAATGACAAACTAACAGATGTATCATTTATCGCTTCCATGCCGGATCTTGAAAACTGTATTTTAACATGTACATCTGTTAACTCTTTTGAACCATTCAGAAATTGCACAAAGCTTGACTATCTCGAATCTGGCGAAACATACGTGTCAGATCTTTCGCCATTTGAAAATCTCACGCAAATAAGATATCTCAACATAGGTCTTAATAAAAGTATTTCAGATTTATCCCCATTATATAACAACACAAATTTCATGAAGCTTTATCTTGGCGGAACAAGTATCAGCCAGGATCAGATCAATGAAATGGAAAGCATCCTAGCCGCAACAGGCCGTAATGATTACGACTTAAGTGCTGACGTTACATACATTTCAACAAACGGTGGAACAGGCGGTTACTATACAGCAACCGAAGGAATGTGGCGTTATGACAGACTCGTAGGTACAGCAGAAAACTGGATTCATGCCCAACAAACAGGTGTTGCAGAAATGGTTGCAAGCGAAAAATACGAACAAATCCGTGAAATATTCAGATACAGCGAAGCTCCAAACTGCTATTCAACTCCAGCAAACGACCCTCTTTACAATCCACACGACAGTATATATTAATTGGTTATTATACTTATGAAAAAAATATTTTTTACAATTACACTTGCAACCATCCTTCTTCTTTTTGGCTGCGACAGCAAAGCATTCAAAGCAGAGGCCACCCCTACTGCAATTCCAATTGTTGAGGTTTCTCCAACACCTCTTCCAACTCCGACTCCAACTCCTGAACCGTTTGCAGACGGCTTTGATATCTGCGGCGTTCACTACAAAAAAGACACAACCTTTATTGACTTTCGAAATTATAAAAAAAAGGACCTGGAAACGCTCCGAAATGTTTATCCATATCTTACAAATCTTAAAAAATTAAACCTTGGAAACGAGCAATTCAATCCTATTCCCTGGAAAAGAATTTATAACCTTACACAAGAATTCAGAGATGTTAAAATAATTTACCATTTCAATATATATGGGAAAAACTGTTCCCTTCAAGATACAGTGCTTGATTTAAATCACTGTGAAATCGACGATCAAGGCGAATATATCAGACAAATTATTTCATGCATGCCGAACCTTAAATATCTTGATCTCGATACATGCGGAATAGACTCCGAACACTGTGCTGCCATAAGAGATGATTTCCCGGATATGGAAGTCGTCTGGAGAATATGGTTCGGAAGCCGCAACCGCTATACAGTTAGAACTGACGTTGAACGTATACTCGCATCAAAGCCCTCAGCTTACGGTAATCTGACAACCGAGAACACGCACGACCTCATGTATTGCACAAAAGTGAAATATCTCGATTTAGGGCACAATGACTCTCTCGGGTCAATTGAATTCTGCTCATACATGCCGGAGCTTGAAGTCGCAATTATCGCGATGACATTCAGAGTCAAAGATATTTCACCTCTTCAGAACTGTCCTAAGCTTGAATTTCTGGAATTACAATCAAATAAAATAATTGACGTCGCTCCGCTTTCTGATTTGAAAAATCTTGAATACTTAAACCTTGTTCAAAATTTTGATCTTCGCGATATCACTCCGCTTTATGGCCTTCACAAGCTCAAAAAGCTATGGTTAGGCTGCACAGATCCTGTTCCCAAAGAGCAAATTGAAGAGTTTAAAAATCAAAACCCCGACTGCTCTGTAAATACGATATCTTTTGACCCTCATGAAGGCGATTGGCGATATGATTTTTCAAGAGAATCACACGTTAGTGAAAGATATGAGCTGCTCGTTGAACAATTCGGATATAAAGGTGAAGCGTCTCCTTACAGTATTGCAGAAAACGATCCACTATTTCAACCGCACTAATTAAATCTCATACTAAACGCAATACAATATTCTATATTTGTAAACTATCCTTAAGGAGGAATTATTTATAATGGACGGAAATGTAAGACCTGCATCAATGGCGCGAATTACAAACCAAACACTCGCAAAAAATTTTATTGATGAACAGATTCCCCTTCTTCAAAAACAAATTGGAGATAACAAAGTCCTTTTAGCTCTTTCAGGTGGCGTTGATTCATCGGTCGTCGCAGCTCTTTTAATAAGAGCAATCGGCGACAAATTAACCTGCGTGCATGTAAATCATGGCCTTTTAAGAAAAGGTGAGCCCGAGCAGGTTATTGATGTTTTCCGCAATCAAATGAAAGCAAATCTTATATATGTTGATGCCGTTGACAGGTTTTTAGATAAACTCGCAAACGTTTCTGATCCGGAGAAAAAACGGAAAATTATTGGAAAAGAATTTATCGATGTCTTCGCTGAAGAAGCAAAAAAACTTAACGGTATTAAGTTTCTCGGTCAAGGTACAATATATCCCGATATTCTGGAAAGTGACGGCGTAAAGAGTCACCACAACGTCGGTGGTCTTCCGGAAGAACTGGACTTTGAGCTTGTTGAACCAGTTAAATTTTTATACAAAGATGAAGTCCGTCAGGTTGGTCTGGCGTTAGGCCTTCCTGAATCGATGGTATTTCGTCAGCCATTCCCCGGTCCGGGTCTTGGCGTTCGCTGTGTTGGAGCAATCACAAGAGATCGGCTTGAAGCTGTCCGGGAAAGCGATGCTATCTTAAGAGAAGAATTCGCAAATGCAGGCCTTCAGGGAAAAGTTTGGCAGTATTTCACAATCGTTCCTCCATTTACCTCAACAGGAATCAAAGACGGCAAACGTACGGATGAATGGCCGGTCATCATAAGAGCCGTCAACAGCGTTGATGCAACAAGTGCAACTATTGAAGAAATTCCTTATTCTCTTCTCTATAAAATCCGTGATAGAATACTAAAAGAAGTCGAAGGAGTTAACCGAGTTCTTTACGATATATCCGATAAACCGGTTGCCACAATAGAGTGGGAATAATCGTGAAAAGCTCGGAAAGCCTTGAAAACACTGGGGTTTCTGAATTTGAAAATCTCTTCTGATAACAATTTGATAACAGAACTCTAAAAGGTCATCATTCTTCGTACCAAGTGGTTTTGGAGTAAAGAATGATTCCAAGAGGTGTTCGAAAGGTATCCATATTAAAAAGCAATCCCTTGCTGAGAGAAATCTCGGCAAGGGATTTTTTGCGTCTATAGGGTTTTACTTGGTGAACAGATCTGAAATCTCCTGAGAAGGAACCTTTGCCCGGCGGCTATAGGTGTCATACTTCGGATAGTTGTATCTCCACTGGTCGTACTCTTCCTTGGTGATCTCACCATTACGGTACTTCTCTTCCTGTTCATACCAGGCAGAAAGCATATCAAACATGGAAATGTATTCGAGACCTTTGTGTTTGTCGAGTCGGAGGCAAAGCTCTCCGTCAATCTGCCCTACTTTAAGACCTCTCAGATCTTCCAGGGCAAACAATGTATGCATCAGGCCAATATTGGTGTCTATATCGGGAACTGCCAGCGCAGCGGGAGAAATATCCAGTGCCTGAGCCAGCGCTTCTGTTACATCTGCTTTTGGGGTACGGGTTCCGGATTCGTACTGAGCCATGCGAATATCGGCAGTTTTCTCAGGAAAGCCGATGATCTGACCAAGATACTTTTGGGTCATGCCTTTCAGATTACGGATAAAACGAATTCTTTCACCAATTGCCATAGCGTTATCACTCCTGTGTTTGTAAGTGGCTGTATTATAGCATATTTGTTTAAGGATAGTCAAGAAAACTAAAACAAAAATGTTTAATTATTTTCTCCAAAGTCTATTGACATAAACAAATATGCTTAGTATAATGATGGAACACTAAACATAAATGTTTAGTGCAACAATTGAATAGCCACTACCAAATGGGATATGTTTCCCCGGGAAGTACCGCCGAGACCTCTAATAGGAGCGAGCGTACCAAAGGAAACCATACGCTGCGGTGAGACTCCGGGGCAGGAACTGCATTAGGAAGGGTGGTGCGAAACTAACAGACACAGCTTCGTAAGAAGCAGAAAGGATTATCAATGGAGAACACTTTTATCCGAGCTGAGGATGTAGCGAAGGAACTCGATATATCCAAGGCTTACGCGTACAAGGTCATCCGGCGATTAAATGCAGAGCTGGAGACCAAAGGCTTCCTGACCATACCGGGCAGGATCAGCCGAGACTATTTTTTTGAACGATTCTACGGAATCAGAAAGGGAGGTAAATAATGCCGGTATTCAAGGACGAAAACAAGGGCACCTGGTATGTCATGGCACGCTATGTGGACTGGACGGGTGAACGAAAACAGAAATGCAAAAGAGGCTTTGCAACGAAGCGAGAAGCCCAGGAATGGGAGCGAATGTTCCAGCTGAAGAGTGCGGCGGATATGGACATGAGCTTTGAGGCATTCGTGGAGCTTTATGAGAAGGATCTGAGACCGAGGCTCAAGGAAAACACATGGAACAGTAAGGAACACATTATCCGAACCAAGCTTCTTCCTTACTTCGGGAAGCGAAAACTCTGCGAGATCAGCAATAAGGATATCATCGCCTGGCAGAATGAGATGCTTGCGCACAGAGATGAGAAAGGGAAACCATACTCAGCAACGTATCTGAAAACGCTGCACAATCAGCTGAGTGCCATTTTCAACCATGCTGTCCGCTACTATGAACTGAAGCGAAATCCGGCAGCGCAGGTTGGCAACATGGGCTCCGAAGAGCACAAGGAAATGCTGTTCTGGACAACGGAGGAATATAAGAAGTTTGCCGAAGTGATGATGGAGAAGCCCCGTTCCTATTACGCATTTGAGATGCTGTACTGGTGCGGAATCCGTGAAGGAGAGCTGCTGGCACTTACTCCTGCCGACTTTGACTTTGAGAAGAAAACGGTAAGGATCAACAAATCCTATCAGCGTATGCATGGAGAGGATGTGATTACTTCTCCAAAAACAAAGAAAAGTAACCGTACAATCAAGATGCCGGATTTTCTCTGTGAGGAGATGAAAGACTATTTCAGCCAGCTCTACGGGCTCAAGAAAAAAGACAGGATCTTCACCATCACCAAAAGCTATCTTCACCATGAGATGGACAGAGGGGCTGAGAAAGCCGGAGTAAAGAGGATCCGTATTCACGATCTGAGACATTCCCATGTTTCTCTCCTGATCGATATGGGTTTTTCCGTGGTAGCAATCGGAGATCGTGTAGGACACGAAAGTGAGCGTATCACTTTGGATTATGCTCATCTCTTCCCTTCCAAACAGGACGAGATGGCAAGAAAACTGAATGAAAGAGGTGAAGAATATGTCAGCTAAGAATGTAGACAGACACAACCGTTTTAGAAGCATTACGGTTGGATTCAGAGTATCTCCGGAAGAAAACGAGGCAATCAATGCAGCAGTGGCACTTTCCGGGCTGAACAAGCAGGAATACTGCTACAGACGATGCCTTGGTCGTGAGATTACGGTACAGGGGAATCCCAAGGTGTACAAGGCTCTGAAAGATCAGCTTGCAGCTGTACTGGAAGAGCTCAGAAGGATTGAAACTGCCGGAGAGGTAACAGATGAAATGCTTGAGCTGATCGAGCTTATCGCGGTCACTCTCGGCGGTATGAAAGGAGACGGTGCGAATGAGTGAGACAAAAGAAAAAACTGCTCAGATTCCCGCTGTTGGCGCAGCTGGTGAGCAGTCATTTCCAAACAATATAACTGACAATAATATAGCAGAGAATGCACCGGAATTCAACGATGAATTTCCGTGGGCGGAACAGAGGCGGCTTCTTCGCCTCCTGGATCCTCACTATCTCAACACGGTATCCATGACGGAACTGTATGAGAATGTGTATCAGAGCAAACCGCCGCTGATCGATGGGATGCTCTATCCCGGGGTACAGCTGTTTGCGGGACCGCCCAAGTTGGGTAAGAGCTTCTTCATGGCTCAGCTTGCCTATCATGTAAGTACAGGCACACCCTTATGGGGTTATCCTGTCCGGCGCGGGACTGTTTTATACCTTGCATTGGAAGATGATTACGGGCGCTTGCAGAAGCGCCTGTATCAGATGTTCGGTGTAGAGAGTACAGACAATCTGTATTTCTCTGTTTCAGCCGGGCAGATCGGAAATGGGCTGGATGAGCAGCTTGAGAATTTCGTAAGAGAACATCCTGATACGATTCTTATCATTATTGACACGCTGCAGAAGGTCCGGGAAATGGGCGGTGATAAATACAGCTATGCTAATGATTACGAGATCATCACCCGCCTGAAGAACTTTGCAGACAGCAAAGGTATCTGTTTGATACTGGTGCATCATACCCGTAAACAGCAGGCAGATGATCCCTACGATATGATCTCCGGCACAAATGGTCTTATGGGTGCTGCAGATGGCGCATTCTTGTTGAAAAAGGAAAAGCGTACTGCCAATGCAGCAACACTCGATGTGTCCGGCAGAGACATTCAGGATCAGAGGTTCTACCTGAAGCGTAATACGGAGAGGCTGATATGGGAACTTGAAAAGATAGAGACGGAGCCCTGGCGTGAGCCACCTGAGCCTTTGCTTTCGGAGGTTGCAAAGCATATCAATGCAGAACAGCCGGACTGGGAAGGAACATCCACGGAATTCATCGAATTACTTGGGTTGGATGTTCAGCCTAATACTCTGACTTACAAGCTGAATGTAAATGCAGGCAGGTTGCTTGATGAATATCACATTCAGTATAGCAGCAGTCGTAATCATAACGGCCGTAAGGTGAAGTTCCATTATGAACAGACAGAGTAAAGCGTGTCGATGGTGACGCTCGTGACGATGTTTTTGATAGTGGGGGCGGTCTTAAAAAGACCGTCACCATCGTCACGACCGTCACGGAAGGGATGGGATAGGATATGAAAAGAAATGTTCAACTGCCCTACGAGCTGTTCGTAGCGCTTATCAAATTTCATCTGTTTCAGGATGATGACTATGCAGATGAAATTGCAACAGGCTTGGAGCAGAAGCTCGATGCGCTTGTAAGGCATGAGCTTTATGCGAAGTACAAGACTGCACCAACGGAAGAAGAACGAGAGAAGGCACGGCAGGAATACCTGGATGAACGTGGCGTTCGTGAGAGTTTCCGATGGTGATTTCTCCTTGGAGACAAACGACAGGAGCGTGGCACGCTCCTGTTTTTGGCAGACAAGGAGAAGCGGAAGATGCCCTACGGCGAAACCTGCAGGGTGTCGGGAGTAGCCCTCGGAGAGCGCAAAACCTGTTTACAGGTTGCATTTTTGATGGCTCTGCTGTCAAAAGTGCTTTTGCGTTACTCTTGACAAGAGTAACAGAACCCGCCGCCGATGCGGCGTTACAAAGGAAGTGATGTATTTGATATGATGAGAACCATCAGTGCAATGGTAGGTAAAGGATCTGTCAGTCATAACAGCCGCCAGTTTAATGCGAAGAACACGGACCCGGAGCGCACTCCCCTGAATATCAATTACTGTAATGAAGATATCAGGGAGGTGTATCACCGGCTGTTCGATGATGCACTGGAACGCTTCAATGACAAGCAGACCAGATCAGACCGAAGAATAGATGATTATTACGAGAAGATTCGCAGAGGGAAACAGGAAAAACCATTTCATGAGCTGATCCTTCAGATTGGAAACTGCGATGATACCGGAGCAACTACCGATGTGGGCGCACAGGCAAAGGCAGCTCTGGATGAATACTACAGAGGATTTGCAGAGCGCAATCCGAACCTGTGTGTATTCTCAGCTCATCTCCATATGGATGAGGCAACGCCTCATATCCACATTGATTTCGTGCCTTTTATTACCGGCAGCAAGCGTGGCCTTGACACCAGGGTATCACTGAAACAAGCTTTGGCTGCGCAGGGATTCAAAGGAGGTACCCGAAGGGAGACTGAATGGAGCCAATGGGTACAGGCTGAGAAAGAACAGCTTGCGGCTGTTATGGAGCGATACGGTTTTGAATGGGAGCATAAAGGCACTCATGAGAAGCATCTGTCCGTGCTGGACTATGAAAAGAAGGTTCGTACTGAAGAGGTTGCAGAGCTGGATATGCGGGTTGCAGAAAAGCAATCGGAAATTGCCGCTCTGGATCAGCAGGCTGAACAGGCACAGGCTGAGGTCAAAGAGATAGAGTCTGTACTTGCTCCCGTTGAAAAACAGCAAGTCAAGATTGCAGAAATTGAGAAGGTACAGCCAAAGAAGTCTGCATTGACCGGCAAGGTGTCCATGACGGAAGCAGAGTACGAAACGCTTTCTGCAGGGGCAAAGAAGTATGTAACCTATAAACGGAAAGACATCGGCCTGCAGAAGAAAGTAGACGAGCTGACGGAGCAATTGGCCCAGAAGGATACCTTTATTGATAAGCTCAAGGGTATCATCGCCGGACTTAAAAGTAAGATCTCTGAATTGGAACAGAAGCTCAGTTCAAGGGACAGTATTCGTGAGCAGATGGAACATGGTCGATTGAAGTCTGAAAATGACAGCCTCAGAAAGGAGAACCAAAAGCTGAGGGATGTGTTGGCAGCTCATGGCATACCATTTGGAAGAAAGCAAATTGATCGTGACAGTAGGTAAATAACAGTATATACGGTGGCATTCGGGAGGACTCGGATGCTGCCGCTTTTTCACGTTCTGATGTCCAAATGATTGACTTTCATGATATAATAGGAGTGCCAGCAATGGCGTGTAATGGAGAGATAATTTGAATTTAACGATTACAAATAAAAAAAGCAATCCTGTCATAAAAGGCATAAATGCG
>R27__coassemble_785_pt1 | contig 17364 bp, 13 predicted proteins | sample R27__metabat2_high_PE_043 | metagenome-assembled genome bin R27 | reverse complement strand
CAATTGCAGCATCTGCATAGTCTATATTATCACCGACTAAAATCAGCGTCTGATAGCTTTCGGCAGTTAAATCCTCATCGGAAGTCAGAACCAACGACCTGTATCTGAACGATTGCGACAGCTCAGTTATGACATCTTTCTTATTTTCCGAACTAATATCGGCATAAACCTCGTCAAAACCGTTAATTTCAGCAATATCCTGAACTTTTGACGGAGTTTCATCAGTTACGAGCACTATTTTGTTAATTCCGAGCGAACGGAGCTTAAAAAGAACCTGAGAAATATTGTTCGCTTCATCAGAAGAAATGACTACTATGCCGCCGTATTTCCCTGAGACATATAAATAATAGCATATACCGGCTTCTTCGAATGACAAATCCCCTACCTTGCAGCCGTGATTTTCAATAAATGAACGCCGCCCGAAAAGAATCGGCATTTTATTGATTACGGCTGTTATGCCGTCAGGATACTCAGTAAAATCAGAAACTATATTCTCATCATAATCAAAAAGATGCTTTTCAAGGAAAGCCTCCGCAACATTGCTTTTTGAATTATAAAGAATATGATATAAAAGATTATTAAATACCTTTTCATCAAGAGCATCTGAATGGCTTAACACTATTTCAGGCTTTCTCTTATCAAAAATACCTGATTTATCGATAATAAGAAGCTTTGAATTACTCAGCTCCTCAAGAGTCAGTGCACTTTGAAAAATCACTCCCTCAGCTGCTGATGCGCAGTAAGCAAAAAGAGCAACTGCTTCGCTGGACGCGAGAATTGAAAGAGGCGTGCAAAGAAGAATAACGCATAATGCTCTGTGAATTGCAGCTCTGAACTGATAATATGATACGAGCGGAACAATAATTGCAAAAGCAATTGCCAGGAAAATTCCTATAGATAAAATAAGCGTTATGCTCCGCCTTAAAATCTGGGAGCTTTTCAGATAATCGGTTCCGTCAAATTCAAGCTGATGATTAACTATATCAAGCGTAAGCTTATCGCGGCTGTCAATAAGACTTACTGCCTGCTCGGACGTATAATCCATCAGAATATCAATAAGCCTCAGCCCGACCTGATAAAGAATGATAACAGCTGCGCCTTCAGTATAATATCTCAAAACAAAAGCGACTATATCAACTACCAGAATTATGACGGATGAGTTTAATATATCCCCTGCTATAATTGAAAATACGGCATCATTAATAATATCAAAGCCGGCAATTACAGCAGCCGCTATAAAAAACAGTTCCGAACGAAAAGAAGCGCCGTTTGATAAAACAGCGGCAGCGAACATAATAGATGCCGCTGCCAGCCTTATAAGCAAAAATGTTTTCCTGAATGACGGAGATATGACAACCTTTCTTTCACGTCTGCCGGATTTAGGCTCATATTCGTATTCAATTTCTTCAACAGGCGCACGCTTATGCTCAATAACAGGTGCGCTTGAAACTGCCTCTTCAGGTTTTTTATCCACAGCCTTTACTGAATTGATATCCGCATCGATAAGCTCCTGCCAGGAAACTGACTGGACGTACGATTCATCGTGCTTTTCAGGCTTGGATTTCTTTTCTGCTTCAGTGTATAATTTGCTTCTTTTTTTCGGAGGATCCATTTTTACAAAGAAGGAATTCCCCTTTTTCATAACTATCCTCTCGAATATTAAAAATCAGAGTGCCTGTATATTATGCCTTACCGTCAGACCCGAGAACGTTAACAATCTTATGAGCAACAATTCCCTTAACTGCTGCACGGGCAGGCTTGAGATACTGCCTGGGGTCAAAGTGATCAGGATGCTCGGCGAAATACTTGCGGATAGTTCCTGTCATAGCTAAGCGGAGGTCAGAGTCTATATTAATCTTGCAGACGGCAAGCTTAGCAGCCTTTCTGAGCTGATCTTCAGGAATACCTACTGCATCAGGCATTGCTCCGCCGAAATCATTAACCATCTTAACAAATTCCTGAGGAACGGATGAAGAACCGTGCAGAACAATCGGGAATCCGGGAAGACGCTTAATGCACTCTTCAAGAACATCAAAACGAAGCGGAGGAGGAACAAGGACGCCGTCAGCATTACGCGTGCACTGGGCAGGAGTGAACTTATATGCACCGTGAGAAGTTCCGATAGCAATTGCAAGAGAATCGCAGCCGGTTCTTGAAACAAACTCTTCAACCTCTTCAGGGCGCGTGTATGATTCCTTGCCGGACTCAACGCTGACTTCATCTTCAACGCCTGCGAGCGTTCCAAGCTCAGCTTCAACAACTACACCGTGATCATGGGCATATTCTACAACCTGCTTCGTTAAAGCAATGTTCTCTTCAAAAGATTTGGATGAAGCATCAATCATAACGGAGGTGAAACCGCCGTCAATGCAGCTCTTGCAGAGCTCATATGAATCGCCGTGATCGAGATGAAGAGCGATAGGAATATCGGGATTCTCAATAATTGCAGCTTCAACGAGCTTTACGAGATAAGTATGATTTGCATATGCACGGGCACCCTTGGAAACCTGAAGAATAACAGGGCTCTTAAGCTCCCCTGCTGCTTCCGTGATTCCCTGAACAATTTCCATGTTGTTGACGTTGAATGCACCTACTGCATAACCGCCGTCATAAGCTTTTGCAAACATCTCTTTTGTTGTTACTAATGCCATGATAAAACTCCTTTTATAAAAAATATATTTTCTAACAATTATATGCCTTAAAAAAGACCTTAAATATTATACGCTTTTTGATAAGCTAATTCAACATAAATTCTTGTTATTCATCAAGCTTCAGTACAGCTAAAAACGCCTCCGTAGGAATTTGAACTGTTCCTAACTGACGCATCTTCTTTTTACCTTCCTTCTGCTTTTCAAGAAGCTTCTTTTTACGCGTTATATCTCCCCCGTAGCACTTGGCTAAAACATCTTTTCTAAGAGCCTTGACCGTTTCGCGGGCAATTATTTTACCGCCTATTGCAGCCTGAATCGGAACCTCGAAAAGCTGACGGGGAATATTGTCCTTAAGCTTTTCGCAGAGCTTTCTTGCACGGCCGTAAGCTTTATCGCGGTGAGCAATAAAGCTCAGCGCATCAACCTGATCGCCGTTCAGAAGCATATCAACCTTGACGAGGTCAGAGGTTTTATATTCCGAAAGCTCATAATCAAGGCTCGCATAGCCTTTTGTTCTGGCTTTTAAAGTATCGAAGAAATCGTATATTATCTCATTTAAGGGCATTTCATAACGGAGCTCAACAAGACGCTTATCCAGATACTGCATATCCTTATATTCGCCGCGCCTGTCCTGACAGAGCGGCATTATATTTCCGACAAATTCAGACGGCGTTATGATGCTGACCTTCATATACGGCTCATAAGCCTCTGAAATAGATGCGACATCCGGATAATTATGAGGATTGTCAACCATCACCTCTGAGCCGTCAGTTTTTATAACCTTGTAAATAACAGACGGAAGCGTTGTTACGAGGTCCAAATCGAATTCACGCTCAAGGCGCTCCTGAATGATTTCCATATGAAGCATACCGAGAAAACCGCATCTGAAGCCAAACCCCAATGCGACTGAGCTTTCAGGCTCAAATGAAAGCGATGCATCGTTCAATTTAAGCTTCTCAAGAGCATCGCGGAGGTCGGGATATTTAGAACCGTCCTCAGTATATATTCCGCAGTAAACCATAGGCCTTGCAGGCCTGTAGCCGGGAAGCGGCTCAGCCGTTGGATTATTAAGAAGCGTGACGGTATCTCCGACGGTTGTATCAGCAACATTTTTTATAGATGCGGTAAAATAACCGACATCACCTGCTGAAAGCCTGTCGCACGGGTCAAAGCCTATCGGGCGCAGATGCCCGACTTCAACGACCTTATACGTTGCACCCGTAGACATCAGAAGGACTTCATCATCCTTTCTTATCTGCCCTTCAAAAAGGCGCATAAAAACAATAACGCCTCTGTAATTATCATACTGGGAATCAAAAATCAACGCCTTTAATGGAGCGTTTTCATCGCCAACAGGCGCGGGAATGCCGTTAATTATTTCATCAAATACGGCATCTATATTTATACCTGCTTTAGCAGAAATCTCAGGAGAGCTTTGAGCGGGAATTCCGATAATCTCTTCTATCTCATCCTTTACGGCCTGTGGGTCTGCCGCAGGAAGATCGATTTTATTTATAACAGGCAGGATTTCAAGGTCATTATCCATTGCAAGATACGTATTAGATAACGTCTGCGCTTCAACGCCCTGCGATGCGTCAACAACCAGCAACGCGCCCTCGCAGGCGGCCAGAGACCTTGATACTTCATAATTGAAGTCAACATGGCCCGGAGTATCAATAAGGTTAAGAGTATAGACCTGCCCGTCCCCCGCTTTATAATTGAGGCCGACAGCTCTCGCCTTTATTGTTATTCCGCGCTCCTTTTCGAGGTCCATATCATCTAAAATCTGGTCCTCCATTATGCGCTCCTCTACTGCACCGCATTTTTCAATAAGACGGTCCGAAAGAGTAGACTTTCCGTGGTCAATATGCGCTATTATAGAAAAATTTCTTATATTCTTCTGAGACATAAATTTAAATCCCTTTATGTTTACTTTTTAAGTATTATAACTTTGAAAATTATCAATGTAAATATCTTTTCTTGAAAATAATCGCACTAAGTGATAGAGTATATAAGGATGAAAAAATAATATTTTCGGAGGAAAATTTAATGTTTGAAAATCTTATAGAGGTTCTTAAGCAGAACCCCAGAAAAATCGTCTTTACAGAGGGCCATGATGCAAGAATACTCGAGGCTGCATCCCGCCTTAAGAAGGAAGGTTTTTTAACGCCGGTGCTCGTCGGTGAAGTTGACGTAGTTAAAGGCAAGGCAAAGGAATGCGGTTTTGATATCGAAGGTCTTGAAATTCTTGACCCAAAGACGTATCCCGATATGGATAATATGGTTAAAACCATGTTCGAGTTAAGAAAAGGCAAAATGACCGAGGATGAGTGCCGCGAAGCACTTTCCAAAGGAAATTATTTCGGAACAATGCTTGTTAAAATGGGCGTTGCAGATGCTCTTCTCGGCGGAGCAACATATTCAACCGCCGATACCGTCCGTCCGGCTCTTCAGATTGTTAAGACGAAGAAAGGCGCAAACCTTGTTTCTTCATGCTTTATTCTTGTCAGGAATGACGAGATGCTCTGCATGGGCGACTGCGCAATAAACATCTCTTATGAAGATAAGAAGGATAAAGAAGGCAACGTGGTTCTCACCGCTGCTGACCAGCTTGCAGAGGTTGCAATTGAAACAGCTAAAACAGCAAAAGTTTTCGGAATGGATCCGAAGGTCGCTATGCTTTCCTACTCAACTAAGGGCTCAGGAAAAGGCGTTAACGTTGACCTCGTCCGCAATGCAACAGCTATTGCAAAAGAAAAAGCTCCAGAGCTTGATCTTGACGGCGAAATGCAGTTTGATGCAGCTGTTTCTCCGACGGTCGGCCAGCTGAAGTTCCCCGGCTCAAAGGTTGCAGGTTATGCAAATACCTTTATTTTCCCTGAAATTCAGAGCGGAAATATCGGATATAAGATTGCTCAGCGTCTTGGCGGATTTGCTGCTTACGGCCCGATTCTTCAGGGCCTCAATGCTCCTATTAATGACCTCTCCCGCGGATGCGACGCCGAGGAAGTTTACCAGATGAGCATTATCACCGCCGCACTTGCATAAATATTTGTGAAGAAATTATTTGCACTTTTATCAATAGTATTATTTTTCAGCGTAATTGCGCTGACAGAATCAGCGAAGGCTAATATTCAGCCTTCGCTGATTCCAATTTCTTATGCTGCAGATATAAATGACAGCTATATTATCTCTATATCTGAAGTTATGATAAAAAACCGCGGAGCATATTCCGTTAAAGATTCAAACGGAAATACAGTATATCCAAACTATATTGAGCTTTATAACAATTCCTCTGAAGCAGTTAATCTGACGGGGTGGAAATGTTGCTATAATTGAACCGGAAATTCCCAGGGAAAGAGATAGATGGAATTTGACCGTCAGCGGATTCTATACAAGAGTAGATGAACTGAAAGCATTTATCACTAATAATGATTATGAGAAATTCTGTGTTGAAAGAATAAGTTCAATTTTAAAGCTTACTGACCAGGAAAAAGAAAAATATTTTGGAAATATTCTAATTGACAATTAATAAAAAGACTTTCCCTGATTAAGGAAAGTCTTTTTTAATACTCAATAAAAAATAGTCATAAATTAAAAAGGAGCGGCGTTTAAACCGCTCCGTATATTTTATTCGTCTTTATTAAAAATCTTAAATATTGAATCAAAAGGATCTTCAGAAGCATCCTTTTTAACTTCTGCAGCAGAAGGCTCAGCTTCCTTTTCAACCTGATTGAAAAACGGAGAATCTGAAACAGGACTCTGCTCCTTCTTCGGTTTTTCAGGAGTCTGCATAATAGGAATTATCGGAGCATCATCAGAAACAAAGGAAGGAATAGTTGCAGAAGGCTTTGAAGAAGATTTTGCCGGAGCTTTATTAAATGAATAATTATCATTTGCCGGAGCATATGCCTGATTCTGCCCTTCTGCAAAACCGGTAGCAATAACCGTGACTCTTATTTCATCCTGCAGAGAATCATCAAAGCTTGCACCGAAAATAATATTTGCATCAGGATGAGCAGCTTCCTGAACGAGATTTGCAGCTGCTTCAACATCTTCAAGAGACATATCTTCAGAACCAGTAATATTAATCAGAACTCCGCGCGCGCCGTTTATAGAGGTTTCCATCAGCGGGCTTGCAACTGCCATTCTGGCAGCATCTTCAGCTTTACCCTTACCTGCTGCATGGCCTACACCCATATGAGCAAAACCGGCATCCTTCATAATGCAGGTTACATCAGCAAAGTCAAGATTAATAAATCCTGTATTCTTTATAAGATCGGAAATACTTGAAACTGCCTGCTGAAGAACATCATCTGCAATCTCAAATGCATTGGCTAAAGTAATTTTCTGATCAGTTGCAAATTTCAGCCTGTCATTCGGGATAATTAAAAGAGAATCAACCTTTCCTAAAAGCTCCTGAATACCGACATTTGCCTGATCCATGCGGCGCTTACCTTCAAACTTAAAAGGCTTTGTGACAACGCCAACAGTTAAACAGCCTGCTTCACGGGCAATTTCAGCAACAGCAGGAGATGCGCCGGTTCCCGTTCCGCCGCCCTGACCGGACGTAATAAAAACAAGATCCGCTCCTTCTACGGCTTTTGCAAGATTTGCGCGGCTTTCTTCAGCTGCTCTTTTTCCGACTTCAGGATCTGAGCCTGCTCCCTGCCCACGCGTAACCTTTTCACCAATCTGAACTTTAATATCGGCATTGGAAACTGCAAGAGCCTGGCGATCCGTATTAACAGCTACAAATTCGACACCCTCCGTGCCGGATTTAACCATTCTGTTAACAACGTTATTTCCCGCACCGCCGATTCCGATAACTTTTATAGTAACAACATTTTCAGGGCCTGCTTCTGCTTTAAAATCCATATCTTCCCCTCCATATAGTAACTTATAATATTTTATAACAAATAAAAGTAAAGGTCAATATAAATCAATAAGGACTGAATTTAGCGTTCATTCCGTCAGATACGTCAATTATACCTATGTCCCCTTCCTGAAGCTTGGAAATAGCACTTAAAACGATGGAAAACTTATGCTGAGTTGCATACGGGTCACCGAGATTAATTGTATATTTTCCACCGTAATACAGAAGGACTTTGTTTGTATTTGAAAAATCAATCTTTGTTATATGATATTCAAGATTCCTTTCAACAATCTGATAAAGAACCTCTTTTAAATAACTTACTGTTCTGTCATCATTATCGGCAGTTGTTATCGTTTCATTTATAAAAAGCGTTCCAGCATTAAAACCTGTAATCGGAATAAGAGTTCCTTCTTCCCCTTCAGCGGCTTTACCCAGAATCTTGCATTTTTCATCCATCGTCCACAATTCGTTTCCGAGCTTAAGATAAGCCACGGCCTGGCTTTCAGTCACATTAATTATTACTTTATCAGGCAGAGCTCTTTCTATTGAAACCTCAGTTACATACGGAAGCTTTGCAAAAACACGGGTAATGGCTGCAAATCTGTCAAAGAAAAACAGATTATCTCCCTGCTCAATTTCAATAGCATTGATAATTTCCTGAGAAGTATAGTGCTGATTACCGTTAACGATGATATTATCAACGCGGAAAGTAATTGACATCACAAATATAACTGCAATTACAATCAATACGAAAGTAATCGCAGAGCCGATTGACGTGCGCCTGCGGGGAGCAGCCATATATTCGGCATGAGCATTTTCACTTGGCAGCTGGGCACTTGCCATATTACTTACCTTTCAAAGAAATAATAATACCTGAAATATCTTTAACTGAAGTATAGTTTGCAAGAGACTTAGAGCATTCCGACATTTCATTCAAAGCAGAATCATCTGAAATAAGACTGCCAATTGCCTGCAGAAACTTATCCGAATCAAATTCAGACTCAAGCATAACCTTTGCAGCACCTCTCCATTCAAGAACCCTCGCATTTTTCTCCTGATGATTATTAGTGACATTCGGAGACGGAACAAGAACAGATGGTTTTCCGATGTAACAGAGCTCAGATAACGTTGAAGCACCTGCTCTGCAGCATATCAGGTCTGCGGCTGCCATATACCTTGGGATATCGGGAATAAATTCAACTATTTCTACATTTCTTTTTTCATAATCAGGACATATAAGTTTTAATTTTTCCATAAATCCGGAAAAATACCTTTTCCCTGTTACGTGAATTATTCTGAAATCATTATCCAATGGGAGCTCAGGAATAATTTTCAGGAAAATATCGTTCATATATCCCGAACCCAGAGAGCCCCAGAATGATAATAAAAGTTTGGAATTAATACCGAGCTCAGTCTTACACTTATCTTTATCAAGCCCGTTAAACTCCTCCCGGACAGGCGTGCCCGTAAAAATAACTTTTTTCTTATCACTGTAAGCATTAACAGCATCTCTGACGCCAACCAGTATTCTGTCAGCAAAAGAAGCAGTCATACGGGTAGTTAAGCCGGGGTATGCATTGCTTTCATGAACAACCGTCGGAATACCAAGCTTATTTGCGGCAAGAAGCACAGGATAACAAACGTATCCACCCGTTCCAATAACAGCATCGGGACTGAAATCTTTAATAATCTTTTTTGCCTTTGAGGCAGAAACCAGCACGTTTCTTATCGTGCATGCATTATGACGTATTCCGTCAATACTAAATGAACGGGATAAATTCGTAATTGAAACTGTTTTTATATCAAATCCGTTTTCCGGGACTATTGAGCACTCCATATTCCCGTCAGAACCGATAAAAAGGATTTCTGCGCCATATTCATTTTTCAGATAATTTGCGATAGCAATTGCAGGATAAATATGACCGGCAGTTCCACCGCACGAAAATATATATTTCATAATACCCTTTCAAATGAAAAAAGGTGGGAAGAATGCTCCCACCTGATAAGGTGAAATATTATAAATATCTTTGGTAAACCCCTATAAAGGAGATAATTGCAAATAAGAAAGAAATACCTGTAAAAAGGAAGAAAAGCTCTTTTTCAGACCATTTTTTGCCCGTCCATCCTCCCATTTCAAGATGGTGATGAAACGGCGCCATTTTGAAGACTCTTTTGCCGTGTGACAGCTTAAAATAACCAATCTGAATTATATCAGATAATGTTTCAATAATATAAATAAAGCCGAGAGTAATGAGAATAAGAGGCATATTATATGCAAATGCAAGCGCTGCAATTGCACCTCCTAAAAAGAGCGAACCCGTATCCCCCATAAAGCATTTAGCAGGATTATAATTATAAAACAGAAAACCGATCAGACCACCAATCATAGCAGATGCAAAAATACCGAGCTGCAAAAAGCTTTGCCCTGCTATATACGTGATAACAACAAAGAAAAGAAATACCGGAATTGATGTTCCCGCAGCAAGACCGTCAATTCCGTCAGTAATATTAACAGCATTGACCGTCCCGACAATTACAAAAGCCGATAAAATAAAATACAGCCATTTTGATATATGAACTTCCTTATTAAAGAAAGGAACATATAAAGACCTTGTAATATTCCCGTTTTTATACATTATAAGAACAAAAGCGAGAGCCGCAACAAGCTGGAGCAAAAACTTTGCCCGGGGCGTAAGCCCCAGATTTTCCTTATGCTTAAGCTTTTCCCAGTCATCAAGAAAGCCGATTGCTCCGAAAACAAGAGCAAAAAGGAAAACAAAAAGATGAGAAAAATTACCTTTAAGCATCCCGTCAAATCCGACAGTAAGAATAACGAAAGCAGCTGCCAGGATAAACATCACGCCGCCAAGAGAAGGCGTCCCTGTCTTTGACATATGCCACGTCGGCCCGTTATCTTTAATCTGCTGACCTGCTTTTTGTTTCCTGAGCCAAGGGATATAGTACTTTCCGAAAACAGTTGAAAAAAGCAGCGCTAAAACAAATGCAGTTATAAGTTTTACAGTCATTTAGAATTCTTTTCCTTAAGATAATCCCGGACAACCTCGCGCTCATCAAGATGATGCTTCTCATGCCCGATAACCTGATAATCTTCATGGCCTTTGCCGGCTAATAATATTACATCACCTGAAAGCGCATTGTCAATAGCATAGCGAATGGCTTCAATGCGGTCGCAGATAACATGAACTTCAGCCTTCGGATTAACGATTCCTGAAACAATCTCATCAATAATTGCCTGAGGCTCCTCAGTTCTCGGATTATCAGAAGTAACTATAACAACATCTGCATTATCCACAGCAACCTTGCCCATTATAGGCCGTTTAGCTCTGTCTCTGTCACCTCCGCAGCCAAAAAGAACAGTAAGCCGGCCTTTCGTGACAGGCCGCAGCGAAACAAGAACCTTTTCCAAAGCATCGGGCTTATGGGAATAATCAATGATTATTGAATAATCAGAGCCTGTCGGAACTGATTCAACTCTTCCCTTTACTCCTTCTGCTGACGAAAGCGCATCTGCACACTGCTTTAAAGATAAATTCAAAGCGCAGCAAACAGAAATAGCGGTCAAAGCATTATATACTGAAAAGCTTCCGGGAATAGATAATCTGACAAGCGCAGTTTCATTTCCTGAAACAGCAGCAAACCGTATACCCTGAGCTGACATTCTGATATCCTTTGCGCAAATATCTGCACTATCCTCACTTGCCGAGGTTGTTATTATATTACAGCCGCTTTGCAAAGCCGTATTTTTCATGAGCTCAGCCCAATTATCATCAGCATTTATGCATGCAGTGCCGCAATTCTTAAAAAGGATTGATTTTGCCTCGGCATATTCCTCCATAGTATTATGAAAATCCAGATGATCCTGGGAAAGGTTCGTAAACGCAGCTATATCAAACTTAAATCCTGAAACTCTGTCCAGAACAAGAGAATGAGAGGATACTTCCATAATAACATATTTGCAACCGTTATCAGCCATTTCTCTGAACAGCTCCTGAAGCTCAAGGCTTTCAGGCGTGGTATGCTCGGTATGGATAAGCGTTTCCCCTATCATATTTCCGTTAGTTCCGATTAATCCGACTTTGCTGCCCGTTTCAGATTCTAAAATATGCTTAATAAGATGAGTTGACGTAGTTTTTCCGCTTGTTCCCGTGACTCCTATAATCGTCATTTCTGAATCAGGATGATTATAAAATTCACATGCAATCAATGCCAAGGCAAGCCTGGCATTATCTACTGCGATACATGGCACAGATATTTCAGACGGCATATCTTCACAAATTACAGCAGATGCCCCGGCATTTACAGCGCTGTCTATAAACCTGTGCCCATCAGATTCAAACCCCTTTATTGCGACAAAAAGAGAACCGCATTTAACCTTTCTTGAATCATAGCAGATGCTTAATATATCTGTATCTTCAAAATTACGGGATTCTTTTATATTAAGATTTTTTATTAATTTTGAAAGTTTCATCTTTATACTCTTTCCGCCACTCTCAGTTTGGCACTCCTTGAACGGGGATTCTCCTTCAATTCCTCATCAGACGGAATTACAGGTTTTCTTGTGATTGACTTTAACGTTTGAACAAATCCGCATGTGCAAACCGGAGCTTCCTTTGGACACATGCATCCGTTTATCCGCCTGTTTATCCCCAGCTTTACTATTCTGTCTTCCAAAGAATGAAAGCTGATAACGCATATTCTTCCGCCGGTATTTAAAGCATCAGGCGCAGTATCAATCATCTCGCGAACTCCTCCGAGTTCATCGTTAACGGCAATTCTTATTGCCTGAAAAGACCTTTTAGCAGGATGCTGCTTTTCACGGAGAGCCTTTGCCGGCATTGAAGCCTTAATAATTTCAACAAGCTCAAAGGTAGAAGCAACCGGTCTCGCTTTAACTATATTGGAAGCAATTCTCCTTGAATACTTTTCTTCACCGTACTCATAAAGAATATTTGCAATCTCAGCTTCATCATACTCATTAATAATATTATAGGCTGAGAATGACGACGCCCTGTCCATTCTCATATCAAGCGGAGCATCAGCCATATATGAAAAGCCGCGGGAAGCATCATCAAGCTGAGGAGACGAAACTCCGAGATCAAAAAGCATTCCGTCTGCAAGACCGAATCCTGCATCCATAACTATATTTTTCGTATGCCTGAAATCATCTTTTACAAATAAAATCTTATCTTTATATGCCTGCAGCCTCTCTGCACAATAAGAAAGAGCCGAATCATCTTTATCTATACAAATAAGATGCCCCGTTGTAAGCTTTGACGCAATAACGGATGAATGCCCGCCACGGCCTAATGTTCCGTCAACATAAAGCCCGTCAGGCTTAACAGCTAAATATTCTATACATTCATTTAAAAGAACAGGAATATGTCTGTCAGATTCCATTCTCAATACCTCATTATTGCGTTAGTTAACATTATAAAAGGTTACATAATATTTTGCAACTGTTAATTAACTGGCGTTCAAGATTTCTGTGATATATTTCTTCAAGGCGCTGCGTGGAAAGACCTAGTGGCTTTAAAATAAACGGGGCCCTGTCAATAAGGAAATTTCCGTCAGATTCAATAACACTTTCAGATGAACCGGCTAGAAAATCACGCACAATCTCAGGCCTTCTCAGATTCTCTTTTTCATTAAAAGAACATCCTTCATTCGTAAGAATACATCTTCCGCCTATATCTGTTCCGTAAATAATTCTGTCATGATATTTTTCAAAAAATAATAACGCTTTTTCTTTATCTTTTGAGAAATTCTCATACATTTCTATTCCCGGCGTTAAATCAATCATAACAGACGGATGACTGTCAAGAATTTCTGCCAGCCTTTCAAGCTGAGCGCTCATAAAAAAGAAATGGGCAAAAATCACTTTCAGCTTTTTATGACGGTCAATAACATTTAAAACCTCACTATACTGTTTTTCATTGTTAATAAAAGTTTCATCATATGCCCATCCCTGCTTAACAAGCCACGGAGAAACATCTTTGGACCAGTGATTTTCAGGGTCATTAACATGCCAGGTGATTGGAATACCGTTTTTTTCAAGATATGCAAAAAAAGGTTCCCAGGAATCTGAATCAAAATCCGGAATAGGATATGCTTTTCTCATTTGAGGCTTTCCTTCAAGCAATTTAACGCCGTCTGCGCCCATATCAAAATAAGGCTTTAAAAATTCAATCTGAGCCTCCCCTATTCTGTCTGCATTTTTAAAATAAAGCGAAGCATCAGGTGCTGCAAAAACATAAAAGCGGTCCGGATACTCTTTTTTTAATTTCAAAGCAAGCGGGGCAAGCGGACCGAACGACGTATGATAAACTGATTGTAAAACAGCTTTGTCAGTTCCTGTCCTGTCCATGAATTTAATTATATTATCTCCGTTAAACTCAGGAGAAATATGAAGATGTTCATCAATAATATACATATCGGAATCCTTAATAAAAGCCCTTGGCATTTAGCCAAAGGCTTAATAAAAATATAAAACAATTATAAATCAGAACTTAAGAGGAAGATCACCCGTCTGCTCAGGGTCCTTATCAGCTTCAACCTCTGCAGCAGGAGCATAATTTACTTCTTTTTCCGCCTGAGAATTTGAACGGAATGCACCCTGCGTCTGGCGAATTGTTGATAAAGCATTATTCAGGCTCTCTTCGGCCTTACGCATCATCTCATCAATATATTCGCTTGCAACACGCTTAAGCTCAGCAGTTTTCTTCTCTGCATCATTAATCATCGCATCGGATCTCTGCTTTGCAACCTTAATGATTTCCTGTTCGTCAACAAGCTTTTCGGCCTGCTCCTCGGCATTTTTACGAAGCGACTCCGCCTCGCGCTTTGCATTCCCTATAAACTCATCTCTGGCAGATACGAGCCGTTTGGATTCTGAAATTGAAGACGGAAGAGCTGCCTTAATATCATCAATAATCTCAATTGCCTTTTCACGTTCAATGATGCACTTATCATTTCCGAGAGGAACTCCCCATGCTTCATTAACCATTCCGTAAAGAATATCAAGTAATTCCAGGATATCGTTAGAATTATCCATTTATTTTTTCCTCCAGTTTTTTGCTTTATTATTAATTTCATCAATTAATTCATTAGGAACATATCCCGATAAATCGCCGCCATAATAAGCAAGCTCACGCACAAGCGATGAACTGAGAAAATTATACTTACTGTCTGACGTCAAAAACATTGTTTCCATCTGAGGATTAATCTTTTTATTAGCCAGGTTCATCTGGAATTCATATTCAAAATCTGATGAAGCCCTTAAACCTTTAACAATTACGCATCCCGGATAGTTCTTGGCATATTCGGCCAAAAGACAATCCTGCGCATCAACGCGGACATTCGGATATCTCGATACAGCCCGCTTTACCATATCAATTCTTTCCTCAACAGAAAACATCGGAGAAGACTTTGCGCTGTTATGCATAATACAAACGATTACTTCATCAAAAATCTTTGATGTTCTCCTGATTATATTTAAATGACCAAGCGTAATCGGATCAAAGCTTCCCGGGCAAATTGCAATTTTCATAGTCAGTTACTTTCTCGGGTATAGGTAATAATTTTAATTTTACCGTATAAATATTCCTTTAAAACAACATAGGGATAAGGCATCTGAACAGTATCAAATTCCCGCCTTTGTTCAAGAATTATTATACCACCTTCAGTTAATATGTCAAATAATTTGATGTTTTCAAGCACTTTTCCGTACAAATCAGAGTCATACGGAGGATCAATAAATATTAAATCATATTATTGCATCGTTTCAGGAAATCAACAGAATCAGCTGCAATCACTTCCGATTTATCGCCGAATGAACAGATATTTATATTTTCACGGATTATCGAAAGCGAGTTTTTGGAATTATCAACGAACGTGCAAAAAGATGCGCCCCTGCTTATTGCCTCAATCCCAAGCTGACCAGTTCCTGCAAACAAATCAAGCGCTTTTCTTCCTGCAATGTCATTCTGAATAATATTAAAAACTGATTCCTTTACGTTATCCGTCGTTGGCCGGACAGCATAGTCCTTGGGCGTCTTTAATTTTCTGCCTTTTGCAAGACCTGTAATTACCCGCATTTATTCATTCTCCGTGAAAATAATTATAAACTGCAGCCGCAGTGCTTTCCGGAACTACTTTTTTAAGTTCATCTATTCCGGCATTTTTAATTCCCTTAACTGTTTTAAAATACTTTATCAGATCCGCTTTTCTTTTTGCTCCTATTCCTGAAATATCGTCAAGAGAAGACCCGTATCCTTCCATTCTGATGCTGCGCTGATATTCAATTGCAAAGCGGTGGGTTTCCTCCTGAATTCTTCCGATAAAGGAAAAAACAGCGGGATTGTTTATTATGCTTATTTCGTCACCCTCAGGCGATATAAGAGCGCGTGTTTTATGATGGTCATCTTTTACCATACCGAAGACGGGAATGCTTAAATTAAGCTCTTTAACGGCCTTCTGAGCAATATTTGCATGAGCCTCTCCGCCGTCAATCAAAAGCAGATCCGGAAGAGAAGAAAACTTATCGTCATTTTCTGTATATCTTTTAAAACGGCGGTATACCGTCTGATACATTGAGGCATAGTCATCAGCTGAGGATAAATCTCTGATTCTGAATTTTCTGTAATCCCGTTTAAGCGGCTTGCCGTCAGAAAATACAACCATTGCCGAAACAATACCTGTATCTCCCAGATTGGAAATATCAAAGGATTCAATCCGCCTGGGAACATCACTGAGGCAAAGCATTTTCTTTAAAAGCTCAAGAATTTTGAAGGTCCTGTTTTTTTCTGTTGTCCGGCGTAGAATTTCTTCACGGGAATTCAGAACTGCCATATCAAGAAGATTCTTTTTCTCGCCTTTCTGCGGATTAATTATATGAACTTTTCTCGGATTTTTCTCTGAAAGAAGCTCTTCCAAAATCTCCGCATCCTCAAGCACGGACTGAACTATTATATTCTGAGGACAGTATCCGGTTCTCTCTGAATAATACCTCAGAATAAAATCTGCAATTGCGGCGTTTTCTTCTTCAAGAGGTTCATCAATTATAAATGTTTCTTTATCAATTAAATCACCGTTTATAAAATGCAAAACAGAAAAGCACGTTACAGCTCCAAGCGTCAGCCCGATTGCGTCAGTATCTGCAAAAGCTGTTTTAATCACCCTCTGATGATTGGATATCCCTTCGATTGCCCTTATTCTGTCGCGGATTGATGCTGCCTTTTCAAAGTTTAATTCCTCAGCGCTCTGCTCCATCTGATAAGTCAGAGAATCAATCAGTTCTTTGGAATTACCGCTTAATATTTCTTCAGCTATTTTTGAGCGGGATTTAAACTCATTATATATATTCTGTTTAGTGCACCATCCCTCGCAATTACCTATCTGATAATTAAGGCACGGTCTCGAATATTTCCTGTTTTCAAACTTTCTGCTGCACTGCGGAAGAAGAAGCGCTTTATTAACAGATTCAATTATAGATCTGGTTACTCCTCTTCCCCCAAACGGCCCAAAATACTTCGCTTTATCCTTATCAGGCTTTGAAACAATTTCCATTCTTGGATAATCATCATTTATATCAAATCTTATAAACGGATAACCCTTATCATCCTTTAAAAGAATATTATAATGCGGTTTATGACGTTTAATTAATGAATTTTCAAGTATTAATGCCTCAAATTCGCTCTCAGCAATTATAATATTAAAATCGCGGACATTATCCACCATTGCCGCAACCTTAGGCAAATGATCACCGTGGAAATAACTGGTCACACGGTTTTTTAGACTTTTAGCTTTACCGATATAAAT
>R27__coassemble_784_pt1 | contig 17458 bp, 10 predicted proteins | sample R27__metabat2_high_PE_043 | metagenome-assembled genome bin R27 | reverse complement strand
GGCAATTACAAGGCGAAGGTTGACTGCCGGCTTTTAAAGGATTTGGAAGGAAAGCCTGACGGGAAGCTCGTTCTCGTTACGGCCATCACTCCCACGCCTGCAGGCGAAGGGAAGACGACAACGACCATTGGCCTTGCTGATGGCCTTAGAAAAACAGGCAGGAGGGCGATGGCGGCCCTCCGCGAGCCGTCGCTCGGCCCGGTTTTCGGAATCAAAGGCGGAGCCGCGGGCGGAGGCTATGCGCAGGTTGTTCCCATGGAGGATATAAATCTGCACTTCACGGGGGACTTCCACGCAATCGGCGCGGCGAACAATCTTCTCGCGGCGATGCTTGACAATCATATTTATCACGGCAATGCATTGGATATCGACCCTAAGAAAATCGTCTGGCGAAGATGCGTGGATATGAATGACAGGCAGCTTAGGAGCATTGTTGACGGGTTGGGGAAGTCCACTGACGGCGTTCCGAGGCAGGACGGCTTTGATATCACCGTCGCCTCCGAGATAATGGCGGTTCTTTGCCTGGCGGACGGAATTCAGGATTTAAAGACGCGGCTTTCCCGGATTATCGTTGCATATAACCGGAACAATAAGCCCGTTACGGCCGGAGACCTCCATGCCCAGGGCGCTATGGCGGCGCTTTTGAAGGATGCGATTAAGCCGAACCTCGTTCAGACGCTCGAGGGGACGCCTGCGTTCGTTCACGGCGGCCCGTTTGCGAATATTGCCCACGGATGCAACTCCGTAACGGCTACAAAGCTGGCGCTTAAGCTGAGCGATTACGTTATAACCGAGGCAGGGTTCGGCGCGGACCTCGGAGCCGAGAAATTCCTGGATATAAAATGCCGCCTTGCAGGGCTCAAGCCTGATGCCGTGGTTATAGTTGCGACGGCAAGGGCGCTGAAGCTTCACGGCGGGGCATCGAAGGACGAGCTTGGACGCGAGGACCTCGAGGCTCTTGAAAAGGGCATGCCGAATCTTCTTCAGCATATATCGAATATTAAGGACGTCTACAAGCTGCCGTGCGCGGTCGCAATAAATGTTTTCCCTGGCGATACGGAAAGAGAGCTTGAGTTAATTAAGAGCAAATGCCGCGGGCTCGGCGTGAATGCGGAAATATCGGACGTTTGGGCAAAGGGCGGCATAGGCGGAACGGAGCTTGCAGACGAGGTCGTCCGCCTGTGCGGGCAGAAAAATGACTTTTCCTTTGCGTATGACGATAAGGATACTGTCATGAATAAGCTGAACGCAATCTGCAGGAAAATTTACCGTGCCGACGGCGTGCAGCTTACGGGCGATGCCCAAAAGCAGCTTAAGCAGATAGAGGATAACGGCCTTGACAGGCTGCCCGTATGCATGGCGAAAACGCAGTATTCGTTTTCGGATGACAAATCCCTTCTCAATGCGCCGAGGGGCTTCACAATAACGGTTAGAAACCTGAAGGTTTCCGCGGGAGCGGGCTTTATAGTTGCGCTTACGGGGGATGTTATGACGATGCCGGGGCTTCCGTCCGTCCCTGCCGCCGAAAAAATCGACGTTGACGAAAACGGCGTTATTACGGGGCTTTTCTGAAATTTTACAAAGAACGGCGTTTTTGATATAATAAAGGTTAAGCTATAAATATTCGCTTAGGAGAATATATGGAGATTAACAGACTTTCATCAACAGCTCTCACGGCTCTTTTCCTGCAGCAGGCGGTTATGGACTCAAAGGATGATTATAACCGCGCGCTCAGCATAGGGAGCTTCCCTGTTTTCGATGCGGTTGTGATAACAGCCTCGAACGCATCGCAGGCGGAGGGCTATGAAAAGCAGATAGAGTACCGCAAAAGCTCGGGCAGGCTCCCTGCGCGCACGGAATTTATAGTCGTGCCGGATGAAGGCGGGAAGCGCATAGGCTCGGCGGGTTCAACGCTCTCGGTTATAAGAGAGCTTAAGGCGCGCTACGGCTCATTTGAAAACAGGCGCTTTCTTGTTATTCACGCAGGCGGAGATTCAAAGCGCTGCCCGCAGTACAGCGCGCTCGGAAAGCTGTTCAACCCTGTTCCGACGGTTATTGACAGCACCCCCGCGACGCTTTTTGATATGTTCATGATGACGATGTCCAGCATACCGGGAAGGATGAAGGACGGAATGCTCCTTTTATCCGGAGACGTTATTCTCCTTTTCAATCCGCTGATGTGCGACTTCAATTCCTCCTCGGCGATTATCACCTTCAAGGAGAGCGCCGAAACAGGAAAGGACCACGGCGTATGCCTCCGCGATGAGGAGACGGGAAACGTTAAGACATTCCTCCATAAGCTGTCAGTTGACCAGCTTAATTCAGCGGGAGCCATAGATGAGCGCGGGAACGTGAATATTGACACGGGCGCAGTTCAGCTGTCCCCTGAAATTCTCAATATGCTTTATGCGATGGTTGAGGATGATAAGGAATACAGGGCTATCGTGAACGGTAAGGTCCGCCTTTCCCTTTACGGGGATATAAATTACGTCCTCTCAGAGGATGCAACGCTTGAAGGGCTTCAAAAGCAGGCCCCCGAGGGGAGCTTCTGCGATGAGCTGACGCTTGCGCGCGAAAAGCTCTGGGATGCAATAGGCTCATATTCGATGAAGTGCCTTTCAGTTTCCCCGGCCAAGTTTATTCACTTCGGGTCAGTTTCAGAGATAATGAAGCTTATGGAGAGCGGCGTTGGCGAATATGAAAACATCGGCTGGAAAAAGCAGATAAACAGCAGCATCGACAGATGCGACGTTGCAGGCTATAATTCTGTTCTCAGCAGCGGCGCGGAGATTGGGAAAAACTGCTATCTTGAGGTTTCCTACGTCCATTCAGGCGCAAAAATCGGAAGCAATTCATATCTTTCGTATTTAGATATCCATGAAGGCGAGGTTATTCCGGATAACGTTCTTATGCACGGGCTTAAGCAGAATAACGGAAAATTCGTCTGCCGCATCATGGGAGTTGATGACAACCCCAAGAGCGATGAAATATTCGGGGTTAAGCTTGAAAAGGCGGGGAAGCTTTTGGGGGCTGACCTCGGGGATTCCCTCTGGAACGCGGAGCTTTATCCTGAATGCGGAAATATAAAGGAGGCCGTTTCCGCGGCGCTGAATCTCTATAACCTGATTAACGGCAAGGGTGACTTGGATTCATGGAAAAAGGCCGGTAAGAAGTCGCTTTGCAGCGGCTTTAACGATGCTGACTCTCAGGCGCTTATTGACTGGAACAGGCGAATGGAGGAGCTCGTCCGGATGGATGAGCTGAAAAAGCTCATTGAGGCGGGAAGGCCTGCCAGAGAGGCGGCTGACGTTCTTAAGAGCGGGACGCTGACGAAGATTCAGCTTGAATGGCTTGAAAGGGAGCTTGCAGGGCTTGATACGGATAAGCTTCAGGACTTTTCATATGCAATGCGCCTTTACTATTATCTCGGCGCGGGGCTGAAGGATGAAAAATACGTTGGGGAATGCTTTAAGCTTATTGCGGATACTGTTCTTAAATCAACGCTTAAGCATCTTTCATATAATGAAAATGCCCGTATAGCCGAGGAGGAGACGGTTGTTCAGCTGCCGCTGCGCACGAACTGGGGCGGAGGCTGGTCCGACACCTGCCCGCACTGCCTCGAAAACGGCGGAGCAGTTCTGAACGCCGCGATTTCGCTTGACGGCAAGCTGCCCGTTGAGGTAAGGCTCGTTAAAATCCCTGAGCTTAAGATAGTTTTTGACTCCCGCGATATGGACGCCCACGGGGAGTTTGAGGAAATTGAGCCGCTTCAGAGGACGGGTGACCCGTTTGATTTATTTGCTCTTCAGAAGGCATGCCTTCTTGCATGCGGGATTATTCCAAAGGAGGGCGGAAACCTCAAGGATATATTGAAGCGCCTTGGCGGCGGCTTTGAAATGCACTCGGAGGTTACGAATGTTCCGAAGGGCTCAGGCCTCGGGACGAGCTCGATTCTCGCGGCGGCGGCCGTAAAGGCAACGCTCACCTTCTGCGGGATTCCGTTTACGGATGACACGCTCTATGCAACGGTTCTTGCGATGGAGCAGATAATGTCCACAGGGGGCGGCTGGCAGGATCAGGTCGGCGGGGTTACGCCCGGAATAAAATTCATTACGAGCGAGCCGGGGATTGACCAGGCTATAAAGGTTGAAAAGCTCGAGCTAAGCGAAAAGACAAAGCGGGAGCTTTCAGAGAGATTCGCCGTTATTTATACGGGCCAGAGAAGGCTTGCGAGAAATCTTCTGAGGGACGTTGTCGGAAGATACGTTGGCAATGAGCCGGACAGCCTTGAGGCCCATAAGGAGATTCAGAAGTCCGCCGCGCTTATGAGATTTGCCTTGGAGCGGGGCGACGTTGATGAATTTGCAAGGCTGTTGAATGAACACTGGAAGCTGAGCCAAATGATAGACGGGGGCAGCACGAACACTCTTATTGACCAGATATTCATGGCTATAGATGACCTCATTGACGCCAGGATGGTCTGCGGGGCAGGAGGCGGAGGCTTCCTGCAGGTAATGCTGAAAAAGGGCGTTACAAAGGAGGATGTTCACAGGCGGCTGAAGGAAGTGTTCCAGGATTTCGCGGTGGACGTCTGGCCGTCGGAAATCGTGTACGAATAAAAAATCTGTATAAAGAAAAGAAAAGGGATAGCACTTTTGCTATCCCTTGTTTATATATTACTGACTTTTATCCGATGAGCGTGCGGGTGTCAGTTGTCTTCGGTTTGATGAGGTCGAACGGGGACGGGATTTTATTGATGAGGTCCCTGATGACTCCAACGAGCGAGCCTGCTCCGGGGAGGAGCGTATCGGCAGCTGCATTACTCACTGCTGCGCTTTCGGATGCAGCGTACATGTCCGCACTGAGCGTTTCATCGTCTGCGAATGTAATGCAGAACGGTAAAAGCGAGATCATAATGACTAACGTTAAAACTGCTGCGAGGGTTCTTTTTGATGTGGTTCTGAACATTTCTGCCACCTCCGTTAAAAATTTTTTTGTTAAGCGTCTTGCGCTTACACTCATAAATACGCACCGGCAGAATGAACGTTACAGAAAAAAGAAAAAAATTTCATAAAAAACTGATATTTATTTAAAAAAGAAAAATTTTCATTTAATAATATGAATTATCTGAATCTTTTGATATAATATAAATGTAGAAATACTTTACGGGGAGAGGCTTATGGCAAAGAAGGAAGAAAAAACGAATGTCATGCGGCTTCTGGACGCCGCGGGGCTGAAGTACGTTATGCACAGCTATGACCCCGACGCTGCAATTGCCGGAAAAGAGGTTGCGGCGGCGCTCGGGGAGGACCCGTCCGCGGTTTTCAAGACGCTCGTAACGACAGGCCGGAGCGGCGCGCATTACGTTTTCATGGTTCCCGTTGACGGAGAGCTGGATCTCCGCAAGGCCGCAAAGGCCGCCGGGGAAAAGAGCATAGAGATGCTGCTCTCGCGCGAGCTTCTTCCGCTCACGGGTTATATTCACGGGGGCTGCTCTCCTATCGGAATGAAAAAGTTCTTCCCGACGTTCATCGAGGAAACAGCGCAGCTTTTCGATACGGTTTTCTTCTCCGCGGGGAAAATCGGGGCGCAGGTTGAGATGGCGCCCGCGGACCTCGAAAAGGCTATACCGGTAACCTACGCTGACCTTTGCGAATAGAAAAAAGGATATAATAAATCCGCCCTGCAAAAAAATGCAGGGCGGATATTTTTTATTTAAAGGAGCATTTATGCGCCGCCGTAGCCTTCATCAGAAAACTTAACGGATATATTCACGTCATTAAACGGCATTATGAAATGAACAGTATCCTCATTTTCAAAGTGGTATTCACTAAGCATGCTGTTATTAAGATAAACGTGGAGCTCGCCGTCAGTTACGCTTAAAAGATGAAGCGTGATTTCTTCGCCGCCTTTAGCCTTCTTCGGGCAGCCGCCGGCCATGAATTTTTCTCCTGATTCAACGGAGATTTTATATGTTTCGGATGAGTTGTATTTCATGGTTTTGTTAAAAAGGGAATTCAGGTTATTGTTAAGATTAACCGTATAGCATTTGAATTCGCCGTCCTTATAAAAAAGAGCGTTGCCGTCATTAAACGTTACGGAGTGCTCAGAGCCGTCCTTCATAAAAAAACTTACGCCGATTTCGTTATCCGTGGCTATGCTTTTAGTTTCCTCTTTGACGCTAAGAGCCGCGATGCTGTTGAAGGCGGAAATGACAGTATCTTTATCGTCATAAATATTATAGACAACTCCGCCTATGTTCGCCCAGGAAACCGAGACTGAAACAGGGGCGTTGTCATCCGAAACAGAGGCCGCCCATTCGGCCGTTTTTTCATCGGCGTAATCAAAGAGATTTCCGCGGCTTGCGGGGGCGGAAACAGCGCCGCCGTCAGCCTGCGGTTGAACGCTTTCGGGAGAAGGGGCAGACGAGGGGGCATCAGACCCGCAGCCTGCAAGGATTGCCGCGGCCGCGAAAAGAGCGATAGCTATAAGAGATTTACTGGTTTTCATGATAAATTCCTTAAAACATTCACAATTTTTTACAAATAATATTATACCATAGATAATATGAAAAATGTGTAAAAAAAGGATAGCAAACACTGTTTTTAATATTAGAAATAATAGGAATGTTGATAATGTAGAGATTAATATTAAAATTTTGTGAAAAATTATGTTACAGGGTCTGAAAACAGACAGCTTTGTAATTCCTGATGTTTTATGTTATTATAAGAGTACGGTTAAAACAAAAATAAATCTTTACGGAGGATGATTACATGAAAGGCCGGCAGGTTATAAAGACGACCCGCGAATGGACGCGCGATGAGCTTCTCGAATTTATGGAGGAGAACTGGGATAAGGAAAACTACTGTGATTTTGAACTGAGAAGACCTACTAAGGGTTCAATTGCAGAATATATAACGCTCCCCGCAACGGAGCATTACCAGATTATCGCCTTCCCGCGGAAGAACAAGGTTATTCTTTCGATGTGCGAAACGCCTGCGGGGGCGAAGCTGAATCTCGTTGCATCTATCCCGACGACCGGGAAGGTATTTGCAAGCGCGGCGAAATACGGCGTAATAAAGAGCCTTTCCAAGGAGAGGAAAGGCCCGCTTGAGGATATTCTTCAGATTTACGCCGGACATATGAGAGAAATTCTCGGAGATATGGTTTTATAAGGCTCCGGCCATGAGGAAGTAAAGGACAGTCTGCTTCACCTTCTTGCCGAAGATGCGCTCAAGGGCGAGGGAATACGCCTTGAGCTGGTTTTGATAAACCGCGGCGCGCTCTTCAATCTGATTGCGGGAGCGGACGTTATCCGTCTTATAGTCAATTATCACGAGCCCGTCAGGCTCCTCAATGCAGCAGTCCACGACGCCCTGGAGAAGGATGCTTTCATCGGCATCTGTTTCAAAAAGCTCGGAGGCCTTCACGAGGAGCGAGAACTTAAACTCGCGGTGGAGAATATCGGCATTGAGAATTCTCTTTCCCGTTTCGGAGTTCATGAGAGCAACTATAAGCTCAGGGCGGACGGCTCTGGCCTGCCTTGAATTGAGGTGGCCCGATGCCGAAAGCCGCGCGATTTCCTCTTTGACGGAGGCTATGCTCAGGCCTTTTTTGAGGTCCATAAACTGAAGAGTCAGGTGGGTTGCAATTCCGCGCTCAGTTGGCGACAGCGCAAGCTCGTCCTTTGAAAAGTTCGGGCGGGCGAAGTATTTGGGAGTCGGCGCAAGATATGCGCCGGCTTCTTCATTTTCTTCCGCAGGGGTATACTTTTTAAGCTCCGTTGCGGTTATTTTTGACGGGAGATTCACGGCCGCTTCATACGGATAGACGTATTCTATATGCCTTTTAATCTCGCTTAGGAGAGCTTCATCAACGGGAGCTTTGGCTTCCGCTGAGAGCTCTTTTTCTTTTCTGAGCTTTTCGTTAGTTAAAGCCTCGCGGGAGACTATCTGAAGCTTCATGCTCTGCCAGTTATCTATAATTCCGGCGGCTGCAATCCAGCCGAAAAAGCCCGGCATTGAGGACAGTATTTCGGGGTCGGGCTTATCCCCTGAAAAGCTGAGCTTGCCGGCGATTGCGGCAATATCTTCATCAGGCTTTTTTGAAGCTGAAACGAGATAGAGCTTTTCCTTGGGGCGGGTCATTGCAACGTAAAGAAGACGCATTTCCTCGGAGAGCGTCTCCTCCTTCAGGGCACCGTCAATCGCAACGGCGGCGACGGTGGGATATCTCACCATTCTTTCAGTATCCGTGAATCTCGGGCCGAGGCCTAACGAGGGATGAACGAGCACGGTATCCCTTGAATCCTGCATATTGAATTTACGGGCGAGGTCGCAAAGGAAAACCACGGGGTATTCAAGACCCTTTGAATGGTGAATGGAAACTATCTGGACAGCGCCCGCGGCAGACGGGACGGAGACGTCCTGATTCGTTTCCTTCAGGCGCTCGAGGTGGGAGACGAACCTGTGGAGCCCGTGGAAGCCGTCACTTTCAAACTGCGCGGCTACGGATATGAGGCGGCTCAGGTTATCCTGCGCCTGAGGGCCGTCCGGCATCGCGGAGGCGAGGCCTTCTATATTCGTTGCGGAATAGATTTTTCTTATAAGGCTGTCGGCGGGGATATCGCATGAAACTGTTCTGAATCTGTTTAAAAGCTCCAGAAATTCAGATATTTTCTCATTTCCCCCGGCGGCACTCATAAGGGCGTCAAAGTAATCGGAGCTTTTTCCGGCGCTCCGGATGTCCGCCAGCTCGTCAGCCGAAAAGCTGAAGACGGGGGATGAGAGAACAGATATGAGGTCGGCGTCCCTGTGGGGATTGTCTATGATTCTTAAAAGCGACAGCATGAAGGAGATTTCGCGGGAGGCGAAGAAGCTCGCGCCCTGGCCCGAGCAGACGGGGATTCCGCGGGAGATGAGCTCGCGGCGGTAATATCCGCCGACGCTGTTTGCGGCTCTTAAAAGAATCGCGATATCCGAAAAGGCGTAGCCCTGCCGCCTTAGCTTCAGTATTTCACCGGCGACGAATTCAGCCTCAGCCTGGTACCGGGATTTATCCTCCTGCTCAACAATGAAAAGGCCGGGAATGAAGGCGCTATCAGCTTCATCGGGGTAGTCCAAAGAGGAGAAAACGAGCCTTTGCCCGCCCTCATAGCGGACTGCGCCGAGGGCTTCGCTCATGCACGTTGAAAAAACAGTGTTTGCGCAGTCGATAATCTCGCGGCGCGAGCGGAAGTTGTTTGAAAGGAAAATTGTATGGCCTTCATCCGATGGCTCGCCGGGAGGGGCGAACCGCCTTTCCTTTTCGTTGAATATTTCGGGATCGGCAAGGCGGAAGCGGTAAATAGCCTGCTTGACGTCACCCACCATGAAAAGATTCTTTCCTCCGCCTGAAATTGCGTAGAATATGGCATCCTGAACGCGCGAGACGTCCTGATACTCATCTATCATTATCTCGCGGTATTTTTTCGAGACCTCTTTGGCAAGAGGCGTTAAGGAATTGTCCTCATTGAGAAGAAGCTTCGCGGCGATATGCTCGAGGTCGGAGAAATCCGCATAGCCCGAGTTGATTTTCTCCTGCGAATACTTATCCGAAAACGCGAGCGTGACCTCAACGAGCGCTTTCATTACGGGATACGATACCTTGAGCTCGGAGGCAAGGCGGGCGGTACCTGCATATATTTTCTTCTGGGCGTCTGAGGTGGCCTTCTTTGCGGCATCGCGGCACTTCTTTATGGAGTCAAGAAGCTCGCGGTCCTCAAAATTCCTGGGCGACGGGAAACGGCTGAACGGGATTGGAGGGGCTTCGGTTACGGCGTCCCAGAAGACAGGCCCGCCGTTTTTGCCTAAAGCCTTGAGATATTCATTTATGCCGTCAATTGTCTCCTGAATATTGTCCGGGCATTTTTCGGCGAGGCGCGCATCGCCCTGGCAGAGGCCTTTTACCCGTTCAAGCTGCTTTTTCCAGTACTCCATGGTTTTCATTACGGAATCAAGGATTCTTTCGCCCCACGGAGTTGAGCCCATATCGGATATTTCCTGACTGAGCATTTCGAGGCAGTCCTTCGCCCATTTTCCGGGGAAGGGCTGGCTTTGCATTTTGTTGTACAGCGACAGGACGGTTTCCTGAAGAAGGGAGTCATCGCGCCCTGTTCCGACGGAGTTTACGAGCTCCTCAAAGCCGGGGTAATTTTTCATGCGGCGGTAACGCTCATTTAAGACGTCATCAAGCGCTTCGGCCTTCATTGAGGCGGCCGTTTCATCGGATATTATTCTGAAGTTCGGCGGGAGAGCTGTTTCGTGGGAGTACTCCTTTATGAGCGACATGCAGAAATGGTGAATTGTCCCTATTTCAGCCTTCGGGATGAGCGACATCTCCCGGTGGATGCGCTTTTGCATGGCGGAGTCGTTTAAATATTTTTCGTCAGCGGCGGCTTTTGAAAGGGCGTCGGAAATCTTGTTTTTAAGCTCGCCGGCGGCGGCCTTGGTGAAGGTTATCACAACGAATCTGTCAATATCGGGAGCGTCCGGGCCGGAGAGAATATAGTCCTCAAGGCGCCCGATTAAAACACGCGTTTTTCCGCTTCCCGCGGCCGCGGAAACGAGATATGAGCCGCCTCTTGAATAAACCGCGGCGTGCTGGGACGGAGTATAGGCTTCATTACTCATCTGACTTCACCTCCCCGGAGATTTTTTCCCAGACTTCGGCGTCGGACAGGCTTGGAAGCGGAACGGCCTTTTCGCCGCGCTCGCCGTCCGAGAAGCCGCATGCCCCTGCCATTGAGCAGAATTCGCACGGCATTTTATCGCCTTTTTCATAGGGATTTGCATCTATTGAGCCTTCGAGAATGGATTTCTTCATGCAGTCAAGCTTTGAAGAAACGTGCCTGAAAAGATCCTGCACCTGGCCGTTGCTTACGGCATGCGGGCCTGAAACGGAGCCGTCCTTTTCGCGCTTTGCGGGGATGAACGTATCGCCGTTATCTGTTTCCCACGCGTCCGGGACGCCGTCGGAGGCGAGAACAAGCCCGCTCTGCTTAAGAGCTTTCCGCCGTTTTTCGGCGATTTTATCGTCAGACTCGTCAGCATGGACGGAAAGGATTTTATTGCTTGCGGGAACGTACATTATCCCGGCGCATTTGAGGTCGGCGGTTCTGAGCCCGAGCATTTTTGCGGCCTCTTCATTCTGATTCGTCAGGGCGAAAAGATACATTATGAGCTGCATGCTCATGCCGTACCAGATATCGTCAAGCCTGAAATTCTTTGAGCCGGTTTTGTAATCCGCAATTCTGATGAATATGCCGTTTCCGCAGTCCCAGGCGTCAATCCTGTCAACGCGGCCCCGGGCCTTGCCATCCGTGAGCCCGGAGAAGTCAAACTCAAAAGCGACGGGCTCGAATTTTGATGAGCGCAGCTCTTCGGCCATGTTGAGGCAGATAGTCATCATATCCCTCTCGCAGCGCTTGAAAAGATAAATGAATCTGTCGCTTTTTTCGGCGAAGCTAGATAGGCGGTCACGCTCATAGGCGGAGATATGCTTTTTAACGAGTCTTTCAACGCTCTGGTTGTCAACCTTCGGAAAGCCTCCGAGGGATTTGACGTCCCGCGCGGTTTCCTGAAGAACGTAATGGGCGAAGTCGCCGAAATCCGACGCGGAGAATCTGTTCTGCTCGTATTTTCTGACTCTCAGGCCGTAATCGGCGAAATACTGATAGCGGCAGGAGTAAAACTTCTCGGCCTTTGTTGCGCTGAGAACGGGCTTTGCGCCGTAAAGCTTTTTTACGGACAGGGGGCTTAATGAACCGCGCGGCATGTTGGCCTTCACGCTTAAGCTTTTAAGCGCCAGGGGGGAGGTGCCTTCAAAATACGCTTTTGCGGCAAGCGCCTTTTCTGAAGAATCCGAAAGGGCGAGCTTAAGGGCGGGTTTGCCTGAAAGAAGGGAGCCCCCGGATTTGTCGTATTCCTTTATTTCAAGGTCAAATACGGCTTTGGCGCGGTCCTCTATGACGGACGGCGAGAGAACCGCTCCCTCGGAGTCAGCCCTCGGATACGAAATTATAAGATTGTCCGAAGGGAGAGATACGCAGTTATATATGAGGCTGCATTCCCTGAGCATTGAAAGAGCAGGGGAGTCAGCAATCGGGACGGACGACCCGGCGAGGATTTCCTGCTCGTCATCCGTGAAAAGGCGGCTGCCGGAGGAGGATGCGGGAAGGGCATCGGAGCTTGCGCCGAGGATAATGAGGTTTTTTATGTTTCTGCGGCGCATGCGGTCAAAATCGCCGGCCGAGACGCAGTCAGCATGCATCGGGATAATGCCGATATCGTAAGTTGAAAGCGCGGAGGTGAAGAGCGCCGCATATTCCCCGGGCGGGGTTTTTCTGTCCTTCAGTATAGCGGAGCTCTGCTCGATAACGGATATGATGATATCCCATATCTGGGCGTATTCGGGGAATTCGGATGACTTCTGCTCAAGGATTTCAGAGATGCTCATCTCCTCGAGATACCGGTAAAGAGCCAGAGCCTGGTCATGGGCTGTTTCAGCCTGACGGGCGTCGCGCTCAAGCTTCAGAAGCGGGCCTGCGATTTTATATCTTATCGTGTTTATCCTTTCAAGATATTCCTCAGTTTCACCGGTGAATTCCTTTCCGAAGCCGTCGGGGTGCTGATGCCAGGGAGAGCGCCTGTGCCACGCGTCAGCTCCGAGATTCCACTTGAAGATATACGTTGAAAGAGCGTCGCGCTCATCGGAGGAGAGGCCGGTGAGGCCTGTTCCCATGTAGGTTATGACGTCATCAAACCGCCAGCCGCGGAGAATAATATCGTAAGCGCAGGTTATGAGAAGCGGAAGCGGCCGCGAGGCAAGAGGCGTTTTGCGGGCAGTGAAAAGAGGAATGCCGAATTCGTCAAAGGCCGCCTCGAGAGCGGGGGCGTACCGGTCAAATCCGCGGACGGCTATCGCCGTATCGCGGAGACGGTAATTTCTGTCCTTAATAAGCTCGGCTGTTTTTGCCGCGGCGAACGCGCATTCCTCGGCCATGCTCTGGCAGGAATACAGCTGAACGGATGAGGTTTCCCGTTTATCCGTTTTATAGGCGAAGATGTTCTTTGCAAGATATGCGGCGTCAGGCGTTATTTCGGGAGCCGTCACCTCCTCTTCAAACGCCGTATTCAGCTCCAATGCAATCTTTTTAAGCTCAAGCGCGGAAATTCTTGATACGGAGAAAACCTCGTCACCGGAATACATGCCGTCCATCGTGAGGCAGACGGAAACGTCCGCCCCTTTTTCAAGAATCGCGCGGATAACGGCGGTTTCAGCGCGGGTGAAATCCGTAAATCCGTCGATATATACCGACGACTTTTCATTTATCCTTGAGAAATCCTTTATTTTGCCTGAGAGAGCCGCGATTGAATCGGAGGGGTCAGCAAGAGCCTGCCCGAGAACGGAATAGTAGCTCTGGTAAATGAGCCCGAGGTCCGCAAGCTTTTCTGACAGCTTTCCGGATACCTCCAAAGATGCTTCGATGAGATTTTCACCCGTTAGGGATGAGGAATTCACGGCGTCAATGGCCTTTAAAAAGACGGCCTGCATTTCGGGGCGGGCTGAAGCCTCCTTAAATACGGTTAGCTTTTCCCTGCAGTTGCTCACGGCGAGCGCCATGCAAAGGAGCCTTCCCGCGGAATCGAGAACGGGCTTTGCCCCGCCTCCGAGCTCGGAGTTCACCGCGCGGCTTAAGCTTGAAAATGACATGACCTCCGCATAGCGCGACATCGTATCGCCGCAGATTGCGCAAAGCTCGCGCTCGGCCTCGTGGCTGAACTGCTCGGGGACTATCAAAAACCGGTTCGGTATTCTGTTCTTTACGGCTTCTGAAATTTTGGCGTAAATTGCGGCTGTTTTTCCGCTTCCCGCCAATCCTGTTATGATTTTAAGCATTTTCGCACCTCACTTTTTAAGCTTGCCGGGAGCAATCCCGAAGCTTTCTCTGAAAGCTCTGTAAAAGGCTGAATAATCGTCATAACCGCTGAGAGCTGCGGCGTCCTGGGCGGCCATGCCCTCGCGGATAAGCCTCGAGGCGTTTAAGAGCCTTTTCTGGCGGACGTAGGAATGAACAGAGGAGCCCGTTGCCTGCCTGAAAAGACGCATGAAATGATAGCGGCTTAAATATACCCTCGAGGCGAGCTCGTCAACTGAGAGCTCTTTTGAGAAATTCTCATTTATATAAGACAGCGTCGCGTCTATTTTTTCATTTGATTTATAGCCCGCCTCGCTTTCCCCGGCAGATGAAAGCTGCCCGAGCATAATGAGAAACTGAATCATTAATGCCTCCCGCATTGAAGGGAGGGATGAATATCTTTCAACGGAATTCAGAAGCCCGCGGATTTCCTTTTTCTCCTTCGGCGCAGGCGACAGAAGCCTTCTGCCCTCGATATCCGCAAGAGAAAAGCAGGCGGTTATATCGGCATCCGGAAGAACTGAGGAAAAGTAGGCCTCATTCAGGTAGATTATAATCCTTTCATAGGGCTTTGACTTATCTATTATTGCCTTGTGAATGCAGTGATGCCGGACGAGAAGGACGTCCCACGGCTTTAATGAGTAAACGTCATTCTCAACGGCGTAATCAACCTGGCCGGAGAGGAGAATTACGATTTTATCGAACTCGTGGAAGTGAAAATCGCGCTCCTGGCCGGCGGTATCCTTGAGGTGAAAGTAATGAAACTTTTCCTCAAGATATCCCTCTTTTTTAATTTTTTCAGGATTTCGGGGCATTGAGACCTCACTGATTAATAGCACGTTTTGCAATGTTTTTAGCATATATCACAATTTACTTTGCATTATATTACAGATATATTATCAGTGTCAACTTATAATACAGGAGGACGTTATGAAGAATTTTTTCAAAAATAACTGGTTTCTGCTCACAATGATTCTCGGTATGGTGGCCGGTGCTATTCTCGGCGCATGCTGGCCGGGAGCAACGTGCCTGGAGCCGCTCGGAACGATATTTATAAATATGATGTTCTGCGTTGTCGTTCCGCTCGTATTTTTCTCAATCTCGAGCGCAATTGCAAATATGCAGAGCGTTAAGAAAGCCGGCAAGGTTCTCGGAACAACGGTCGTCACCTTCCTCTGCACGGCCGGTATCGCAGCTCTTATTATGTACATAATCGTCAGGATTATTCCGGTTGTTCCGGCAGGTTTTGAGGCAATCGAAGAGGCCGAGGCAACGGAGATAGATATCCCGACTCTTATAGTGAACTTCTTCACGAAGCCTGACTTCACCGAGCTTTTCAGCCGCAGGGCGATTCTTCCTCTTATTGTTGCGGCAATTCTCTTCGGCTTCGGCGTTCAGCTTAACGGCGGCCAGGAGACGGCCACGGCGAAGATTCTTTCGGATATCAACACCTGCCTTATGAAGACGATGCGTATTATCACTTACTACGCTCCTATCGGATTCTTCGGCTTCTTCGCAGCGCTTATCGCAAACTACGGCCCGACGCTTATCGGAGCTTACGGCAAGACGCTTATTATCTACTACGTTGTGGCATTCGCTTACATGCTCATATTCGCTCCTATCTATGCACGTTTCGGCGGGGGCAAGGGTGCCGAGAAGGTTATGTTCAGGCATCTCTTTGCTCCTGCGGCAACGGCATTCGGAACATGCTCATCCGTTGCGACTATTCCGACGAATATGGAAGCATGCGAGGATACAGGTATTTCAAAAGACGTATCTGAAATCGTTATTCCGCTTGGAGCAACGATGCATATGGACGGCTCGGCAATGAGCGCAATCATAAAGGTTGCATTCCTGTTCGGCCTCTTCGGGCAGGACTTCACGACAGGCAGAGCGGTTCTCGCAATAATCGTTGCAATCTTCTCATCGGTTGCGATGTCCGGAATCCCGGGCGGCGGCGGTACGGGAGAGCTCGTTATCTGCTCAATCTTCTTCCCTGACCAGATTGCTCTCGCCCTTCCTATCGCATGGGCGCTCGGAGACCTCGTGGATCCTCCCGCAACGATGGTGAATGCAGGGCTTGACTACGTATCGACATTCATCGTATCAAAATACGTTGACGGCAGGGATTGGCTTCAGAAGAAGCTCTATTCGGGAAAAGCTGAGAAAACGGAATAATATAATGCAGTACGTCAGGATGCACGGGGCGGGAAACAGCTTCGTGATAATAGATAACTTTAACGGCGGGCTTGAAAAAGCCCGCCTTAATGCATTGGCGGTTGAGCTCTGCGGGAAGTATAAAACAGACGGAATACTCGTTGTAATTCCTTCGGATACTCTTGATGCAGACTTTGCAATGTTGTATTATAATGCAGACGGAACGTTAGGCGAGATGTGCGGAAACGGAGCGCGGTGCATAGCGCGCTACGGCTATGAGACGGGGAGAGCCAGAAATCCCGATGAAATAAGGATAAAGGCCACCGCCGGGATTGTTACGGGCAGAAGGATAACAGAAAGCCTTTACGAGGTGCGGCTGAATAATCCCTCAATTGTGATTTCTCACTGCAAGGCGCCCGCAGGGGGCAGAAAGTATGACTGCTCATATATAGAGCTCGGAAATCCGGGAATTCCGCACGCGGTTTTGCTGACTGATGAAAAGGATTTTTCGGACCTTGAGGCTTTGAAGGAGCGCGGCAGGGCCCTGAGATATTCCCCGGCGTTTCCGAAGGGCGCGAACATCACGTTTGCATACAAAACAGGCGAAAGCTCCGTCAATGCAATTACTTATGAGCGCGGAGTTGAGGACTTCACGCTTGCCTGCGGGACGGGCTGCGGTTCAACGGCCGTATCGTTTTCGGCATGGGGAATGCTGCCTGATAATTATCTTGAGATAAATATGCCGGGAGGAAGGCTGTCCGTTAAATTCAGGAGAAACGGGGACGAATTTACGGATCTTTTGCTGACAGGCCCCACGGAATATATAACTGACTGAAAAGGAAAGCATTTATTGAACGACACTGCTGAAAAAAAGGAAAGAGCGATACTCGTCGGCTTAAGCGCGGCATCTATGGATGCTGATGAGCGCTCAAGCGATGTTTCAATGGAGGAGCTCGGCGCGCTCGTTGAAACTGCGGGCGGGGAGACCGTTGCGATGGCTGTTCAGAATCTCCCTTCGCCGAATCCCGGGACGTTTATAGGCGAGGGCAAGATAAAAGAGGTTAAGGAGCTGATTGAAAGCAACGAATGCGACCTCGCCGTTTTTGATAACGAGCTCTCGCCTTCGCAGATGAGAGTTCTCGGCGAGGAGCTCGGAGTTAAGGTTCTTGACCGCTCGGGGCTTATTCTGGATATATTCGCGCAGAGGGCGAGAACGCGCGAGGGCCAGCTGCAGGTTGAGCTTGCGCAGTACAAATACCTTCTTCCGAGGCTGCCGGGAATGTGGCCGCACCTCGTCCGCCAGACGGCATCGGGCGGGTCCTCCCGTATAGGAACGAGCGGCCC
>R27__coassemble_691_pt1 | contig 19267 bp, 17 predicted proteins | sample R27__metabat2_high_PE_043 | metagenome-assembled genome bin R27 | reverse complement strand
GTATAGTCAACCTCAACATTTTGGGCATCTCTGGCTTTAGAATTATCTTTAGCAGCCTTTGCCGCCTCCAGAATATCGCGCTCCTCGGGCGAACTGCCTGCTGTTTTTAAGATAACATGACTACCGTGGATATCTTTAACATGAAACCAGATATCTGTTTTGCGTGCGACCTTAAAGGTAAGTTCATCATTTTCAAGATTATTGCGGCCTATTAAAATATCCAGGCCATTCTTCGTTTCTAGCTTCTAGTGATTTATCTGAGCCTTCGGCTGAGGCTTTTTCGACTTTGAAGAGTTCTTATTTCCCCTTTTGCTGTAATTTCTGTCCTTTAATATCCCTGATGCAATAAGCTCCGCCTTAATTCCTTCAATATCCTTACTGCTTTCCGAGCGCGAAAGCTCATCCAGAGCAGACTCTATATAATCAAGCTGCGCCTCTCCTTTAATAATAAGCTCTGCTAAGTAGCCCTCAGCTGTTTTCAGCTTTGAATACTCCTTATAATACTTTTTAGCGTTATCCTGAGGCGATTTAAGCTCATCCAGTGGTATTTCCGTAATCGGACTTCCCTCTTTGTAAAAGTCCTCGCAAATAAGCGATTTATCGCCTTTTTTTATTCTGTAGATATTCGCGGTTATTAAGTCTGCCATATGACGGAATTTTTCCCTGGATTCCGTATTTTTAAGCTCGGCTCTCTGCAGAACGAGTTTTTTCGTTATTCTCTTCTGGGCAGACGTCAGATGCGTTCTGAGCTCCTTAGTGCGCCTTAAAAGAAGCTCCTTTTTCTCGCGCTCATAATAGTATTCATCGAGAAACTCGCTTAATGAGCCGTAATCGCTGCTTTCAAACTTCTCCTCTTTTGGAGCTTCAAAGCCCTCGGGAGGCTTCGGAAAATGATAAATCATCCCCGGAAAATTCCGCCTGTACATCTCAGGCTCAAATCCGCGTCTGTAAATGCAGTCTATAATGATTCCGTCTTCCCCGACAAGAATGACGTTCATCTTTCCCGGAATCATCTCAATAATAAGGGACTCCCTGTACGCCTTGCCGAATTCATCGCAGTAATTCAGATTAAATTTCAGTACGCGGTCATTGACAGGTCTTTCAACGCTCTCAATAACGGCCCCTGTTATATGCTTTCTCAAAAGCATACAAAACATCGGCGGCTCAGAAGGTTTTTCATATTCGTGGCGCGTTATATGAGCCCTGGCATATGAAGGTGAAACGCAAAGAAGAAGGCGCAAAGTCTGCCCTTGCGCCCTGACTGTAATTATTAAAAGATCCTTTGAGGGCTGCGAAACAGCATCAATCTTTCCGCCCGAAAGACAGGCATTAAGCTCATCTTTTATTGCATTAACATATTTTATCTCAAGCATCGCCGATTCCCGCCAAAAAAAGCTCGTTAATTCTCTCTGAAGCGCCCTGAAGATAAAGCCAGCCGAAAAGCGCCTCAAGGCCCGTCGCGGCATGATAATCGGCTTCAGACGCGTTTTTCGGAACGGAATTGACCTTCGCGTTCCTGCCTCTTTTAAAAACAGCCATCTCGTCGTCGCTGAGCATATCCATGATTTTTTCGGAAAACTGCCGCTGAGCCGCGGCATTTACCATTGCGACGGCCGACTTGTGAATATCCGGAAGTGCGGTTTTCCCGAGCGATATGAGATATGTTCTGCAAAGAAGCTCAAAAACACCGTCTCCGACGTGCGCCAGGCCAAGTATACTTACCTGATTTATATTCTTTATTTTAAGTTCGGGACATAAATAATTCAACTGATTAATCCTCGTTCATTTCTGCAGCTATTGCGTAATCGTCCTCGCCGGCGAGCCCAAGCTTCCGGGCCTTTATTTCATTCCACTGATCGCGGTCAACAATAACCGACCTCGGCTTTGCCCCCTCATAAGGACCAACTATCCCGAGCTCCTCCATCTGGTCCACAACCCTTGCAGCTCTTGAATAACCAAGCTTTATACGCCTCTGCAGCATTGAAACAGAACATGACTTCATCTCGAGAACAACCTCAACCGCTTCAGGCAGGCATTCATCATAACCACTGTCAAGCGTTCCGCTCTTCTTCTCAACCTGAGATGAATCGGTGACGTTTTTATTTTCCATAGCTTTGTCCATATACTGGGCAAGCTCTTCATTAACGGCTTTATCAGAAGATGAGTGACTCTCAATAAACTTTATTATCTTCTCGCGCTCTTCATCCGAAACGAATGCACCCTGAACACGGACAGGCTTTCCGCAGCCTATCGGAGCATACAGCATATCGCCATGGCCTATAAGCTTATCCGCTCCGCCCTGGTCAAGAATTATGCGGCTTTCAAGCGCCGATGATACGGCAAACGCGATTCTTGAAGGAATATTTGCCTTCATAAGGCCTGTTATAACATCCGCTGAAGGACGCTGCGTTGCAATAATAAGATGCATTCCCGCAGCTCTTCCCATCTGGGCTATACGGCAGATACTCTCCTCGACCTCTTTTGAAGCCGCCATCATAAGGTCGGCAAGCTCATCAATAACAATAACGACCTGCGGAAGCTTATCTTGATTATTTTTACGGCAATACTCGTTATATGACTCCAAATCGCGCACTCCGCTTTCCGAGAAAAGTCTGTAGCGCTTGAGCATTTCAACAACGCTCCACTGCAGCGCGCCTGCTGCCTTTTTAGGTTCTGTTACGACGGGCACGTAAAGATGCGGAATCTTATTATAAATTCCAAGCTCTACCATCTTCGGATCTATCATAATAAACTTTACCTCATCGGGCTTTGCCTTAAAAAGAAGGCTTATGATAAGGCTGTTCATACACACGGATTTACCTGAGCCCGTAGTTCCCGCAATAAGCATATGCGGTAGCTTCGAAATATTCCCGACGATTGCATGACCGCCTATATCCTTGCCGATTGCAAAACTCAGGCGCGACCGGGCATTCTGGAATTCCTTCGATTCTATGATATCTCTTAAAGAGACCGTATTTATAATATGATTCGGAACCTCAATTCCGACAGTTGATATCTCATCAGGGATTGGAGCAATACGAACCGTTACAACTCCCAGGGCAAGCGCCAAATCGTTTGAAAGATTAGTAACCTTCGTGAGCTTAACTCCCTGCTCAAGCTCTATATCGTAACGCGTAACAGTCGGTCCGTGAGTTATGCTCTTTACGGCAGAATTAACGCCGAATGAATGAAGCGCGCTTTCAAGGCGGATTCTGTTCTCCTCGATTTCGTCATCGGAATCCGAGCCTGCGGAACGGCTCTGATTAAGAAGAACAGCCGGCGGAAATTCATAATATGAATAATCGTCATCCTGCTTACCCGAGATTTCCTTTGCAACACTTCTTGCGGCCTTCTGGGCATCCTTATGCGAAACCTTTTCGGCATCCTTTATATCCGCGCGCGTTGATGCAGCACCGCTTCCGCGGCCCGGCGGAGCATAATCTGCGCCGGAAGTCTCCTCTTTAACGGGGCCCCGCATTCTTTCGGGTCTCTCAGGATAAAGCCTGTCTAAATCAGGATTTGACGTTCTTGTTGTCCTCCGGGGAACACTCCCGCGCAGGGGCTGTTCCAAAGGCTCTTCTTTCGGAACGCTTTTCTCAGCACGCTCTGAGGTCTGCCTGATAACAGGCTCAGCGCGCTTTATCTGAGGTCTTGCATTTGAAGCTTCCTGCTTTGGTACAGCTTTAGAAGCCTGCTTTCTTTTCGGTGAAACAGGTGCAACTACCGGTAACGGTTCATCTTCATCTGCACCGTCAAATCCATCAATACCATACTGCCCAGGCAGCTGCAAATCATCTTCATCAAAATAATCGTCAGAAGGATAGCTTAAAACGGGTTCATCGCGAAGATCATAGAGCGTATCTCCGTCGTTATCATCATTCAATCTGATTAAAGATGACGGCTTGAATTTGGCATCAGGATTCCCGCCCGTCTCACCGTTCCAGATTCTTCCCAGGACTTCGCCTACGCCTGAACCTGAAGGTGCAGTTTTCGAAGCGGTCTTTTTTGAAGCGGATGTCTTGGAAACTGAGCGCGCAGTCTTCTTATTCTCCTTATACCAGCCCTGAGGTTCTGCAACGGCCATACCTACGCATACTATAAGAAGAATTACAATAACTACTCCTGCCCCAACCTTGCTGAGAGCATCAACCATCCCCGCAACAAGAAGCCCGGATAAAACTCCCCCGCAGCGCATTTCTTTGCCTTTATCAAAAAGAAGCGCTGCCTGGGCAGAAGTATCCATTGTCCCTGCATTCGCCTTCCGTTCATATGAAAGAAGATCAATAAATGCCGAAAACATAACAGGAACAAGAAGTATGCAGATTATTCGTAAAGCACTGTAGCGGTTGTTCTGAAATATAATAATCGCAACCCATATAAAGCAAACCGCAACCGCATAATAACCGTAACCTAAAATGCCTGACAAAAAGCCTCTTATTCCAAGGATGAGACTTCCATCCTGAACAAAATAGCTTACAGCCGTAATCGCCCCGAAAACAAGAAACAGAAATCCGAGTGCTATTCTTGAACCTGTATTTTCAACAGATGCAGCACGTTGATAAGGCTCACGACGATTAGCATTCTTTTTCGAATTTTTAGTTGTTTTTTTTGATTGCGCCATTAATAAACCTTTCAGAAAATCATTGTCAGAATAATAAATATAACACCTGCTACCCAGCTGTAATATGAGAAATAATGATACTTTTTATCTTTTATAAGACTTCTTAAAACCTTTATTGCAAAAAATCCGGAAACTGCCGCAACAGCCATTCCAAGAAGGCATAGCGGAACCGCCGAAAGCTCTATTCCCATAGAAACTGAATCCACAAAATGAAAAATATTTGCGACGAACATAAGCGGAACTGATATCATAACCGCAAACTTAAGAGCGAACTCACTCTTTAAACCAACGGCTATTCCGGCCGTCAGCAAAACGCCCGTTCTTGAAATACCGGGAATTGCCGCAGCACACTGGCATATCCCGATAATTATGGCATCGGAAATATCCATAGTCCCTTCATTTTTCCGTCCGTCCTTAAGCTGCCCGGCGATAAATACGATTACGCCCGACAAAACCAGCATTATTCCAATAAACAGGTTTGAGCTATAAAGAGTATTAATTGAGCTGTTAAAAGGCAATAGCATAGCAAGCGGCAGGCATGAAAAGAACATCATTATCAGCAGCCTGACGCCCGAATACGATTTTCTCGTATCGGGAAGAGAGCTCTGCGACGCCGCTATATAGTCGAACACCTGAAAGAATATCTCCCCGAAATCCTTCCAGTAAGCTCCGAGCGCGGCCAGAATCGTCCCGATATGAAGAAACACCGAGAAGAGCTTAACGTTATATCCCGAAGCCGTTATTCCGAACAGATTGAACATCTCCGAGAGATGCGCCGAACTTGATACCGGGAAAAACTCCGTAAAGCCCTGAACTATTCCAAATAAAATTGCATTCCAAAAGCTCATGAATTATAAAGCGCTAAAACTCCTTTATATGTTTCGTAGCAGTCAAGCTTTGATACCACCTCATAAGGGGCATGCATTGAAAGGACAGGAACTCCCGCATCAATTGTATCAATATTTCTGTCCGCCATATACTGCGCAATCGTTCCTCCTCCGCCCTGGTCAACCTTTCCGAGCTCAGCCATCTGCCAGATAACATTGTTATCTGAGAATACCTTGCGGACAAATCCGACAACTTCGGAAGAAGCATCATTCGAGCCTGACTTACCTCTTGCTCCCGTAAACTTGCATATGCCCATGCCGTAATTAATGCGGGCATCGTTATGCTTTTCCGTTACCTCAGGGAAGTTCGGGTCAGTTGCCGCGCAGACATCCGCGGACAGGCAGAAGCTGTTTTCAAGGCATCTTCTTAAGGGGACATCCTGCGTTTCACAAAGGTCCTTCATAAACGTTTCAAAAGCGCGGCTCTTCATACCTGAAACTCCCATAGACCCGACTTCCTCTTTATCAGCCAGAATGCAGACGCACGTTCTTTTCGGAGTCTTCTTAAGGTCAAGAATTGCCTTGAGCTCGGCGAATGCGCAAACCCTGTCATCATGGCCATAAGCTCCGATTAAGGAGCGGTCAACGCCTATTTCACTAACCTCAAATGAGGGAACAGCCATGAGCTCTGCTGAAATGAAATCCTCCTCGCAGATGCCGTAAGCATCATTCAAAAGACTGATTACCGCAAGCTTTACCTTATCCTTGCCATCATCGTCATAAGGAACAGAACCGATAAGAACATTCAGGCCCTCACCCGTAATTCCTTCGGACATCGTCTTTTTCATCTGGTCAGCCGCAAGATGCGGAAGAAGGTCGGTTATAACGAACTTCGGGTCTCCCGGGTCTCTGCCTATAACTATATCTACTGTCTTACTGTCCTTTAGGGTTACGACACCGTGAAGCTCAAGAGGAATCGTCACCCACTGATACTTCTTGATTCCGCCGTAATAATGCGTCTTGAAAAACGCCATCTCGCCGTCCTCATAAAGAGGATTCTGCTTTAAGTCAAGGCGCGGGGAATCGACGTGCGCCCCGGCGATAACCGTGCCCTTGTCAAGAGTCTCTTTACCGATTACCGCGAGCATAAGGCCTTTGCCGCGGTTATTCTTATAAAGCTTATCGCCGGCCTTGATTTTCATGCCTTCTTTGTACTCTTTAAAGCCCGCCTTCTCAGCAAGAACAATCGCATTTATAACGCTCTCGCGCTCGGTTCTTGAGATATTCAGGTAATCCATATAGGCGCCGCAATAATCCTCAAGGGCTTTACGCTCCTTGGCGTCTATCAGTTCATATCCGTTTTTGCGGTTATAAAACAGGGTTTCTCTCATGTCAGCCATTTTCATTTACCTCTTTGAATATATTAAGAATTGATTCTTCAAATAATTTCATATCCGAGCCATTATAAACGGTTACGGATGAATTAGCCTTATAATAATCGTCGCAGTGCTGGGCATTGATTCTGTTTTCAGCAGTCTCCCTTGAAATTCCGTCCCTTTGCATAACTCTCTTTATTCTCTCATCTTTTGGGGCGAGAACCGAAACAATACAGGAACAGTATTTTTCAACAGGCGAACCTATAAGCTCCGACGCATCAATAATCGCGCCCTTTCCGCCGAGCATCGCATGCTCCTTCAAAAGCTCGGCAACCTCGCGGCTTATGTGCTTATGAGTAATCCTGTTAAGCGTCAAAAGCTTCCCGCTATCGGTAAACACAGCCTTCCCGAGAGCCTTGCGGTCAAGCGCCCCTTCTTTGTAACATTCTCCGAACTCCTCTTTGAGCTCCTCATTCAGTTCGTCTGACGTTTCTAAAAGCCCGTGATAAATCTTATCACAATCGATAAAAATATATCCGTTACCGGCGCCTGAGTTCGTCAGTATTCTTGACGCCGTGCTTTTCCCGCAGCCCGAAGGCCCCGTTATCCCTACAACATTCATAGCCTTAACTAACGCCATTGCAACCGCATCCCGGCTCAATGCTCCGCTTCTTAAAATGCGGTAGGGCCTTGAAGTCATATCAATCAGCGTCGATTCAATTCCGAGCGTGCATTCCCCGCCATCAATAATGGCATCAATCATACCGTCAAAGTAATCAAAAACGTCATCGGCGCATTTAGGACTTAAGCCCCCCGAAGGATTTGCCGACGGCGCAGCAAGCGGAAGCTCCGCTTCATTTAAAAGCTCAAGCGTCAGAAGACTGTCCGGGCATCTTAAGCCGACAGTACTTCCCCCTGCCCTGACGATATCCGGAACGGTATCTTTAGATTTCAAAACAACCGTAAGAGGCCCTGGCCAGAAGCTGTCCGCCAGAGCATAAGCCTGAGGCGGAACATCAAGGCAGTACCTTTCCATATCCTGCTTTCCGCGCACCATCAGCGAAAGCGGCTTTACCGCCGGGCGGCCCTTAACCTCGTAAATCTTCTCAACCGCGAAAGCGTCAAGCCCGTTTGCGGCAAGCCCGTAAACCGTCTCCGTCGGGACGGAAACCAATCCTCCACGCCTGATAATATCAGCGGACGTTCCTATGCTGTTTTTAAATACTTTTGTTTTCACTCCAATTTAGAAAGCTTTTCAGCCTGGTCGAGAGTAATGAGCGCATCGATGATTTCATCAAGATGCCCGTTAATTACCTGCGACAGATTAAAGTTTTTATTCTCACCCGTAAGCCGGTGATCCGTAACCCGGTTCTGTGGGAAGTTATACGTTCTTATTCTGTCAGACCTGTCCCCGGAGCCCACCTGGCTTTTCCGCTCGGATGCAACGGCTGCATCCTGCTTAGCCTGCTCGATTTCATAAAGACGGGAGCGGAGAATCTGAAGCGCGCGGTCCTTGTTTTTATACTGGCTCCGCTCATCCTGACATTCAACAACCATACCCGTCGGCAAATGGGTTACGCGGATTGCGGAGGACGTCTTATTAACCTTCTGCCCGCCTGCTCCCGATGACCTGAAAACGTCTATCTTGACGTCAGCCAGGTCAAGCTTAAAATCAACCTCGTCAATCTCCGGCAAAACCGCAACAGTTGCAGCAGACGTATGAATCCTTCCTCCCGATTCCGTAACGGGAACTCTCTGGACTCTGTGGCCCCCCGCTTCGTACTTGAGCTTTGAATACGCTCCCTCGCCCTCGACGATAAAATCTATTTCCTTTATTCCTCCGAGCTCAGTTTCGCTGATATTCGCAATCTCTATCTTCCAGCCTACACTCTCAGCGTACATCGCATACATTCTGTATAAATCTGATGCGAAAAGCGCGCTTTCCTCCCCTCCGACGCCCGAACGGATTTCGAATATAACGTTCTTTGAATCATTAGGGTCTTTGGGAAGAAGCAGAATACGGATTTTATTTATAAGCTCCCCGCGCTTTTCCCGAAGAGCCGGCAGCTCCTCCCTGGCAAGCTCTCCAAGTTCAGGGTCATCAGCCATTTCAATTGATGCCTCAATATCCGCCTCGCAACGTTCAAATTCACTGTAAGCCGAAACCACGGGCTCGAGGTCTTTTAATTCCTTCTGGCACCTGGCAAAGGCCGAGCTGTCCGAATAAATCTCGGGCTGATTGAGCCTGGCCTGCAGCTCTTCATATTGCTTTTTTAACGGCTGAAGATTTTCAAACATAGTAATCAGTTCCTGCTTTGCATACCTTCTCTATTTTATTTTAAATATTGTAACATATTTTATGTTAACTGTAAAGTAAAAAACGGCTATTCCGGAAGAATAGCCGTTCTTTTATTTCATATTCTATTTTTACTTAGAAATCCTGCGTCATGTTCCGAGATATGCCTTCTTGATATCCTCGTTTGCAAGAAGCTCTCTGCCCGTTCCGGACATCGTAATAGAACCCGTCTCAAGAACATATGCATAGTCCGCGACCTTCAAAGCCATATTGGCATTCTGCTCAATAAGAAGAACCGTCACGCCCTGATTATTTATCTCCTTGATAATTTCAAAGATTCCTTTAACGACCAACGGTGCAAGGCCAAGCGAAGGCTCATCCATCATAATCATCTTAGGCTTTGCCATTAATGCTCTTCCGACTGCCAGCATCTGCTGCTCGCCGCCTGATAGCGTGCCTCCTGCCTGCCATGAACGCTCCTTGAGCCTCGGGAAAAGCTCATAAACCCACTGGATATCCGGCTGAATATCGTCATTCCTCAGATATGCGCCCATCTTGAGGTTTTCAAGAACTGTAAGATCAGGGAATATTCTTCTTCCCTCAGGAACAAGCGTTATTCCTTTTTTAACGACGCTTGAAGGGTCAAGGCCGGTTATATTGTCGCCCCGGAATATAAGGCTTCCCGACGCCGGCTTAACAAGACCTGCAATCGTTCTGAGCGTTGAACTCTTTCCAGCACCGTTCGCCCCAATAAGCGTTACAATGCTTCCCTCGGTAACATCAAACGAAATGCCTTTAACGGCCTCAATTCCGCCGTAATTAACCTTTAAGTCATTTATTGAAAGAATGGTTTCATTCATTTTCAGCCACCCCCAGATATGCGTCGATAACCTTGGGATTTGCCTGAACCTCTGCCGGCGTTCCCTTTGCGATAAGCTTACCGAAGTCTATAACATATATTCTGTCAGAAAACTTCATAACGAGGTCCATATGATGCTCGATTAAGAATACCGTAAGGTTATATTTCTTTTTAATCTGAACTATAAATTCACCAAGCTCAGCGGTTTCCTGAGGATTCATGCCGGCCGCAGGCTCATCGAGAAGCAAAAGCGAAGGCTCCGTGGCAAGAGCTCTTGCAATTTCAAGATGCCTCTGAAGGCCGTACGGCAGGGACGTTGCGATTGCATCCTTGTACTGAAGGAGATTCTGTTCCTCCAAAAGCGCAAGAGTTTCTTCAACCATCTTGTTTTCATCTGCCCTGTTCGTCTTGAACGTCGCAGAAAAAACGTTCTGACTTGAACGCATATGCTTTGCCGTTAAAACGTTTTCAAATACCGTCATGGATTTCCATAGGCGGATATTCTGGAATGTTCTTGCAATTCCCATCTCAGTGATTTTATCGGGCGTCGGAGAAATCGGGGTAACGTTTAAATACTTTTCACCGTTATAACCCTGATACGTCTTTTTCATTTTGCCCTGGGGATGATTTGCAACTATCGGAGTTCCGTTAAAAGATATTATTCCGTTTGTCGGCTGATAAACGCCTGTTATGCAGTTAAAAGCAGTCGTCTTTCCCGCACCGTTCGGGCCTATTAAGGCGACTATCTCGCCTTCATTCACTTCAAGAGAGAGGTTATTAACCGCCACGACGCCTCCGAACTGCATCGTAACGTCCTCAAGCTTTAAAACATTCTTTAATTCTCCGCTCATTGTGCTTTAACCTCCTCCTTGGATTCCTTCGGTTTCTTCCGGAAAAGGTCAGTAATCTCCTTCTCGCCCATAATGCCCTTTCTGAAGAACAGGACAACAACCATTATGATAATTGAGAAGACAACAAGCCTGAAGCCGTTACGGAAAACGTTCGGAGCTTCAATCCCGAGAAACGAACCTGAATCGAGGCCTCTCAGCCACCACTCCGATGCCGCAACAAACAGAAGCGAACCTATAACCGAACCTGAGATTGAACCTATACCGCCCAGAACAACCATGAGAAGGATCTCATACGTCATAGCAGACTTGAAGTTCGATGCCTGGGCAATAGAAAGAACCATCGCCATCGTGGCTCCCGAAATTCCCGCGAAAAATGAAGAAATAACGAATGAAAGCATTTTGTGCTTTGCAAGATTAATACCCATTGCCTCAGCGGCGATTTCATCATCGCGGATAGCCTTGAATGAACGGCCGTAAGTTGAATTGACGAGAAGAACAATAACTGCTATGCATACCGTCGCAATAAGCACCGGGACAAACGTTGTCAGCTTAATAGTTTCCCCCGCGAGCTTGAACTTAAACGTACTCGTTCTCGGAAAGCTCTTTAAGAGATTTGACCCATTCGTTATCGGGCCGAGCTTGCTCCACTGGAATATTGCTCTTATTATCTCTGCAAACCCGAGCGTTGCAATTGCAAGATAATCGCTCTTTAGTTTAAGAACCGGAAGCCCGATGAGATAGGCAAACGCCGCGGCCAGAAGGCCTGCAAGAAGAACTGCGATTATGATTCCGAGAACAGTTCCGAAGCCGCCCATAGAATTTCCGAGAACCTCGGGGAACGAAAAACGGATTGCCGCGTTATAGTACTGATAGACAGTATCGCGCGAAGCTGACGGAATCGTGAATATGGCATACGTATATGCTCCTATAAGCATAAAGCCCGCATGGCCGAGAGAGAAAAGGCCCGTGTAACCGTTAAGAAGGTTCATGGATACTGCGGCGAGAGCATAAACCGAGCCCTTCTGAAGAACCGTCATGAGCATGTACATCGAGCTTGTGGGCTTGATAACCTGGTCAAGAATAAAGACGATAATAAGAAGCGCCAGGATGCATCCGAATGCTATGAATGAACCCTTTTTGCTTTTTTTGTTTTCTATCATATCGTAACCCTCCTGTCAGACCTTGTCAGTCTGCTTCTCGCCGAAAAGACCCGTGGGCTTAAATACGAGAATGACTATCAGGAGAATAAACGTGAATGCGTCAGAAAACGTTGCAAGGCCTATCTGTTCGGAAATAACGCCGTTAACAATTAGAATCGTATCAAGGCCTTTTATAATGCTTTCGCATATGCCTATGATAAATGCTCCGATAACAGCTCCGGGAATACTTCCTATGCCTCCGAAAACAGCCGCGACGAACGCCTTAAGACCCGGCATTCCGCCGGACGTCGGAACAACTCCGGGATAGTTCGTGAAGAAAAGAAGCGATCCGACGGCAGCCAGAAACGTTCCTATAATAAACGTTGTGGAAATAACGTTGTTAATCTTTATTCCCATGAGCTGGCTTGTTTCAAAATCCTTTGAAACGGCACGCATTGCCATGCCTATCTTAGTGTAGTTAATGAGTAAAACAAGTAAAACCACAAGAATAATCGTAAGGAAAGGCGTGATAAGAGTAACTCTCGTCGTCTCCATTCCGAAAAGCGTTATCTGATCGGAAATCCATGGGATTGACGGATAGTTCTTATTAAGACCGCCCGTTATATAAAGCGCCAGATTCTGCAAAAGATAGCTGACGCCGATTGCCGAAATCATGACGGACATTCTGGGCGCGCTGCGAAGCGGCCTGTAAGCCACTCTTTCGATTAAGAAGCCCAGAAAAACCGTAATTATAATCATTATGGGAATAGCAAGATAAAGCGGAAGCGATGCTGCAAGATACACCATCATAAGACCCGCTACCATGAAAACATCGCCGTGAGCGAAGTTTATAAGACGAAGTATACCGTAAACCATCGTGTATCCGATAGCGATAAGGGCATACTGGCCGCCGACCGAAATACCTGAAATGATATACGGCAAAGCGGTTTTGAATATGTTCATAGAGATTCCTCGTTTCGCTGAAATACGCACGATTGCTGGCGGGAGATCCTCCCGCCAGCAATACTGCGCCAAGATCAAAAATATTTAAATGGAAGATTATCCAGCCTTAGCTACAGTTACAAAGTCCCAGACACCCGTCTCGGTGTTGCACTGCTTAACAAATGCGCTGTCGCGGATTGCATCGCCGATATCATCAAGAGCGATATGACCCGTTACGCCGTCAGATTCAGTGGTGGGGATTGCCTCAAGGACGTCTGCAGGATCGGTTGAGCCTGCTGCCTTGAGAGCTTCAAGAGCAAAGAAGTAAGCATCATAGCCCATTGCGCTGACAGCTGCGATTTCATCGTTGCCGCCGTTGTTTGCAAGGTTCGTTGCATTGCCGTTAACCCATGCCTTGATGCCGGAGTCAAATGCTTCATCAGCGCCTTCCTGGTAGAAGGTTGTTACGCAGATGTTAAGGTCCGTGCCCTTAGCTGCCTGAAGAATAACGTTGGAGTCCCACGTATCGCCGGCGAGGATAGGCATACCGATTGCCTGAGTTGAAGCCTTTGCGATGATCTGTGCTGCTGCTTCAGTTGAAACAGGGCTCATGAAAACATCGCAGCCCTGGTTCTGGGCATTGGTGATGTAAGTTGAGAAATCGGACGTGCCTTCGGGGAACTGCTCATAAACGCATGCATCTTCGCCGAATGCCTTGATGAAGTAGTTGCAGAGACCGCCTGAGTAGTCATCACCCTGCTTTGCAAGGCAGTAAGCCTTCGTTGCGCCGAGATCATTCTTTGCATAGTTTGCAAGAACCGTGCCCTGGAAAGGATCAAGGAAGCAAATGCGGAAATACGCATCGCACTCAGATGTCACCTGAGGGTTCGTGCACGTAATTCCGATTGCCGGAACTTCTGCTGCTGAGAAGGTATCGCCTGCTGCGATTGAAACGCCTGAGCCGTAAGAACCGAGAACAACGGAAACACCGTTGGAAATGAGGTTCTGAGCAGCCGTAGGAGCTTTATCGTTAGAGGAAGCATTATCAGCCATAACGAGCTCTACCTTATAGGTAGCACCATCAATTTCGACCTCAGGGCAAATTTCATTTGCATACTGAATACCGAGAACCTCCTGCTTGCCACCCGCACCGTTATCACCGGACATAGGCTCGAAAACACCGATTTTTACTACATCTTCTGCGAATGCCGCGCATCCGAGAGCGAGGACCATGCATAATGCAAGGACGATTGCCAGGAACTTTTTCATTATTTTCTCCTCCGAAAATTATTGTTCGTCTGCTTTAATTTTTTTACACGGCCGTGTCTTTAATTCACGGACATATGTACATTACTGACGATATTGGTATTATGCAACAACTTTTGAAATTTTGCAATAGTTTAATTCACTAATTTACGAAATTATTAAAAAAAGTTTTTGTGTACTTTCTATAGCTTTAAAAATAAAACCGCCTGTATTCAAAGCAATACAGGCGGAATTCTGTAATCTTCCCCGGCTTTTACGCCCGATTTCTCAGAAAAACCGAGATTGTAAAAATCCCTCGCCTTAGCCCCGAGCGCAAAAACGGATTCAGTTTTTCCTCCGTAATCATTAGCCTCTTTCCCATGCGTTATAACCGGCAAAGCGCAGCCGTCATTCTTTTTAAGCGATGAAAGATATGCTCTTCCCCTGGCATTTACAGCGAGAATTCTCACATAAGGAGGCGCTCCTTCCGATGAAGCCTTATCTATTCCCAAAACCGCGCGCATAGCTATTCTTTTAAGCCTTGAATATGTTATGCTCTTCGTTTTCGCGGCAAGGCATATCTCATCAACCGTCATGTATCCCTGCCGTACGGCATCAAGAAGCCTGTTCCCCGCGCCGTTTCCGCTGTCAGCAACAGCTGCGACGTCCTCTTCCTTTAAGCTTCTCAGCCTTGAGACGGCCGCGAGATTCAAAAGCTTATAGTCGGCATATCCGGGGCATCTCTCCCCGCTCAGAATTTTATCCCTTATATCCGAAGCCGAGCCCGGGCCGCCATGAAAAGAGCTCTCCCGCTTTACGGTCACAGGTCGAATACTGAGATTATTTTTAATTATTGCTTTAATATATTCAACGCCAAGAGCGTTATTCGGAAAATCCAGAATATCTCCGCCGAAGGCCTTCGCCCTCGCCGCGGGATATGAAAGCATTGGTGAATCCTTCATGATTTTCTTTACCTTTTCATTAAAGCCGTCAGCGGATATCTCCCTCGCGGCTGAAACGAGGGCATCAATATCCCCCGCCTCGCTCCCGAACGAGAGATGCGTTATTCCAAGGGCGGACAGGATCTGAACGCCGCCTTCAGCAAACCCCTCGGCTGATGAAAGCGCCCATGGCACGGGTAACTCAACAACTATATCCGCTCCGTTTTTAACGGCCTGCCCGGCTCTATCATGCTTAGGCATTATCGCCCACTCGCCTCTCTGGACGAAATCCCCAGACATGCAGCAGATAATAATGGCATCCTCTCCCGCAATTTCCCTTGTCTTTTTTATATGATAAGCGTGACCTTCATGAAAGGGATTGTATTCACTTACGATTCCTGTAATATTTTCCATTGCGTAAAATCCCGAAAAGTATTAATATATTAATGTTTGGAACAATTTTAAAACAAAAATTATTTTTTTACAATAGGAAGGAAAAAACATGAAGATTCTTGTTATCAACGCAGGCAGCTCATCACTGAAATATCAGCTTATTGATATGGAAACGGAAAACGTAATGGCTAAAGGCCTTTGCGAAAGAATAGGCATTGACGGCCATCTTAAGCACACTCCTTTAGTTGGCGGTAAGCCCGTTTTCAATGAGGACCTGCCCATGCCGACGCATTCCGAAGCTATCGCAGCTGTTATTGACAAGCTCACGAGCCCCGAGTACGGCGTTGTTAATTCCATGAAGGAAATTGACGCTGTCGGCCACAGAGTAGTTCACGGCGGAGAAAAGTTCGCAAGCTCAGTTCTCATTAATGACGATGTTATCAAGGCAATCGAGGAGTGCATCCCCTTTGCTCCCCTGCACAACCCCGCAAATATCACCGGCATAAACGCATGCGAGGCTGTCATGGGAGACGTTCCGATGGTCGCTGTTTTCGATACGGCATTCCACCAGACGATGCCCGGAAAAGCATATATGTATGCTCTCCCCTATGAGTATTATTCAGAGGACGGCGTCCGCAGATACGGCTTCCACGGCACGTCCCACAGATACGTATCCTCCCGCTGCGCAGAGCTCATGGGCAAGGATATCAAGGACCTCAAGATAGTTTCCTGCCATATGGGCAACGGCTCTTCCATCTGCGCAATCGACGGCGGAAAATGTGTTGATACGTCCATGGGCTTTACGCCTCTGGTAGGCCTCCCGATGGGCACGCGTTGCGGAGACCTCGATCCCGGCGCAATGCAGTACATCATGAACAAGCACAATTTAAGCATTGACGAGATGCTTAACATCTTAAATAAGAAGAGCGGCGTTCTCGGCGTTTCAGGCGTATCCTCCGACTTCCGCGATCTTGACAGCGCATCCGAAAGCGGCAACGAAAGAGCAACCCTCGCCCTTGATATGTTCAAGTACTGGGTAGGAAAGGTTGCCGGTTCATACGTTGCTGCGATGAACGGCGTTGATGCCATCATCTTCACCGCCGGCGTAGGCGAAAACAGCGCGGAGACGAGAAAGGGCATCGCGCAGTACTTCGGATACCTCGGAGTTGCGATTGACGACGAAACAAATAAAAAGCGCGGCGAAGACGTTATGATTTCCACGCCCGATTCAAAGGTCAAGGTCTTCGTTATCCCGACGAATGAAGAGCTCGTTATCGCCCGCGATACGCGCGACATAATTGGCTGATATGGATTTTACTGATTTTTATTTCCCGTCATCTAACGGGACGGGCCAAATCCGCGGCCGCAAAATTGCGCCTGAAGGCGAAGTCAAGGCGGTTTTGCAGATTGCCCACGGCATAGCATGCCATATTGAGCGCTATGACGGCTTCATAAAATTCCTGGCGTCAAACGGTATCGCCGTTTGCGGAAATGACCACCTCGGCCACGGAAAATCCCAGAGAAGTGAAGCCGAAAAGGGCTTTTTCGCCGAGAAAGACGGCTGGAACTGCGTAGTTAAGGATATGAAAACCCTTCATGACATGATGAAAGAGGAATGTCCCGATGTTCCTTACATCATGTTCGGCCATTCGATGGGTTCATTCCTCACCCGCTCATATATTATAGATTACCCCAACGATTATGACCTCGTCATCTTAAGCGGAACGGCCCAGCAGAGCAAGGCTCTTTTAAGAAGCGGCGCTTTGATGGCTGATACGCTCTGCTCCATGAAGGGCGCGAAGTCCTCCGGCGAATTCCTCGAGAAGGTTGCCTTCGGTTCTTATAATAATAAGATAACGAACCCCAAAACGGAATTTGACTGGCTGTCCGTCAATGAGGATAACGTTCAGAAGTACATTGCGGACGAGCTCTGCGGCTTCACCTGCAAAAGCGGCCTCTACCGCGACATGATGCACGGGCTTCTTTACATCACAAGCAAGGCGAATATCTCCAGAATGAACAAGGACAAGCCTGTTTACTTCATGTCCGGAACGGATGACCCCGTCGGCGATTACGGCAAGGGCGTTGAGAAAGCTTACAAGGCGTTTTGCGCCGCAGGCGTAAAAGACGTCACCATGAAGCTCTACCCCTCAGGCAGACATGAAATGCTGAATGAGACGAACAATCAGGATGTTTACAATGATATCCTTATTTGGATAAACTCAAGGCTTTCAAAATAACAATTATCATAATCCTCCATCAGCATAAGAAGGATTGCTTATGAAAATGCCCGGGCTTTATAGCCCGGGTATTTTTACTATTTAATAATTTCTTTCTGTTAATTACTTTATATTATTCTATTCCTGTCTTTTTCGTGCAGCTTTAAATATTGCATCATAAACTTCCCTGACACTGTCTTCAAACTTTTCTCCTGCAATTAAAGCCACTTTATCTGAAACGGCTTTTTCGCGGTCTGCATTATATACCGGAAGATTATTTGCCTTTTTATATTCCCCTATTGCATCAACCGCATCAAACCGCCTCGAAAGGAGCTCTGCTATTTGTTTATCGCAAAAATCTATTTCTTCTCTGAATTTTTCAAGTCCGTTTAACATTATACTTCTTTATCGTTTCCTTTAAAGTCGTCAGGATTATAAAATTCACTGCCGTCAGGATTAGCTTCCTCTTCTCCTCCGATTATATTCTCAAACTTTCCTAAAGAGATTTTTCCTTTCATATATAAGCCCATGACAGCAACGGCCCCTATTATTACTGCACCTGCAGCCGCCGCAAGAACATATGCTCCTGTATGGCTCTTTTCTTCAGTTGACATTCCGGCCGTATTCGTGACCTTAGCATCATCAATTCCTGAACCGTCAGAACCTGTAATAGAATTATATCCTGAATCCTTGCCAGAAGCATTGCCTGAAGCTCCGTTTGCCCCGGACGTCGGCTCTTTGGGAGCTGAAGCATTTGAAGATACGGTTCCGGGCTTATTGCTTATAACTCCCGTTCCGTTCGTATTTGATGTTCCTCCGGCAGATGCCCCGCCTGTATTGTTAACAAAAGGAGTCGGCGTAGCTGACGGCATAGGAGTTGCCGTCGGCATAGGCGTGTTGGTTGCAGAGGGTGTGGGAGTAGGCGTCGGCGCTGCGGCCGTAACAGAAATCCATGCGCCGGACGTCATAGCAGAACCCGAACCGTTGGAAAACTCCGCCTGAACAATCCAGCCGTTCATTCCTTCGGAAATTCCTGATAACGTCAGCCTCTCAGAATATGCCCCCTGAGCTGCCGCACCTTTTATATATTGCCCGACAGCTGCAGCAGGAATACGGAAAGAACCCGATGCATCGGTTAAGTACCAGGTAATAGCGGTGGCATTATCCGCATAAGCCGTAAATACTGCCGATTTTCCCGATTCAACTGTTTCAGAGCCCGGATTTTTTGTTATAACGGGAGAAGTCGTCTGACTGTTAATTGTCGTATCGGGATTAACATATATCGTTCCGGCATTCGAAGGCGTCCCTGAAGACGAGTGCGTTCCGCTTCCGCCTGAAATAATTATATTACCGGCAGATGACGTGCCCGTCTGCGGTTCTGTGAATATGGAACCGTTGTCCCCTCCGATATAAAGCGGCGGATTTGAACCTGATGAACCGCCGGAAATGATAATAGTTCCGTCAGTTGCAAAAGCGCTGACTGATATCATCAGCAATGAGCATACCGCCACGACCAGTACAATTGATAGAATTCTTTTCATAGCCTTCTCCTATAATC
>R27__coassemble_646_pt1 | contig 20375 bp, 7 predicted proteins | sample R27__metabat2_high_PE_043 | metagenome-assembled genome bin R27 | reverse complement strand
ATCAAAATACCTATAAAAATACTTATAATAATTCTTACAGATAATCTGGAGTACACCAATGAAAAAGAGTACACCAATGAAAAAGAGAAATCTGAACAGAACAGCGGAAGGCAGAATTGCATCTGGCAGATTAGCGGCAGGCAGAATTGTATTTGACAGATCTGCGTCAGGTAGGATTGCACCCGGCAGATCAGCGGAAGGCAGAATTGCATCCGGCAAATCTGCGGCGGGCAGAACCGTGTTAGCCGCATTATCTCTGATTTTTATTATTGCGCTGTGCCTGAGTACGCTTGTCCCGGCGTTTGCTGAGGATGCCGCCAGGGATGCCGGCAATGAAGCCAGAAATGAATCAGTAAATGATGCCAGCAATGATGCCCCCAATGAGTCCACCGCAGGCAGAGTCAGAATCGGCTATTTCTCCGAGCCAAATCTGATGGACGGCGCGGAAGATGGGGCGTACAAATCCGGGTATATCTATGAGTACATTCAGGTTCTTTCCGGCTATACAGGCTGGAAATATGACTATGTTTACGGTAGCTTCAAGGAGCTTTATCAGAAGCTGCTTGACGGGGAGATTGATATGCTCCCGTACGTCGTAAGAACCGAGGCGAGAAAATCCCAGGTTCTTTTCCCTGACAGGGAAATGGGCGTTGAGAATCTCTGCCTGGCTGCAAAGAATTTCGTTGAAATAAGCAGTGACTATAAAGAGGTCAGCGGGAAAAAGGTCGGAACAATGAAGGGGTCCTACCATATCTCCGTTTTCAATGAGCTCATGGCTGAAAACGGCGTTGATTTCGAGTGGGTTGAATTCACGACGCCCGAGGACAGATGGAATGCCCTGGCAAACGGCGATGTTGACTTCACGATTGAAAACAGCACCGTTTTCCCGACGGTTGAAATGCATATCGTGAGCATTCTCAATGAGGGAAGCGAGTTCTGCCTTGCAATCAATATGGACAGGCAGGACCTTCTTGACGCGTGCAACGCCGCGCAGGAAAAGCTCTTTGATGATGACCCGAGGTTTGTTGAAAGCCTTGAATCCAATTACTTCAAGGACAGCCCGTGGTACAAGGAGGTTCCCGAAGCAGGAAAGGCGTGGCTAAAGGAGCATGACGTTTTGCGGCTCGGCGGTTACACAGAAGAAAAGCCTTACTGCTATTCGGATGAAAGCGGAAACATCATCGGAATTGCGCCCGAGTACGTTGAAATCATGCTTGCGGCGCTGAACATAGATATCCCGGTTGAATGGAAGCTTTATGACACGCAGGCTGAGCAGGTTGAGGCCCTGAAAAACGGCGAAATTGACGCGATTAATCCCTATTACGGCAATTACTTTGATGCCGAGGAAGACGGAGTTATTATTTCCGCGGAAATTCTCGGAGTTAACATGGGGCTTTTGTATATGGGAGATTACAGCGCAACGACGCTTTCGGTTATTGCAACTCCCGAGACAAGGCTTGGAATTGACTTCACGAGAGACAATTACCCCGATTCCGAAATTATCGGGTGCCGCACAACTGACGAGTGTATTGAAAAGGTTATTTCAGGAGAGGCGACATGCGCGCTTCTGCACAGCGAGCCGCTCAAGCTTCTCGCTGAAAGATACGATAAGAATTTCACTATTATAACGATTAACACCAAATGCCCGATATGCTTTGCAACCACTTCGGAAAACGCGGGGTTGATAAGCATAATAAACAAGGCGGAGCCCTTTATAACGAATGTTGAAATAAACAAGCTTGAGAACAAGTACTCAATCAATGAGGCGGCTTCGGGCGTTTCGCTTAAGCAGTATCTTAAGAACAACCCGGTTACGTTTTTTGTTCTCTGCCTGGTACTGGTTATAATTATAGCCGCCGCGGTGATTTCAGTGTTTATGCGGAAGGCGGACAGGGCTTACACGAAGCAGCTGACTGCGAAAAACGTTCAGCTTGAGGACGCCAAGCACCAGGCGGAAGCCGCGAATGAGGCGAAGACGGCGTTTCTCAACAATATGTCCCATGATATCAGAACGCCTATGAACGCGATTATCGGGTATTCAAGAATGGCTAAAAAGCATACGGATGACCCGAAGGTTCTTGAGGACCTCAACAAGATTGAGGTTTCCGGAGATCAGCTGCTCTCGCTTATCAACCAGGTTCTTGAGATGTCCAGAATCGAATCGGGGAAAATAACGCTTTCTGAAGATCCCGTCGATATTATCGCAAAAGCGGACACGATAAGGACGGTTGTTCTGGCGGACTGCAACGCGAAGAATATTAAGTTTTCGCTGAATACAGACGGAATTATTCACAGCAATGTATTCGCTGACGATTCGAGGCTGAGCCAGGTCGTGACGAATATTATAGGCAACGCCGTAAAATATACTCCCGAGGGGGGGAGCATAGAATATATAGCAACTGAGCTGCCCTGCGAAAAGGAGGGCTACGGGCTTTATGAGGTGAAGATTAAAGATACGGGAATCGGGATGGCTGAAGAGTATCTCGGGCATATCTTTGATGAATTCACGCGCGAGAACAATTCAACTGTAAGCCGCATTCAGGGCACGGGCCTTGGAATGTCCATCGTTAAAAAAATTACCGAACTTATGGGCGGAACGATTAACGTTAAGTCAAAGCAGGGCGAAGGCACGGAAGTTACGGTTGCAATTCCGCTGAGATGGAATGAAGAGGCTGAAAAGACGGGCTCTCATGCAGCGGTTTTCGGAGAAAAGTCGTTTAAGGGAATGAGGATTCTTCTCGTTGAGGATAACGAAATGAACCGCGAGATTGCGCAGGAGATTCTCGAGGATGAGGGAATTATTGTCGAAACGGCCGAGGACGGCGATATCGCCGTTGAGATGGTTAAAGCGACGGCTGAAAGAGGGGACTCTGAATATTACGACGCCGTTTTGATGGATATTCAGATGCCCCGAATGAACGGATATGAAGCCACGAAGGCGATAAAGGCTTTGAATGACCCGCAGAATACGTACCTGCCGATAATAGCTGTTTCTGCGAACGCCTTCGAGGAGGACAAGAAGAAATCCCTTGAGGCCGGAATGGATGATCATATCTCCAAGCCGATAAATGTTCAGCAGCTGAAGGAGACGCTCGCGAAATACCTTTAATTAAATATCCCGCTTTTAAGAAATACCCCGGCCATACGGTCGGGGTTTCTTTTTCAGAAAAACGGTTTTTACAAAAAAATAATACACAATATATTATTGATGTGTATAACAATTCAATATTCGGAAAAGAAATGTTTGCAACAGATATTACATATATGTTAATACAGTATATCTATATATGTTATATATGTCTTAAAAAGGAACCTTCTGCATGAAAAAGGATAGTACGAACAGCATCACAAGCAAAGAGTCATTCGATGCCGTAGCGAAGCTTTTAACTTCGCTTGCGGAAAATGCGAATGACGTCAATGCGCTGCTTAAATCAACAGCGGAATATTATGATGCTGACAGAGGTTACGTCTTCGAAATCACGCCTGACGGAACGATGGTTGATAACACATATGAATGGTGCAGAGAAGGCGTTTCGGCTGAGATAGACAATCTTCAGAATGTTCCTATTGAAAGCGTTGAGCTATGGATAAAAGAGTTCGAAAAGAGCGGGGCTTTTTATATCTCATCTCTTGATACGGACGTTGAAAAGTCCAGCTTAACATATGAGGTTCTCGAGCCGCAGGGGATAGAAAGCCTTATCACGGCGCCGCTTTATCATGAGTCGGTTATCTCAGGCTTCGTGGGGATAGACAATCCCCGAAAAAATATTCAGGACCTCACGGTTCTCAAAACCGTTGCGAGTATTATCTACAGCGATATCATAAGAACGATTGCCGAGAAGAAGGAAAAAGAAACTGCTGAATCTATGCAGAACAGATTCTTTGCATCGACGTTTCTTAACACTTTTGAGTCTGCTTATTATATAAATCTTCAGGATAATTCCTTCCTTACGCTCAGGCAGAAAGAATATTTGCATGAAGATTACAGCTATCAGACTGACTGGTATGAAATGATAACCAAGTACGCCGATGAAGGAATCAATCCGAAAGACAGGTCTTTGTATGACGTTGTCTGTGATCCCGCGCTTTTAAGGGCGCAGATAGAAAAAGAACAGGAGTATCACGTTGTATTCCGGGATATTTCCGTCGGCTATGAAAGATATTGCAGTATGTACGTTCTGCGCGGGGAGGATTTAAACCACGCGGCCGTTGCATTCATGGATGTTGACGCTGAAATGAAGGCGGAAGAGGAAAACGCGATTATCTCTTCAATGGCTGAGGACTTTGACTATATCGCATGCATAAATATTGAAAACAGCGAGGTTACGAGATACCGCGCAACAGAGAAGTTCTTAAATGTGCATGCCCTCATAGATCAGACATTGCCTTCATATCTGCAGCTGAATGATTTCTTCAAAATGGTTATTCATCCCGAGGATATGATGATGTTCAGGGAAAATGCCGATGAGCTGAAGGTTCTCACAGCTCTTGAGGAAAATGAGGTATATAAGTTTGAGTGCAGAACCCGGCATCCTGAAAGCGGAATAGTGGAATACTACCGTTTTAAATTTGCAAAGGTTCCGAACAATCCGGGTCTTGTTATTCTCGGAATGCTGAATATAGATACGCAGGTCCGCCGCGAGATGAAAACGGCTGCCCTGGAAGAAGAGATGAAATATAAAAAGCAGGTTGAGCAGGAGCTGAATGTTATCAAAGGCCTTGCAAGCGATCTGGTAAGTCTTTATACGGTAAATCTTGATAACGGAACCTACAGGACATATGCAATTTCAGAAGAAGCTAAAGAGGTCAGACCTATTGTTGAAAGTTCCGGCACGATATCTGTAAGCTTCCGCAGTTTTGCCGAACAGTTTCTCCATGAGGAGGATAAGGAGAAATTCCTTTGGTTTGCCGATATGGAGCATATCCGTGAGGCTCTTGAAAATATAAGATCTCATAAAATATTAATGCGCCGAAATTACGGCGGGGTTTGGAAATGGCTTGAGCTGAACATGATAAAGGTTGAGAATGTTTCGGAGCCTGCAAAGAATGTTATTCTTGCTTTCTCGAACCGCGACGAGCAGGTCAGGGCCGAGCTTGAAATCAGACAGCAGCTGGCAGATGCGCTGGCCGAGGCGGAAACAGCCAATAAGGCGAAAACAGACTTCCTTTTCAGCATGTCGCATGATATAAGAACGCCTATGAATGCAATCACGGGTTATACAAATATGGCGATTAAGCATATCGATGAAAAGGAAAAGGTTGTGGACTGCCTTGATAAAACTCAGCAGGCGGGCGGAATGCTCCTCTCGCTTATCAACAGCGTTCTGGAGGTCAGCCGCATCGAGGCCGGCCATGCAACGCTTGACGAGCAGCCGGGAGATGTTTACCTGAGCTTTTCAAATGTTGAAACCACAATGCGCGAGCTTGCCGAAACGAAGGACATCTCGCTCAGCTTTGATTTCAAACATATCAGTGACAGATACGTCTATGCAGATTTCAGCCGCGCGCTGCGAATCTTCACGAATATAATTTCAAATGCAATAAAATATACTCCCGAGGGCGGGAAGGTTTCAGTGACGTGCGAGCAGGCGGGCGAAGCCGAAAACGGCATCGCAACCTACAGATACACCTTCACGGACAACGGAATCGGAATGTCCGAAGATTTCCAGCAGCATGTTTTTGACCAGTTCTCAAGAGAGCAGACGTCAACAGTCTCGGGAATCCAGGGAACGGGCCTCGGAATGTCGGTCGTTAAATCATTCGTTGAGCTCATGGGCGGAGAAATCACCGTTAAGAGCAGGCAGGGCTTCGGAACGACGTTCACAGTTCTTTTGCCGTTCAGAGTGCAGAAGGAAAAGCTTTATACGGACCCGACCTCCGGAGAAGTTATATCTGAGAGAACAGGCGTTGATTTCACGCGACTTGAGGATATTTCCTTCAAGGGCAGAAAGCTTCTTCTCGTTGAGGATAACGAGATGAACCGTGAGATAGCGACGGATATCTTAGAGGAGGCGGGCTTCATTGTTACTGCCGCGGAGGACGGGTCAATCGCCTACGATATCATGATTATGGCAAAGCCCGGCGACTTTGACGTTATCCTTATGGATATCCAGATGCCTGTAATGGACGGATATACAGCGACGAAAAAGATAAGAGAGCTTGAAACAGGCGTTGAGGTTATCCCGATTATAGCGCTATCCGCAAACGCCTTTGCCGAGGACAGAAGGAAATCCCTTGAGGCGGGAATGAATGACCATATCTCAAAGCCGATTAACATCGCGCATCTCAAGGAAACGCTGGCGAAGTACCTTTAAGTATCCCGCCAAAGCAGCTGCAGGCTGATAATTCTGATTATATATAGAGGTTGAAAATGAACAGAAAAGGCACGGAAGAATTTAAAAAGCATATTTCAAACCGTTTATTTACTGTTATTCTGACGGCGGTGCTGATTATCGCAATCGCCGCGGTTATTGTTTCCGATACGCGTCAGGGAATTAAGGAGACTCTCGGCACGCTCGATAACGTCAACAAAACCGTTATTAACAGTATTGACGATTATTCGGAAAAGGTTACCGAGAAAATCGGGGAAACAAGCTCCGTGCTCTTAAGAAAGGCATATGCGTTCAGGCAGCTGATTGAAACAAATGGCGGGGAGATAAGCGGGCAGCAGCTCAAAAAGTTCGTCGAGGAACAGCACCTGCACGATGCCCTCATATTCGACGAAAGCGGAAAGGCGTTTATGTCGGTTTATCCCGAGGGTATAGGCTTTGACCTCAATGCTTACGATGCGACACGCCACTATATGGATATTTTTAAGGACAATTCCATTGAAATAGTCGAAATCTCGGCTGTTGACGCTGACGGAGACGGAGACGGAGGGAATTATAATTACTGCGCGGTTTCGGCGGAAAACGGAAAGTATATAATTGAGGTTACGGATGATGCCAATGACGTTGAAAGCGCTATTTTAAAGGTATCCGTTGCAGAGGTTGCAAGAGGGATGACGTGCGATTATAACGCCAGGACGATGGTAATCAAAGACGGCAGAATCGTAAGCGCAAACGATGAGGCGCTCATCGGCCGTGATGCGGGAGCTTTTGAGATGTCAGGAGACTCCGCAAAGGGCTCAGGGACGTTTGACGGGATTCCGTGCCTTTATTCGCAGGAGACAGACGGCGATTATAAGGTTCTGACTGTCGCGGAAAATTCCGAGGTTTTTGCACGCAACGGAATCGGAACAATCGTTAAGTTGTTCTGCATTCTTCTTGTTTATATCGCATTGCTTGTGGCGTCGATTATAAATAGAAAAAGGTTTGAATACGATGTTACGGACAGGATGAAAACCGAGCAGAGCGGCAAGCTCATAGATGCTTTTATAAGAGAATACACAACCGTCTACCGGGTTAACCTTGAGACGGGAGAGTATACGACTCTTCGCGCTATGGATGACGTTGAGAAGACGTTCCGCATATCCTCCGACATTTCGGCAAACCTTATGAATCTTGTTAATAATTTCGTCGCCGAGTCTGACAGGGAACGGATGACGGAGGAATTCGATTTAAAGACGATTGCCCGCAAGCTTAAGGACAACCCGATTTACTCCGTTGAGTTCAGATGCCTCGTCAATCTTGTCCCCGAAGGAGAGGGCTGGACGTATGACCGGGCAAAGCTTGATTACAGCGTATCCGATAATATAGTCGGGCTTTGGCATAGAGTCACGTTCTCAAAGATTGATGAGAATGAGGTTCTTATCGGCTTCGTGGAGGACGATGAGAATATCATAATGAAGTCCGTAAATGACGTGCTTTTAGATGAATTTGACGATATTTACGCCGTCAATCTCGTCATGGATAAGATGAAAATCGTCAAGGCAAGCGGGCTGCTTGAAGGCTCGCCGAAGGTTATGCCATACAGGGCGGCCATGAAGAGGTTCCTTTCGGGGCTTGACGAGGGAGCAAGGGAGTTCTTCTCGAAGCTGGAGACTGAAGAGGGCTTTAAGGAGCTGCATGACTCCGGAGACACCGCGGAATATATTTACTGCTCTCCGTATTACGGGGATAAGGAAACGTGGCTCAAGGCGAAGGTTCACGTTCTTTCGGAGCACGACGGAAAGCTTGAAACGGCAATTTTCGGAATTAGCCCGGTTGACAGTATCCAGGAGAAGGTTCTCAGTCAGGCGGCTGCTATCGAGCACCTGGCAGTTGAGTATGTAGGCGTTTATGAGCTGAATCTTGACACAGAGGAATGCAGCATCGTAAGAATCGGCGACAGAATGGATCCTGAAACAAGAAAAACCGTTCAGAATATGACGATGAAGCAGGCCTTTAAAATCTTTGTTGAAAACAAGGTTCATCCTGATGACAGGCATCTTCTCGCATCTCTTCTTGATTACAGCCTGATAAGAGAAGAGCTGATGCATAAGAAACGCAGCAGCAAAATCTTCCGCAGGATGTTCGATGACGGATATAAATACTGCAATTACATGGTCAGCAAAGAAGAGGCAATTGATGAAGTGCCTCATATGGTCGTCATCGGATTCATGATGGTTGATGACAGAGTCAGGTCTGAAATGATTCAGAAGGAAGAGCTCGCCAGGGCTCTGACGTTCTCGGACTTCATTATGGATTCATTTGTTTCGGCATATTACATTGACATCGCCACGCATGAACAGACAACTTACGCCCGGACTGACGAGCTGCACGAAAAATATGACGATATTCCCGATTATCTTGATTCTCTCGATAAATATATAGCTGAAGACGTTCACCCTGATGACAGGGAGATGCTGACGGAGGCCGTTCAGCCTGATTACATCAGAAGCAGGCTTGAAAAAGAGCCTTATTTCAGCGTTACGTTTAGGGATATTTCCGGCGGAACTGAAAAGAATTACCGCTGCACGGTTATAAGAGGAGCGGATGAAGACCATATAGCTATGGCTTTCGCGGATGTTTCCGAAGAGGTTAAGAAGGATGCCGAGGTTCGCGAGCAGCTGCAAAGCGCCCTCTCGCTTGCCCAGGCCGCCAGCAAGGCGAAGTCCACCTTCCTCAATAACATGAGCCATGATATCCGCACGCCTATGAACTCAATCGTAGGCTACACGGGCCTTGCGGCATCGAATATAGATAACAAGGAGCAGGTTCAGATATATCTCGGCAAGATAATGAATTCCTCTAATCATCTGCTTTCGCTTATTAATGACGTTCTCGATATGGCGCGCATTGAGTCCGGCAAGATGAATCTGACGGAAACAAGGGAATCGCTGCCTGAAATACTTCACACGCTTCACGATATTGTTATTTCTGACGTCAACGCAAAGCAGCTTGACTTTTATATAGACACGGTAAACATCAGGGACGAGAATGTTATCGTCGATAAGACGAGGCTTAACCAGGTGCTTCTTAACATTCTGAGCAATGCCATCAAGTATACGCCCTCGGGAGGGACGGTTTTCTTCAGAGTTGCCGAAACGGCTGTTTCGCATTCAGGTTACGGGACGTATGAGTTCCATATAAAGGATTCAGGCGTAGGCATGTCCGAAGAGGAGATTTCCCGTATCTTCACGCCGTTTGAAAGAGCGGTATCCGCGGATGAAAATCAGATAGTCGGAACGGGCCTCGGAATGTCAATCGTCAAGAACATCATTGACATGATGGGCGGGCAGATAGAAGTCAGCAGCCGCGAAGGCCAGGGGACGGAAGTAACCATCACGCTCGAGCTGAAGCTCGAAGGCGTTCAGAATGAGCCCGACCTGATTCCCGAGCTTAAGGACGCCAGAGGAATAGTTGTTGATGACGACATGAATGCATGCAAGTCCGTTTCCAGGATGCTCAAGGCAATCGGCATGCAGGCGGACTGGTGCACCTCCGGAAAGGAATGTCTTTTCAGGACTGAGGAGGCCGTTCAGGAGGGCGAAAACTATAAGGTTTATATCATTGACTGGCAGATGCCTGATATGAACGGAATTGAGACAACGAGGCAGGTTAGAAGGCTCGTTGGCGATGACGTTCCTGTTATTATCCTGACGGCATATGATTACTCGGATATCGAGGAAGAGGCCAGAGAGGCGGGAGTTTCGGCATTCATCACGAAGCCGATATTCCAGTCCGACCTTTCAAGAACGCTGAGAGAGGTATGCGTTTCTGATGATGAGGCTGACGGGGCTGCGGAAGATGCATCCGGCGGGGCAGCGGCTTACGACTTCTCGGGCAAGAAGATTCTCATCGTCGAGGATAATGAAGATAACCTCGATATAGCTGAAAAGATTCTCGGCGAGCTGGGAATCACGACGGCTTCGGCAATAAACGGAAAGCTCGCCGTTGAGATAATGAGCGATGCCAAGCCCGGAGAGTTTGATTTGATTTTGATGGATATCCGCATGCCTGTTATGAACGGCCTTGAGGCGGCGAAGAAGATAAGGGCGCTTGATAACGGAGTTCAGGATATACCAATTCTTGCCCTAACGGCGAATGCCTTTGCTGAGGACAAGGTTCTCGCCCTCGAGGCTGGCATGAATGAACACATCACAAAGCCTCTGAACGTAAGCGTACTGAAGGAAACCTTGGCGAAGTACTTATAATGTGACCGGGGCAACCGAAATGTGACCAGCGCTGTGTTGAGAACCCTGAAAACCAGTATGCCACGGAGTTATAAACACAACTCCGTGGTGTTCTTTTGATTGAGAATAGTGTATCTGTATGGTAAAATATCGGCGCTGATGAGGCTTAGTGAGATAAATTTTAATTTTATGGAGAAAAAGTTGTGAAAACAATATACATAATAGGCGGCACAATGGGTGCAGGAAAGACCGCCGTCTGCAAAGAATTGAAATCTCAGCTGAATAATGCGGTATTCCTTGACGGCGACTGGTGCTGGGATTCCGATCCGTTTCAGGTAACCGAAGAAACAAAGGCAATGGTGCTTTCTAATATTTGCTTCACCTTGAACAATTTCATTCATTGTTCGGCTTATGAAAACATTGTGTTTTGCTGGGTTATGCACGAACAGGCTATAATCGATGCGATTTTGTCAAAGCTTGATACGGAGGGATGTCGGGTCGTCAATGTATCTTTGACCGTTGACGAAGAGAATCTGCGAAGCAGACTTTCTTTCGATGTTGAAAATAGAATCCGTTCAGAAGATGTAATTGAAAGAAGTATTGAAAGAATCAATATGTATCAGGTGCTTGATACAGTAAAAGTTGATACGAACAATAGAACCGTCAGTGAAATTGCGAGCGAGATAATGAAACTTTAGAATAAGGGATTTCAGTTTATCTCAGTATTCGTCGGTTTTGCCCCTGGCATTTATAAAAAGGGCAGGTAACGTTATATGAAGTATATTTATTCTGATTCATGATTTCCTTTCCCGGTAACAGTAAAAGCGGTATTTACTGTTACCGATTTTTTTCAGTATCACAAAACCATGAAGATGTAGGCTTCATTGACAGGAAGAATTAACAGAAGTATACTATGGTTAAACAACCATGGTTTTGCGACAACGAACCTGAAAACCAATGTTTACTATTACAGATTCGGGGGGATATAAATTATGGCATCAAAAAGAGAAGAAGTCAGAGCTCAACTCATGTCGCAGATTCTGCCTGCGGCGCTTTCGGAATTTTCAGAAAAAGGATATTCCGGAGCGACAATTAAAAATATTGCTAAGCGAGCCGGTGTGTCAAACGGTGTCATCAGCAAGTACTTTGAAACTAAGGAAGGTCTGTTAATGACCCTCATTAAGCCAAATACTCTTGATGGGATTTTTGGAGGGCTTAAAAGTGATGAGCCGGAGGATGTTTTCAATTGCTACATTGATTTTATTAAGAATCTCTTGAAAAACAGGCCGTCTGTATTTCAATTCTATTACAAGATGTTCAATGACACGGAGCTGGTTGGAACTCCGGACAGTATTATCAGTGCTTATCTGTGGAAGGAATTCGAGGGAAGCAGGCTTGAACAGGCTATAGTCAGAGCCCAGAACGAGGGAGAGCTGCCTGCCGGAGACCCAATAAAGGTGTATCGTCTTTTGGCCCATGCGACATTTGAGCTTCTGCAGCAATATAGCTCCATCGGTCTTCCTATACCTGAAAACGGCTTCATATTTGCTGCCATGCAGTTTAATCCGGGCGAAAAGGACAGACGCAAGTTTGTTGAGGAAAAGGAAGCAGAGCTTCGCGGACTGTCAAAGGATCTGCGGCTTATGGCATCCACCATCAATCGCCTGTTCCCGCTCAGCATATACATTAACCTGACGAAGAATCAGTATCATATGCTCGATTACGATAATTTTTATGCTCGAAAAGCCGAGTATTCAGGGAGCTATGATGAACTCATAGCTGCCGGAGTAAGTACTATTGATGATGAAAGCGATAGGGAACACTTCCAAAGGTATTTCAACAGACAGAACCTTCTTGAAAGCTTCAAAAAGGGGAAAAACGTAGTCGGCTTAATTCATACACAAACCGGCGATGACGGAATCGTACGTATGATGTACACAAGGGTATTGATGTCGCAAGACGAGAGTGGAGATGTTCTGGCGATATGTGTTGCATACGAGTTGCCCGAGTATCTGCAGGAACATAGAGAATATAGACTGGAAATTGAGAAGTTTAACAAAAAAGTCGGGGAGGTGTAGCCCCGGTTGACTAATGAGTGCCTGTAAGGCATTGTTAAAGAAAGATTCGGGAGAGATTCCGAGTCTTTTTTATTGACAGAAAACACACACAAAAGTATACTATGGACGGGTAAACATGGATAAGTGTCCACGATAAGCACAGGTTTAATTTCGCATTTATGCGGAGGCAGTTATGAATAGTAAAAAATACAATGCTTTAAATATTGCGGTTGTCGTCATTCTCGTAATGGCGCTTCTCGCAGTTTATTTTGTATTGAGTGGGATGTTCAGGAAAGATCCTGTTGTTGGAATTACGGCTGATAACTGCTATGAAGATACAATTTACGTTATAACGGATGCAGACTACAGGCCGTATTCGTTTTATGACGGCGACGGGAACCCGTCCGGCCATGATATAGAGTTAATTGCGCTAATAGCCAATAAGCTTAATATGAATCTTGATCTTAAGCTTATGGACTGGGATGAGGGAATTAAAGAAGTAACCTCAGGCAAAGCGCAGGTTCTTATGACGGCCGATTATTCCGACACTTTCGCCGGAACGGACGTGCTTATAAAGACTGACCCGACGGCGTCAGACGATTATCTTGTTTATTCAAAACACAATATGTCATCAGCGGATGACCTTTACGGCACGAAAATAGCCGTTATGAAAAACGGCAATGTAAATACACAGATAGATATGCTGCAGCTTGGAAAGTACTGCACGTATTATGAAAATAACCGTACCGCAATGAAGGCTGTTTTGGACGGAGAGGCGGATTGCGCGGTTATGAGAGGAACTGTCGGTTCCGTTCTTCTTGATGAGCTGGGCGATAAGTCAGCTGAGCCGCGTTTTTCTGTCGGCCAGAGCTTTATGTGCTTTGACGTTAATCCGGAATATCCTGAGCTTGCGGAAAAAATCAATAACGCAATAGAAGAGCTTAAAAAGGACGGCGAACTGGCAGAGCTTCGCGAAAAGTGGCTGACGACGTTTATTCATGATTATTCCGTCAGGGAAATTATAGAGAAATACCCGCTTCTTATGCTGGGATTTCTGCTCATTATAATAATTGTTTTTGCGGGGTTAACTTACAGCATCCGAAAGAACCTTCTTATCCGTGAAGACGAAATACGCGCGGAGCTTGAGTACCGCAAATCCCTCGAGCAGTATCAGAAGGAGCTTGAGGCGGCGAATAAATCAAAAACGGACTTTCTCTTCAACATGTCCCACGATATAAGAACGCCGATGAATGCGATAATAGGTTTTACGAACCTTGCAAAGAAGCATGTTGACGATAAGGAAAAAACTGAGGATTACCTTGATAAAATTGAATTTTCGGGAAGGCATCTTCTCAATCTTATAAATGACGTTCTGGATATGTCCAGAGTTGAGGCGGGAAAGATAAAAAGTGAGCTCAAGGCCGTAAATATTATTGAGGTAGCCGAAAGCCTGATAACGGTTTACAGAGAATCCGCCGCGGAGCGCAATATAAAGCTTTCGTATATAAATTCAGGAGTCAGAGATGCCAATGTTTTTGCGGATGAGCTTCATATAAACCAGATTCTGATGAACGTTCTGGGCAATGCCATAAAGTACACAATGCCCGGAGGAAGCGTTGTTCTGACGGTTGACCAGGGCGAATCGGATAACCCTGAATACGGCCGGTATCTTTTCACGGTTGAAGACACGGGTATCGGAATGTCCGAGAAATTTGCCGAAAAGATTTTTGAATCGTTCTCGAGAGAGGAAACGGCAACTGTCAGCAATATCCAGGGCACGGGCCTTGGAATGAGCATCGTCAAGAGTCTTGTGGATTTCCTTGACGGTACAATAGAAATCAAATCTCAGCAGGGGAAGGGAACAAAGGTTGTTCTGGGATTTTCGTTGAAGCCGGCCGGGGAATCAGCTTTAAAGGCTGTTTCTTCTGAGAGCGGAAGTATTGATTTAAGCGGCAGAAAGGTTCTTCTTGCTGAGGATAATGATCTTAACCGCGAAATCTGCGTTGAAATTCTCGGGGACGAGGGAATGAGCGTTGAAACAGTCGTAAACGGGCTCGAGGCGGTTGATGCCGTCAGGAATAAGGGAACAGATTATTATGACATTGTTCTTATGGACATTCAGATGCCGTTTAAAAACGGTTATGAGGCGACAGAGGAAATCAGAAAGCTGCCGGGAGCCGAAAAGCTTGTAATCGTTGCGCTGTCTGCAAATGCATTTGAAGAGGACAGAAAAAAATCTCTTGAAGCAGGCATGGATGACCACGTTGCAAAACCGATAAATATCCAGGTGCTGAAGGGAACTTTGGCGAAATATCTCTGATAAATCTGAAAATAATATAATGCGCGAAGCGCCTTGCTTATTTAAGCAGAGCGCTTTTTTACGCGGTCGCATCTGAACTGCTCAGCATATACATTAACCTGACGAAGAATCAGTATCATATGCTCGATTACGATAATTTTTATGCTCGAAAAGCCGAGTATTCAGGGAGCTATGATGAACTCATAGCTGCCGGAGTAAGTACTATTGATGATGAAAGCGATAGGGAACACTTCCACCGGTGCATAAAAAAACCTTGAAAGTGGCTGAATTTCATTGACAAAAAGAATGCGCAAAAGTATACTGTGGATATACAACCATGGACTAACATCCACATTTGGAAAGGCACGATAATACCTAAGCAAGCAATAATTGTATTCACGAGGTCGGTATGAGAACGAATAATCGAAAAAAAAGAATAATGAAACTCTGCATGGCAGCCGTCATACTTGCTTCGTTATTGCTTTGCAGCGTGCCGTCTTTCGCGGTAACACAAAATAACATAAAGACTGTTAAAGTCGGTGTCGCCGAATTTGGCCGGCTGATGATGCTTGATAATATAAATCAGCCCGAAGACGGATATGCATACGAGTATCTTCAAACAATTGCCCCGTATGCGGGCTGGAATATTGAATACGTCTACGGCGGAAGCTTCACCGACAATTTAAATAATCTTCTGAGCGGAAAGATTGATCTGTATTTTGATGTTAGTTATTCGGAAGACAGAGCTGATATCATGGCCTTTCCCGACAAACCGATGGGAACGGAAAAGTACTATCTGTATTCACTTTCCGGCAATACGGACATAGTCATCGGTGACCCTTCTTCAGCTGACGGCAAGACCATCGGAGTCACTGCCGGAACAGTGCAGATTGCCATGCTGAAGACCTGGTGCAGTGAAAAGAACATTACAGCAACAATAAAAGAATTTGAAGTAATTTCGGATAAGGAGGCAGCACTGCTTTCCGGTGATATAGATCTCGACCTTGAGATTCATATGCTGTCTGACAGCAGGTTCTCTGCATTTGAAGAAATCGGCAGCTCTGATTACTATCTTGTAGCAAACATCAACAGGAAGGACCTTGTTGATGATATCAACAGAGCCGTAGACAGACTTGAAGGGACTAATTCGCATTTTATTTCAGATCTTGACAGAAAGTACTTTTCTGACACGTCCGTCAGCCGTACCCTGGCTGCGGAAGAAAAAGAATGGGTCAAGGAACATGACAAGCTCCGGGTCGGATACATGAACAACTATCTGCCGTTCAGCACTGTAGAAAAAGACGGTGGGGTGTCGGGAATTATAGCAGATGTAGTGCCGCTGATGCTGAAAAACATCGGTGTTGAAGACGAAATTACTGTTGAATACACGTCATTTGATGACAACGAGGCAATGTATCAAGCTTTGAGGAGCGGCGAAATTGATACGGTCTTCCCCGCATACGGTGGGACTTTATATGCTTATACCAAAGGTGCCCTGTTCACGTCCGGCGTTACTCAGATCACGGTTGACCTTGCCTACAAAGATGAGTATTCAAGCGATGTGACGAATAAAATAGCTGTCAACAGGTTCAATCAGCTCCAGGAATATTATACAGAACACCATTATCCCGACGCTGAAATTCTGTACTTCGATAATATTGACGGCTGCCTTGATGCGGTGGCTTCCGGAAAGGCAGATTCCACTTTGCTCAACGGCTTCAGAACCAGAGCTTTACTTTCCGGTACGAAATACGGTGTGCTGCATGCTTCTCAGGTGCCGGGCGCAATTGATCTCTGCTTTGCCGTAAGAAACGACAACGTTGAGTTGTTGTCCTTGCTTAACAGGTCGATCAACAATCTGGACCAGGCAACGGTCGATGCATTCACATATGGTTATGTGAATGCTATGAATACATACTCCATCAACGAATTCGTGCATGACAACCTTCTTCTTGTAATTCTTATAGTGGCCGCGCTTCTTGCAGCTGTCACCGTAATAGTAATCATTAAAATGAGAAGCAGGGAAACCGAGAAAGAGCTTGCCGAGAGGATTGAACTTGAGAAACAGACTGAAAGGGTAAAATCCGTTATTTCGGCTATGGCCGAGGACTTCGATTATATCAGTTCCTATGACATGGGTTCTGATAAGATTACACGTTATGCCGCTACGGAAAAATTCTATGAAGTAGAATCAACAATCGATCATAACCTGACTGATATGGAAAGACTCCATGCTATGTTCAGGAAAATCGTGCATCCGGATGAATGGGAACGCTTCAGTAAGCTTATCGCGCGTGAGAATATCGAAAACGAGCTGAAAAAGAACCCGGTATACAAATTTGAAACTCTTACTGTATCACCTGAAGGTAAAGAGGAATACTACCGCTTTAAGTTTGCGGCTATGCCCGATGAACCCAATCTCAGGATCATGGGTCTCCTTAACATCGATGAGAATGTCCGAAGGGAGCAGGAACTCGCGGTCGTAAATGAAAAAGCCAAACGCGAAAACATTGAGCAGAATCTCAAAATTATTGAGGGACTTGCATCCGAATATGCTTCTGTATATTATATCGACCTTGAAACTGACGGCTTGACTCCGTATGCGATGAACAAAGATACTGAATCTGCTTTCGGTGTAATTTTCCGTTCCGGTATCACATACAGTGATGCGTTCAGAATGTATGTGAATAAGCGAATCCTTCCGGAAGACAGGGAAATGATGCTGAAGGCTGGTTCTGTCGGCAACATAATGGATGAGCTTACCGACAGGAAGACATTTATCACTACTTTCAGGAATGTTGACGACCACTACTGCGAGATGAAATTCGTTAAAGTCGGAAATGAAACAGGTATTCCGGCTGCAGTTGCTCTGGGATTTGCGGATAAAGACTCGGAACTCCGTGCAAAAGAGGAGGAATCCAAAGTTCTCCAGAGAAACATCGATATCATCGAGGTCCTGGCATCAGAGTATACCTCGGTTTACTACATTGACCTTACAACAGATGAACTTGACCCGTACACCATGAGCGGTGAGACGGAATCAAGATTCGGTCAGATCTTCCGAAGCGGTATCAAGTACAGCGATGCGTATAAGATGTATGTGGACAAGCTGGTATTTATAGATGACCAGGCCATGATGCTGAAGGCAGGCTCAATATACACAATCTTAAAGGAACTGAGAAACAAGAAGACATATCTTACTACCTACAGAAACGAATCCGGCAGCTGGTGCGAGATGAAATTCGTCAAGGTAGGCAATGACAGGAACCCGACGGCGGTCGCCCTGGGCTTTGCCGACAAGGATGAAGAAATAAGAAATGAAGTGGCTCGCAAAGAAAAAGCAGAGCGCGACATGGCCGTTATCACAGGCCTTTCAGACGACTTCGGATGTGTTGTATATATGGGTTATGAGGATTTCAATGAAGTCCATTACCGTTTTGACCCGGTATTTGAGAAACATATTCCGGGCTGGTCAAAGATTACGAAGTTCAATGAGAGACTTGACACTTTGATAAACACACTGATCCATCCGGATGACAGAAAGATGTTCTATAATTCCACAAGACCTGATGTTGTAAAGGCAGCACTTCATGACAGCAACGCATACTTTGTCAACTTCAGGCTGCTTGTTGACGGAGAGATAATATACTATCAGGCGAAGTTTGCCAAAGACCCGCGGCATGCGAATACTCATGTTATTGCAGGCTTCCACAATGTAGATGCGGAGACGAAGCGGGAGATGGAGGCACTCGAAAAGGCCACAATCGCCAGCAAGGCCAAGACGGACTTCCTGTTCAACATGTCCCATGATATCCGGACCCCGATGAACGCCATCATCGGCTTCACGAATATGGCGATAAAACACAAGGACGAGCCTGAGAAGCTTACGGAATACCTCGAAAAGACGCAAGCCTCAGGAAATCTGCTGCTGACACTGATCAACAGCATTCTGGATATGAGCCGTATTGAAAGTGGAAAAGCTCACCTTGAAGAACAAAAAGGTGATGTAATGCTTTCGTTTGTTGATATCGAATCAACAATGCAGGAACTTGCCAGGACCAAGGATATCACTCTGGATATGAAGGTGGAGAACGTAACTGACAGGTATGTGCTTTGCGATTTCGGCAGATGCAACCGCGTGTTCATAAACCTTATAAGCAACGCCATAAAATATACTCCTGCGGGCGGCTGGGTTAAGGTGCGCGGAACGCAGGTTGGAAAAGCTGAAAACGGATGCGGTCTTTATCAGTATACGGTTGAAGATAACGGTATAGGAATGAGCGAAGAATTCCAGAAGAATGCTTTTGATGAATTCACCAGAGAAAAGAACTCCACGGTCAGCGGTATCCAGGGTACCGGCCTCGGACTTGCAGTATGCAAGACTTTTGTGACGCTGATGAGCGGAACCATTGTGTGTGAAAGCGAGCAGGGCGTCGGTTCTAAATTTACTGTGACTATACCGCTTAAACTGCAGGAAGGCAGAGAGTACCAGGATCCTGTAAGCAGAGAAACCGTCGATCTGAATGTGGGTGAAAAGAAGATATCTCTTGAAGGAAGGCTTGCTCTTTTGGTTGAAGACAACGAGATGAACCGAGACATTGCCCGTGACATTCTTGAAGAGGAAGGGCTTGCGATTGAAGAGGCAATCGACGGAAGCGAGGCGGTGGAAATGCTTCGTGAAAAGGGCCCGGATTATTATGATTTTATCCTCATGGATATCCAGATGCCTGTCATGAACGGATATGAGGCAACAAAAGAGATTCGTAAGATGTATCCGAACATGAATATCCCGATTATTGCTCTTTCTGCAAATGCGTTTGAGGAAGATCGCAAGGCTTCACTTGAAGCGGGTATGGACGCTCATGTGGCAAAGCCTATTGTGATAAGAGAGTTATTGGACACTATTATGGGGTTAGTATGATCTTAGACACTCAGTTTAGCCGTACAACTGCTTAGTCAAGAAAATTGCAGTTTCGAATCCTTCCCCCGCAACTAGAAAAAATGGCTAAATCTTTAGGGGTTTAGTCATCTTGCTTTAAGATTTATCCCAATTTTTACCCCAATTAAATTAGATAGCGTAAATTAGAAAATCCTGCAAATATACTTGTGAAATAAGTAATTTGCAGGATCTTTTTATGCGTATCTAAACTGCTCAGCAAGGTGCCCCTGGGTCATCTACGTATCTGTAGTGCCGCCCACGGGCAAACCCGCTCATAATTCAATTCTCCGCCGCACTTTGGCCGAATAAGAGAATTGAACCATTCGCGGGTGTCAGGGGAAACGGATCATCGCCTAATCTGCTGCAGATTGATTTTTGATTTACCTGTGAATCGCCTATTTAAGTTCCCGATTTACTTAAATTACCCATTAAGTCGACTTAATATAATTTACATAACGGAAAAGTATACTATATAGCGGCATTTACCTTGAAATAGTATACATTTCATCCCATTTTATATACTAT
>R27__coassemble_593_pt1 | contig 21657 bp, 15 predicted proteins | sample R27__metabat2_high_PE_043 | metagenome-assembled genome bin R27 | reverse complement strand
GTCCTCGGATGGGTGATAGTTGCGGTATTTGTGCTTTTGGCAGTAGCAGGAACGGTTAAGGCGGCATTTCCGGATATACCGGTAAAAAAGATTCTGAATAAGAAGACGGTTATCAGTGTAATAGCTTCAGTTGCTGTTTTGGGTATATTTGATTCCGTTGCTCCGAATTTTATTGACGGCTATTTAAAGGTATCAAATGCTGTTAAATTCGCAGGTTCGGCGTTAATAGCGGTATGCATTGCGCTCCCGTTTTTCAGAAAGCGGAAAAATTCACATTTAAGTCATATTTCAGCATAAGCGTTTACAGTAAAGACATAAATTTTATGGTATAAACAATGTGTAGGTTTTTTTAACACATTGGAGGAAATTATTAATGAAAAAAATCCTTAGATCAGTTTTGTTGGTTGTTTTGGCGCTCAGTATGCTTCTTTCCCTCTGCGCCTGCGGAAAGACGGAAGAGGCAAAGGCAAAGAATGAGACAGCGCCTGAATATATGTATAAATCGGAATTTGTTCCCGTAACCGGGGATGATACTGTATCTTATATTACGGCCCGTGTTTATACGGATGACGGCTTTTATGCAACAGGCGAGGAAATCGTGGGTTCGCATAAGCCTGCTGACGTTGAGCCGCAGTATTTCGGGCAGTTTGATGAAACTGAACCGATGATTTATTTCGTGACGTATGACGGAAAGGTTACCAGGCTTGATAATTTCAAGCCCGTTAAGGCGCCTGATGCTCCGAAGAATGCGGACGGAGAGTTTTATAATTTTAACAGCAGCTCATACGTGAATTCCATTAATTTTTATGACGGAAAGCTTATCTGCTCGGAGTCAAGATACGTTAACTGGACGGATACCGATGAATATACGTATGACGATGATGAATATTGGGATCAATATCATTACGAAAATGAAGAATTCGTGCGCGTGCTTGACGGGACCGGTAAAGAGCTGAGCTGCCATTCATTTGAGCTTTCTCCTAATGAATGGGTTTATTCAAACGGAATAACGGATGATGCAGGAAATCTTGTTTACACGAAGACCGGAGATAACGGAGAGTATTCTCTTCTCGGGATTAATCCTGCCACAGGTGAAAAAGCATATGAAATCAAGACTGACGATTACGTAAGCTCTACCGTCAAAGCAGATGACGGCAAGATTTTCGTAACCTTCTGGTCTGATATGGATATGGTGATGAAGCAGGTCAATTTTGAGACCGGAACCTTCGGAGAAGGAATGACTCTCCCGGGAGACGCATATTCCGTATTCCCCGGCGGCGGAGATTACAAGCTTTACTATAACTCCGGTGTTGATCTTTACGGCGTAAATCCCGGCAGCGAGGAAGGCGCTCAGAAGGTTATTTCCTGGATGGATTGCGATGTTAACCCCGATGAAATGTATAATCCGCATGTAACGGCTGACGGCACGATTTACGGGCTTATGAATAATTATGACAGTTACACGATGTCATATGACAGATATCTTGTAAAGATTACGAAGGTTCCGTATGAAGCGTCTTCAAAGGCAGAGCTGACTCTCGCAACGCAGTATCTCGGCTGGGAGCTCCGCAACACCGTTATTAATTATAACCGTAAATCCGAAACCTCAAGAATTAATGTTATTGATTATTCGCAGTATAATACCGATAATGACTATTCCGCAGGTTTAACAAAGCTCACAACTGAAATCATGGCGGGGAACTGCCCTGATATTATCGACCTTTCGGGAATGTCCGTTTCCCAGCTTGCAGCGAAGAATCTTTTAGAGGATCTCTATCCTTACATGGACAAGGATTCTGAAATCAACAGAGCGGATTACTTTGAAAACGTTCTGAAGGCTGCCGAAAATAACGGCAAGCTTTTGCAGACGGTTCCTTATTTCTCAATAAGAACTGTTGCGGGGGCGGAGGCAATTGTTGGAAGCGAGCCGGGCTGGAATTATAATGAGCTTCAGGAAGCTCTTTCCCGTATGCCCGAGGGCTGCTCGGCGTTTGACGTTACAACCACCCGCGATGATATACTTTCAATGTGCTTAGGGCTCAGCATGGCGGACTTTGTTGACTGGTCAACAGGTGAGGTTAACTTCGATAACGATGAATTCAAGGCGCTTTTGACGTTTGCTTCGCAGTTCCCGGATGAGTATGACTGGAATACCTATGATTACCAGACAGATTCAACAGATGTAAGAATTTCCGAGGGCCGCCAGATGCTCTATTTAACGAGTATAGATACTCTTGACAGCGCAATGTATATGGAAGCATGCTTCGGCGGAAAGACTGTAACATTTAAAGGATATCCGACTTACAGCGGAACAGGAAATACCATATACCTGGGCTCCGGCCTTGCGATGGCTGCATCGTGCGGGAATAAAGATGAGGCCTGGAACTTCCTCCGCACGTTCTTTACGGAAGAATATTATGTAAACAATGTTTCATATATGGGATTGCCGGTATCAAAAGCTTTGTTTGAAAAGCAGCTTAAAAAGGCAACAACTATGACGTATCAGCTTGATAATTACGGCAATTACATTCTTGATGCCAACGGCGAAAAGATTCCCGAGCAGCATTATTATGCTATTAATGACGGAATGTATACGTATTACTGTTTATCTCAGGGTATGGCGGATAAGATTATGGATCTTATCAATACAACCACTAAGGTTTCCGTTTCCGATTCAGCTATAGAGGATATAGTTAAAAAGCAGGCTGCACCATTCTTTGAAGGCCAGAAGTCTGTTGACGAGGTCGCAAGGCTGGTTCAGTCGAATGCTAAAATTTACGTAAACGAGCAGAGATAAAGAGGTTTAATGGCAAGGAAAAAGGCGACAAAGAAACAGCGGATTGCCCGCAGGCGTCATGATTTTGCCCGCAGTATGGCATTTCTTTCTCCAAGCCTTATAGGCGTGGCGGTGTTCTTTATCGTTCCGTTCGGAGTTGTCGTTTACTATTCGTTAATTGACGGCGTGGGAACAGGGAACTTCGTAGGTATTGAAAATTTTAAAAAGCTTTTTTCCAATTCCGCGTTTGTTCTTGCCGCTAAAAATACGCTTCATTTTTCGGTTATAGCAGTGCCCTTGGCGGTTATACTGGCTCTTGCCCTGGCAGTTATGCTTGAGGCGAGAATCCCGATGAAGAGCGCATTCCGGAGCTTTTTTCTGAGTCCGATGATGGTTCCGGTGGCGTCAGTTGTTTTAATCTGGCAGGTTCTTTTTAATTATAACGGGACTATTAATCAGATTCTTGCAAATTTCGGGGTTAACCCGATTGACTGGTTTCAGACGGACCATTCCCAGATAGTTGTTATGATTCTGTTCCTCTGGAAGAATCTCGGATATAACATGATATTATTCATGGCGGCGCTTTCGAATATTCCCACGGAGCTTCTGGAAGTGGCTGACGTTGAAGGGGCATCGGAGGCATATAAGTTTTTTCAGATAAAGCTCAGATATCTTTCGCCGACGGTTCTTTTCGTCGCAATTCTCTCGCTTATAAACTCCTTCAAGGTGTTCAGAGAGGTTTATCTTCTGGCGGGGGATTATCCGTATGAGTCGCTTTACATGCTTCAGCATTTTATGAACAATACCTTCAAAAGCCTGGATTACCAGAAGCTTTCGGCAGCTGCCGTAATTATGGCGCTTGTAATGGTGGTCGTAATATGGCTGATGTTCAAGGCCGAGGACTGGTTCGGCCGCGATATAGAGGGATGAGCCTATGAAGAAGAAAAGATATTTTTCAAGAGGCGTAATGTTCATCCTCTGCCTTATATTTGCCGTAGCATTTTTATTGCCGACTGTTCTGACGATTACGAATTCGTTTATGTCGGAATCGGAAATCAATTCAAATTACGGTATGGTTTTTGAAACAACCAATGGCGGATATGTTTCAAAAAGAGTTAATCTTAAGTTCATTCCGGATAAGGTAACGCTGTCGCAGTATCTTTCGGGGCTTATAAAAAGCCCGGAGTATTTGCTGAAGCTTTGGAATTCGATAATTCTTGTTGTTCCGATTGTAATACTTCAGGTGGCAATTGCATCTGCTGCGGCTTACAGCTTTACGAGATGGAGAGGAAAAATAAGGAGTTCAATTTTCTTCTTTTATGTTATACTGATGCTGATGCCGTATCAGGTTACGCTTGTTCCGAACTTCCTCGTTTCAAAATGGCTGGGGATTATAAATACAAAGTGGTCAATAATCCTGCCCGGAATATTTGCCCCGTTTTCCGTATTTCTTCTTACGAAGTTTATGAGGAGAATTCCTTATTCGCTTATAGAAGCTGCCAAGATTGACGGAGCGGGAGAATGGGAAATATTCACGAAGATTTGTCTTCCGCAGTGCAGAAGCGCCCTTTATTCAATAGCGATTCTTGTATTTATTGATTACTGGAATATGGTTGAGCAGCCCCTTATTCTTCTTGAGGATGCTGAATCCCAGCCGCTTTCAGTTTTCCTTTCAAATATTAATTCAGGCGAAATAGGTCTTGCATTTGCAATGGCAACAGTATATATGATTCCAAGCTTGCTTCTCTTCCTGCACGGCGAGGAATATCTCGTTGAAGGGATTGCAGCTAATACAGGCTCCGTAAAGGGTTAAAAGGAGAATTATATGGAAAACAATCATAAAAGCAGAGAATGGGTTAAAACCGCCGCAATAATCTTTCTTGCGGTGCTGCTCGTGCTGACGTTTTTCTCAAATACAATTCAGAATATGGCGCTTCCGGAGGTTTCAACCGTTGCAATAGAGGACGGAACGATATCCGGAAGCATAAGAGTTTCCGGCAAGGTTAAGGCAAACGGAAGCAATCAGGTTAAGGCTGAGGGAACAAGGACCATAGCTGCCGTTAAGGTTAAGGCTGGCCAGGAGGTTTCCGAAGGTGATATCCTTTTCGTTATGGGCGAAGCGGGAACAGAGGAGCTTGAAACGGCAAAGGATGCAAGAGATACTGCTTACTATGCACATCAGCGTACTCAGGCTAGTTATCCTATAAATACGAGTTCAGGTGCGTTAGCGAATGCGACAGAAGCTATGCATATGGCTAATGTTAGAAAAGAAGAAGCAAAAGACGCATATGATAGAGCTCTTGATTCTTCGGATACAAAGAAAAAAGAAGCTTATGATGATATGATAGCTAAAGAAAAAATATATTTAGATGCCGAAAAAGAATATAATGATAGGCAAAATACGATAAATTTGAATATTAGTAAAGCAGAAGAAGCGTTAAACCGAGCAGAAGCAGAGAAAGCATACTCAGATGAGGCTTATTACAATAATCCAGTAATCCCAGATCCTCCTCCCCCTCCTCAGAGTACGGTTCCGTCATCTGGGGAATCAGACCCAGCGCCACAAGAGCCGTCTGCTAGTTCACAAGTTAATCCGTATGAAGGTAATAAAAAGGCAAATGATATAAAATATGAAAATGCTTTAAAGGATTTCCAGATAGCTCAAAGTGCAACTAACGAAAAAGAGGATGCATATAATAAAGCTAAATTGGATTATGAAAATGCAGTTGCTAAATATGATAGTATTACAGACGCAGGTTTAGCACCATATGAGGCGGGGCTTACAGCAGCGGAAAATGCATATAATTCGGCTGTGGCAACTTATGAATCAGCATATAGTTCAAATGCTACTGCTCAGGCGCAGTATGCCCAGTCTTATCAGCAGGCGAAGATAAATGAGGATGAGGCTGCAAATACGCTTGAAAAGAAGGAAGAAAAAGTAGCTAATCTTGAAGGAACCGGCGAAGATATAAATGTTTATGCAAAAATCAGCGGAATCGTTGAAACGGTCAATTTCTCATCGGGCGATAAGGTCATTAAAGATGATATAATGTGTACGATTGAAGTTCCTGATATGGGATATACCATGGAGGCATCCGTAACGAAGGATCAGGCTAACAGAGTCAAAGTCGGCGACGTTGGCGAAGCAGTTCAGTATTACTGGGGAACTTCCAAAACCGGAACGATTTCAACTATCAAAGCAGACCCGAAATCTCCTCAGGATAAGCGTATTCTCGTTTTTGAGATGGACGGGAATGTTGCATCAGGCGAAGAGGTTACGCTGACGGTCGGCGAAAAGAGCGCAAAGTATGATTATCTCGTTCCGAAGTCGGCAGTTAAATCGGACAATAACGGAAACTTTGTTCTCGTCATTGAATCAAAGTCCAATGCTCTCGGAAACAGATACTTTGCAAAGCGCGTGAATGTTGAAATTCTCGCTGAGGATGATTCACACCGCGCGATTTCCGGAGATGTTGGATACGGCGATTTTATCATAACAAATTCAAATACAAAGGTTAACGCAGGCGACCAGGTTAAGCTGGCGGACGCCTCATAAGATATGCTTATACGGGAAAAAAGAGATAAAGCAATAGTATGGATAATTATCGGGCTGTTAGTTTTAACAGCCCTTGCGTGCTTTATTTATGCCTATTATCTCTGCAATATGCTTGACAGCCAATATGAGGCTGAGCGATGGGCAGGAGACTCCGGGGAGCCTTTTGCGCAGATATCATGCTTTATGCCTGCAGACGGCAAGCTGAAGATGACTGATATTAATAAATTCAGGACTGCCGCGGCAAAGAAGCTTGAGGAAGCATCAATTGAGATATCCAATGACAAGCCGCCTTTTATTGATTGCTGGTCATGCGAGGATTCAACCAAGGTTTACGGCGAATATAGCGGTACGGCGGACGTAATAGCATGTGGGGGAAATTTCTTTGATTTTCATCCCTTGAAGCTCGTAACGGGAAATTATTTTTCAGGCAGTGACCTTATGCAGGATAACGTTCTTCTTGATGAAGATCTGGCTTGGCTTATATTCGGCGGAAATGACCTTGAAGGAATGACAGTATATATTTACAATTATCCGTTCAGAGTTGCGGGAGTTGTTGCAAGAGAAGCTGACCAGGCAACGGATAAGGCATATTCAGGTGGGCTGGGGCTTTTTATGAGTTATGATTCTTATATGGAGCTTAATACTGTTCAGCCTGAGGCGGAAGCTAAAGATGAGGCTTCGGAAGATTCTTCAAATATTTCAAAGTACGGGATATCCTGCTATGAGATGTGCATGCCGGAGCCTGTTTCAGGCTTTGCTTACGGCGTTGCAGAAGCTGAGTTCCCGAAAGGCGGAGAGATAGTTCAGAACACCGGAAGATTTGAGCTTAAAAAGCTTGCTGCGATTGCAAAGGATTTTTCCGTCAGGTCAATTCATGCGGACGTAACTTATTCCTACTGGGAAAATGCCGCAAGGTATGCCGAGAATAAGGCAGCTATGTTCCTTGCAATAGGAGCCGTATGCTGTCTGGGGCCTGTGATTATTTTCCTGATTCTGCTTTTCAGGAATCTTGCGTTTACGAACCGTTATATTCAGGAAGATGTTATGCCTAAGGTTTTGGACAGTGTTGAAGAATCTATCCGGGTTCGTCAAAGAGCCCGCTGGGAGAAAAAACATAGATACAAGGAGAAGAAGGAATGAATTTAAAGCTTAACAAAAAGCGCACGTTCTTAATAGGTTTTGCATTTTTCGGTATACTGCTGCTTTGGCAGGTCTATGATTCATGGTGCCCAACGTTCTTAACGGATATTTTCGCAAGAAGAATGTACGGAGTTTCATCTGCCGAGCTTAAAGCAGGGGATGCATCAAAAATATTGAATGTTCAGTGGCTTGTTGGAATAATCATGGCATGCGATAATCTCGCTGCTCTTATTCTGCTTCCGATATTCGGAAATCTTTCGGATAAGACGGTATCCCCGATAGGAAAAAGAATGCCTTATATACTGGTCGGAACATTTGTTGCGGCTGTCGCATTCCCGTTTGTTCCTCTGTTCTTCCATCAGAACAATATCGTTGGCATGGTTATCATGATGGCGATAGTTCTTATGTTCATGATGATGTACAGAAACCCGGCCGTAGCTCTTATGCCGGATATTACGCCTAAGCCGCTTCGCGCAAAGGCTAACGGAATTATTAACATTATGGGCTATATCGGCGGAGCTGTTGCAACGGTTCTCGGAATATTCTTAAAGCTCAGCGATTATATAAATGCTGCTGATGAGGCAAGGAACGTCTGGACGATTGAGCTTCCGTTTATTATTGCATCAGTAATAATGGTTATCTCGGCGCTTGTTTTGTTCTTTACCGTTAAGGAGAACAAAATCGCTGAGGAAATGGCTGATGAGATGGCCGAGGGTGAGCGCCTCGCCGCAATTGAAACGCCTGTTGATGACGATGCGCCGATGTCAAAAGCCAACAAGAGAATGCTTCTTGCGATTCTTGCGGCGGAATTTCTCTGGTTCATGTCGGATAATGCCATTGCAACGTATATAGGAAACTATGTTATCTATCATCTTAATTCCGCATCGTCTGCAACGATGGTTCTTACAATCGTCGGCGGGCTTGCATCTGTTATCGGTTTTGCAACGGCCGGCGGAATCGCGGATAAGATAGGAAGAAAGTGGACTGTTACTATCGGTCTTATTCTTGCAACAGTTGCTTTGGCTATAATGTGCTTCGTCAAGCCGACGGGAATAGTCGTTGGCGAAAACGGAGAATGCACGTTCCCGACGCTTCTTTACGTTGTCTGGTTCATTAAGGGTTTTGGAATGTCAATGGTTCATATATGCTCCTTCCCGATGGTTGTAGAGCTTTGCTCTTCAAAGAAAATCGGAAAGTTTACGGGTTATTACTACACGGCCAGCATGTCCGCCCAGACTATTACTCCGATTCTTTTAGGTCTTGTTCTGAATGCAACGCTTGCCTGGAGAGCACTTCCGGTTTATGCATGCATAATGTCTCTTATTTCTCTTATTGTCTTCGGAACGCTTGTTAAGAACATCAAGGCTAAGAAGGTCGAGAACACCAAGGGGCTTGAAGCAATCGGGGAAGATTAATCTGCGATAAAAAACTGAATTGTAAGTATAAAACAGAGGGACAGCCTGACGGCTGTCCCTGTTTTTATAATATTAAGTTTATTATATTTCAGTTGTTCAGATAATCCGCCATTTCTTTCATCGCATCGGGGACGGGGAGACTTTGCGGGCAGTGCGCCGTGCAGGCTCCGCAGCCGAGGCATGAAACAGGGCTTTGCTCTTTAGGCAGAGCTTTGAGGCCGTTCAGTCGCCAGTTGAGGTCGGCTTTCGCATCATTATATGAAGCGAGAAGCTTCGGAATATCGAGGCCGGCCGGGCAGTTCGGAACGCAATATCTGCAGCCCGTGCATGGGAGTGCAATATCATTATGAAGAGCTTCGGCTGCTTTTTTGACGAGTTGATTTCTTTCATCTCCGAAAAGCGATGTATCGCTGAAGGTTTTAACGTTATCCTGAATCTGCTCAAGCGTGCTCATTCCGCTGAGAACAACTTGAACGCCGTTAAGCTGCTTAACCCATCTCATTGCCCATGAAGCAAGGGAGCTGTCAGGTTCGGCGCTTTTCAGAATTGCCGCGGCAGGTTCGTTGAGCCTTGCAAGAAGACCGCCGTGCGCAGGCTCCATAACCATAACAGGCAGCCTATGCGCCGTCAGAATATCATAAAGCTCATGCTGGTTGCCGTATTCCCAGTCGTAGTAGTTCAGCTGAATCTGAACGAAGTCCCAGCCGTTATAGAAGGCAAGTATTTTTCTCAAGTTATCCGCATTTCCGTGGAAAGAAAAACCGAGATATGAAATTCTGCCTTGCTTTTTCATTTCATCAAAGTAATCAACGCATCCCGATGCAAGCATGTCGTCTATAAAATTATCCTGGATACCATGAAGAAGATAGAAGTCGATATAGTCTGTCGCAAGGCGGTTTAACTGGTCTTCAAACTGAATTCTGTAATCAGGCTGTTTCTGGAAATTGAATTTGTCTGCAAGGTAATAGCTGCCGCGGTGATATTCTGCAAGCGCCTTTGCCAGAAAGCCTTCGGATTGCCCGTAATGATAAATATACGCGGTATCGTAATAATTGATTCCATTCTTCATCGCAAAGTCGATTATCTCTTTTGCCTTGTCATAATCGATGTATTGCTTTGAGTCAACTGTAATCTCAGGCAGACGCATATTTCCCATGCCGAGCCTTGAAAGTTTTATGTTTTTGAATGCTTTATATTCCATAAGAAAATCCAAAACCTTTCATAATATGGGGTATTATTAACATAAACTATATCACATGTATATTATCATTTCAACAATTGCCAAAAAGCCGCGGAAATTTGCCCTGCTTTTTTGTGAAAACTGCCTATTTCTCCATTGACTTTGCTTTGATTCCATGTTATAGTTTAAGTATCTTCATGGACAGAAATAATTTATAAGGAGGTTTTAACCATCATGAAGAAAATTCTGGCAATAGTCCTTGCGATTATGTTAGTCGCATCCCTTTCCGCAGCCGCGTTTGCTGACACGCTGAAGATAGCTGTCGATACGAACGCATCTACTGACGGCCTTCAGGCTGTTATTGACAAAGCCCGCGAAGAAATCGGCATTGATGTCGAAATCGAAATCCGTCCCGGCGGAGATGAGGGCGATAACATGGTCAAGGCATGGATAGCCGCAGGCGAGCTCCCTGATCTTCTTTACTACAATTCAGGCTCCAAGCTCGGCGAAATGGCTCCGGCTGACATTTTTGTAGATCTCACTGCATATCCGCAGATTCTTGACAAGCTGAATGACTCCTTCAAGGGAGCTGTTACGGTTGGTGACGGCGTTTACGGTATTCCTATGACGTCCTCCCAGGCAGGTGCTGTTCTTTATAATAAGACCATTTATAAAGAGCTCGGCCTCAGCGTTCCCACGAACTGGCAGGAGTTCCTTGATAACTGCAAGGCTTGCAGCGATGCAGGATATTACGGCCTTATCGGAACCTTCGGCGATTCATGGACCTCTCAGGTTCTCTTCCTCGGTGACTATTACAACGTAGTTTCCGGCTATCCCACGTTTGCTGAAGAGTTCACTGCCGGCACGGCAAAGTATGCCACGACTCCTTCTGCTGTCCGTTCCTTCGAGAAGTACTCCGAAGTCATTCCTTACTACAATGAGGACTACGTAGTTGCAACTTATGAAGACGGCGTAGAGTATCTTGCAGAAGGCAAGGGCGCTCACTGGATAATCCTCACTCAGGCTCTCCAGAATATTGACTCTCTCTACGGCAAAGAAGTTGTTGATGAAATCGGCGTATTCGGTGTTCCTGCAGATGACGGCAATAACGGTCTTACGACCTGGGTTGCAAACGGCATCTATGCTAACAAGAACGGCAAGAACGTAGAAGACGCTCTCAAGTTCATGGAATACTACATCTCCGATTCCGCTCTTGATGCTTATGCAGATACGCTTCTGCCTTGCGGCCCGTTCTGCGTCAACGGATACACCCTTGGTGACAATGCTTATGAAGCAGTTGCAAAAGACATGCAGGCATATTTCGATGCTGGCAAGACTTACGTAGCTCAGGAATTCGAGTGCCCTATCAAGGGAGCTAACTGCGAATCCGTCTGCATTGAAGTCGGAACAGGCGCTGTTTCTGCTGAAGAAGCAGCAAAGATTTACGATGAGGACTGCTACAAGATGGCTGTCCAGCTCGGCTTCAACTGGGACTAATCTGTTTTAACGGAGTTTATACGGATTGATTTTTAAATGCAAGACCGCGCCAAGCGCGCGGTCTTGTTTGTTAAAATACCTCAGGGGGTAAACTAAATGCCCAAAGATGCACAAATCAAAAAGTATAATCTCGGAGAAAAAACATATTCCCACTGGTTTTTGGCTCCGGGATTTCTTATTTATGTTATATTTTTCATTATTCCGACAGTTATCTCGCTGTATTTTTCTTTAACTGTATGGAGCTTTGATAAATCCGAGTTCTGCGGTCTTGAAAACTACAGAATGTTCTTCTCGGAATATTCACTGAGAATAGGAATTAAAAACACTTTCATTTACGCGTTTTTAACAAGCGGAATGAAGGTTATTCTCGCGTTCTTTATTGCGGTTTTCCTGACGAGCAAGATTAAGTCGAAAAATGCCCTGCGCGCAATTGTTTTTTTCCCGAATCTTGTTTCTTCGGTCGCCGTTGGAATCGCATTTAAATCAATTCTTCATCCGACGAAGGGTTATATTAACCATTTCCTGAATTTCCTCGGGCTTTCGTCGGTTGATTTTCTCGGAAACAGGTCCCTTGCGCTTTTCTCCGTTGCCGCGGTTGATATCTGGAAGGGTCTCAGCATAGCAACGGTTATTTACGTTGCGGGGATAACGTCCATTGACCGCAACTATTATGAGGCCGCTGAAATTGACGGTGCTTCGAGATGGCAGACGCTCAGATATCTGACGATTCCTCTGACTGCCCCTTCAAGAAACACTGTTATAATTCTCTCGCTCATCGGCGGTCTGCGTTCGTTTGAACTTATATGGACCATGACGGCCGGCGGTCCGGGATTTGCATCGGATGTTATGCCGTCGATAATTTACAAGCAGTACGTCCAGGGCTTTTTCGGCCTCTCGACTGCAGGAAACGTCATTCTGCTGGTAATGATAACTATAATTATCTTCCCGCTGCAGAAAATCCTTGACAGAAGCGAGGCGAAAATTCAGATACAATGAAAAGGAAAGTAAGTAACAGCGGAGTTTCCGGCGCTTATACTTCCGGGACATTTATATCAGAATTTATTGCATGGATTCTGGCTGTTGTAATATTCGTCCTTCCGTTCGTCTTTGTTCTATTCAATTCCCTCAAAGACCGCAAGGGCGCAAACAAGCTGCTGTTTTCTCTCCCTGATGTTTTCCATTGGGAGAATTACATAGAGGTTATTCAGAATAACCATTATCAGATTCTTAAGGCGTTCGGGAACAGTGCGCTTATAACTTTGTTAAGTATTGCGGTTCTTATAATATGCTCTTCTATGGCTGGATATGTTATGCAGAGGAGAAAGTCGAGGATTACGAAAGTCGCGAGAAGGCTTCTTCTTTTCGGGCTTATGATGCCCGTTACTATTCTTCCTACGATCTGGCTTTTAAGAACTCTCCATATTTACAAAACGCTTTTCTCGATGGTGATGATTGAAACGGCAATTAACCTTCCGTTCACCGTCATGCTTTACCGCGGATTTATGGATACGATTCCGAAGGAGCTTGAAGAAGCCGCGCTTATTGATGGCTGCAGCAGATGGACTGTTTTTTCAAAAATCGTATTTCCGCTTTTGAAGCCTGTTACTGCAACAGTTATAATTCTTGATGCCGTAACAATATTCAATGACTTCACGAATCCGCTGTATTTTTATCCGGGCTCGGAGAACGTCACGATTCAGCTGACTATTTATAACTATATAACGAAGTTCCAGTCGTCATATAACCTGCTGTTTGCTGACGTTATTCTTATAACGCTTCCTATGCTTGTTCTGTTTTTGCTGTTTAACAAGCGCATTATTTCCGGTATGGCTGCCGGAGCCGTAAAAGGTTGAGGAGATTAATATGAGATTTACAAGGCTTCAGTGTGATTATATGAAAAATCCTGTCGGCTTCGATTTTGTCCGGCCGACGCTTTTGTGGACTGTTGAGGATAAAGGGGAGAATAAATCCCAGAGCGCGTATCATGTTCAGGTGGCGCTTGACTCTCTTTTTAAAAATACCGTTCTTGATACGGGAAAGGTTTTATCTGATGACTCCATAGGCTTCAGAGCCGATATTGAATTTCTGCCGTGCACTGTTTATTACTGGCGCGTCCGAATATGGGATGAGCAGGATGAATGCTCTGACTGGTCAGAGGTTTCAACGTTTGAAACAGGCCGTTACGGAAAAGAATGGAAAGCCGACTGGATAGGCTATAAAAAAGGCATACCGCAGCTCAGAAAAGGCTTTGATATTAAAAAGAAGGTTAAAAAGGCGAGAGCATATGCATGCGGGCTCGGGCTTTACAGGATGTTTATTAACGGCGAGCCCGTCTCCGATGAGCTTTTAACCCCGGATATCAATGCTTACAATCTCTGGCTGCAGTATCAGACGTTCGATGTGACAAATCTTTTCGTTCAGGGAAAGAATGTTGTTGGCGCCTGGCTTGGTGACGGTTATTATAAAGGCCGCGTGAACTGGCCCGGAATTCCCACGAGAAGAAATCTTTACGGTTCTGATTACGGCTTCATAGCTGAAATCGGGCTGGAGTATGAGGACGGTTCAAAGGAAACCTTATTGACGGACAGCACCTGGGAGGCTATGGCTTCTCCTTATGACAGGGCGGAGATCTATGACGGCGAGATTTTTGACGTCCGGAGATTCGACCCCGACTGGTGCAGAAAAACTGACGAAAAGTCCGAAAGAGCGGTAGTTATTGATATAGACAAATCTCTCTTAATGGCGAGAAAAAGTATCCCTGTTAAGGTTATGATTGAGCTTCCCGTTATTGAGAAGATTATGACGCCAGCCGGAGAGCAGGTCTTTGATTTCGGCCAGAATATGGCAGGAAGAATCAGAGTTAATCTTGACCTTCCCGAGGGGAAGGAAATCCTTTTCCAGTTCGGCGAGGTTCTTGATAAGGACGGCAATTTCTATAACGAAAATATGCGTACGGCTCTTGAGGAAGCAAGGGTTATTTCTGACGGTAAACCTTTTGAGTATGCCGCGAATTTCACGTTCCACGGTTTCAGGTACGTTAAGGTAACGGGAGCTGATTTAAGCCCCGATGCGATAACCGCCGAGGTTATTTATTCAGAAATGGAGCGGACGGGTGATTTCTCATGTTCAGATCCGCGCGTAAACCGCTTATTTCTCAATGCCCTCTGGGGCCAGAGGAGCAACTTTATAGATGTTCCTACGGATTGCCCTCAGCGCGACGAGCGCATGGGCTGGACGGGCGATGCGCAGGTCTTTGCGCCTACCGCCTGCATGAATATGGAGTCCGATGCATTCTTCCGCAAGTATCTTTATGATATGAAGGTTGAGCAGAATCTGCACGGGCATGTTCCGTGCGTTATCCCGTTCTTTATCCATGGGACGGGTCTTTGGGAATTCGCCGATACAGGCTGGGATGATGCGGCAACTGTAATTCCCTGGACCGTATATAATTATTACGGCGACAAAGCTGTTCTTGAGAATCAGTATGACAGTATGAAAAAGTGGGTTGATTATATGACGGCTCAGGATACTGAAAATCTGAATCTCTATCAGGGATTTCATATAGGCGACTGGGTAGCTCAGGATACGAGAGACCCTGACAGCCTTTTCGGATATACGCCCACGACTCTTATTGCAACGGCATATTATTCAATGTCCGCAGGTCTTGTTGCAAAGGCCGCTAAGGTTCTTGGATATGAAGAGGATGAGAAGTATTATTCAGAGCTTTCCGAGAAGGTCAAGGTTGCGTTCAGAAAGGAATTCGTTTCTGAATCCGGCCGCGTAAGCCCTGAAAACCAGACGGGATATCTTCTCGCCCTCAATATGGATATGCTGAAGCCCGAGCAGCGTAAAAAGGCTGCGGAGTGCCTGGCGGACCGCCTTCAGACGGACGGCCTGAAGCTTTCAACAGGATTTCTGGGAACGCCGTGCCTCTGCCCTGTTTTAACGGAGGTTGGCCTTAACGAATATGCATATGCGCTTCTTCTTCAGACTGAATGCCCGAGCTGGCTATATGAGGTAGAGCAGGGGGCAACGACTGTCTGGGAGCGCTGGAATTCAAGAAAGCCCGACGGTTCATTCGGCCCTGTCAGCATGAACTCGTTTAACCATTATGCTTTCGGAGCCGTCTGCGAATGGCTTTATAAGTATGTTGCCGGAATCAGACCCGACGAAACGGCTCCAGGATATAAAAAGATTATAATTGAGCCGAAGGTTAACAGCCTTCTGACGGAGGCCGGAGCTTCTATTGAAACTGTTCACGGCAAGGTTTTGAGTTACTGGCGGCTTGAAGGCGATACTCTGACGCTTGACGTTGAGATTCCGTTTAACACAACCGCAACAATAATTCTTCCTGACTGCGAAGGGGAGAATACTTTCGTCCGCGGAAGCGGAAAATACTCCTTCACGTATAAGCCCACTATGGAAACAATCTCCAAGCGGGTTGTTATGAAGGAGCATCCGAAATTCTGATATAACAAAAATATTACAAATCAAAGGGATAGCCTGATGAAAATCGGGCAGATTAATAATTGTTGATTAGATTATAGTATATAAAATGATTTTTGTCCTTTTTGTCACGCTGTCACGTGGTATTTTATTAATAAGTATAAAAACAGCGGCTGCTCTCATATGAGCAGCCGCTGTTTAATTTTTTTAATTATTCTTTGGAAAATAGCTGATGTTCACGGAAAAGTCTGATTCATTTTTTATTGTATGCGTTATCCAGCAGCGTTCATATTCCGCGCGGATAACAGCTTCAACTGCGCTTTGCCCATAATGGTCAAGCCGGGCGTATTTCATGGCATATTCAGTAAGCTCATTCTCTTTTACTTCAGGACTTGTAAGTTCATATACTGCATTTACAAACATACGCGGAGAATCGTCATCGGATATTCCTAAAATATAATCCATACGACGGTCAAATAAATCGCACATTTTTTTCAATATATCAAAGCCGGGATTGCGCGTATCCGTTTCCCAGGTGGAAACGGTTCCTTTCGTAACGCCTAATTCATCGGCAAGTTCCTGCTGGGTCATTCCCTTTGCTTTTCTTAAGTGCTTAATGCGCTGCCCTAGTGTCATAAATCATCACCTCTGTATGAATAATAGCACTGGAATCACTACTTTGTCAACGCTAAATCGTAACTTTGAAATAAAAAGTTTTTTAAAATCATTATTTTTTGCATTTTAACTGTTGACATATAACGATTTGAGTAGTACCATATGCTTAAAAGTACGACAGGCATCGTTACTTTAATACCAAATAAAGGAGGTGAGAAATAACGGAAAATAATAAAAAGCCAAAATTTTCAATAACGCTTAATTATGCGGATTGCTGCGGTAATGCCGGAAATTGCGTCTATGGGAATACCGGCACGGCGACAACTGAAGCAGAATTTGCAGAGCTTGTAAAAAAGGATCATGTTTTCTTCAGGTTTAAAAATAATTACCGGTCTGTCAGTAATTTTTGCGGTACGGATGTTATTGTTTCAGATTGCGATAATGAGCATTCCGGGAAGGAAGAGGATTGGATAACTTTCCAAAAGCTCGCAGATATGTTTCCGGATGTTGAGTATCTGATATATACAAGCCGGAATAATTTGAAGCAGAAAAGCGGCAAAGCTCCCCGTCCGAGATTTCATGTTGTGTTTTTAGGAAATCATATAAATGACAGCAATGCTTATTCTCAGGCCCTGAATAATTTACAGAAACGGTATCCTTATTTTGACAGCAATGCATTTGATGCCGGCCGGTTTTTCTTCGGGAATCCCGATTCTGAAGTTATATACCATCCGGGAAGTAAAACCCTGCTGCAATATCTTGATGATTTTGAGGCATTTGATTCATCAATTCCTGAGGGTAAGCGCAACAGCACAATGCATAAAAAAGCAGTTAAATTCCTGAAGCGGTACGGAGAAACGGAAGATGCCAAAAAGCTGTTTCTTGAAGAAGCCGGGAAATGCAATCCTGCTCTTGATAATTCAGAGCTTAAGTCAATCTGGAGCAGCGCTGTAAAATTCTATAGAAAGGAGATAGTTACGAAATCAGATTACGTCTCGCCGGATGAGTATAATGCTCCGGAAAAGATTGACTGGGAAATTCCTGTTCCGTTTGATGATTTTAAGCTCCCGCCGTTTCCGGTAGATGCATATCCCGAAAGCATCCGCAATTACGTAACAGCGCTTGCCGAAAGTACTCAAACGCCGGTTGATATGGCCGCTTCGTCTGTAATTCCGGTACTATCCGTCTGCGCTCAGGGGAAATTTAAGGTTCGGGCAAAAGCTGACTGGGATGAGCCGTTAAATACATATTTATTAAACGTAATGGAACCATCAGAACGTAAATCAGCTGTTGAAAATGCTATGATACGCCCTATAAATAATTATGAAATAGATTACAATAACAGGGCAGCAAGCCTGATTGAATCCAGCAAAATGCAAAAACATATTCTTGAGCGCAGACAGAAAGCTCTTGAGGAGCAAGCCGCAAAAGGGAAGGACGTAAAAGCGGAATTAAATGATATTGCAGTGGAAATAGCGGGATTTCATGAAGAAAAGCCTTTAAAACTATACGTTGACGATATTACCACTGAAAAGCTTGCATCCGTGCTTTCCGATAATAATGGAAGAGCGGCTATTTTATCTACTGAAGGCGGAATTTTCGATACTCTTGCAGGAATATACAGCAAAAACGTTAACATAGATGTAATGCTAAAGGGTTATTCCGGAGATTGCATCCGCGTAGACCGTATCGGAAGAGGCTGCGAAAGCATTATGGATCCCGCGCTTACTATTCTTCTCATGGCTCAGCCAAGCGTTTTATCCGGTCTTATGAATAACAATACTTTCCGTGGCCGCGGGTTAACAGCAAGATTTTTATATTGCGTCCCGGCGTCGGGTATTGGCAAACGCAAATACCGCTCTGAACCTGTACCGGATAACGTATATGTGAATTATGAAATGACTGTTAAGAATATGCTGAAAGATAAGTATCCGGACAAGCCTGAAACAATCAGCTTATCTCCTGAAGCGGATAAACTGATTGAAGCTTTTGCCGATGAACTTGAATCAAAGCTTAATAATGAGTATCAGGACATTAAAGATTGGGCAGGAAAATTAATCGGTAATACGCACCGGATTGCAGGACTTTTGTGCCGGGCATCAGTATATCGCGTGCATGATTTTGACGACAATCCTTTTACTTACAGTTCTGAGTCTGAGAACAAATTTGAACTCCTTGTAATAAGCGGAGACATAATGGCGAATGCCATCCGTATTGCCAAATATTATATTGAGCATGCTAAGGCGGCATTTTCATTGATGGGCGCGGATAATATCGTCAGACAAAGCAAATATGTTCTTAATGCTATTAATAATACAGGATTTACGGAATTTAAATGCCGGGATATTATGCGTGTTTGCCGAAGATTTAAAAAGGCGGAAGATGTTCAGCATGTATTGGATCACTTATCTGATTACGGTTATATAGCTCCTAAAAATACTGATGATCATTATGGCAAAGGAAGGCCTCCGGCTCAGGTATATCTTGTTAATCCGTATATTTATGAACAAGGTTTAGTATTATAATAGTGTTGTAGCAGAAAAGTGAATAGTAATTAAAGAGATATCCTCCTCAAATGGGATTGAATTTGAGGGGGATTATTTATTGCAGTATAAATTTTTTAAAATATATTGCGTGACAACGTGACAAAAAGGACAAAAAAGTTTTATCCGGAACAGTAATTGATGGCGTAAATTACGCCTTGCGATATCGGTTAAATCGGAGTATTATCCAGATAGAAAATACGGCAGATGAAAGGATAAAAATATGGCAGTTATAACTATAATCGGAGCGGGAATGATGGGTTCAGCGATGTCGTTCCCTGCAAGAGACAACGGGCATGAAGTCAGGCTCGTCGGAATTCATAACAGGGAGACCATTGAATCCGTTAAGAAAAACGGCTGGCATCCGACGCTTAAAAGAACTCTTCCGGACGGAGTCAAGTGCTATCACATTGACGGCCTCAAAGAGGCTATGGACGGAGCGGATATCATTCTCGGCGGCGTAAGCTCATTCGGAGTTGACTGGTTTGAGGAGAATATCGTTCCTATAGTTCCGGAAGGAACGCCTGTTTTGTCCGTAACAAAAGGCCTTGAGAAAACTCCTGACGGCGATCTTATTCCGTTCCCGATTGCCATGATGCAAAGAGCTGAAAAGAAAGGCCTTCATCCTAATCTCAATGCTGTCGGCGGACCTGTTACGAGTTATGAGCTTGCTGACCGCCAGCAGACGTGCATTGAATTTTGCGGCAGGGATGAGAAGACTTTAAGATATCTCAAATCCGTGTTTGAAACTGATTATTATCACGTAAGCATTACGACGGATATAGTCGGGCTTGAAGTCGCCGTTGCGATGAAGAATGCATATGCTCTCGGCGTTTCACTCGCCGTAGGAAAGAATAACCTTCAGTACGGCAAGGACGGCATGCAGCATTATAATCCTCAGGCTGCGCTTTTTGAGCAGGGAGTCAGGGAAGCGACGAAGCTCATGGAGATGCTCGGCGCGGATATGAGAAACCTCATGTTCTTCTGCGGAGATTTGTATGTTACGATATTCGGCGGAAGAACCCGTCTTATCGGAACGCTTTTAGGCGAGGGAATGCCTTATCCCCAGGCGCGCGAGGAGCTTGCCGGAATAACGCTTGAGTCAGTTGCAATCACAACGCGCGTTGCCCAGGCTGTCCGCCAGATGGAAGAAAAGGGAACTGCATCTACTGCGGATTTCCCGCTTCTTATGCTTATGGATGACTTGATTTCCAATAACGGAAAACCTGATATCCCGTGGGATAAGTTCCCGAGAGAGATATTGGTGTAAGGTGAAGAAAGCCCAAATTTCATCTATAAATTTAATACGTCTCTATATCGCCGTTTTCGTCATGGTGGCGCACATACTGGAGTTTTTCTTTAGCGGTAAAGTAAGTATAACAGGCACGGGCTCATGCCTGATGGAGTTCTTCTTTATGTTGTCGGGTTTCTTTATGATGGCGCATATTGACGGGCTGAACGGCAGGGAAGAGATGACCTGGGACTTTCTTATCCGGAAGATAAAAGGATTTTTCGTGCCGCTTTGCATAATGAACGCCATACAGTTTGTTATTCACTGCATTACGAATAACGTGAACACGTTTTCGGGTGTTTTGAAAAAGCTGATACATTTCGGATGGGAGCTTCTCCTTCTGCAGACTGCCGGCATGATTCAGTCGCCGCAGTTTAATCAGGATTATCTTTTGGGGTATGCATGGTATTTATCCGCGATGATGCTTGCGCTGGTTTTTGCATATCCTTTAGCAAAGCATTTCAGGAAGGTGTTTGTTAATATAGTCTGTCCGCTGGCGGTTCTTGCCATTTATGCGGTGTTTGCCCAGAAATATGGCAGTCTGAACGCGGGGAATGACTTCACGGGTCCTTTTATGGATGCTTTTTTAAGGGGATTTGCAGGAACCTGCCTGGGCGTGCTTTGTTACAGTGCTTATATGTACTGCGGGAATAAAGGCGGGAAACCTACGAAGCTTATGACGGCGCTTGATGCCGTCTGCTGGATGGCCTTGCCCGGAATTCCTCTGCTGACGTTTTTTTGCAGGGAGGATTACGGGCTCATTATGCTGATTCCGGTTTTTGTAATAGTTCTCAGCGCGATGCTCAATAAAACTCCGGTTGCAAGATTCTTAAACAGGATACCGGCCTCCGCAGCAGCCTTTATGAGCAAGCTCAGCCTTTATATTTATCTTTCCCATTATTCCGCTATGCGCCTGGCGATGCTTTTGCTGCCTGAGGGAAAGCCTGAAGCTAAAGCGCTTGCAGCTATAGCCGGAACGGCGGTATTCAGCTATATGCTTTATACTGTAGACAAGGCAAGGGGCGCGAAACGGGAAAGCGCATAATATCTGGAAGATATAAAAAATCAACAAATCATCTGATTTGTTGATTTTTACTCTGTTATCGGATATACTTATATGTACATTCATTAAGGAGAATTATGAAATGAAAAAATTATTTGTTATAGTTCTTGTTTTATCCATGATGCTGTCGCTTGC
>R27__coassemble_420_pt1 | contig 28600 bp, 30 predicted proteins | sample R27__metabat2_high_PE_043 | metagenome-assembled genome bin R27 | reverse complement strand
TTTTCGTACAATCTGATACTTTCAGAATGACTTCAGTTAATGAAGGCATCTGAAAGGAGAAAGAAAATGCGAAAAAACTTGAGGAATAAATCAAAAGAGTGGAACAAATTAACGGCAGGAATTGCGCTGATTGCCGCATTCGTCGTATGGACACTGCTGATAAAGAACATTGATGTGAAGGCTGTTGGACCCGGGAAAAGCTGCGTGGGTTTTGCAGTTGTTAATGTTTGGTTTCATAACTTAACGGGCGTTCATTGGAATTTGTATACAATAACCGACGGGCTTGGCCTCGTGCCGCTGTTCGTCTGCATAGCCTTTGGCATATTGGGATTGGTACAGTTCATTAAGCGCAGAAATCTGTTCAATGTCGACACTGATATACTGATGTTGGGGATTTATTACATTGTCGTTATTCTTGCGTATCTAATATTTGAAATGGTCCCAATCAACTACAGACCGGTGCTGATAGACGGACATCTGGAAGCATCCTATCCGTCATCAACGACGCTTCTGATATTGAGTGTAATGCCGACACTTAAATATCAGATAGACCGCAGAGTGAAGAGTGCAAGAGTCCAAAAAGCAAACACGGTATTTGTCATTGTGTTTTCGGTATTTATGGTAATAGGAAGATTGATCTCCGGAGTGCATTGGCTCACAGATATTATTGCGGCGCTTTTTCTGAGTATAGGTCTGTTCCTTATCTACAAGGGTGCGGTTGAGAAATACAATAGCGACAGGAAAAGTTTCGGGCAGGAGGAAAGCTGATGGAGTTAAGTGAGAAGCTTCAGGAGCTTCGAAAAGAAAAGGGAATCACGCAGGAGGAACTTGCAGAAGCCCTGTTCGTATCACGTACCGCGATATCTAAATGGGAATCCGGCCGTGGATATCCGAGCATTGAGTCATTAAAAGAGATTGCAAACTACTATTCAGTGACCGTAGATGAACTTCTCTCGGGCGAGAAACTTATTGTACTTGCGGAAAAAGAAAACAAAGCAAATATTAAGAATGTATGCAATCTGCTGCTAGGAATCATTGATGTACTGGCTATAATTCTTATCCTGCTGCCGCTGTACCCGCAGCAGGTGGAAGGGTATGTGGCTTCCGTCAGCTTGATATCATACACGGACGCCGCATCGTATTTCAGGATAATTTGCTGGGGGCTGTACATACTTCTGATTCTGATAGGAATCGTGAAGATACTTCTGTGTAAGCTTGAAATAGAGAACGGACAGAAATTTTTGACTACGGGTTCTCTGATACTGAGTGCTGCAGTAATTCTGTTTCTTGCACTGGCAAGAGTGCCGTACGCTCTGGTTTGTGCATTTCTCCTCTTTTTGGCAAAGATAATGATTCTGTTTGAACGGGGCAGATAATTATTATTTATCACTTCTATTCGGAGGAAAATATGGAACGGCTCAAAAGCATCATAGCTGATATGAATGCCGGAAGGAATATGGCTGAACATGAACTTATCGAGATGGATTGATGCACAAGATATGGCATGACAAATGAACACTATTTGAAACGCCGAGAGTGCCCGCAAATGCGGCATCTCGTGCCCGGATGCGCCCGAACGTAAAGGAAAATGCCTATGACTAAAATCTTATTTATCTGCCACGGCAATATCTGAATAATGCGCTGAAAGTCCTTGTAAACAGACACTTTTACACACGCCGCTTTCGTCTTTTACCACTGATTTACCACGATTGAAAAACTGGAGACCTGCCATAAAAACAGCCGCTTTGATTTATCATCAAAGCGGCTTTCTTTGCGAAACGAGTATTATTCACAGATATAAAAATGCCCTTACCACTACTATTTTTCATCGCATAAAATAGATACGATGCCCTGAACATTCTCTCGCGATGAATATAATCATCTAAAACGGCAAATTAATTCAACGAAAGCGTTGACTGAATTACCAGCAAGGAAAAGTTGACACGAAAAATTAAAGAGAACCATCGTCCCTAATTATTCGTGGTTTACAATACTACGCCGGTCTTGAAATAAATACAAGGCGCGGCGTAGTTGAATTATGAATACGCGTTTATTCTATTAGCTTTTTCCCTTCAATTAAGAGATTGTCATAATCAATATCTTTCTCGTTTAAACTTATTGTCCATCTGTTTGCTATCATTGTATCAATAAATTCATCTTTGAGATACAACGAGTATTCTGAGACATAATATGCTAAATCTCCTGGCCACACCCAGATACCGTCTGTTAACATGCTCGGACAACCAGAAAAACCTCGCTTGGGGTTAATAACATCAGTTGAAAGCCCATAACACGCCACAAGAACAATCCCAGAGTTCAGATAATTGCAGATTTTCTCTTTTTCTGAGCAGTTAATTCGGTTGCCAAGAAACTCTGTTATTGAAGGGTCGGTCTCATCTGCGTGCGGCATTTCTCGAAAATACCCTTGTTTTTTTAGATTTATTACCATGCTTTTAACCTCTCTTTCTAATAGGTCGGTAAGTAATCCAGGATCCTGTGTTTTTCCATTGAGATGGTCCTATAGTCATCCTGCCGTTTGGAAATACCCATAAAGTATCAGATGGTGCCATTACCGATACGCCCATCTTATTTGCCAGATTCTGTGCAAATCCGGAAGCATTTTTCCCAGTGCTACAGGAAATCAATCGAATTGAACCGCCATTATATCCGGAATCACTCTTTATCATAGTTGATAATCGGCGTTGGTCCAAATGTATCCATTTCCCGTTGTGGAGGATTTGTACGTCTTGGTCTGTCCCATGAATAACAACATCAGTGAACCCAGACTCTGGGGGAATATTCTCTGCGTTCTTTTTTAAGGCGTCTCCAGGATCTTTTCCCACAAATATTGATGTTGCACTTGCGCTAATTGCAGATTGCGTATTACCGAAACCGCCATGGTATCCTGCACCCATCACACTACCTCCTTATGGGAGATAGAAATATCGCTTTCAAAAGGAATAATACTAATTCCCATATGCCGATATTCGTCAAAGATTTCAGCGGGTGCGTTTCCGTATATTACAATTACTTTTGGCTGAAGAATTTTTACAACATTTTTAAGCCCATCAGAAAAATACTTCCTGTCTTCGCGATTTTGTAATGTTCCGTGTGAACCTAAAGCAATTGTGCAATTCTTTGGTACCCCATCACAACAATAACGAACAGTTCTTCTATCTCCAAATCGTATGTTGACAATTACTGTCACACCATTATTCTGGAGCCATATACCTATAGCCCTGCTACGGTAAATATTCCAAAGCTGCATTATCAAAGGCATATCTCGGTAGACGCTGAAATCCGGCAGAATCACGCCATTAAAGTGTGATAAAAGTTCAAGGTATCTGTTCGGATTACGCCAAAGACGTTCAAACAAATAATCATCTTCAAAGAAATGTACCCACTGGTTAAAATCTTTCGAAGATATAGCTTTGGAGAACGCAATAAGCCGGTTAGGTATTTGGTAAGTAGGCTGTATCACCGGAAATTCAAATATTCCTGCATAACTAGCACACGAAACAAGAAAAGCGTTCCAAACATCTTTGCAACTGCTGCGTACACTATTCAGTTTTGTTTTCAATTAGTCTGCTCCTTATCGCTTGCCTAGAGCGATACCCTTCACTTGGCAAATATTAATAAGTGAATGGGTTGACTAAGGGGCAGAAATATGAGATACTATCATCGTCTTACGGAGATATGTATCATCATATTTCTGCCAAACGCATTTGACTGCTGCCGCTAACAGCTTTCAAGTGCGTTTTTTGTTGGTTAAGACCCTCATAGACCTCGCCTCCTTTCGAAGACACAATTAATGTTTTCTTTCAAGTTTGCGTCTGTGCTCGGCAAATGCTTTGGATACATGGTATGTGTCGACAATCTCTCCGGTTTTCATTCCTTTGCTTTCTTCAAACGGAATCATAACCTCAGCGCATAGCGCTTTTGCCTGCCATTCAACGCTGCAATATGCAGGGATATCCTTACTCCCGACATTTCTTGCATAGATTGGGGTAAACCCGATTTCAAAGAGAAATACATGGCATATTTCGTGACAGATAAAGCCGAGGAATGCGCCGACACCTTTTTCATACGCTCCATTATATACAGATTCTTTTATTTCGATTGTGAACCCGCCGTAATCATTCTTTGTGCACTGTGCCATAGTTTGTGGAGGCAGGTGCTTGTCCGGAACAACTTCATAATTACAGTTTTCAAAGATGTCCGGGAGTTTCTCTAAGGCATCCAGAACAGGAAAAGGACCTTTTTTGGGAACACCGAATACTCTCCGGAAAACTTTGGCGTAACGCCGCAGGTCGTTTCTATTAGTGGGTTTAGTCTGATAATCCATTCTCAAGGGAATCCTCCTGTTTACTCAGTAGTTCAATAACCTTTAATGCAGTTTCGTCGTCCATTTGTTCAAAAGATCTTGCAAATCGCATTGCGGCGCGCCGCTGATTAACTCCGGATGAAACGGCGTTTACCTTATACTGTGTTTTCGATTCATCTATCGCAAGCAGCAGTGCATCGCGCTCGGATGAAGACAGAGCGTAATGCTCCACAATTTTATCTACCCACTCAATGGGAACGTTCTTTTTTCCATTCTCAACAGCGGATAGGAACGGAACAGATGTCTCGAGCATTTTTGCCATGTCACCCATAACTTCGTGATGCTTTATTCTCAAAACGCGAACATACTCGCCAAACCTTGTATATGCCATTTTGCTACCTCCTTTCATAAAAAATAATAGCACATTTTTGACCAAATTTCAATAGAAAAAATTCACCGATTTTAGGTTAACTGTTATCTGGCTATACATGATTAATAACAAAGCTGGAATATGCTGATGTTCATGATAGACGAACGATACTTCACGGAAGACCGTGGCCGCTTCACAGTCTAACTGTGTATTGGGAACAGAAACGGTGTTGCGTGGGAACGGTACCGTTTCTTGTGGTTTGTACCACGATTTTTACCACTTTTGAAAGCAAAGATATGCGAAGTTATGCCAAAATAAGCCGGGATTTGCCAAATGAGAGCGTTTCTGCTAAAATGAGTGCTTAGTAAAACTTGGCATAAACAGGCATATCCTGGCAAAAAGGCGGTATAACACGAATGACAAAAATTTTATTTATCTGCCACGGCAATATCTGCCGGAGCCCGATGGCTGAATTTATAATGAAAAAGCTTTTGAAGGACAGGGGTCTCGAAAAAGAATTTTATATTGAGTCTGCCGCAACAACGCGTGAAGAAATCGGTAATGATATTTATCCTCCTGCTAAAAGAAAGCTTTTAAAAGAGGGTATTCCGTTTAATTCCCGCCGGGCGAGGATTATGACGAAGTCTGATTACGATAATTTTGATTATATTATCGGAATGGATCAGGAGAATAAATACGATTTGAAGGATTTTTACTACCCTGATGATGAAAAAAAGCTCTCGCAGCTTTTGGATTGGACAGTCCGAAAAGGCGAGAATGTTGCAGACCCCTGGTATACAGGGAATTTTGAAATTACATATGATGATTTGATAGAAGGATGTCAGGGAATTATTGATAAGCTGGTAAGTAAATAAATAATAAAACGGAAGGCTAAAAAACCTTCCGTTTTTTGAATATATAATTTATGCGGATATTTTTTTAGCAAGCGCTGAAGCTTCTGCTATTGCTTTTGAAAGAGCGGCATCTGTGTCGATGCTGCTTAAATCTATTCCGTCGGCTGCAATGCAGAAGTAGTTTTCTATTCTGAAAAAGGTATGCATAGCGTCAAGATATCTGCTTCCCATTTCAAGGGGATTATTATCGAAGATGCCGCCTCTTGTAGTAATAAATACCAGATCTTTTGCTTTGCAGAGTCCTTTTAATCCGCCATGACCGCTTTCGAATGTGATTCCATCGACGCATAGCTGTTCAATATAGATTTTCAGCAGAGCGGGAAAGCTTAAGTCCCAGAAGGGCGCCGCAATAACAATTTCATCTGCCTGCGCAAATTGATGGGCATAACGGAATCTTGGATGATTCAGTTCTCCTTTTTCAAGAAGTCTTTGTCTTTGTTCAAAAAAGGCTCCGGTCATTGCAGAAAGATTTTCTTCGTCAAGCTTCAGATAATCTATAGTGCAGTTTTCATCAAGACCGTTAATAAAAGCGTCAAATATTTTTTTTGTATTTGATTTTTCGCCTCTTATACAGCAGTCTATTGCAAGTACTTTTTTCATGCTTCAGCTCTCTTTTGCATTGAGTTTAACAAAAGCTTCCAATGCGACAAGTATTTCATTGCGCTCCCCTTCTGCCGTGAGCGTTGCTCCGTCTGCATAATCTGAAATAGCATCGGCAGTGTCTTCGCCGTATTTGACAACATTGTTTAAAATGGAAGCGCATTTTACGTTGCGGAGTCTTCCAATCGTGAAAAGTGCGGCGCTTTCCATGTCCGCGCCCAGAGCGCCTTTTTCGGACCAGTATTTGCTTTCAGCATCATTTCCTTCATGATAGAAGCTCTCATGGGAGTGTGCAATGCCTTCGTGGAATCTGACGCCTGCCTCTTCGGCAGCCTCGATTATACATGAAATAAGTTTGATATCCGCATATGCCGGATAAATATCTTTCACATATGCTTTTGAAGCGCCGTCATCTCTGATTGCTCCGGAAACTACTATCAGGTCCCCGAGATTAATGTTTTTCTGCAAAGCTCCGCATGAGCCGATTCTTATCATAGCGCGTACGCCTATGTTATTCAGCTCTTCTGCAGCGATTCCTGCTGAGCATCCGCCGATACCTGTTGATACTGCAAGAACAGGAACTCCTTTATATTTTCCTGAGATACTGCGGAATTCCCTGTTGAATTCAAGTTCTTTAACGTCATCAAGAAAAAGCTTTATGCGGTCAAGCCTTCCCGGATCCCCCGGCAAAAGAGCATATTTTATTCCAAGATTATCTTCGAGTGCTATATGAGGCTGTTTCATTTGAAATATTCCTCCAGTTCTTTTATTATTGTCTGTTTTTCATCTTCGTCTGTAAACAAAGCTTCAGCAGCATATATGTTCATTTTTATAAGGTCGTTATATGAAAAGCCCATTTCATTAAGGCAGTGATTATATTCATCATCGAGCGTAACCGCCGCAAGAGTCATATTGTCTGTATTAATTGTTATTCTGATGCCGGCATCAAAAAGCTTTTTTGCCGGATGCTTTTCATATGAGGGCTGGGTGGAGCACTGTATATTGCTTGTCGGGCATATTTCAAGTGTTACTTTATTATCCGTTGCCCGTTTCCAGAGAGAGTTGTCATTATATATGTGATGCCCATGCCCGATTCGTTTTGTTCCGAAATCAAGAGCATCAATGATGGTATCGCACATTTGCGAGTCTCCCGCATGACAGGTGAATGGAATATCTAATGTCCTTGCAAGGTCAAATATCGGGTGGAAGTTTTTAAGCGGGACGATTCCCTCCGCGCCTGCAAGATCGCATGCGCAAACCCCTTTGCCGAGATATTCCTTTGTAAGCCGGACTGTTTCCAGGTTTTCTTTCATGTTCAGGGTTTCCGGACCGATTGACATCGCGCAGAGAATAATGCCAATCTTTATTCCGGGATTATTTTCCTGCCCGCGTTTTCTTCCTTCGAGAACGGCGTCGATTGCGTCGCGCTGGGTCATGTCGCGGCGAAGATGAAGCTGAGGTGCGAAACGGATTTCAGCATAACGGTAATTCTGGGAAGCGAGAACATCTATGAGCTTTTCAGTGACAAGCGCGAGATTTTCTTTTGTCTGTAAAATCTGAAGAGGAAGCTCAAACCGCTCAAGATAGTGGTTTACGTCTCTGCAGTTGGCGGTTTCTTTTAACCAGGTAAGGAATTGTTCATAAGTGGCAACAGGAAGGTCAATGCCTTCGGATATCATGAGCTTCCACATAGTTTCCGGCGGAATGGAACCGTCAAGATGAAGATGAAGCTCTACTTTAGGGAATTCGTATTTTGGCATGTTTTTTATCTCCGAAACAGGTCTATAGTAATATGATTTTACGATTGAGAGATAAGAGTGTCAAGGATTTGTGCAAATATCACAAAACAATCATGTGTTTTTTATAAATATTGACATTTTTATAAATGTTGACATTATATTATTAATATTGTAAAATCATCGGGCGTCTGATGATGCAGAAAATGTATTTTCAAAAATATTTTGGAGGAAACCTAATGAAAAAATTCTTAGCACTCATGCTGGTTCTTTGCATGGTATTTGCTCTTTGCGCATGCGGAAAGAAAGATGCTCCTGCAGAGGAAACAGCTCCTGTAGAGGAAGCAGCACCCGCAGAAGAAGCAGCGCCCACAACTGAAACGAAAAAAGTTTACAACGTTGCATATCTTGTAAACGGAAACCTTGGAGACAAGTCTTTCTTTGACTCTGCTGAAGCAGGCCTTGCTAAGCTCAAGGCAGACGGTCGTATTGATTACGTTACCATCGAGATGGGCGGTACTGATGAAGATCAGCCCACCTGGCTCTCACCTCTTTATGATGTGTCCAAGTCCGGCGAGTATGACGTTATCATCTGCGGCACTTATCAGATGCCTGATTATCTGAAGGAAGTTGCAACCGCATATCCTGATCAGAAATATCTTATTTTTGATGATAACACTTATGTCGGAGATAATTCAAATGTCATCAATATGACTTACAGACAGAATGACATGGGTTACCTCGTTGGCGTTTATGCCGCATGCATGACTGTTGACACTTCTATCGAGAATATCAACGAAGATGCAGTTCTTGGCTTCGTCGGCGGCGTTGACTCCCCTGTTATTAACGACTTCCTGCTTGGCTTTATTGAAGGCGCACAGTCCGTCAATCCTGACATCAAGGTTGATACCCGTTACACCAATGACTATGTTGATACCGCAATTGCTAAGGAATATGGTCTTTCTATGATCAATGACAACAAGTGCGACATCATTTGGGGCGTTGCGGGTAATGCAGGTAACGGTGCTGCAGAAGCAGCTCTCGAAACCGGTAAAGCATGGTTCATCGGTGTTGACTCCGACCAGGAGCTCACGCTTAGCCCTGACCTTGCAGCTCTCACTCTTACTTCCGGTCTTAAGAATATCGGAAATTCCCTTATCTGGTTCTTTGATGAGCTCGATGCAGGTAATGAGTATTACGGCAAGGAAGTTTGCCTCGGTCTTGCTGAAGGCGGCGTAGGCATTGTTACAGACAAGAACTTCGATAAGTATGCATCTGCAGAGACTAAGGCAGCAGTTGCTGCAGCTCAGGAAGCTGTTCTTAGCGGAAAAGTTGTTGTCAGCACGGCAATCGGCGACAAGGCAGCAGATGCTGTTGCAGTTCGCGAAGCAGTCCGTCCGTAATTATTTGCTGATTTTTTCGGAATAACTTTTATTTCAGGAGGAAGCTCCTCGGAGCTTCCTCCTGTCTGTTGCAAAGGTCTTGCTTTTCCAATGTTCCGCATAAGCTACGGGATATCGGAAAGGTAAGAAAAAGAATTAATCTTTCCCAGGAGGTATAAGAATATGCCTGACGGTATAAAAGCGTCTGATAACGAATATGTTGTTCAGATGAAAGGGATAACTAAAATTTATCCTAACGGTGTTGCAGCAAATCAAAGTATGGATTTTAATTTGCGTCGCGGTGAAATTCATGCTCTGATGGGGGAAAACGGAGCAGGGAAATCCACTCTTATGAAAATGCTTTTCGGGCTTGAGCAGCCTACCAGCGGCGAAATCATTGTCAACGGAAAAGCATTGAATCTTACGTCCCCTTCTGTTGCAATTGCAAATGGAATCGGAATGGTTCATCAGCACTTTATGCTTGTTCCGAGTCTTTCTGTGGCGGAAAATATGGTGCTTGGAATGGTTCCTAAAAAAGGAATTTTTAATGACCGCGAGAAAGCGATAGAGATTACTAAAGAGTACTCCGAAAGATTTAATCTCAAGGTTGACCCTGAAGCTAAAGTTATGGATATTCCTGTCGGAATGAAGCAGAAGGTTGAAATCCTGAAGGCCCTCGTTCGCGGAGCAAAGATCCTTATTCTTGATGAACCCACGGCTGTGCTTACAACCCAGGAGACCGTTGAGCTTTTCAAGGAGCTTAAGAACCTGAAAGATCAGGGTTATACAATAGTATTTATTTCCCATAAGTTAAATGAAATCATGGAGATTACTGACCGCCTGACAATTATGAGAAAAGGTCGGGGTATGGGAGTTTATAATACGAAGGACGTTACGAAGGAAGAAGTTTCCCGTCTTATGGTTGGTAGAGACGTGCTTCTTAATGTTGAAAAAGATAAGGCGGTTCCCGCAGAAACTGTACTTAAGGTTCGCGATCTTGAGTACGTAAACGAATGGAACAAGAAGATGCTGGATAAAGTTTCCTTTGATGTCCGTGCGGGAGAAATTCTCGGAATAGCAGGAGTTGAAGGTAACGGGCAGAAAGAGCTCGTTGATATGCTGTTTTCCTTTAATACTCCGAATTCAGGAACTATTGAGGTTAAAGGGACAGATATTATCGGGATGTCTCAGCAGAATATCCGTGAGCTTGGCGTGTCGCTTGTTCCGGAGGACCGTATGCTTTACGGCATTGCATCCTCGGCAACAATTGAGGAAAATCTTATGTCTGACCGTTGCAGCGCAAAGCGGCTTAATAAAGGACCTCTTTTTAATATGAAAGCGATGCATGAGGAGTCAGATAATCTTATAAAAGATTATACTGTTCTTTGCAAATCCCGGAATCAGCAGGTGGGCATGCTTTCCGGAGGTAACATCCAGAAGGTTGTTGTAGCCAGAGAATTTTCAAATAACCCGGTTCTTATTCTTGCCGACCAGCCTACGAGAGGAATAGATGTCGGAGCCACGGAGTTTATCCGCAAGAAGCTTGTTGAGCTTTCCCGTTCCGGGATAGCGGTGCTTCTTGTTTCGGCTGACCTCAACGAGGTTATGGAGCTTTCCGATTCGCTTATTGTTATGCATAACGGTAAAATAGCCGCTTATTTTGAAGATACCGAATCTCTTGATGATGAGATTATGGGTGAATATATGCTTGGGCTTAAGGTTCAGCCGGAAGAGCAGATAAGGAGGGTATGTCATGACTAAAAGAAGACAGTTAAGATTTACGGTTATCCGCGGACTGTTTGCTATTCTTATTGCTCTTTTGGTTGCAACAGTACTTATTTTTATAAGTGCAGAGGGTGCAACATTCGCAGATAAATGGGCTGCAACGCTGAAAGCTCTTGAGCAGCTTCTTATTGGGCCTCTTTTCAGAACAGGAAAAAACGGAACAACCTTTGAGGCAAAACGTTTTGCCGATATTCTTGCAACGATGATTCCTATTATTTTTACAGGTCTTTCGGTTTGCATTATGTTTTCGGCCAATCAGTTTAACCTTGGAGCAGAGGGCGGCATTATGCTCGGAGCGTTTGTTTCGGCGATGGTTGCAATCTATGTTCCCCTTCCTGCAGGACTTCATGCTTTGGTTGCCGTGCTGGCGGGCGGAGTTGCTGTAGGGCTCGTGATGCTGATTCCGGCACTTTTAAAAACAAAGCTGAACGTCAGCGAGATGGTTAATTCGCTTATGCTTAACTACATAATTATGTATATAATTAAGTTTGTTATGAATACATATCTTGCAGATAAGTCAAAAGGCCAGATTCAGTCCTATCCTTTTCTTGAAACCTCAAAAATAAGCGCTATTGCCAATACGCCCGTATTTACAGGTTCAAAGCTTTCCTGGGGGTTTGTAGTTGCGATTGCCGCGGTTATTCTTTGCGGGTTGTTTATGTACAGGACGCGCTGGGGTTATACAATCAGAATGATAGGCATTAATCAGGACTTCTCTAAATATTCAGGAATGAAAGTCGGAACGGTTATCGTTCTGTCGCAGGTTCTCGGAGGATTTCTTGCAGGTGCCGGCGGAGGGATTGAAATGCTTGGCCGGTATCCGACCTTCTCCTGGAGTTCTCTTCCCGGATATGGATGGACTGGAATTACAATAGCAATTCTCGCAGGCAACAATCCGTTTATGGTTCCCTTTGCATCGTTCTTTATGGCGTATCTTTCAAAGGGCTGTGACCTCATGGCAACATATGCCAAGGTTCCTGCTCAGCTTATCGATATTATTCAGGGTGTAATATTCCTGTTCTTTGCAGCAGAACAGTTCCTTTCCCGCTACCGTCAGAAGCTTGTAATTAAGACGGCTGAGGAGGAACTCGCCAAAGAAGCTGAGCTTTCCGAAGCGGAAGGAGGTAAGAACAATGCTTAATTTCCTTAAGATGCTCGCAACTCCTGAATTTTTCTATTCTATTATCCGAATCTCTGCGCCTATTGTTTTTGCCACGCTCGCTGCAATTGTTGTTGAGAAAGCAGGCTTTTGCAATATAGGTCTTGAAGGTCTCATGATGTTTTCCGCGCTTGCCGGTTCGCTCGCAAGCTATTATACCTCCAGCTGGTTTTGGGGTCTTCTTGCGGCGCTTGTAACAGGAGTTCTCATGTCCCTTATTATGGGATTCTTCGCATTTAAGCTTAAAACAGATATAACGCTTGTCGGTATAGCAATTAATATGATGGGTTCAGGCGGAACGCTCTTCCTCTGCAAGGTTATAACAAAGCTTACGGAGGGCAAGGCCATGGCTTCCACGACCGGCCTTATTACGAAGACTCTCTGTATCCCTGATATTTCAATTCCTCTTATTAATAAAATACCGTTTTTGAGCGGGGTTCTTTCCGGGCATAATCTTTTGACGTATCTGGCATTTCTGTTTTGTTTGCTGACGTCGCTTATGCTTTATAAAACGCCTCTTGGCCTGAATATCCGCGCCGTGGGAGAAAATCCGAATGCAGCATCTTCCGTGGGCGTATCTGTTCAGAAGATAAAATACATTGCAATCGGTTTCTCAGGTCTTATGTGCGGATTTGGCGGGGCGTTCATGTCTATGGCGTATGCCCAGGGGTGGTCTTTAGATATGGTCGCAGGGCGAGGCTTTATTGCTCTTGCAGCTCAGGCGATGGGCGGAGGAGAGTGCCTTGGCGGTATGCTCTCGGCCCTCGTATTCGGCTTTGCTCAGGCGCTTGGAATTAAGTTCTCCGCTATCGGGCTTGATTCTAACCTTGCGTCCCCGATTCCGTATGCTGTTACTATCCTCGGTCTGGTTATCTTTGCAATTGTAAGGAATAACCGCGTAAAGAAGCAGCACAGTGCTGCGCGTATCGCAGATTCGGAAGCAAAATAAAAATATAAAGTAAAATGTCTGCTGTCATATTTACGGGCAGCAGACATATTTTTCAGAAACGGAGAATAAGACTTTGAATAAAACTGTAATACCAGTAATTCTTGACGGTGATCCCGGTCATGATGACGCTATTGCATGGACTCTCGCAAGAGCCTGTCCTGAGCTTAAAATTCTTGCGGTTACTTCGGCTGCAGGAAATCAGACGCTTAAGAAGACAACATATAATGCGCTTCGTATTTGTACGCTTACGGGAATTAATGCCCCCGTTACAGCAGGCCGGCCGAAACCGATTATTAATGAAGTAATGAATGCGCCTTCAGTTCACGGAGAATCCGGGCTTGACGGCCCCGCGCTTCCTGAACCTTCAATGGAGGTTTCCGAAAAAAACGCATGCTCTTTATGGGCGGAGCTTATTTGCGAAAGTGAGGAACCGGTTGTAATTGTGTCTACCGGTCCGCTTACTAATACTGCAACTTTTCTTCTTGCACATCCCGAGCTTAAGAGCAAAATCAGCAGGATATGCATGATGGGAGGAGGCGTTGCTTACGGGAACTGGACGCCTGCGGCGGAGTTTAATATTCTTGTTGATCCTGAGGCCGCGGATATAGTGTTCCGTTCCGGCGTTCCGATAGTTATGGCAGGACTTGATGTTACCGAGAAGGCTCTAATTACCCCCGAAGATTTTGAGAGAATTAAAGCTTTGAGTAATCCCGTAAGCGATATCGTATGGCAATGGCTTGAGTTCTTTTATAAGTTTCACAGAAGCCTTGGTTATGAGGGAGCGCCTATGCATGATCCCTGTGCCGTAATGTATCTTGTTCACCCTGAAATTTTCACGGCGAAGGATTATTATGTTCAGATAGAGCTTGAAGGGGATTATTGCCGCGGAACAACGGTAGCTGATATTTACGGAGTTACCGGTAATGCTCCGAATGCAACATGTCTTATGGATGTGGATCGCAAGGCATTCGCGGATTATCTTGTTGAAGCGATGAAATTCTACGGGGGTGATAAATAATGGAAAGAATACCTGTTTGGCTTGACTGTGATACGGGAACTGATGATGCTGTTGCGATTCTTGCGCTTAATAAGCTTGAAGAGATTGAGCTTCTCGGAATTTCAGCTGTATGCGGAAATACCTGTCAGGAAAATGCTTTTTATAATACTCACAGAGTATGCGGGCTTGCGGGTGCGGAATATCCCATTTACCCCGGCGCTGAAAAACCGCTTAACTGTGAGCTTGTTACAGCTACTGCATTTCACGGTAAAAACGGGCTTGGCGGCGTAGAGCTTCCTGTTCCGGAGGATGCAAAGATTAATAAAACGGCTGCCTGGGATGCCCTTTATGAATGTGCGTTTGAAAACCGCGGAAAGCTGCGGCTTGTAGCGACAGGGCCTCTTACGAATATTGCCACGGCTTTTCTTAAGTATCCCGATCTTCCGTTTATTATTCATTCGCTGTATATTATGGGTGGTTCCGCTGATTTTGGAAATGTTACTCCCGCTGCAGAGTTTAATATTCATGCAGATCCTCATGCTGCGGAAATAGTTTTCTCCGCAGGCATAAAGGTTCATATGTTCGGTTTGAATGCAACTCTTCAGGAGTGGTTTGATGAAGATGACTTAGCTGAACTTCTTGCGTCCGGAACGAAATGCGGTAAGTTTGTTAATGACTGTCTGCAATGTGCGATGAAAAGTCTCCGTGAACTGGGGCTGCCGGGGATTGCGATGCATGATTCATGCCCGGTTCTGTATCTGACAAATCCGGAGATGTTTGTTATGGAGGATGCCGGAGTTCATATTGAAACGAAGGGTAAGCTTACGTTTGGGAAAACTGTTACGGACTTGTATTCTGATAAACAGTTTGAAAAGAAAAATGCAAGTGTTTGCACGCATATTGATTCTGAAGCGTTTATTTCAAAACTGAAAAGTCTTGTAATTGCAAACGGGTGATGTGATATTATAAGGAGTTGTTATTATGAATAATTACCTTTATAATTATTTAAAAAGTAATGATTATTCAAAGCTTGCCGGGCAATGTGTTGACTGGATAAAAAACTGGTTTTCTGAAAACGGCCCGGAGTCCCCTGCGGTTGTTGGGATATCCGGAGGGAAAGATTCAAGTGTGGTTGCGGCATTGTGTGCGGCCGCATTAGGAAAGGACAGAGTATTCGGCGTGCTGATGCCTGATGGTGTGCAGCCGGATATAGATGTTTCAAAAGAACTGGTTAAATTTCTTGGAATTCCTTATGCAGAGGTAAATGTGGGCAATGCGGTAAGCGCAGTAAAAAAGGCGGTTTGCGATGCAGGGCTGGAACCGAATTCACGGATGACGATTAATATTCCGCCCAGAATCCGTATGACAACGCTTTACGCAGTATCGCAGTGTATGGACGGCCGCGTATCTAATAACGGTAACCGTTCTGAAAAATATGTCGGTTATTCCACGCTGTATGGAGATGCCGCGGGAGATTTTGCGCCGCTTGCGAATTTCACGGCCTCTGAAGTTGTCGAAGTCGGTAAAAGCATCGGGCTGCCGGATATGTTTGTTTATAAGCCTCCTTCTGATGGCCTCTCCGGGAGAACCGATGAGGAGAGCTTTAATTTCACTTATGAGCAGCTGGATACATATATTCTTACCGGTCATTGTGACGATGAAGCTGCATTAAAGCGGATAGAGTCCCGTCACACGGCAAATCTGTTTAAATTGAAACCTATGCCTGAATTTGTATTTTAAAGGAAGATTTAAGTATGAATATTCTTGTAATTGTAGATATGCAGAATGATTTTATAAGCGGAAGTCTCGGAACGGCGGAAGCTCAAGATATACTTCCCGCTGTGATAAAAAAGGCGGAGCAGTTTGACGGAGAAATAATTTTTACCCGTGATACGCACGGGGAAAGCTATATGCAGACGCAGGAAGGGAAAAATCTTCCGGTTTTACATTGCATTGAAGGTACGGCCGGCTGGGAGCTTCCCGGTGAGCTTGAGAAAATCCGTCTGGAAAAGCACTGCAGAACGTATGACAAGCCCGCTTTCGGAAGCGTTGAGCTTGCTGACGATTTAAAGAAAAAATATGAAGAAGGATTGCTGGACTCCGTGGAGCTGTGCGGAGTGTGCACGGATATATGTGTGGTTTCGAATGCATTGCTTATAAAGGCTGCAGTTCCGGAATTGCCGGTGTATCTTGATGCCATGTGCTGCGCCGGGACGACGCCTGAAAATCATTTGGCCGCTGTAAACACGATGAAAATGTGCCAGATATATGTGGAGGAAAACGTTAATGAAACAGAGTGAAAAAAGAAATATTTCAATGGTCATGGATCTCTATGAAATGACCATGGCATACGGATATTTCAAAAACGGCGTTTATGATACGACCGCTGTTTTTGACGTGTTTTACCGCAAGAATCCTGATGACGCCGGGTTTGCGATTTTTGCAGGACTTGAGCAGGTGATAGAGTATATTCAGAATTTGCATTTCAGCAAAGAGGATTTGGAATATTTCAGAAGTCTGAATCTTTTCGATGAGGATTTCCTCAGTTATCTCGGGAATTACCGCTTCAGAGGTGATATTTATGCAATGCCTGAAGGAACGGTGATTTACCCGAATGAGCCGCTTATAACAGTTGTTGCGCCGCTTATTGATGCGCAGATAGTAGAAACAGCTTTGCTTCTTCAGGTAAATCATCAGTCGCTTATCGCCACGAAGACGAACAGGATTGTCCGGGCTGCCGCGGGAAAAGCGGTATCGGATTTCGGCGCAAGGCGTGCCCATAACGTTGATGCTGCGGTTTACGGTGCCCGCGCTGCATATATCGGAGGAGCAATCGGTTCGGCAACAGTTCTGGCCGGGCAGATGTTCGGCCTTCCTGTATCGGGAACTATGGCGCACAGCTGGGTTATGTTTTTTGATTCTGAATATGAGGCATTTAAGCGTTATGCCGAGAGTTATCCGTCTGCAACAGTGCTTCTCGTTGACACATATGATTCGCTGAAAAGCGGAGTTCCCAATGCAATCCGGGTTGCAAAAGAAGTTCTTGAGCCTATGGGCGAGAGGCTGAAGGGTATCAGGTTTGATTCCGGAGATTTGGCGTATTTATCAAAAGAAGCCCGGAGCATGCTGGATGCAGCGGGCCTTGAGGATTGCAAAATTATAGTTTCAAACAGCCTTGATGAGGTTACTATCCGTTCTTTAAATCAGCAGGGCGCCTGCATTGACAGCTACGGCGTCGGAGAACGTTTGATTACGTCCGCTTCAAATCCTGTGTTCGGTGCTGTTTACAAGCTTGCCGCAATTTTCCGTGACGGGAAACAGATTCCTAAGATTAAGATTTCTGAAATGCCTGAAAAGCTGACGAATCCCGGATTTAAGAAGATTTACAGAGTATATGATGAATCCGGAAAGGCAATCGCCGATTATCTGACGCTTGCAGACGAGATAATAGACCCGTCGAAGCCTGTGCGTTTTATTGATTCGAGAAAGTACTGGCGGAACAGAAGCTTTGAAAACTGCACGTTTAAGGAATTGCAGGTTCCTGTATTTAAAAACGGAGAGCTTGTCTATAAATGTCCTCCGCTTGATGAAATAAGAGAATATGTAAAGAATCAGCTTAATAATGAAATCTGGGTTGAAGAACAGCGTTTTTCAAATCCGCATACGCATTTCTTCGATTTCAGCCCCGCAATGTATGAATTGAAGATGGAAATGCTTGATGAAAGCAGCGCAGATAAATGATAACCGCAGTTTATGGCGGAAGCTTTAATCCGCCCCATGCAGGGCATATCTCAGTAGCGAAAAGAGTGCGGAAGGAATTGCATCCGGACAGATTGCTTATTATGCCCGATTATGAAGCTCCGCATAAGGAAATGGCCGGCAATACGCCGTCTCCGGAGCAGCGCCTTGAGCTGTGCCGTCTGGCTTTCGGAGATATTCCCGGCGTTGAGATTTCGGACCTTGAAATTCTCCGCGGAGGGAAAAGCTATACTGTTGATACGCTTACGGAGCTGCGGAGAATGTATCCCGAGGACAGTTTCATTCTTGTAATAGGCTCAGATATGCTGATGAGTTTTGAAACTGTCTGGTACAGGTTTGAGGATATTCTTAATATGAGCACGCTTGCAGTATGCTCGAGAAACGGCACGGATATTGCCGGGCTTGAGGAGCATGCAAAATGGCTGATGGAAAATTACGGCGGTTCAATAAAAATTTTGCGTAATCATAAAAGCGTGGTCCAGAGCTCAAGCGATATCAGGAAGGCTTTGGCGGAAGGCTTAAAGCCTGCTAATCTGCCGGAGTCTGTCCGGGATTATATTGAGCGCAACGGGTTATATAAAAAATAATTGCCCGCATATGCTGCGGGCAATTTCTCTGCTGTTTTGATGGAAGGCTATGCGATAAAGGCCTTCCATTTTTCTATATATGATTCGGCAGTTTCCTTTTCGGGAGCTTCCGCGAAAACTCTAAGCAGCGGCTCTGTTCCTGAAGGACGGCATATAACGAATGAATCATCCTCAAAGTACACTTTGCAGCCGTCTGCGTAATTAACGCGCACGACCTTGCGGCCGAAGTCCGGGATAAGAGAGAGCTCAATTCCGTCCTTTGCCTTTCCTGCTGCGAAGAGCTTAAGAAGCGCTTCTTTATTTTCATCGGGTAATGGGACGTTATATTCAACCATATGAAGATGCCCGTACTTATCCTGAAGCTCGCTGAGCATGCGGCTTGGGGATTTGCCTGTTTTGCATATCATTTCAACGAACAGTGCTGAGGCGTAAATAGAATCCTTGCCGTGAATATGCCCGCGGACGGTAAGTCCTCCTGAGGATTCTCCGCCAAGGACGGCATCAACCTCGTCGATTTTTGCGGAAATATATTTAAAGCCTATAGGAACCTCGTAGCATTTTTCGCCGAGGCCTTCCGCAACGCGGTCAAGAAGGTGCGTCGTGGCGAGGTTTCTAACGGCCGGACCCTTCCAGCCTTTATATTCGTGCAGATAATAGTATAAAAGAACGAGGATATCGTTTGCGGATAAGTACTGCCCGTCAGCATCTATAACGCCCAGGCGGTCACCGTCTCCATCAATACCTAATCCCAGGTCATATCCTCCCGCCACAACCTGGTCCGCAAGCGGCCGCAAGGTGGCTTCCGTCGGAGCGGGCATTTTTCCGCCGAAGTAAGCATCCTTGTTGGCGTTAATCTGATCAACGGTGCAGCGGGCGGTATAAAAGATAACGTTAAAGGGATATGTTGAGGAACCGTGCATAGAGTCAAAAAGGAGCCTTGGCCCCTTCGCGCGGATTGCCTCAAGGTCGAGAATCCCGAGGATGTCATCAAGAAAACCGTTGAAAGGATTTTCAAAATATTTCATGAGGCCTGAATTAAGAGCATCATTTAAATCCGACGTGCGGATATTATCTATGCTTAAGCATCTTTTTTCAATATCCTCAGTAACGTTAACAGGAGCATCGCGGCCTTCGTCAACAATTATTTTTATGCCGTTATAGTTTGAGGGGTTATGTGAGGCTGTAACCTCAAGGCCATAATGAAGGTTCTGTTTTTTTACTGTATGCATGATAAGAGGCGTCGGAGCGCTTCTGTGCAGAAGAAATACGGAAATTCCGTTTCCGGTAAGAACCTCCGCGAGCCATTTTGCCGCGGAATCTGAGAGAAAGCGGCGGTCATACCCGATAATTACGGGTTTTTCCGTCTGTTTTAAATCAATAATCCGTTCGGCGAGAGCCTGCCCGATAAGCTGGATGTTGGACATCTGAAAGTCTTTTCCTATTTCAGCTCTCCATCCGCCTGTTCCGAATTTAATCATTTTCATTACCTCCTGATTTTTCAGGTAATTGGCATATAACTACGGCAATTGCCATTAATAGACATCCTAAAAGCTCCCGCGCAGTAGGCTTTTCGCCGAGAAGAAGCATTCCTCCGAGAAGAGCGAAAACAGATTCAAGGCTCAAAAGAAGCGTAACAACAGTTGCATTCCCGCCCTTCTGGGCAAATATCTGAAGTGTATATGCAACGCAGCTTGAAAGAAGTGAAATATATAAAAGCGGCAGAATGCACTGCGCGAAATCTGAAGCATGAACTGATTCAAAAATAAGCGAGCATATAAGCGATAATATTCCGCTGACGAGGAATTCTCCTGCAGAAAGCGCTATCGGGTGAACGTACTGCGAATAATAATCCACGCTCAGGATCTGGGCGGCAAACAGGATTGCGCACATGAAAAGTGCTATATCGCCTGCTCCCACGGAGAAGCTTCCGTTGATGCACAGGAAGTACATTCCTATAATAGCGATAATAACCGCAAGCCAGACTCTTGCGGATGTTTTTTTCCGGAAGACAAAAAAGCTGAAAACAGGGACGAGAACAATATAAAGAGCTGTTATAAAGCCTGATTTCCCTGCAGACGTCTCGCTTATTCCGAACTGCTGGAAGTTCGTCGCGGCGTAAAGTGCAAATCCGCATATGAGTGAGCCGGCTATGACGAATTTCCTCTCCCCTATTTTAACACGAAATATTATGCATACAAGTGCTAAAACAATAAATGCGAGTAAACTTCTGAAGGCGTTTATTGCAAAAGGGGGTAAAAACTGCGAGCATATACTCTGCGCGGAAAATGCCAGCCCCCAGATAATGGCGGCAAGAACAGGAAATATATTATGCTGAATAAAGCTTTTCATAAAATATCCTCTAAAAAAGCTCTGCGGAAAACCGCAGAGCTTATATTATTTAAAAACTTATGCGGGAATTATCTCCAGCTGAAGGTTACGAGCCCGTAAACATAAAGGAAGATAACGATAATCGGGAGGAGAATCATAAAGAAGTATTTCATCCAGGGCTTAACCTTAAGGCCTTTGCCTGTATTGGCTTCAGCAACGAAGTTGTCCCAGCCCCAGCCGAGCTTGGTTGTGCAGAACAATGCAAATACAAGTGCGCCGAGCGGGAGGAGGTTCGTGCTTACGATGAAATCCCAGAAGTCAAGCCATGCAGAACCTTCTGCGAACGGCTGGAAGTGGAATTTGCTGTAGCCTAATGCAGTCGTCAAAGCGAGAAGGAAAATTCCGATGCCGCAAATGAGGCAGCCCTTCGGACGGGACCAGCCTGTCAGCTCGCGGACCATTGCAAGAATGTTTTCAAATACTGCCAGAACCGTGGAAAGTGCTGCAAACGTCATGAAGAGGAAGAATAAAGTTCCCCAGACTCTGCCGCCTGCCATGTTGTTGAAGACTGTTGCCATGGTATTGAAAAGAAGAGCCGGGCCTGCATCGACCTCAGTTCCGAATGCTGCGCATGCGGGGAAGAGGATAAGGCCTGCCATGATAGCTGCAACCGTATCGAGAATTACAACGTTAACGGATTCGCCAAGCAGAGCTCTGTCTTTATCAATATAGCTTCCGAAGATTGCCATTGAGCCGATGCCAAGGCTTAGCGTGAAGAATGCCTGGTTCATAGCCGCAACGACAACTTTGCCGTTAATCTTTGAAAAATCGGGAAGGAGATAGAACTTATAGCCTTCCTTTGCGCCGTCAAGAGTTCCGGAGTGAACTGCAAGAATAACCATGAGAATGAACAGAGCAAGCATCATGTATTTTGAAACGCGCTCAAGGCCACCCTGAAGGTTAAAGCAAAGGATGCCGAAGCCTAATATAACTGTAACTGCGAGGTAAGAGACGTTAACAGTCGGATTCGTAATCATGCTTACGAATGTGAGGTCTGCGCTGTTGCCGATTAAGAACTGGACGAAGTAATAAATCATCCAGCCGCAAACTACGGAGTAGAATGCCATAAGCGCGATATTTCCGAGGAGAGCAAAAGGCCCGTAAGCATGCCAGAACTGACCTTTCTTTTCAAGCCTGCCGAGCATTTTAACAGGACTTGCCTGAGATGCTCTGCCGAGAGCGAATTCCATGGTCATAACAGGAAGACCGAGAACAATAAGGCAGATGAGGTAAACGAAAACGAAGCTGCCCCCGCCGTATTGGCCTGTCATCCACGGGAACTTCCAAACATTGCCGCAACCGATTGCGCATCCTGCGCTTAATAGGATAAAGCCTAAGCGGCTGCCGAGTCTTTCTCTTTGGTTATTCATGTCAATACTACCTTTCTTAGTGAATACCCATAAATTTTAACGCTTTAAATGACAAAAGTCAACTGTAAATTTATACGAAATTTGTTAATTATCTTTCTTCCCTGAAATACGGAAGGCCGAGAGATGCCGGCGGCTGGTCTTCGCGCTTGTTGCGCAGGGATGTAATAATCAATACGATAACCGTAACAACGTACGGGAGAATCTTGTAAAGCTGATTCGGGATAAACGGAATTGAAAGTCTCAGATAGAGAATCATCAGGGCTCCGAACATCGTGCTTCCCCATATTGCATTTAAGGGGCGCCACAGGCAGAAGATAACGAGCGCAACCGCCAGCCAGCCTTCTCCGCTTAAGCCTTCGTGGTTCCAGACGCATCCTGCGATTGTCATGATATAAACCATGCCGCCTATTGCGGAGATACCTCCGCCGATAATTGTTGAGAGATATTTATATCTTGAAACATTGATTCCGGCGGCATCTGCCGTGGCAGGATTTTCGCCGACCGACCTGAGATTGAGGCCCAGTCTTGTTTTGTTAAATATGAAGGACATAACAATTGCAACTATGATTCCGAGGTATACAAAAATATTATATCCGAATATGAGCTTTCCGATTACGGGGATATTCTGAAGTGTCTGCGGGAACGGGGAATTCTGGAAGATGTTTTTCATCATTGAGCTTACGGCTATATATCCGCCCTCGCGGAGGCGCATAAACTCGCCTGTGAACTGGCCGATTCCTGTTCCGAATATTGAAAGCGCAAGACCTGTAACATTCTGATTAGCTCTTAAGGATATCGTCAGGAAGCTGAATATCAGAGCGCCGAGTGCGCCTGCCAGAAATGCAAAGATTATTGCGAGGATGAGGCCTGTTATTCCGTTTGCGGCTTCTCCTGCTATTTTTTCATAATAGAAGGCTGCCCCGAGGCCTATTGCGCCTCCCATGTACATCATGCCTTCAACGCCCAGATTGAGATTGCCGGATTTCTCAGTCAGTATTTCGCCGAGGGTTCCGTACATCAGAGGCGTGCCGTTTAAAACTGCGTTATATATCAAAGGAATCCAGAAATTCATTATTTGCCCTCCTTTGAACTTTTGCGGAAGTTGATTTTGAAGCGGATGAAGAACTCGCCCGCCAGCATGCAGAAGAGGAATATTCCAACAATTATATCTGAGATGGAAGCGGGGATTGCGAGCTTTGTCTGGAGAGTGCTGGCGCCTTTTTCAAGGATACCTAAAATAAGGGATATGAAAACCATCGCAAACGGATTGAGCTGTGAGAGCCATGCAACTGTAATTGCCGTAAAGCCGTTTCCTGCGGCAACGTCGCTGTAAAGCGTGTTGTGCGCTCCGCTTGCAACCATGTATCCGACGACTCCGCATATCGCCCCGGACATAAATGCCGTTCTGACAATAACCTTCTTAACGTTCATTCCAACGTATCTTGCGGTATTGATGCTGTTTCCGATTACTGCGATTTCGTAGCCGTGCTTCGTATAGTTCATATAGAAGAATATGACGAACACGAGAAGAAGAACGACCACCCATCCGCAGTAAACTCCGCAGAGCTTCGGAAGGATTGCGTTGTCCGAGAAGGTCGGTATAATCTGGCTGCCCGGCTTTCCTTCCCACGGGCCGCCCTGAAGCCATTTTACGATGCCTATCATTATATAGTTCATCATGAGCGTGAAGAGTGTTTCGTTTGTTCCCCAGTTTGCTTTGAAAAATGCGGGAATTGCGGCCCAGATTCCGCCGAGAAGTGCTGCGGCTATTGCCATGATTATCAGGAGCGAGGGCTGATTCATCGTTTTGAAGTTAAGAGCGAAGAATGTTGCGGCCATTGCGCCTGCTGTTATCTGACCTTCCGCGCCTATATTCCAGTAGCGCATTTTAAAGCATGGCGCGAGCGCCAAAGCCGTTCCGAGAAGGGGTATTGCATATTTTGCCGTCTGGCGGAGGCCAGATGCTTTTCCGAGTGCCGCAGAAATGATTATGCCGTAAGCCTCCTTCGGGCTGTGGCCAAGGCATAAGAAGATTAATGCTCCTATTAAAATTGCCGCGATAAACGAGCATGCGCGGATTATCCAGGCCGTGCGGGAGGATATTTCATTGCGCATTGAGAGGTGAATTAAAGGACTTTTATTCATTTGCCGCACCTCCCAGCTTTGTCATCATTGCTCCAATCTGGAATTTATCTGTTTTGCGTCCGTCAACTATTCCGCTTACCTTTCCTCCGCAGAGGACAAGGATTTTATCGCACATCTCCACGAGCACGTCCAGGTCCTCGCCTACGTATATGACGGCCACGCCTCTTTGCTTCTGCTGATCTATAAGATCGTAAATCGTATATGAGGAGTTGATGTCGAGGCCGCGTGTTGCATAAGCCGTTAAAAGAACTGTCGGGGCGTTTGCAATTTCCCGCCCTACGAGAACCTTCTGAACGTTTCCTCCTGACAAGCGACGGACGGGAGTGTTTACGCTCGGCGTAACGATTTCGAGCTCCTCTATCATCTGGTTCGCCATGCTGTAGGGCTGCTCTTTATTCGTGAATATTCCCTTGCTGTCGCGGTATGTTCTGAGCATCATGTTTCTGCCGAGGTCCATATCACCAACGAGCCCCATTCCGAGGCGGTCCTCAGGAACGAATGAGAGCGCAACGCCAAGCTCTTTTATTTTAACGGGATCTTTTCCGATCAGCTCTTCTTCGGAGCCGTCGGGATTAACGTATTTTATGCTGCCTTCCTCTGTTACCTGAAGGCCTGCGATTGCTTCGAGAAGCTCCTTCTGCCCGCAGCCCGAAATTCCCGCAACGCCGAGGATTTCTCCACTTCTGGCTGTAAAGGAAACGTGGTCAAGCTTCAGCGTTCCTTCAATATCGCGGATAGTCAGGTCTTTAACAACTATTTTCGGTTTGGGATCAACGGGGTCTGAGCGGTCTATATTTAACTCAACAGGACGGCCAACCATCATGTTGGTCATTTCCTGGATGTTTGTATTCTTTGTCAGCATGTCGCCCGTGAACTGACCTTTTCTGAGTATTGCAACGCGGTCGGAGAGCGACTGCACCTCGTGCATTTTATGAGTGATAATAACTATTGCCTTGCCGTCTTCCTTCATATTGCGCAGAACGGCAAAAAGCTTGTCGGTTTCAGCAGGAGTTAAAACTGCCGTAGGCTCATCTAAAATGAGAATGTCTGCGCCGCGGTATAAAACCTTAACGATTTCAACTGTTTGCTTCTGGGAAACGGACATATCGTAAACCTTCTGATTCGGGTCGACGTCAAAACCGTACTTTGAGCAGATATCAAGAATTTTTTCGCTTGCCTTTTTCATATCGAGCTTCCCCGGAAGCCCGAGAACGATATTTTCTGCTGCTGAGAAAACATCAACGAGTTTGAAATGCTGGTGAATCATTCCGATTCCGAGATTGAATGCATCTTTAGGAGAGGAAATGGTGACAGGCTTTCCGTCAACCTCAATAACGCCTTCATCAGGGAAGTAAATCCCTGAGAGCATGTTCATCAAGGTTGTCTTGCCTGAACCGTTTTCGCCCAGAAGAGCAAGAATTTCGCCCCGGTAAATGTCAAGCCAGCATTTATCGTTGGCGACAACCGAGCCGAATTTTTTTGTTATATCTCGCATTTTAACGGCAGGAATCAAACCATCCATATGCAAATTCCTCCTTGTGAATACAGTAGGAAGCCCCGTCTTGGCGGGGCTTCCCGATATCAGTCAGAGCTGATTGTTTTAATTAAATAAGATTAATATGCTTCGTTAACCCACTCAATGCCGTCTATGCGGAGGCCGAAGTACGGTGCGCTCTGGAGGCCCGGGACCTCAGACTCATGGAAGTAGCCGTCATAGATTGCTTCGCCGGAGTCAGGAGCAAAGTCGCCGTCGGTATCGATTGCGAATGCCTGCTCAACCTTCTCGCCGTCAACGGTGAAAGTGTCGGTATCGAAAACGTGGAGGTCGCCGTTGATGATAGCAGCTTCAACCTCTGCAATCTTCTCGGCAGTTCCTGCGGCTGCGATGTCCTCATTGAGAGTGGTGAGAACAACCTCGCCCTCAGCAAGGCCGTTAGAATAGTCAGCAGCGGGGAATTCGCCGTTTGCAACGCACTCGATAGCGTATACGTAGTAATTCGTCCAGTCAATTAAAGTGGAAACGATGGAAGCGCCGGGAGCTGCTGCAAGCATGTCAGCATTGTAACCGGTATGGAAAACGCCGTTCTTTTCAGCGGTGGTTGCGGGAGTGGTGTTGTCAGAGTGCTGGGAAATCATGACGCATCCGAGGTCGCAGAGGGCCTGAGCTGCATTTGCCTCTTCTGTTGCATCGGACCATGAGCCGACGAACTGAACCTTCATGGTAACGCTCGGGCAAACGGACTTTGCGCCAAGGTAATATGCTGTAAATCCGGAAATAACTTCTGCAAAGGAGTAAGCGCCTACGTAGCCGATAACAGCCTGGTCAGCAGTGATTTCGCCGTTGTCGATCATTTCCTGAAGCTTGAGTCCGGCAACAACGCCTGCAAGATAACGGCCTTCATAGATGCGTGAAAAAGCATTAACAGTATTGTCTAAATCGTCCTTCCAGGAACCTTCGTTGGTGCAGCCTACGAAGCAGACTTCAGGATAATCCTTTGCAACCTGGAGCATTGCGGGCTCCTGGCCGTAAGAGTTATTGAAGATGATGTCGCAGCCGTCGTCAGCGAGCTCTTCGTTTGCTTCAGCAACGGGGTCGCCTTCAATGAGGTTGTACTTGAAAACCCATTCAACGTCGATGCCTTTTGCGGCAAGGGCTTCAGTTGCGGGAGCGGTTGCACGGATGAAGTTGTAGGTGTAACCCTGGTCATTTTCATCGCCGATGCAGATGAGGCCGGCCTTGATGGTCTTGTTCTCAGCGGAAGCGGAAACAGCGCAGAGAGCAAAAATCATGGAAAGCGCAAGAACGATAGCAAGAATCTTTTTCATGGTATTTCTCCTTTTTAAAAATTATACCGCACTGACACATCAAAGTAATTCCGGTAATGCGTCAATGCGGGAATAACATGAAATAAAAAGAACGCATAGCCTCAAAAAAGAAACACTGCGCCCTCGATAAATCATAAGCAATTCCGATAGTCCGAAGTTTCCGGCTTCGGGTAGAGACACAAAACCATATTATTTGCATATATCGAAAGCGATATTTAATTTACGCTTAAATAATAGCATCGGGAGGAGGTAAAGTCAAGCGCTTTTTGGTTATTTTTCATAAAAAAATCACGGCGGATTTGTGCAATTCTCACAAACCCGCCAAGAAGCTTACGTTTTTACGTATTATTCAAATGTTATTGAGGTATCTGACATCGAGGATATTTTTGCCAGGGATTCAATTCGGATTCCCTCTTCCCTGAGCTTGTTTCCTCCGCCCTGAAAGACCTTCTCAACGGCGATTCCCGCGCCAACCACGTTTGCCCCCGCCTGCCTGCAGATATCTATGAGGCCTATGAGCGCAGCTCCTGTTGCGAGGAAATCGTCTACTATTAATATATTGTCATCCGGGGACAGGTATTCTTTTGAAACGATAACAGTATTTACGTTCCCGTGGGTGAATGAAGGAATTTCGGCAGAATATACATCCGATGAGATGTTGCTTGTTTTGCTCTTTTTTGCAAAAACGATGGGGCAGCCGAATTCATATCCTGCGAGCGCCGCGATTGCGATTCCAGAAGCCTCAATAGTCAGGATCTTGTTAATGCTTTCTCCTGCATACAGGCGCTTAAGCTCAAGAGCCATTTCATGGATAAGCCGGGTGTCAATCTGATGATTGAGAAATCCGTCAATTTTCAGGATTCCGCCCGGCCTGATTTTTCCGTCCTTCAGAATGCGGTCTTCCAAGAGTTTCATATAAATACCCCCTATATAACCGAAAAAAGCCCGTCACCATTAAAGGACAGGCTTAAATCGGGTAATGTTATAAATTACACAGCGCGGGTGACCTTTCCGCTGCGAAGGCAACGGGTGCAAACGTAAACGTGTTTGGGAGTACCGTCAACTATGGCCTTTACGCGCTTCACATTGGGCTTCCACATGCGATTGGAACGTCTGTGTGAGTGAGATACCTGAATGCCGAAAGCAACATCCTTATCACAGAACTGACATTTTGCCATTAAGAAGCACCTCCTTGCGAGTAATTTGCTGAAAACAACAGCTTGACTATAATAACAGAACCAAATTCAAAATGCAAGTAAAAATATTTACAAATATTAAAATAAGTAATTATTTAATTACAACGTTATCC
>R27__coassemble_376_pt1 | contig 30873 bp, 30 predicted proteins | sample R27__metabat2_high_PE_043 | metagenome-assembled genome bin R27 | reverse complement strand
CCGTTTTAAGTTGCAAACACGCATCAAGTGTAATATAATAAAATTGTATAAATATTGAAAAGATTGGAATTACACATGATTTTAACTGCACCGTCGGTATTGTCTGCCGACTTCACAAATTTAGGCAAGGATTTGAAAATTCTCAAAGAAACAGGCGCTGACTGGATTCATTATGACGTAATGGACGGAAGATTCGTTCCGAACATTTCCTTCGGCCTTTCCATATTAAAACAGATAAGAAAAGCGACAGATATGTTTATCGATGCCCATCTCATGATAGTTGAACCGCAGGACTACGCGAAGCGTTTCTGCGAGGCGGGAGCGGATATGGTTACGGTTCACGTTGAGGCAGCATCCCCCGAAAACGTCCGCAAAGCTCTTGACGATATAAAATCCTGCGGGAAAAAATGCGGCATCGTAATAAAACCGAAAACCCCGGCGGAAGCCGTCCTTTATTATATAAAAGATATTGATATGATTCTTATCATGACGGTTGAGCCCGGCTTCGGAGGGCAGAGCTTTATGGAGGACCAGATGGATAAAGTCAAAGCCGTCCGTAAAATGATTAATGAGCTGAACCCTGAATGCTATCTTGAGGTCGATGGCGGAATTAACGCCGAAACCGCAAAAACTGTTAAAGCTGCCGGAGCGAACGTCCTCGTTGCGGGAAGCTACTATTTTGGCGCTCCTGACAGAGCCGGCGCAATCAAAGCCTTAAAGGAAGAATAAAAATGACTGAATTCCCTGTTTCACTGGAAACATTAATAGATAAATTCGCAGCCCTCCCCGGCATAGGAAAAAAAAGCGCCCAGAGATTAGCTTTTTTTATACTCGGGCTCCCGGATGAGGAAGCCGAAGCCTTTGCGGATGCAATCGTCAAAGCGAAAAAAGCCGTCCATTGCTGCAAAATCTGCCAGAATATAACTGAGGATGAAATCTGCCCGATATGCAGCTCAGGCTTCCGCGACAAAACAACGGTATGCGTTGTTTCAGAAGCCCGCGATGTTTTAAGCATAGAACGGGGCAAGGAATATAACGGGCTTTATCATGTCCTCCACGGCGTTCTTTCTCCGATGAACCACGTCGGCCCCGAGGATATCCGCATCCGCGAGCTTTTAACGCGCGTTGCAAGCGAAGACATCAAAGAAATTATTATGGCCACAAACCCCGACACTGAAGGCGAGGCTACGGCCCTTTATATCGCAAAGCTCTTAAAACCCTTCGGCGTTAAAATTTCAAGGCTGGCTTACGGAATCCCTGTAGGTTCAAACCTTGAATTCGCAGATAACGCCACCCTGAACCGCGCCATTTCAGGGCGCACGGAAATGTAAATAAGGAGAATACATGGTACCGAAATTAAAAATTATCCCGCTTGGGGGCCTCGGCGAAATCGGAAAAAATATGACGGTCTTTGAATTCAGCAACGATATTATTATCGTTGACTGCGGCATGGGCTTCCCGGGTGAAGATATGTACGGCATAGACGTTGTTTATCCCGATATCACATATTTAAAAGCAAACGCCTCCAGAATCCGCGGCTTGATATTAACCCACGGGCATGAAGACCATATCGGAGCAGTTCCCTATCTTCTCAGGGAAATAGATGTTCCGATTTACACAATGTCTCTTACAGCCGCGCTTGTTGAGCTTAAGCTTGAAGAATGCGAAATGCTTTACAACACCCAGATTTTTACGAAAAAGCCCGGTAATCCGTTCAAGCTCGGTTCTTTCACGGTTGAATTTATTCATGTTAACCATTCAATACCCGATACTGTGGCTTTGGCAATAAAAACACCTATCGGAACGGTTGTTCACACGGCTGACTTCAAAATAGACGTAACCCCGTATTCAGGCAAAATGATAGATTTATCCCGCTTCGGAGAGCTTGGAAACGAAGGAGTTCTGGCGCTTTTATCTGACTCCACAAATGTTGAAAAAACAGGGCATTCGGATTCTGAAAGAAAAGTTGCAAAATCAATCGATTCCCTTTTCAAGGATTGCGAAAAACGGATTATTATCACGACCTTTGCATCAAATGTTCACCGTCTCCAGCAGATAATAAATGTTGCAAAAGAGCACGGCAGAAAAGTTGCCGTTACGGGACGCAGCATGGAAAATATTCTCCGTGTTTCAACAATCCTGGGCTATATGGATAATCTTGAAGGAACAGTTGTTTCCCTTGAGGAGCTCGGCAAGCTACCCAAAAACCAGAGAGTTATCATTTCCACAGGCAGCCAGGGTGAATCAATGTCCGCCCTTTACAGAATGGCGTTTTCAGAGCATAAGCAGATTCACATTGATGCAAATGACCGCATAATAATCTCAGCCTCCGCAATTCCCGGAAACGAAAATATGATAACCCGCGTTATAGACGAGCTTTACCGCAAGGGCGCCGAGGTTATATACGATAAGCATACGGATCTTCACGTTTCAGGCCATGCTCCGCAGGAAGACCAGAAAATGATTCTCTCGCTCGTCAAGCCGAAGTACTTTATCCCGGTTCACGGTGAATACAGAATGCTCGTTAAGCATGCTCAGCTTGCAAAGCAAATGGGAGTCAATCCGAACAACATAATTATTGCGGATAACGGAAACGTTATTGAACTCACGCAGAAGGGTCTCCATATGGGAGAAAACGTTACGGCCGGAGCAATACTTGTTGACGGTTCAGGAATAGGCGAAATCGGAAGCGCTGTTCTTAAGGACAGGCACCGCCTTGCAGATGACGGAATGGTTGTTGTGGTCGTTCCCTACTCATCATCCATGGGTTCAATAATGGGCAATCCCGAAATAGTTACACGCGGCTTTATATACGTCAAAGATTCTGAAGAGCTTATTGAAGAATTGAAAAATATCACGGTTGAAGCATGCGAGGCATGCACTGACGGCAAGGACGTTAACGCCGTCAAGGGAAAAATAAAGAGCATGGTTTCAAGCTTCCTTTTCAAGGAAACGAAACGCTCACCGATGGTATTGCCCGTAACAATAGAAGTATGAACATCCAGATTTTCGGCGCATCAAAGTGCTTTGACACAAAAAAGGCGGAGCGTTACTTCAAAGAACGCAGAATCAAATACCAGTATATTGATTTATTCCGTTACGGCATAAGCCCGGGAGAACTCAACTCCGTAATTGCAGCCGTGGGGATAGACAATATCATAAATCCCAAGGATCAGGACTATGAGCTTTACATGCGCCTTGCAAAGCGCGAGGATAAAATTGCAAGGCTTCTTGAGTATCCCGATATGATTAAAACACCAATCGTCAGAAACGGGAAAAACGCGACGGTCGGGTATGAACCTGACGTTTGGGAGAAATGGGAATAATAAATCTATAATGAATCTATACAGTAGATAAATAAAAAGCACTCTGCTTTCTCAGCAGAGTGCTTTTTGTTTATTTCTCTTCCGGCTCCTCATATCTTTTATAAGTCACCGCCATATCTTTCAGCCTTGCGGCGATCTTATCCGTCGCAGCCCCTGAAGCCATGCGCCACGTCCAGTTTCCTGACGGGATGCCGGGAGTGTTCATACGGCAATCCCCCGGAAGCTCAAGAACATCCTGCATAGTTACGACGAATAATTCTGACGTGCTCGCCATGCCGGTTCTTATAAGTCCGTAACACCAGCCCTCGTCGTCTGTTATATGCATATACTTGCGGGCAAACTCTATATCGCAGTCCTCAAGCTCAGTCAGCCAGCCGAGAGTTGTATTATTATCATGGGTTCCGACGAACATCGTTGAATTTTCGCAGCAGTTGTGCGGGAGATACATCGAATCCTCGGTTCCCCTGAACGCAAAATGAAGAACCTTCATTCCGGGAAGACCTGAATCGTCAAGAAGCTTTCTTACCTCAGGCGTTGAATAGCCGAGGTCCTCGGCGATAAAATCAGTCCCTGAAAACCAGCTTGTTAAAACTCCTACCAAATCCATCCCGGGGCCTTTTTCCCATACTCCGCGCCTTGCATTTTCATCGCCCGCAGGAACTGCCCAATAAGATTCAAAGCCTCTGAAATGGTCAATCCTTATAACGTCATAAAGGCGCGTAACCCCTTCTATGCGGCGGATCCACCAGCCGAAGCCGTCAGCCTTCATTGCGTCATAATCGTAAAGAGGGTTGCCCCAAAGCTGACCGTCCGCATTAAAGCTGTCAGGCGGGACTCCCGAAACGTTCACGGGATTGTAATCGTCATCAATCTGGAAATACTGCGGCTCCGCCCAGACGTCCGCCGAATCCATAGCGACATAAATGGGAACATCCCCGATAAAACCTATCCCCCGGGATTTAGCATAATCTCTCAAAGCATTCCACTGCTTAAAGAAAAGATACTGCAGAAATTCCCAGAAAAGAATATCCTCTGCATATTTTTCAGAGTATTCGGCAACAGCCTCAGGTTTATGCCTTTTAATATTCTCATCAGGCCAGTCGCGCCAGAACTTCATATCAAAAGATGCCTTGACCGCCATGAAAAGAGCATAGTTGACAAGCCAGGATTTATTCTCCTCTATAAAAGCATCAAGCTCTTCCTTCAGGCTCTCGCGGCCTCTTGCAAATGCTTTTCTCAAAACAGTATAGCGGCTGAAATAAATTGCGCCGTAATCTGTTTTTTCGGGATTGTCTCCCCAGAAAACACCTTCAAGGTCGCTTTTTTCAAGAAGCCCGTCCTCAATAAGCATATCAAGGTCGATATAATACGGGTTTCCCGCAAAGGTTGAAGGCGAAGCATACGGGCTGTCGCCATAACTCGTAGGACCGAGCGGAAGAAGCTGCCAGTAAGTCTGCCCGGCGGCCTTTAAAAAATCTGTAAATTCATAAGCTGCCTTGCCCATCGTTCCGATTCCGTAAGGGGAAGGAAGAGATGACATCGGCATAAGGATTCCTGATGAACGCTGCATAAATAATATTTCCTTTGAACTTTAACCTTTTACTGCGCCTGCCGCGACACCTTTTATGATATGCTTCTGGCAACAGAGATAGAATATAATAACAGGGATAATGCTCAGTAATATTAACGCCATTGTTGCTCCCAAGTCAACAGTTCCGTAAGAGCCCTTCAGATACTGGATATGAATGGGAATCGTCATATACTCAGTTCTGTCAAGAACGAGGTACGGCAGGAGATAATCGTTCCAGACCCACATAATCTCAAGAATCGCAACAGAAACAACCGTCGGCTTCATCATGGGAAAAACAACCGAGAAAAACGTCTTTACAGGTCCGCAGCCATCGATTGACGCCGCCTCCTCTATTTCAATCGGAATGCTCTTGACGAAGCCCGTGAACATGAATACGGCAAGCCCCGCTCCGAAGCCGAGATAAATAACGGGTATCGTCCAGGGCGTGTTGAGCTTCAGCGTATCAGCTGTTTTTGACAGCGTAAACATTACCATCTGGAACGGAACAACCATGGAAAATACGCAGAGATAATATACGATTCTGCAAAGAAGCGAATCGACTCTTGAGATATACCATGCCGCCATGGACGTTCCGATTAATATAAGAGCCGTGGATAAAAGCGTTATCGTCAGGCTGTAAAGCGCAGACTTCCAGAAAGGATAGTTGCCGAACGTCATTCCCTTTATAAAATTCGACCAGCCTGCGAACATATCTCCCGTCGGCCACTTGAACGTCGCGGTCTTTACAAACGTATTTACCTTGAAGGAGTTCAGCAGAACCATAAACACGGGGAATACATATGCAACTGAAATAACGGCGAAAAGAACCGTCAGAAATGTTTTTGAGCGCTTTTCGGAGGCTAACGTTGAATGATTATTCATTACTGCTGCACCTCCTTATCGCGCGTGGATTTCATCTGAATAAGACCCATAGCCGCAACGAGAATAAAGAACAATACCGCCTTGGCCTGCGCAACTCCTCTGGAGTTCGAATTCTGGCCGTAGAACGTATTATAAATATTAAGGGCAAGCATCTCGGTTGTTTTTACGACCGAGCCGTCAGCATTAAAGATAAACGGCTGCCCTCCGTTCAAAGCGAGGTTCTGGTCAAACAGCTTAAAGCCGTTGGTGAGAGACAGGAACATGCAGATTGTAATTGAAGACATAACGTTCGGAATTGTTACGTGAATAAGCGACTGCCATTTTGAAGCACCGTCAATCTTCGCAGCCTCCGTAAGCTCTCCGGGAATCGCCTGAAGCCCGGCAATGTAAATTATCATCATATATCCCACCTGCTGCCAGCACATAAGGATAATCAGACCCCAGAAGCCGAATTTCGTCTCCATCAGAATGGACGTGTTGTAACGGGATAAAATACCGTCAAATATCATCGACCAGATATAACCCAGAACAATTCCGCCGATAAGATTCGGCATGAAAAACACCGTCCTGAAAAGGTTGCTGCCTTTTATGCCCTGAGTTAACACGTACGCCACGAAAAATGCCAGAACGTTAATTAATATAACAGAAACCACCGCAAAAAGCGCCGTATACCAGAATGCATGCCTGAAGGAAGCATCCTGAAGGGCCTTTGTGTAATTGCTGAGCCCTACGAAGGTTGCATTGCTTGTGGTTTTGAATTTGCAGAATGAAAGATAGATTCCTTTAAAAAACGGATAAAGAAATCCTATACAAAATGCCGCAAACGTCGGAACAAGGAACAAAACAAACACCTTGTGAACAGGCCTGCGGACAAGCAGAGAATTCAGCGACGATGCGTTGCGTTTTTTAGGGCTTACGCCGTCCAAAGCAGCCGCTATCATCGTAACGCCGATTAGAATAAGGGGCACACTCGCCCAGGCGCCAAGCGCCTTATCGAAGGTTTTTGCAGAAGCGACGGCGCTCTCGGAAAAACCGGCTGAACTGAACAGGCCCTTCCAGCCGTTCTTGAAAGCCAGAACACCCAAAAGCGTTAAAAGAGCCCCTGCGACAGTCAGAAATATGTCCTTCTGCAGAGAACGGACACGTTTGCTCTTCATAGGAGGAATCTCTCCCTTCTTAAATAATAAGAAAAAGGGCGGGGGATTAATCCCGCCCTTTAAAGGACTAACAAATTATATCAGCCGTTTGCTGCTGCGTACTGAGTTGCCCAACCGTCAACAAATGCGGTCTTAACAGTCTCCCAGTTTGCATCGGTCTGATCTGCATCGTAAATGTTGAGAGCAGCAACGAGACCTGCGCGGTAATCGTCTACGTTCGGCTCATAGTTGAATGCCCACGTCATAACATAGTTGCCTGCGTTTGCATATTCATTTGCATCTGCAAGGAACTTGTTGGTGGAAACAGCTGCATTCGTGTAAGGCATAGCACCCCACGTCTGATTCAGCTTTGCGGATGCTTCTGCATCTGTTACGAGGTAATACATGAAGTCGAGAGTTGCCTGGATATCGTCCTCATCTGCATTTGCGTTGACTGCCCAGCAGTTCTCAGTTCCGCAGTTAAGGCCGGCCTTCTCTTCGCCTTCAACTCCGCAGTAAAACGGAATCATAGCAATGTTCTCGTCGCCGAGAGCTGAACATGCGCCGTACTCCCACGTGCCGTTCTGATAGAAGACTGCTTCGCCGTTGACGAATTCAGCCTCGGCATCGAAGCCGCCTGTTGCAAGAGCAGTGGGATCAACAGAGGAATTGTTGATGTAAAGATCCCAGAGAGCCTTGAAATTGTCAAGGTAAGCGCCGGTTATAGTTGCCGGGCAGGGACCTGCTTCCCAACCGTCATCACGGGCTTCATAATAAAGGTCAGCATTTACAAGGTGGCCGGTGAATCTCCAGGAGGAGGAGCCGTCCATACCGGAGGACGTGAATGCATCAAATCCGAGAGCATCCTTGCGGGCGTGAATATCCTCAACGCATGCCTTTAACGTCTCAAAATTCTTGATGTCAGCGAGCTCATAGCCTGCTTCCTTCAGAAGAGCCGTATTGACAATAATACCGAATGCTTCGTAGCAGTAACCGATTGAGCAGAGCTTGCCGTCTGCATCATAGAGGTTGTAAGCGTCGGTGTTGAGTTCCTTTGCTACAGCCGTATCGGTTAAGTCATAGCAGTACTCACCCCACGTGTTAACCGCTGCGGCATTGCCTACAACAAAGAGCGTAGGAGCTTCGGACTTATCCATCTCAGCCGTGAGGGTTTCATTGTAGGTTCCGGAAGCTGCGGTTACAACCTTAACATCTACGCCGGTCTTCTCGGTGTAAGCCGCGGCGATAGCCTGGAGGTCAGCATCTGATTCGGGCTTGAAGTTAAGCCAGTAAACGCTGCCGCCGTCTGCACTTGCAGATACTGCCACGAGAGCAAATACCATGCAGAGAGCAAGAACAAGTGATAAAAACTTTTTCATAATTTTTCTCCTGTAATTATTTTTCGGGTTAATAATAACCTTGTGTATTATGATAATATTGTAAGAAAACTAAGTCAACACCGCTTTATTTTTTCGGAAATTTACACAAAATCGCAGCCTTAAAATTAGTGAATTTAACGAATAGCTTTTTTGCTCATTTTTATCTTTACAAGAATCTGAATTTTGATATAATAAATGTAATAAAACGCAAGTGAGGATACTGATATGGAAGATAAAACCAGGACCTTTGCGGCGGTTGACGCCAAAACGGAAATGAAGGAGATTCTCTCCTCTGTTTACAATTCTCTCATGGTTAAGGGCTACAATCCCATTAATCAGCTCGTCGGTTATATTCTTTCTGAAGATCCGACGTATATTACAAACTACAACAACGCCCGCCAGCTCATCTGCAAGATTGACAGAGATGACCTCATGCAGGAGCTTCTGCGCGTTTATCTTGAAAAATAATCTTTAATTCCGCATTCCTGCTGCCTCGTAAATTTTTGCGGGGCAGTTTAATTATGTGCTTATGGAAAAACAGCTCCTTACGACAACTGAATTTCTGGATATTAAAAAAACCTTTGACTGCGGGCAGTGCTTCCGCTGGAATGAGATTCCGGATGAAAACGGCATCGCTTATTCAGGTATCGCTTCAAACTATCCGGCGGTTTTCACTCAGGAAAGCGGAAACATTTATGTTGCGTCCGGTGCCCCGCTCTCCTTCTGGCGGAATTATCTTGATTTGGATACGGATTACCGGGAGGCTGACAGGAGATTTTCCGAAATCCCGTGGCTCGATAAATGCGTAAACTACGGCCGGGGAATAAGGATTTTAAATCAGGACCCGTGGGAAGCACTGTGCTCATTTATTATCTCGCAATGCAACAACATCTCAAGAATAAAGGGAATCGTTGAAAAATTCTCATCTTTATACGGAAACCCCGTTGAAACAGATTCCGGAATTTTTTATACCTTCCCTTCGGCATCTGTTACGGCATCTCTTAATAAAAGCGACCTCGCCCCCCTGCGCTGCGGTTACAGAGCGCCTTATATAACCGCCGCGGCAAAAGCAGTTAAAAGCGGCGAAACTGATTTGGATTATTTAAAAGCATGCCCGTTTTCCGAAGCAAAAGAATCATTAAAAAAACTCCCCGGAATCGGAGAGAAGGTTGCAAACTGCGCGGTTCTTTTCGGGCTTCACCATATGGAGGCCTTCCCCGTAGATGTATGGATAAAGAGAGCTTTATCCGAACATTTCCCGAAAGATTTCGACCCCGCATCTCTCGGCAATATGGCAGGTCTTGCCCAGCAATATATGTTTTACTGTGAACGCGAAAGTTCAAAAGGAGGCTCAGAATGAAAAACGGAATAGCGGTAATAGGCAATGTCTTTCTGGATATAAAAGGCTTCCCTCTTTCAAACTACATCCCCGCAGGAAGAAATGCGGGATACGTTGAATTCGTCCACGGCGGCGTAGGAAGAAACGTTGCCGAGGATATTGCAAATCTTGAGCTCCGGCCGACGTTTGTTTCAACTGTTGACAACTCCCCTCAGGGAGAGGATGTTATAAAAAAACTTGAAAACCATAAGGTCAATACTCAATTCATTAAAAAAACAGGCAACGGCATGGGAATGTGGCTTGCCGTCTTTGACGACACCGGGGACGTTGCCGGTTCCATATCCAAACGCCCCGATATGAAGGCTCTTCTTCAGCTTATTGAAGAAAAAGGCGATGAGATTTTTTCGGAGTGCGACAGCATCGCCATTGAAATTGACCTTGACAAAGAGATTATCAAATCAGTCCTTAAATTCGCGAAAAAATACGGAAAAAAAATAATCGCGATGGTCGCGAACATGTCAATAGCGACCGAAAGACGCGATTTTATAAAAGAAGTTGATTGCTTTATATGCAACCGCCAGGAAGCCGGTATCCTGTTTATTGATGACTTTGATTCGGTTCCCGCCGAAAAGATTCCTGAAAAGCTCGCGGAAAAAGTTAAATCGGCGGATATCCCTTCAATGATAGTAACGCTTGGCGCAGAGGGCGCCGCATATGCTGAAAAAGACGGCAAATCAGGCCTTTGCCCCGCAAAAGCCGTAAACGTCCGCGATACGACGGGTGCGGGAGATGCCTTTTGCGCAGGAGTTGCGGCAGGGCTCACGTACGGCTGCGATATAGAAAAATCCGCGGAAATCGGAGCTAAGCTTGCAGCCTCCGTTATAACTGTTTCCGAGAACGTCTGCCCAAGATTCCTTCCGGGAGAACTCGGCATAGAATATCAACCGCAAGAGCAAGAATAAGCCAGATCATTATAGATTTCGCTCTGACAAACAAATTATTGTGCATTACGAATATTGTTATATTCGCCGTGCCTAATAAAGTAAGATAAAATGCAGAACTGTTCCCCTGAGACAGTCTGCATTTTTTAAATGACAGACCTGAAATGAAAGCAATAACCGCCGTGCATATATACGTCCCTGCAGAACCCAAATCTGCCCACGGCTGAAGCATATACGTGGATACATTAAATGCTCCGATTGACTGGTCAATCTCTCCGAATGCCTTATAAACGGCATCATGATTTGCAAAAAATCCCCAGAAAGCCTCCGTTGCATAAACAGGCTTCATTAAAGGCTCAACATTCTCCATAGCTGACTGCATATTCAGGAAATTCGGCGCGACGTACATATCCAGAATATATACAAGATAATTGATTTTATCCTTAAGCGAACCCCTCACAAAATCACGCGTTGCCGCAATATACCCGACGAACACCAGAAAAACAATTACAGCAATAATAAGCACGGCATAATCCGCAATTTTCTTCCGGCTTGCCGTTTTTCTTTCACCGCTTAAGAAAAACCCCGTAAGCAGTAAAAGCATTGCCTGAAGCGTAAAGCTTCTCCAGCCTGAAAGCATTTCCTCCGCGATAAAGCAAAAGCCCAAAAACGCAATTAACATTTTTTTCAGCTTTGAATCTGTTTTTTTGTATGCCATCGGAACAAGCACAAACACAAACCTGAAAAGATTAACAGGCTTATAAAAAAGCCCTTTTATAAACGATTCCCTGTATTCATTCGCATTCCCGGAAAGCTGCGGAATTACGCCAAATTTAATGCAATTTATTATAAAACTCACACATGCAACTGCCAGCATTATAATAACAGCATCAGCAAGATATGAATTTCCTTCAGAAAAAGCAAATGCACATTCCTTTTTTACTGAAAACTCCCCGAGCCAGTAAACAACAAAAAATATCTCGGTGTTAATCAGCACAAGCCAAAGAAGGCTATCCGTCCATGTTTTATAAAACGGATAAAGATTCAGGTCCATCCTCGCAATTGCAATTACTCCGAGCCAAAGCCCGTACCACAATATTACCGGGGATGCGAGAATATGAGACCGCCCGTACTCAAGCGCCATCAGAATAAGCACCAGTACTATAAGCGCAAACGTCGGACCCCACGAATCCTTTACCGGAAAAGTGAGGTAATATACAAGCATATAGACATGAAAGACTATAAACTGATATATACTTGATTTCGTAACGGTCATGAAAGCCTCTTAATGCTTCCTGGAAAGGTATGAAACTGCCAGGACAACAAATCCCAATGCAAAGCCCGCAAAAGCTCCGACTAATACCCAGACCGGATAAACTGAAGATGAACCTGACGAAACATCCGTCTCGGGAACATCCGCTCCGACAGCTTTTACGTCTATATCCTTAGGCAAATTAATTAATGCCGTAAAATAAGCCTGCTGATTATTGCTCATCGCGGCCTTTATATCTTTAAAAGAACCGATAAACGTCACATACGGCAGAAGATTTTCATCCTCTCCCATTGCATCTAATGCTCCCGGAGCCAGAAGGTCAAGATCGGAACCGTACTTAAACATAAAATTCCTGAATATTCCTGCGACTGCCTGAACATAATATGCATCATTCTCACTCAATGCCTGGCGGAGAGAATACAGCTCAGGCGTAAAATAAGACGGTAAAGCAGGAGCTGCTTTACAATAATCCTCATATGACAGGGCCATTGCATCAGCAGACGAATTATGCTTATTAGCTCCGTAACAGTTAAAAATTACGGCACCGGCAATAATAAGCACCAGCAATACAGGCCACTTTTTAAATATTGCTTTAAAAAATTCACCTAAATTAACTTTCGTATCCATACGCTATCCTTTCTAGAAGTCAAATAAACTTGTCTGACTGGAATAAGGCATATCTCCCAATGCTCCAAGGCGCTTAAGCGTTTCCAGGTGAGTCTGCGAAACCTTCGGGCATGCGCTTGATACCTCTTCAACCGATATAAATTCATCGCCCCTTTTTCCTATCGACGCCAAGTCCTTAGCCGCGGATTCACCGAGACCTGAAATGCTGACGAACGGAGGCAAAAGCTTTCCGTCATCAGTTATAATAAACTTCGCTGCATCTGACTTATATAAATCTATCGGCGCAAACTCAAATCCGCGCATATTGAATTCATAAACCGCCTCTAACGTGACAAGCAGGTCCTCTTCATTATTCGTCAGATTCTGACGGCGCCTGAATTCATTTATTTTCCGCTTCACGGCAGATGCCCCGCCCGACATCAGCTCTATATCAAATCCGCCCTTCTGGCTCCTTCTGTAAAAATACGCACTGTAAAATGCAAGCGGCTCATGAACCTTAAACCATGCAATCCTGAAAGCCATCATAACATATGCAACAGCATGGGCTTTCGGGAAAAGATAAGCAATCTTTCTGCAGGATTCAATCCACCAGTTGGGAACCTCCATATCATTCATCTGCTTTTCAGCATCTCCGGGGAATGAGCCTGACTTTTTAACTTTACCTTTTCTTACGGCCTCCATCGTTTTAAAAGCGAGCGACGGCTCCATACCCTTCTTAATAAGATAAAGCATTATATCATCTCTGCAGCCAACGGTTTCATTAACCGTTGCAGTCCCGGACGTAATAATATCACGGATATTCCCCGCCCAGACGTCAGTCCCGTGCGAAAATCCCGACAAACGGATAAGCGTATCAAACTGCTTCGGCTGGGTGTCAACAAGCATCTGGCGGGTAAAGCCTGTTCCGAACTCAGGAACTCCGATTGTTCCCGTTTTTCCTATAATATCATCGTCATCAGGAAGCCCGAGCGCCTCAGGAGATGTGAAAATTGACATCGTTTCAGGATCTGAAAGGGAAATTTTCTTTGCATCAACGCCCGTCAGGTCCTCCATCATTCTTATCATCGTCGGATCATCATGACCGAGCTCATCAAGCTTCAGGAGGTTATCCTCCATGCAATGATATTCAAAATGCGTTGTTATAATATCTGAATCCGGGTCATCTGCAGGATGCTGAACAGGACAAAAATCCGTTACATCCTTATCCTGCGGGATTATTACGAGCCCGCCGGGATGCTGGCCCGTGGTTCTTTTTATTCCGACAAGCCCTTTGGAAAGACGGTTTTCCTCGGCCTTCGTCGCCTTTATCCCATGCTCCTCCATATACTTTTTAACGTATCCGTAAGCTGTTTTATCAGCTAAGGTTCCGATTGTTCCCGCTCTGAAAACATGATCAGGACCGAACAGCGTTTCAGTATACTTATGGGCATTCGCCTGATATTCACCGGAGAAATTAAGGTCAATATCAGGTGTTTTTTCATTTCCGGGATATCCGAGGAACGTTTCAAACGGAATTGAAAATCCGTCCCTGTATAATTCCTCCCCGCACTGCGGGCAGACCTTTGGCGGCATATCCGCTCCGCAGCCGTAAATCCCGTCCGTTATAAATTCGCTGTAGCAGCACTTCGGGCAAACATAATGCGGCGGAAGCGCGTTAACCTCCGTTATTCCTGACATGAATGCAACTATCGATGACCCGACCGAGCCTCTCGAGCCTACCAGATATCCGTGCTCAAGAGAATTCTGGACCAGCTTCTGGGCAGACATATAAATAACATCGTAATGATGACTGAGAATCGTGTTAAGCTCCGTATCGACTCTGTCCTGCACGATTGCGGGGGGATTTCCCCCGTAAATACGGTGCATCTTCGAATATACAAGATTCTTTAAGTCCTCAGCGGAATTCTCAATTTTAGGCGGGAAAAGCTCCTTGGGAAGAAGCTCGATTTCCTCAACCGTATCCGCTATTTTCCTTGGATTGTCTATTACGATTTCCTTTGCTATATCCTCGCCGAGATAAGCAAATTCAGCAAGCATCTCATTCGTATTTCTGAAATATATAGGACAGTCATGGTCAGCATCGGAGAACTTTCTCGCCGCCTGCAGAATCCGGCGGTACTCCTCATCCTCAGCATCTATAAAATGAACATCGGACGTTGCAACAACCATCTTCCCAAGCTTTTTGCCAAGATTGTAAATCCTTCTGTTCCAATCCTGAATCGTCTTTTCAGACTCCGCGCGGCCGTCATTCAAAAGATAATTGTTATTACCTACAGGCTGAATCTCAAGATAATCGTAATATGCTGCAATTTCCTCAAGCTTTTCATCCGATGCGCCGTTAATCATTGCATCGTAAAGCTCTCCCATTGAACATGCCGAACCGACAAGCAACCCTTCTCTGTGCGCGTCAAGCTCAAACTGCGGAACTATAGGACTGCGGTGAAAATACTTCAGAAATGAGCTTGAAATAAGCTCATAAAGATTTTTAAGACCTGTTTTGTTCTTAACGAGCAGAATCATATGATGGCTCCGCTCATATTCAAGCTTACCGTGAGTTTTCGGAAGAGACGGGTCAGTTAATTCCTTCGGAACATTGTGCACGAAATATGCTTCAAGCCCGTAAATAATCTTTACGCCCCTTTTCTTTCCCGCCTTCCACATATCCGGAAAAGCCTGCGCAACGCCGTGGTCTGTCACGGCAACTGCAGGCATGCCCCAGTAAGCCGCTCTCCCAACTATATCCGCAGGATCCGCAAGCGCATCAAGAGCCGAAAAACGCGTATGAAGATGGAGCTCAACCCTTTTAACCGGAGCATCGTCTCCGCGAATGACTTTTTCCCCGCGGACTATAGCCTTTGGCTCAATTACAATATCATCGTCAAATTTGGAATATGCAACCTCGCCGTAAATAATCAGATGATCTCCGACGTTTATTGCATCTATTACAGATTGGTCATCTGTTGACCTTAAAAACTTATTTATGTGGAACGACCCCGTAAGGTCAGTCATATCAAAGCTTAAAACTGCGCTGCCGCGCTTTTGAAGCTGCCGGGACGTAACCTCAAAAACATCCCCTTCAACCGCAACTTTCCCCGACTCCAGCGTTATTTCCGACATCGGCATAATGCGCTGCTTTAAAGGCTTCCCCATTAAAACCTTCTGCTTTTTCTCCTTTGGGGCCTTTATGGTATCCGTCGATGGAACAGGCAGTTCCTTTAATACAGGGACGGTTGTTAAAACGCTCTCGGGCTCTTTTATAACGCTCGGATTGATGGAGCACCCGGACAGCGAAAAATTCTTTGCGATCTCATCCTCAAGAGCCTTTATATCACTTGGAGACGGCATAGCCGGAAAAGCCGCATTAACTTTTACTGTCCTGTCAGCTTCCGAGACAGTGCACGATAATATCAAAGCCCCTTCAAGACCGCTTATATAGCTCCTCAAATGCAAGCAAAACGGGAACATTTTCAGAAAAGGAGTATTTGCCATCAGCTGTTATTAATCATCTCCATAAGCGCATCAATCAACTGTTCATAAGGATAGGTTCCGACGACCTCTCCTTTTTTAAATATAAGACCTTTATTCACGCCGCCCGCGATTCCGAAGTCAGCCTCTCTGGCCTCGCCGGGTCCGTTTACAACGCATCCCATAACCGCAACGGTTATATCCTTATCAAGGCCTGAAACTCTTTTTTCAACCTCCGTTGCAAGCCCTATCAGATCAATTTCGGTTCTCCCGCACGTCGGGCAGGAAACAAACTTTACTCCGCCTTTTCTCAGCCCGCACGCCTTTAAAATCGCAATCCCTGCCGCAACCTCGCGGACAGGGTCAGCCGTCAGGGAAACCCTTACTGTATTTCCGATTCCTTCAGATAAAAGCGTTCCAATTCCGACTGCCGACTGAATAGTTCCGTTATATTCCGTCCCTGTTTCAGTAACCCCTAAATGAAGAGGATAATCAAACGTCTCGGCGGCCAGACGGTAAGTATCAATCGTCAGCGGCACTGATGACGTCTTTAAAGACAGACAGATATCGTAAAAATCATTTTTCTCAAGCATTGCAATATGACTTTTTGCCGACTCAATCATTGCCTCAGGGCAAGGATGCCCATACTTTTCAATAAGCTTTTTTTCAAGACTCCCCGCATTAACGCCTATCCTTATAGGAATATTGCGCGCTTTACAGGCCTCAGCAACCTTCTTTACGTTTTCCTCTCCGCCTATATTGCCGGGGTTAATGCGGATCTTATCAATCCCGCGCTCTGCGGCCATCAAAGCAAGTCTGTAATCAAAATGAATATCCGCGACAAGCGGCATATCCGTTTTTTCTTTAATTTTATCAATAGCTTCAGCAGACTTCACATCCGGAATTGCAAGCCGCACTATATCGCATCCTGCTGCCCGAAAAGCCCTTATCTGATTGACGGTTGCATCAACATCCCAGGTTTTCGTATTTGCCATAGACTGAACGGATACCGGCGCATTTCCCCCGATTAATATTCCGCCTGCATTTATCTGCCTTGTATTATCTCTCTTCATGAATTATGCAAACCTCACTTGAAAAGCTTCCAGACATCGTTAAACAGTACAACCGCCATAAGCGCAAGCAACAGAACCATCCCTGCGCCGTGAATATAAGCCTCATATTTTGGATTAAGCTTTCTGCGGGTTACTGTTTCAATAATCCACGTAACAATAAGCAGAAATACCCGTCCGCCGTCAAGCGCAGGAATAGGGAGCATATTCATAAACGCCAGATCAACTGCGATAAACGCCGCTATATAGAAAATACTGTACAGCGCATCAGCCGTCGTCTCAGCACTCGCGCCTGTTTCAGCCATCATATCAACTATCCCTACAGGGCCTGACAAATCATTCATACTCGCCCCGCCGGATATAAGCTGCCTCAATCCGTCAAACACCCATCTGACGAACTCGCAGCACATTGCTCCGCTGTATTTAATCTTATTTAAGAACGTTCCCTCATCGATGCCAAGCGTAAAACCGTACATCTTATCTTCATAACCGTCATACTCAATTCTCTCGATATGATACCTGTTAAGAGTAATTTTCTCATTACCTCTTTTAACAATAATATCATGAACCGTATCAGTATCAAGCAAGTCAGATATATCGGAGGACGTATAAACAACTTTTCCGTCAATCTTTAAAAAACGGTCACCGGCCTGAAGCCCGTCAGCAGTTTCATACGGGCATCCTTCCATAAACGCATCTATCTTCGGCGCAATAAAGCCCTGGGCATCAGCATAAATGCAAAGCATAATTATAAATCCCAACAGGAAATTCATAAATGCACCCGCAATTAATACAAGCAGCTTTTGCCATACTTTGGCATTAACGAACGCTCTGGGATCATCTGATTCCCCATCCTCGCCCGTCATAGCGCAAAATCCCCCGAAGGGGATGCACCTTAATGAATATTTAGTTTCACCCTTTTGCTTTGAAAACAAAGCCGGCCCCAAACCGACCGAAAATTCCTCAACGCGAATCCCGCATAGCTTTGCAACTGAAAAATGCCCAAGCTCATGGACTATTACCAGTATGCCAAAAATCAGAATCGCAATAATTACATATAAAACAGTCATTTAACCTTATATTCTTCCCGGACAAATGCCCTCGCGGCCTCATCTGCCGCAATAATCTCATCTAAATCCATAGTTTCAACGGATTTTATATTATCAACAGCCGCAGCCGCAGCATCGTAAATTCTGTTATACCCCAGCTCTCCTCTTAAGAAAGCATGAACCGCAACTTCATTTGCAGCCGACATTATCGCAGGAGCCGTTCCGCCTTTTCTTGCGCAGTCCATAGCAAGCCTCAGACACGGCATATTTTCAAGATCCGGCTCTTCGAACGTCAGCGCTTTAAGACTTGAAAAATCAAGATGCTCAAACATCGAGGGACATCTTTCAGGATACGTCAGCGCAAGCTGAATCGGAAGACCCATATCGGGAACTCCGAGCTGGGCAATAACAGTCCCGTCGCAAAGCTCAACCATGGAATGAATAACGCTCTGCGGATGAACAACCACCTTTATATCATCAGGCGTAACCCCGAACAAATGCATAGCCTCAATAAATTCAAGTCCCTTATTCATCATCGTTGCACTGTCAACAGATATCTTGGCACCCATCGACCAGTTCGGATGGCTTACCGCCTGCTGAGGAGTTACGCCATCAAGCTCCTCTCTTTTACGCCCGCGGAAGGGGCCTCCTGAGCCCGTAAGCAAAATCTTGTTCAGCTCACCCTTTTTTCTTCCCATAAGGCACTGGAATATTGCGGAATGCTCGCTGTCAACCGGAACAATCTCTGCGCCCTTTTCAGCCGCTCTTTTCATGACGGGCGTTCCTGCGCAAACGAGCGTTTCCTTATTGGCGAGAGCTATTCTTTTTTTTGCATCAATTGCCGCAAGCGTCGGCTTAAGCCCGACGGAGCCCGAAACTGCCGTAACAACGCAGTCTGCCTCATTAAACGTTGCCGCTTCAATAAGACCTTCCATTCCTGAAAGAACCTTAACGTCCGTATCCTTCAGCGCCGCTCTTAAATCAGATGCGGCCTTTTCATCAAAAACGGATACCAGCTTTACGCCAAGCTCTCTCGCCTGAGCCTCCAAAAGCTCAATTTTGCTTCCGCCCGCAATTGCCGAAACGGGAAGCCCCAGATGCTTTGCAACCGCTATCGTCTGCCTGCCTATAGAACCCGTTGAACCGAGAACTGAAATTGCTTTAACCATAATTACGTCCTTTATGCTTTAACCCCGCCAAAACGTCTGTCGCGGCGGTTAAATTCCTCTATTGCCTTATCGAGCTCATCCGTCCCGAAATCCGGCCACAGAATATCTGAAAAATAAAACTCACTGTAAGCGCACTGCCATAAAAGGAAATTCGAAATGCGCTTTTCTCCGCCCGGGCGTATAAGAAGATCGGGGTCGGGAATTCCGGCTGAATACATATATTCCGAAAAGCCTTTTTCATCAATTGCTATCTCTGTTGACCCGTCAACCGCGGAAGCTAAAACATCCGCCGCATACTTCTTTGCGGCATTAACTATCTCTGCTCTTCCGCCGTAATTCAAACAGATATTTGCCTGAAAGCCTTCATAATGAGAGGAAATCTCATTTGTTTCGGCAATTTTCTGCTTCAGCTCGTCAGAAAGCGGCTCAACATCTCCCAAAATACGCAGCTTAATATTATCCCGCTCCATAGTTTCAATCGCCTCAACAAGATACTTGTTGAGAAGCTTCATAATCGCGTTAACCTCGTCTTCGGGACGTGACCAGTTTTCAGTTGAAAAGGCGTAGACTGTCAGATACTCTACGCCTATGTTTTTGCAGTACGTTGCTATTTTCCTGAAGTTCTCCGAACCTGCGGCATGCCCTGCCGTCCTCGGAAGACCGCGTTTTTTTGCCCAGCGGCCGTTACCGTCTAAAATAATGGCTATATGCCGTGGAACTGCCATAATTAAAGCTCCTTAAGTTCCTTTTCCTTTTTCTCGAGAATAACATCAATCTGCTTGGTGAAATCATCCGTAAGCTTCTGGATGTCCTTCTCAACATTCTTATAATCGTCCTCAGTGATTTCAGAGGCCTTCTGAGCCTTCTTGAACTTTTCAATTGCATCGCGGCGGACGTTTCTTATAGCAACCTTTGCCTCTTCGCCGTACTTCTTCGTCTGCTTAACGAGCTCTAAACGGCGCTCCTCCGTAAGAGGGGGAAATACGAGCCTGAGCATGCGGCCGTCATTCTGGGGATTAATGCCTAAGTCTGAAGTTAAAATTGCCTTTTCAATTCCCTTTAAAATAGAAGCATCCCACGGCTGAATAAGAAGAGAACGGGGATCGGGAGCTGCAATAGACGCAACCTGATTAATAGGCGTCGGCGTTCCGTAATAATCAACAGTAATCTGATCCAGAACAGATGCGTTTGCTCTGCCTGCGCGGATAGTTGCGAAGGTCGTCTCAAGAGCTTCGCAGGTCTTTTTCATTTTGTTTTCGAATTCTACGTAGTCAGACATATTATTTCTCCTTTATTTTTTGAATCAATTTAATTTACTTAACAAGCGTTCCGACCTTCTCGCCGGAAAGAACCTTCAATATGTTTTCAGGCTCTGCAAGAGCGAAAACAATAACGGGAATATTATTATCCATTGCCATTGAGGTTGCGGTTAAATCCATTACCTGCAGCTTACGCGCCAAAACCTCGCTATAGGATATTTCATCATATTTATATGCATCCGAATCCTTCCTCGGATCGGCTGAATATACGCCGTCAATATTTTTCGCAAGAAGAATTGCATCAGCATGAATCTCGGCCGCTCTCAAGGTTGAAGCCGTATCCGTTGAGAAAAACGGAGAACCCGTTCCGCCGGCAAAAAGAACAACATATCCCTTTTCCAAAAGCTCAATTGCCTTCAAAGCATCATATCTTTCTCCGACGCCCTGAATATCAACACTCGTCTGAACAGACACCTTTACGCCCATCTGGCGGAATACATCCGCAACAGCCAGACAGTTCATGCACGTTGCAAGCATTCCCATGCGGTCCGCGCTGACTCTCTCAACCTTTCCCGCGCCGTCCTTAACTCCTCTCCAGAAGTTTCCTCCTCCGATAACGATTCCGATCTGAACGCCTTCATCCAAAGCTTTTTTTACGGCCTCGCAGACAGATGAAACGAACGAAAAATCAAAACCCGTATGCTTATCTCCCGCCAAAGCTTCTCCGGATATTTTCAATAAAACTCTCTTATAAACAGGGGTCATTTTTATTGCCTCCTAAATCTCATTTCTAACTTTTTTATTCTATCATAAAGAAGTACTGATGACAATAATAAGGAAGATTATATATCAAGAATACCCATTATAACTATTCCCGCAATTACAAGCGCAAGCGACAGATAATGCTTCTTTGAAAGCTTTTCCTTCAGAAAAATCCTGCTCCAGACAACCGATGCCACGCAGTATGACGAAATAATCGGCGCAGCGAAAGCAACGTGCTCCGTATCTGCAAGAGCATAAATATATGCCAGCTGCCCGGCCGTTTCGAAGCATGCTCCGATATACTTGGGCGTTTCCTGACGGGCAGTCAGCTTCTGCTTCTTTATTCCGAGAACATATATTGCACTTAAAATTCCGGCAAATAAAAACGTAAGCTCATATGCAACATTCGCTGAATCCTCATTAACCGTCTCTAAAACAATCGAATCGGCAAAGGTTCCCAATGCATCCAAAAGACAGTAGATAACAGGAATCACTATTGCAATAACGCTCTTTGCATAATGCCTGTTTCCTTCATCCTGACGGGCTCTCCTTAATTCCTCATCCTCAGTTGCCTCTGTTATTCCAAGCGCAACAACTCCTATGCATACAAGCGCAACAGCCAGAAGAGAAATTCCCGGAACATCGTCAGATATTCCTCTTGTTGCAATACTGAGAATTGCAACTATTGCCCCGGAGCTGTTGCAGATAGGCGAAGAAATTGAAAGCTCAATGTAGCGGAGCCCCAGATAACCTATCGCCATTGACCCGATATATAAAAGAGAAACCGGCAAATACGTCAGAATAATATCCCATGAGATTTCAACGCCCTTAAAGAAAACCTCATAAGCCGCATGAATTCCCATGACAATTCCGACCGCCATAACCATTTTGAGAGGAGAATACTTATCCTCAGTGCCGTCTTTACCCGCTGCGCATCCTATCTTTGAAAACAGATCAGACCCGCTCCAGCATAAAAGTGCAATTATCGCAAACCAGAACCACATAAATTATGCTCTCCTATAAAGACTTTTCCAAATACTCCTCTATTTCAAACGGAACAACAGCCTCATCCTTTTTCAGATAAAGAGGATGGTGAGGATGTCCGGCCTTTGAGCACTTCCCTGCGCAAACCCACTGTGCCTTATATTTCTGCCCTATAGCGACCATATCCTGAAGGCACTTTTTAAGATACGGCCTCTTTTCAACAATCGTTCCCCATGCCGCCCAAACGGCAGGTCTTAAAGCCCTGTCATTTTTCAATATATACTCAAAGGCCTTCATATTTTCCTCATGAAGAGCACTGTTAAACTCAATATCCATATCATTCGGGTCAGTCGCTCTCTGAGCATAAACATTAAACATAATAAAGCTGTCAAACCCGTTCCCTTCAGCTATTCTCTGAACGGACTTCAAGGTATTGTCAAGATTGTCAGGCTCAGCGGTAGACGGATTAATCCCTATGCAAATCAGAGGATTATCCCCGCGCGTCCCTAAAATATAACGGTATTCCGTATAAAAATCCGGAACGTACAGCCACTTATCCGTATCGTACCCTCCCGATTCTCCGGATTTTGCAAGAGCATTATCAAATTTCAAAACATCAGCAGTCATATTCTAATACATTATGTAAACTAATATTGGTATCGTAATCATTGAAAGAACCGTCATTACCATTATTGTTCTCGAGCTTTTTTCAGCGCTGTAACCGTAACGGATTGAAAGAGGCGTGCAGACAACTCCCGGCGGGCATGCCGCAACAACCATGCACGTCAGCGCAAGAACCTTATTATCCGTTATCAGCTTCATTATGAAAAAGACAGCCACCGGCGCAATAATAAGCCTTACTATACTCATTAAAAGCGCTGTTTTATCCTTAAATGCATCCGTCAGCTTAATATTCCCGAGCGTCGCCCCCACAACTATCATTGAAAGAGGAACTGTTGCTCCCGAAACCGTCGAGAAAAAGTCCGTCACAAGCCTCGGAACCTTAACTCCGCTTACAAATATTACAAGCGCGGTTAACGACGCTATAAGCGAAACGGATACTATATCCTTCAGCTTAATCCCCTTTTCGCCTTTACCGCGCTTTAAAATCCACACGCCGTAGGTAAAAAGAATTATATTATACGGAACTCCGCTTACTCCTATATAGAAACCCGCCTCCGACCCGCAAAGTGCCTGAACAATCGGCATTCCGACGAACAGATTATTTACAACCGACAGCAATATCAGATTCTGCGGAAAATTATCTTTCCCGAAAAGCTTTGCCGATACTGTTCCTATAGCATAAACCGTTACTATCGTAACCGTCATTGCAAGAAGCGAAACAGCAAGCTCGCGCGAGGTAATATCAGGCCTTTCGCCCAAAACAGAATTAATAATTGACGATGCAATATATAAATTCAGCAAAAGCCAGCTTGCATCCTTTGAAAACAGATCCGAAAGAATTCCTTTCTGGGCGCAGATATATCCTATCGTCAGCAAAACTATAAATATAAACAGTTTTATGAGCATTCCTTCGTAATTCATGGCAGCTCCTCTAAATATTCCTCAAGCGTTATTCCGCGCTCTGTTATTTCCCTTGCAATAGTTTTCCCGACATATCTGTAATGCCAGGGCTCATAAATTATACCTGTTATTTCAGATGACTGAGTCGGATATCTCAGTATAAATCCGTATTCAGAGCAGTGCTGCATAAGCCACCGCTGCGTACCCGTCCATTCCTGGCTGTAATCAAGCTCAGGGTAATACTCGTCAACTATATCAACCGCAAGCCCCAGCTGATGCTCGCTCGTTCCGGGCCTTGCAACCTGCGTGGCGGCCTTATCAGGGGCTACGTCTGCAGAATACCCCTGCGCTATAACGCGCTTAACCTTATTATCAAAAAGCTCCTGCTGATACTCCTGAGTTCTGTAGGTTGAAATAGGGCTCGGGAATCCTCCTCTTTCAGAGCAGCCCTCAAGCATTTCCTTTAAAGCCTGCGCCGCCCGCATATCAAACAGCATCCCGTCCCCGATATCCGTAAGCCGCGGCTCATAATCCTCTCTTATATAATTCCACGGATTAACAAGCTCCAGAAGCGATACCTTTTCATTTTTCAGAAAGCTGTCCTTCAAGGCTCTCCGCTCTTCGGCCTGCCTCGCCTCATCAGCTTCCTTTTTAAGCTCCATCTCCCGCTCTGTCTTCATCTGAAGCGTCATTATAGCCGCCTCCATATCAGATTGCGCCAGCTGAAAATGAAGCGCCTCATTGTCTTTTTCGGATTGGAAGAACATATTCAGCGACGCAAAAATGCCCGCACCCATTCCCAGGACAATGAGGACGATAATAATTATAAATATTAAATTACTTTTTTTCTCAGAACTTTTCATCGAATTTATATGAAAGGTCCTCTCTGAAAGAAACCTTCTCCGTCTGGCCTTTAAAGACCTTCACAATATCCTTGAAATGACGGACAATAACAGCCACCCCGATAAACGCGCATATATAAGACGCCACCTTATCCTCAATAATCAAAAGCGGAGCAACTGCCATTGCAAGCGCCGCAACAAGCGCCGAAATCGCCATATACCTTGTTAATGCAAGCATTGCTATGAACACAAATCCGACTGCTATCCCCAGCGACGGCGACAGGAAAATACCCGTGAACACCATCGGCAGGATTGCATAGCTGCCCTTCAGATTGTAAAAAACAGGCCACAGCCTTCCCATGCAAAGGCAAAAACCCGCAAATGCTCTCCCTGCATCGGCGTGACCTTTAATTCCCAGAAGAAGCCCCCCGAAAACAATAGGAATAACATCCCTGACGGCTTCAACCAGAAAAAGCTCCAAAGCGCCCTTCAGACCGTAAACCCTTTTAAAATTCGCCAGGAAATCATTCCCCCGTCCCAAACGGAAAAGGTTATATCTGAATACGAAGTTTGATGCAAGGACGAGTGTTGACATACTCCCCAGGCCATATGCCACGGCAGCCGTAAGCAAAAACAAAAGATAGTATACTATCATTCCTTGTCACCTTTCTGCCTTATTATCAGCTTAACGGGAGTTCCCTCAAGCCCGAACACGGCTCTTATCTGATTTTCAATATACCGCTGATAAGAAAAATGGAAAAGCTCGCGTTTATTGCAGAATATCACGAAGCACGGGGGCTTTACACCCGTCTGCGTCATATAGTAAATCTTCAGCCTGCGGCCCTTATCCGTCGGCGGCTGAACTCTTGCCTGAGCATCAGCCAGAACGTCATTTAACATTCCCGTTGAAATCCGCATATTAGTCTGGTCATTCGCGAAATTCACAAGCTCGAATATTCTGTCTGTTCTCTGACCGGTAAGCGCGGATATGAAAAGAATCGGGGCATAGCTCATAAAGGATAAATCCCTCATGATATCCTTGCGCATCTTCTCCATCGTGCCTGTTTCCTTTTCAACAAGGTCCCATTTATTGACAACGACAATTGATGCTTTTCCCGCCTCATGGGCAAGCCCCGCTATCTTAGTATCCTGCTCGGTAACGCCGTCGCGCCCGTCTATCATAATCAGGCAGACGTCCGCCCGCTCAATTGCGAGCTGAGCTCTCATGACGGAGAATTTTTCTATTCTTTCTTCAACCTTACTTTTTCTACGGATTCCCGCCGTATCGATAAAAATGTACTTTCCGTACTTATTCTCAACAGGCGAATCTACGGCATCGCGGGTTGTTCCCGCAACGTCGCTTACAATAACGCGCTTTTCTCCGAGAATCTTGTTAATAAGAGACGATTTCCCGACGTTCGGCTTTCCTATTACGGCAACCTTTATAACGTCATCCTCATTTTCCTCTTCCGCAATCTTCGGAAAATACTTAATGCATTCATCCAGGATATCTCCGGTTCCGTGCCCATGAACTGCTGACGTTGCAATAGGATCGCCAAGCCCGAGCTCATAGAATTCATATAATGCAGGGTCTGTTGCGCCCGTCGAATCGGCTTTGTTAACAGCCAGCACTACCGGCTTTTTTGACCTTTTAAGCATATTGGCAACTTCTTTATCCGCTGCCGTAACTCCCGTTCTTATATCCGTTACGAGAATAATAACGTCTGCCGCATTTATAGCTATCTGAGCCTGCTCGCGCATAAACGTCAGAATCTCGCTGTCGGTCGTCGGCTCTATTCCGCCTGTATCCACTATATCAAATTGTATTCCGTTCCAGTCAGTCGTGGCATAAAGCCTGTCGCGGGTAACGCCGGGCGTATCCTCAACAATTGAAAGCCTCTGCCCGGCAAGTCTGTTAAAAAGCATGGACTTTCCCACATTCGGCCTTCCGACTATTGCAACTAATGGTCTTGACATATTCTTTTCCTTTATTTCACTCCAAGCATCGCATCAAGAAGCTCAAAGCCGTCCGCCTCCGTCGGGATAACCGGAACGCCCAAAGCATTTGATGCCTCCTCAAGGGTAACGCTATCCAAAAAATCCATTTCTTCCCGTCTTAACATGCTGTAGGAAATCAAAACGCAATCCCCCAAATCCCTGCCCTTAAGCTGATTTATGAGGTCCTGCCCTGTTATGAGCCCTGAAACCGTTACATCATGCCCGAAAAAGTCATTGACTATTCCGTAAACACTACCCTTTATTGTATCATATTTATCATTAACTTTGCAAACAAGCTTTTCAAAAAGCGGCTGCGCGGCAAGCCCCGTTGCAACAGTAAATCTTCTCGGCTTTTCAGGCTTTTCGGAAAGCCTAAGCGCAGAATCAAACTCTGTTTCAAGAAGCCTCAGCATTCCGACGCCGTTTTCAAGCTGATAGTAATCCTCATAATACTCATCCCCGGGAATCGGCATATCCGCCTTTAAATAAAGCTCATCCCCGCAGTAAAATATATGAGAACCGTACTTTTTATAACAGCCCTCGGCAAAGCTCTCTACTGTTTTAATAACCTCCGCGGCACTGCCCGGCGTAAAGGCTGTCAGCTTATAAAGCCCTTCGCGGTGGTCAGTCAACCCCACCGGCACAACCGAGACGCTCTTTACGCTCGGATAAAGCTCCGATAAATCCTTCATCGTCCGCTTAAGCTCATCGCCGTCATTAATCCCGGGGCAGCAAACCACCTGGCAGTTCATAACTATCCCGCTCTTTGCAAAGCGCCTCATAACCTCCAGAGAATCCCCCGCATTTCTGTTCTGCAGCATCATGCATCTAAGCTCCGGATTCGTCGTGTGAACGGATACGTTCACCGGGCTCACGTGCAGATCGATTATCCTTTGAATTTCTCTTTCAGATAAATTCGTGAGAGTAATATAATTCCCCAGCAAAAAGCTCAGCCTGGCATCGTCATCCTTAAAATACATCGTCGGGCGCATTCCGTGAGGAAGCTGATCAATAAAGCAGAAGATGCAGTTATTTGCACATGAGCGGGGCGTATCCATAAGATAGGACTCAAAATCAAGCCCCAAATCTCCTCCCTCGTCCTTATCAACATGCACCGTATATTCTTCCCCTCCGGCACGCATCAGAACAATATCAAGCGCGGCATCATATGCATAGAACTTATAATCCAGTACGTCCACTATCCTGTTGCCGTTAATTGATACTATCGAATCTCCCGCGTTCACCGTATTTTTAAGCGGAGACGCTTCATCTATTGACTTTACCGTATTTGCCCGCATTTCAAGCTCCTTTGACAAAAGAAAAAGGAGAAGAAATTAATCTCCTCCTTTGACCTGACTTTAAAGATTTACTCCTCTTCAACAGTAAGAACCTGACGGCCGTTATACTTTCCGCAAGCCTTGCATACGCGGTGAGGCATAACGAATGCGCCGCACTCAGGGCACTTTACGAGATTGGGAACTGCAAGCTTCCAAGTGGAAGATCTTCTCTTGTCTCTTCTCTGTCTTGACACTTTTCCTTTCGGGACTGCCATATTGACACCTCCTGCTTAATAGCTGTTCTGAGCAGCTCAAAATTTATTTATCCAAAAGCTGCTCAAGCACAGCAAATCTTGGATCAGTTTGTTTCCGGCACTCGCATGCGCCGAAATTCAGATTTTTGCCGCATCCCGGGCAGAGCCCCTTGCAATCCTCTTTACAGAGGAACTTCGTCTCCATATCCAGGATAAAGCATGTTGAAAGCACGTCATCCAAATCCAGCTCATCACCATCTAAAATAAAGAGCTCAGGATTTTCATCAGATTCCTCCGTTGCAATAACCGCATCAACGGGCGTAATCTTCGTGCTTTCAAATTCCTCGCCGCAGCGGTCACAAATACATTTCATTTCCGCCTTAATCTCACCCTCTAATCTGAGGATGCCCGCCTCATTATAGACGCGGCCCGAGGATTCCGGAGAGGACAAATATCCCGAAACCGAAGGGAAATTCAATCTTTCCTCATCAAGCCTGCATTCATAGCTTACTGATGAACCGGGATTATCAATGACTTTTCTTAAATCAAGATGCATATCCGCTCCTCGCACAATCGCCTTGATATTATAATAGTCACAAGGTTACTTGTCAACAGATTTTTTAAGTAGTATAATCCGAAATAATGAAAGAAATTACTGTAAAAAAGAATGATGCAGGTCAGCGCTTAGACAGGTTCGTCGGCAAAGCCGTTCCGCTCCTTCCGGACTCCCTTCTTCAGAAGTATATCCGCCTCAAACGGATTAAAGTCAACGGCAAAGGAGCAAAAAAGGATATCCGTTTAAACGAAGGGGACGTGCTGTCATTATACATCAATGACGAGTTTTTTGAAAAGCCTAAAGAGGAAAACTCCTATTTAAAAATAGGCAATCCTCATGTGAATGTTATTTATGAAGACGAAAACATTCTTTTGGCTGACAAAAAACCGGGCGTCCTCTGCCACAGTGCCGGCCAATGGGATTATAACACCCTTATAGCCAACATTCAGGCATACCTCGCCAAAAGCGGAGAATGGAACCCGAAAGACGAAAATTCCTTTGCCCCCGCTCTTTGCAACAGAATTGACCGGAACACCGGCGGAATAGTCATCGCGGCAAAAAATGCCGAAGCCCTGCGGATTATAAATGAAAAGATAAAAGACCGCGAAATTGAAAAATACTACCTTTGCGCCGTCCGCGGCCGTCCGAATCCGCCTTCGGGAAGGCTTGAGAATTTCCTTTTCAAGGATGCACAGAAAAATCAGGTTTACATAAAAAAATCAGCTGAGCCCGGAGCCAAAACCGCGATTACCGAATATAAAACGCTTAAATCAAAAGGCCCCCTGTCGCTTGTTGAATGCAGACTCCTGACCGGCCGGACCCATCAGATAAGAGCCCAGATGGCATATATAGGCTGCCCCCTTTTAGGAGACGGGAAATACGGCTCCGAGCGGTTTAATAAAAACTATGATGAAAAAGGCCAGGCGCTATATTCCTATAAGCTTATATTTGAATTCCCCACTGATGCCGGAATATTAAACTATCTCAGGGGAAAGGAATTCACTGTTAAAACCATAGATTTTGCCGGCAAATACTTCGGAGGATACGAAAATGCTTAAGCTTCTGACAAAAATATTTATAAAAAATCCCGAAAACGTAACCGACCCGTCTGTCCGCTCAGCCTACGGTTCACTTTGCGGTTTTTACGGCATTTTCCTGAATGTGCTTCTCTTTGCGGGAAAATATTTCGCCGGTGCTCTTTCAGGCTCCGTTGCAATAATGTCTGACGCTTTTAATAACTTATCTGACGCCGGTTCATCAATCATCTCCCTTCTCGGCTTCAAGCTCGCCTCAAGAAAACCCGATCCTGACCACCCCTTCGGCCACGGAAGAATCGAATATCTGGCAGGTCTGGCTCTCTCGGTCATGATAATCGTCATGGGCGTTGAGCTTGCCAAAAGCTCGATTGAAAAAATAATCAATCCCACGCCTGTTGAAAGCGGACTTCTCCCGGCTCTTATATTGGTTGCATCAATTCTCGTCAAATTCTACATGAGCATGTACAACCGCAAAATCGGAAAAAAAATTAATTCTGCCACAATGCAGGCCACGGCCACGGATTCTTTATCAGATTCCGTTTCCACGGCCGTAGTTCTAATTTCCATGCTTATCTCCCGCTTCTTCGGAATTAACATAGACGGCTGGGCAGGCCTTGCCGTGGCCGCATTTATCTGCTTCTCAGGCTTTTCCGCTATCAGGGAAACTATCGCGCCGCTTCTCGGCCAGGCGCCGGATGAGGAATTCGTCAAAGGAATTGAAGAAACCGTCATGGCTCATCCTGAAATCTGCGGCATTCACGATCTTATTGTCCACGATTACGGCCCCGGGCGCATGTTCATTTCCCTTCATGCCGAGGTTGACGGGCACGGAGACTTATTTGAGCTCCATGACGTCATAGACAACGCCGAGCTGGAGCTTCGGAATAAATACGGCTGTCTCGCCACAATCCACTTAGACCCCATCGATTCGGCAAATCCCGAATTAAACGCCCTGCGAGATGCCGTCGGAAGCGAAGTCAGAGAAGCCCTCGGAAACGATTCCGTCACGATTCACGATTTCCGTATGGTTCCCGGCCAGACTCATACGAACCTGATTTTTGATGCCGTTCTCCCGCAGGACTTCAAAATGACTGATGAAGAAGCCGCCAAAGTCATTCAGAAAATGGTCCCCGAAAAACACCCCAAGCATTTTG
>R27__coassemble_338_pt1 | contig 33006 bp, 30 predicted proteins | sample R27__metabat2_high_PE_043 | metagenome-assembled genome bin R27 | reverse complement strand
GGGGAACCCGAAATCACATTTATATATCCTGCAGTAGTGCCATCTGTTCTTGAAGAGAATACTCCTGAGCCTGAAAAAACTCCTGAACCGTTTATAAAATCTGTTCCGGAAGTTTTGCCTTACGGTGAAGGCGTTCATAAAGGCTCAGTCAGATATGTATCGCAGCTAAATGATGTTGAAAAGAACGGATGGGGTAAATATGCCTGGAAAGCAGGCATGGAGTGCACGACAGCATGTATTTCAATGGCATTGAGTTACCTCGGCATTGATGAAAGCCCTGAGGCATTGCTGGATTTCAGTTCAAGAACGTATCTTGCCAGTTCTTTCGGAATAGAAGAGATTGATTGTTCATCGCTTTCTTCCCCCGTTTATGAAGAAGATGGTGCTGTAAAGGCATTCTTTGCCATGTTTGAAGATTATCTTTCTGATGAAGAGGGGAATATCTCGCCTATTGTGGTTTATATTTCAGGAAACGGAAATCATCATGCTTTTCTCGCTGTCGGGAAAGACGGCGATGATATTCTTGTTGCAGATCCTACGCCTTTCGGAGTTCACCGTGTTAATATTTCAGACGAAGGTGAAATAACAACAAATGAGGATGAGTATTTAACAAGATATATAACTGAATCATGCGGTCCTGCATTAATTCAAAGTCTTGGGCAATGGCATTTTAAATAATAATTGTTTTTAAGCTTCTTTTCAGTGTTTGAGAAATTTCAGGAATCATATTCAAACAACACCTATCGCTCCGCGTAAAACTATCCGTAAACCTGCAGTATCTCATAATACATTTGGTAGGGCAGGACATAGTAGTTTCGGTGGAGGTCACAGTGGAAAACCCGGAAACAATCATAGCGGGAAACCTGGCGGTAGTCACGGTAGTCACGGCAGTCATGGCGGAAGATTTTAAATTATTATAAAAGATAAATTAATCCCCCGGTTCATGTTGAACCGGGGGATTATGCTGTATTATAAACATTGAAATTCTTTTGGTTTCTAGCTATAATGATAAAAAAAGGATAAGAACTTTTTTGAGATAATTAAAACGGAGATGATAAGATGACTGTTGAAGAAATTAAAAAGCTTGAGATAAACGATCTTATTGAGCTTGGAGAGTTTGATTGCGTTTGCGGGAAGAAGCATTCAGCAGGGGTTAAAAAGATTGTAATTGAAAACGGAGCTATTAATTCAATTCCTGAAGTTTTAGCGGAACTTGGGGCAAAGAAACCGTTTATTCTTTCCGGCCATGATACGTTTTCTGTTGCCGGAGAGCGTGTATGCGATGTTCTTTCAGATGCAGGTTATTCCTTTAGCAGTTTTGTTTTTCCTGTTTCTCCTGTAAAGCCGACGGAGCATACGGTCGGCTCGGCTGTGATGCATTTTGATTATTCTTGTGATGTTATTTTAGGAATAGGCTCAGGGGTTGTTAATGATACGTGTAAAATTCTATCGAGAGCAACAGGAATAAAGTATATAATTGTTGGAACAGCTCCTTCTATGGACGGGTATCTTGCCGGGACTTCTGCTATGGAGCGGGATGGGCTTAAGGTATCTTTATCAAGTGCTGCTCCCTGGGCTGTAATCGGTGATTTGGATATTCTTTGCAATGCTCCGATGCATATGCTTGTTTCCGGTGTAGGTGATATGCTTGCCAAGATAACAAGCTTAAGAGAGTGGAAACTGGCGCAGATTATTGTAGGAGAGGATTATTGTCCTGTTGTCGCGGCCCTTGTTGAAAAAGCCTTGGATAAAGTAACTTCTCAGGCGGATGGGCTGCTTAAAAGAGACCCTGAAGCTGTTAAGTCAGTTATGGAAGGTCTTTTAATTGCAGGTATTGCTATGTATTATGTCGGAATTTCAAGGCCGGCATCCGGTATGGAACATTATTTCTCGCATGTTTGGGATATGCGTTCTCTTGCATTTGAAGATTGCCGCTGTGAGCTGCATGGAATTCAGGCCGGAATGGGAACTTTATATACGGTGATGGCTTATGAAACGTTGATTAACGGAGGGTATAAGCCTGATGAAAAGAGAGCGATGGAATATGTCCGTAATTTTTCTATCGATGATTGGAATGAGTCTCTTCGTTCATTCATCGGGCCGGGTGCTGAAGCTATGATTGCCGGGGAGAATAAAGAACATAAATATGATGTTGAAAAGCATGCTGCGAGATTTCGTGTAATTGAGGACCGCTGGGATGAGATAGTATCTGTTATTAAAACGCTTCCTTCATCTGAAAGTCTCAGAAATCTTATGGAGTCGATTGGAGCGCCGACGGATGCCGCATGTATAGGTTATTCTCCCGAGCAGGTTAAAACAACCTTTATGATGACGAAGGATATAAGAGATAAGTATGTCGGAACAAGGCTGTTCTGGGATCTTGGAATTCTTGAGGAAATAGCGGAAAAAACTTTTTGATGCTGCTTTGAGAATTCAGGAGGAGTTATATGTCTGCAACTATCAGAGATATTAGAAAAGCTACGGGTTTATCGCTTGCAACTATTTCTAAATATTTAAACGGCGGAAATGTTCTTCCGAAGAATAAAGAAAAGATTGAAAGGGCTATTAAGGATCTTGACTATGAGGTTAACGAAATAGCCCGTTGGCTTGCAACGAATAAAACAAAAACTATTGGTATTGTAGTATATGATATTCAAAGTCTTTTTACAGGTACGCTTGTCAGTTATGCCGGAAATGCTTTGAGAAAAGCCGGTTACGGGCTTTTAATATGTGATAGTGCAAACAGTGAGGAGCAGGAAAGAAATAATTTCAGATTTTTATTGGGAAAGAAAGTTGACGGTATCCTTGTTATTCCTGTGAATAACGGGAAGCATAATATTGAAAGCGCAGAAAAAGTGAATATTCCTGTCGTTTTTATGGATAGACCCGGAGATGAAAGTTGCAGCTGCGTAAAAATAGATAATGCGCTTGCTGCCCGCGAAGCGGTAGATTATCTTGTTAGCAGAGGGCATAGAAAAATAGCAGTAATAGGATCACGTGAAGAATATACCGGTGCTGAAAGATGCAGAGGATTTTGTGATGCTGCAAAAGAATATGGGCTTTCAGTTCCGGAAGAATATTTGCAAATTGTTCCTAATGCCTCGATTTCTGCAGGGTATGAAAGCATGAAGCAGTTGCTGTCGCTTAAAGAAAGGCCGACGGCTGTGTTTATGACAAATTATGAAATAACTTTAGGCGGCGTAATGGCGGTAAATGAATCGGATGTTAAATGTCCTGAAGATATTTCAATGTTTGGGTTTGATAATCTGATTTTATCTCAGATTGTTAAGCCTAAGATGACGATGATAGTGCAGCCTATGCAGGAAATAGCTGAAGAGTCTGTATCTCTTCTTTTGAATGAAATGAAAGAGGAGTCCGGAAGGGATAAAAAAGTTATAAATCTTCCGACAATAATAGAGGAAGGTAACTCAATACACATTATTTAATTGACTTTTTTTGTTTTTTACTATATTATAATTTTACAGGTTTTTATTTTTTAAGCTAAAAACGAACCGGTTCGCTTTCGGGGGGAATAACGTGAATAATCTGCTTCTTGGAATCGATATAGGCACGTCTGCGTGTAAAGTAGCGGTATTTGATGAGGACGGTCATGTTCTTGCAAGTACTAACCGTCCGTATGAGGTTTATTATCCTGCATCCGGATGGGTTGAGCAGGATGCGGACGAATGGTGGAATGCTATTTGCCTTGCAGTCAGGGACGTTCTTGATATTCCGGGAATCGAAGCGCAGGATATCCGCTGCATAGGAATTGATGGGCAGAGCTGGTCAGCGATTCCGGTGGACAGAGCAGGTAATGTTCTTGCCAGAACTCCTATCTGGATGGATACGAGGGCAAGAGATATTTGCCAGAGATATAAGGCGAGCCTTGGTGAAGATACAATTTTTAATATTGCCGGGAATGATTTTCTCCCGTCTTATTCAACTCCTAAAATAATATGGTTCAGAGAAAATTATCCGGAGGTTTATTCAAAAACTTATAAATTTCTTCAGAGTAACAGTTATATTGCATATAAATTAACAGGGGTTTTCAGTCAGGATAAATCTCAGCTTTACGGAATTCATTTTTATGATCTTCATAAAATGGCTTATGATGAAGACCTTGCTAAAGATTTAGGAATAGATACTGATTTTATCCCTGATATATATGATTGTGATACAATTATTGGATATGTGAGCAGTGAAGCTTCTGAAATAACAGGCCTATTAAAAGGAACGCCGGTTGTAGCAGGTGGGCTTGATGCCGCTTGCGGGACTTTAGGCGCAGGAGTTTATAAGCCCGGGCAGACTCAGGAGCAGGGTGGTCAGGCAGGCGGTATGTCTATTTGTACGCCTGATGCGCTTGCCGATAAAAAGCTGATATTGTCTCCGCATGTTATTCCGGGTTTGTATTTGCTTCAGGGAGGAACTGTCGGGGGTGGCGGTGTTCTTAAGTGGTTCAGAAGTCAGCTTGCAAGCGATATGACTTTTGATGAGATTACAGTTGAAGCTGAAAATATTCCGGCAGGTGCTGAAGGAGTTGTATTTCTTCCCTATATGGCAGGAGAGAGATCTCCTATTTGGGATCCTGACGCTAAAGGTGTTTTTTATGGCCTCGGGTATGATAAGACGAGGGGTCATATGATAAGAGCCGTTCTTGAAGGAGAGGCATATTCACTTCAGCATAATCTTGAGGTGGCGGCTGATGCAGGTGCTGAAGTTGAGGTTTTGAATGCTATGGGAGGCTCGTCCAATTCGCTTCTTTGGACGCAGATAAAAGCTGATGTTACGGGTAAGAGAATAGTTGTTCCAACGTCTGATACGGCAACAACTCTCGGCGCAGCTATTCTTGCAGGCATTGGGTGCGGTTTGTACGGGAGTTATGAAGAAGCGGTTAACAGGACGATTGTAATAACCAGAACTCATGAGCCTGATATGGAAAAGCATGAAAAATATATGCAGTATATGAAGCTTTATCTTCAGTTATATGACGATTTAAAAGGTACGTTTGCATCTTTTAGTAATATCAGTAATATTTAACAGGAGGAAATAATTATGGGGTTAAAGCCTGAAAATGTTCCGCAGATTACGTTAAATAACGGAATGAAAGTGCCTTGCGTTGGCCTTGGAACGTTCGGAAGTGACAGAGTATCTGCCGAGGATGTTTCTAAAGCTGTTGCAGGAGCAATTCGTTGCGGTTACCGTCTTATTGACTGTGCTGCATGTTATGGAAATGAAAAAGAAATAGGTAATGTTTTTAAAGAAGCGTTTGATGAGGGTGTTGTAAAAAGAGAAGACCTGATTGTAATGACTAAGGTTTGGAATGATATGCACCGTCAGGTTGAAAAGTCAGCTGATAAGAGTATAGAAGATCTTAAGTGTGACTATCTTGATATTCTCTTTATTCATTGGCCGTTCCCCAATTATCATGCTCCCGGGTGTGATGTTGATTCCAGAAATCCTGATTCCAAGCCGTTCTCTGTTGAAGAGTTTATGGATACTTACCGTCAGATAGAGGCGCTTGTAAAGAAGGGTAAGGTAAAAGCAATAGGAATTTCCAATCTTACAATTCCCAAGCTTGAGCAGGTTGTTGATAAGTTTGAAATAAAGCCCGTGATGTGCGAGCTTGAGCTTCATCCCTGCTTCCAGCAGCAGGAGCTGTTTGATTATCTCGTTGCTCATGATATTCAGCCTGTCGGTTTTATGCCGCTCGGTTCTCCGAGAAGGCCTGAAAGAGATATTGTAGCAACTGATATAGAAGATATGAAGGAACCTGAGCTCGTAGCTATAGCTAAGGCTCATAATTGCCATCCGGCAACGATATGCCTTAAGTGGGCTATTCAGCGCGGTCAGCTTCCTATTCCTTTCTCGGTTCATAATTATGAGGGCAACCTTGAATGCACTGTAACGGAACCGCTTACGGATGAAGAAATGGCAATTATTGCTACTATGGAAAAGGATAACCGTCTTGTTAAGGGACAGGTATTTTTGTGGCCCGGTGCTAATGATTGGCATGACCTTTGGGATGAGGAAGGCTTTATTGTAGATTGCCCTGATGCAAAATAATACGGGAAGCGGGAAATGGATGCATTAAGAAAAATGCTTATGGCCAGACAGGAAGGAATGAAATTTGCAGGTATTCCTTCTTTCTGTACGGCAAATGATCTTGTTATTGAAGCTTGTATTAAGCAGGCAAAGCGCTTTAATGACAGTGTTTTAATAGAGGCGACGGCCAATCAAGTGAATCAGTTTGGCGGGTATACAGGGATGAAGCCTGCTGATTACAGGGATTTTGTTTACTCTATTGCAGATAATCTCGGATTTGAAAGAGAAAGAATAATTCTTGGAGGAGATCATCTTGGCCCGTTAACGTGGCAGAATGAGCCGGAAGAGTCTGCAATGGCAAAAGCTATTGAGCTTGTAAAGCTTTTCGTCTTGGCAGGATATAAAAAAATTCATCTGGACACAAGTATGCGTCTGGCAGATGACTCTAAAGCTTCGCCTCTTTCTGATAATACTGTTGCAAGAAGAGGTGCGGTTTTATATGAAGCCTGCGAGCAGGCTTATCAGGAGCTTTTGAAAACTAATCCGGATGAAGTCAGGCCTGTATATATTATTGGGTCTGAAGTTCCGATTCCCGGAGGAGCTCAGGAAGCTGAGGAGAGTATTTCGGTAACTTCTCCTGAAGCTGTTGAAAAAACTCTTGCTGCATATAAAGAGGAATTTGCTGCAAAAGGCCTTTCGGATGCGTTTGAAAATATTATAGGAATAGTTGTTCAGCCCGGAGTTGAGTTCGGAGATGAAGATATATTCCGTTATAACCGTGAAAAAGCGGTTTCGTTGACGAATGCGATGAGAAAGCATCCTGAAATTGTGCTTGAAGGGCATTCGACGGATTATCAGAGCCCTGAAAGTCTTAAGCAGATGGTTGAGGACGGAATTGCGATATTAAAGGTAGGTCCTGCGTTAACGTTTTCTCTCCGTGAAGGATTATATGCTCTTTCTATGATGGAAAAAGAATTGGTTCCGGAGGAGAAGCAGGCTCATTTTATGGAAGTCCTCGAAGAAATTATGCTGAAGAATCCTGAAAATTGGCAGAAGCATTATCATGGAACTCCTGAGCAGCTTAAAATTAAGCGTTCATACAGCTTCTCTGATCGTTGCCGGTATTATTTTTCACAGCCGGAAATTAAAAGCGCTATTAACAAACTGTTTGAAAATATGAGAGGTGTTCATATTCCAATGAGTATGCTCCGTCAGTATATGCCGCTTCAGTATGTTAAGGTCAGAGACGGGGTTTTATCAATGGATCCGAAGGATCTTGCCGAGGATTGTGTTGTTCATCTTGCGGAAGATTATAATTATGCCACGAAGCTGAATTATATGATTGCCGATGTGTTCTGCCGTTGACTATTCTCGTATGTTTTGTTAGAATGAAGTATAGTTTTATAACTTAAACAAAGTCTTTAATAACTATCGAAGGAAGGAATGCACATGGGAGAAGTTATTCTTTCAATGAAGGACATCGACAAGTCTTTCCCAGGTGTTCATGCTCTTGACCACGCCAATCTTGAGGTTCGGGCAGGGGAGGTTCATGCCTTAGTAGGTGAGAATGGAGCCGGGAAGTCTACGTTGATGAAGGTTCTGACAGGAATCTATACCAGAGATTCCGGAACTGTTGTCTATGAGGGAAAGGAAGTTGAATTTCACAGTCCCAAGGAGGCGCAGGATGCCGGAATTGTTATAGTTCATCAGGAACTTAATATGATGAACCATCTTACTGTTGCTCAGAATATTTTTATTGGGCGAGAGTATATGAAAGGCAAATTAATTGACGATGCCAAGATGAATGAGGAAACCGCTAAGCTGTTTAAGCAGATGGAGGTTGACATTGATCCTGCTGAAAAGATGGGGAATCTTACCGTTGGAAAGCAGCAGATGTGTGAAATTGCAAAGGCAATTTCCCATCAGGCAAAAATCATCATATTTGATGAGCCTTCTTCAGCTTTAACAGATGCTGAAATTGATGAACTTTTCAAAATTATCCGTGATTTAAGAGAAAAACAGCTTGGTATTGTTTATATTACGCACCGTATGGATGAGATTAAAGTTATTACGGATCGCGTAACTGTTATGCGTGACGGCGGATATGTCGGAACGCTTATTACTGATGAGTGTACGAAATCTGATATTATCAGTATGATGGTTGGTCGTGTAATATATGAAGATCCTAAAACCAAGAGTACTGTTGCGCCTGATGCACCGGTAGTTCTTAAGGTTGAGCATCTTAATGCCGGCAGAATGGTTCAGGATGTAAGCTTTGAGCTTCATAAAGGCGAAATTTTAGGTTTTGCCGGTCTTATGGGGGCAGGGCGTACAGAAACTGCTCGTGCAATTTTTGGTGCTGACCCGAAAGATAGTGGTGATATTTACGTTAATGGAGAGAAAGTTGAGATTAATTCTCCGCAGGATGCAGTTAAACTCGGAATTGGTTATCTTTCAGAAGATAGAAAGCGTTACGGAATAGTTGTTGGTAAGAGCGTTTCAGAAAACTCAACTCTTGCTCATCTTAAAAATTACGTAAAGGGTTTGTTTATTAACCGTAGGGCTGAAAATGAAATAACTGAGCAGTATATTGAACGTCTTAATACAAAGACACCCAGTACTGATCAGCTTGTTGTTAATCTTTCCGGCGGAAATCAGCAAAAGGTCGTTTTGGCAAAGTGGCTTGTTAAGGATTGTGATATTCTTATTTTTGATGAGCCGACTCGTGGAATTGATGTTGGTGCGAAGAGTGAAATTTATCATCTTATGAATGAGCTTACGGCTCTGGGTAAATCTATAATGATGATATCTTCTGAAATGCCTGAGATTCTTCGAATGAGTGATCGAATTGTGGTAATGTGCGAAGGTAAAAAGACCGCTGAGATAGATATAGCTGAGGCGACGCAGGAGAATATCATGCATGCCGCAACGCTGCGCTGACGGGAGGTAGGATAATGAAAAAGTTTAAAGAAATCCCGATAGTTAAAAAAATAGGATTCAACCGTATTGCATTGGCGGGCGTGCTTATTCTTCTTTATTTTTTATTCTCGCTTGGTAGTGGTCGAATTCTTGGTAAGGATGATATTATGAACATCCTTAACAGTGTTGACTTTATGGGCTTCCTTGCAATCGGAGTTACGTTTGTTATTGCAACAGGCGGAATAGATTTTTCAATAGGTCCTGTTATGTATTGCGCTGCGCTTGTCAGCGGAACGCTTCTTGTTAAGTGCAATTGGCCGCTTTGGCTTTGCTTGCTTGTATGTATTCTTGTAGGGTTATGTTTTGGTGCTTTTAACGGGCTTATGGTTGCTTATATGAGGCTTCCCTCATTTATTTCTTCCATGGCTTCAATGCGTATTGCGCAAGGTATCGGGTCTCTTGTTACAAGATCTGCCGGTATTTCTTGGCCGATTAGCGGAGAAGCAAATGACTGGTACAGAAAGCTTGTTAAATGGAACGGTTTTCCGACAGGTCTTGTTATTCTCCTTATTATTGCTATAGTGTGTGCGATTATTTTAAATAGAACCCGGATTGGCCGTTATATTTTGTGCATAGGTTCTAACCGTGAGGCAGTCCGTTTGTCCGGTGTTGATACGCGTAAATGGGAAGCGCTTGCATATATGATTTGCGGAACGCTTGTCGGTATTGCCGCTATTATGTATGTTGCTGTGAATACAAAGGTGACAACGTCCGGCGGTGATAGCTTTAATAATAATGCAATTGCAGCTTGTGTTATGGGAGGAACTTCTATGTCCGGAGGAGTTGCTTCTGTTGCAGGAAGCTTTATAGGTATTATTATAATTGCTTTGCTTCGAGTTGGAATCAGCGCAATGAAGTTTAGTCCTGACTGGCAGTATATTATTACGGGTGCGATTGTTGCTCTTGCCGTATTTACGGATATTCGCAGCAGTGCCCGCAAAAAGTGAATGATTTTATGAAGATTGGAGGATAGTAGAATGGGTAATTCAAATCTTAATGGAATTAAAACTCGTAAGTTCGATCTTCAGAGAATCGTTGTTGTCTCTGTTGTAGTTGTTTTGGCATTATTCTTTTCTTTGGCAAGTAAGAATTTCCGCAAATATTCAACGCTTGTTACGCTTCTTGATTCTTTTTATTATTTTATGCTTATGGCAATAGGCGTAACATTCTGTCTGATTTCCGGAGGTAATGACCTGTCTGTTGGTACCGGGATGGTATGTGATGCTCTTATTGGTGGTTTTTGTATAATTCATCTTGGTTGGCCGACGTGGCTTGGAATGCTTATTACTATACTTTGTGGCTTGGTATTTGGTTGTCTTAATGGTTTCTTTGTTGCTGTAATGAATTTACCTGCGTTTATAGGTACGCTTTGTACGATGCTTATAACCCGAGGTTTAGGCTCCGTTGTTGCGGGTGGTTCTATTACGTGGCCTGCAAAGGAACAGGCGAATGGTTGGTTCCGTAAGATATTTAAAATCTTCGTTTTAAATGCAGATGGGAAAAAGACGCCGATTCCGGTTGGAGTAATTTTGATTATTATAGCAATAGTGGTTATGTCTTTTGTGCTTAATAAGACGCGAGTTGGACGGTATATTATTGCTATTGGTTCTAATAAAGAAGCTGCCCGTCTTTCCGGTGTAAATGTTGTTAAGTATCAGATGCTTGCCTATATTATTTCAGGATTATTTACAGGTATGGCCGGTATTGCATATGTTTGCGCATCAACGTCATCGATTACCCCAGGTTCAGGAACCGGGCTTGAGCTTGATGCAATAGGCGGAGCAATTATTGGTGGAACTTCAATGACAGGTGGTGTCGGAAGTATTTTCGGAACGTTTCTGGGCGTTATGATTTTGACGCTTTTGAAAAATGGTTTGCCGAAAATTGGGTTAGGTCAGGATTGGCAGAATATTATTACCGGATTAATCCTGATTGGAGCTATTTGGATTGATGTTCTTCGTAGCAGAAGGCGTAAGTGAACCGGTAAACCGTAATTGACTGGGAAATAGCTATATGCTATAATTTATTCATGTAAATTTACCAAGAAATTGGTAAAAAAATAAAATAAGGAGGATTTTTAAAATGAAGAAAATCCTGGCAATCGCACTTGTCCTCATGCTCGTTCTTAGCATGATGACCGTCGCACTTGCAGATGATGCAATGCATTTCGAGATCGTATCCAAGGGCTTCCAGCATGCTTACTGGCAGGCAGTTAAAAAGGGTGCCGAAGAGAAAGCAGCTGAGCTTGGCGTAACCATCAACTTCGATGGTCCGGCAACTGAGTCTGATTACGATCAGCAGCTCCAGCAGTTCAACTCCGCAATGGCTTCTGAGCCCGATGCAGTTGGTCTTGCAGCTCTTAGCACGACCACTCTTCTTGATGCTATCACTGATGCTCAGGGCAAGAACATTCCTATTATCGGATTTGACTCTGGTGTTCCCGGTGCTCCTGAAGGCGCAATTTACGCAAATGCTGCTACTGATAACTATGCAGCAGGTGCTGTTGCAGCAGAGAAGATTTACGAGGCCATTAAGGATCGCGTAGCTGCTGCTGACGGTGCTGTCCGTATCGGTGTTTCCGCACAGGACAACGTATCTGAGTCTGTTACTCTCCGTGGTCTCGGCTTCATCGACAAGATGGCTGAGCTCCTTGCAGCTGACGGCTTTGGTGTAAAACTCGAAGGCGATACCTTCTACTGCGATGCAGCAAAGGTTGAGTCCAAGGACGATGGAAAAGTTATCATTGAGACTCTCGTTCCTGCTCAGGTTACTTCCGAGCTCTCTCTGATTGACTGCAACACTCTCCTTAGCAAGGACGATATCGTAGCAATCTATGGTTCTAACCAGCACTCTGCAGAAGCAATTGTTGCTGCAAATGAGAACCTCCAGGTTTGCGGAACCGGTGATGGCGAAGTTATCGCTGCCGGCTTTGACTCCGGTGCAGTTATCCTTGGCGCAGTTCGTGATGGCGTATTCCTCGGTGCTATCACTCAGGCTCCTGTTGCTATGGGCGCTGCTGTTGTTCAGCTTTGCTATGATGCCGCAAATGGCCAGCCTGTTTCTGATGTTGACACCGGCTGCCAGTGGTACACCGCAGAGAATATGGACGATCCTGAGATCGCTCAGAACCTCTACGAGTAATACTTAATCAGATATTATTAATATCTAAAATAAAAGGGACGCCTTCGGGCGTCCTTTTTGTTCTGTTTAGGTATGCAACCGGACTTTACAAATAACATAAAAATGTGTAAACTGCAGTTGGTTGAAATAGATGCATTTAAACTTTACAATATTCACAGAATTCAAATTTTGGAGGCAGGTATGAATGCAGTAACTGTTAAAGGTCTTAATAAGACTTATCCTGCTTTTCAGCTAAAGAATGTATCTTTTGAACTGGAAGCGGGGAAAATAACCGGATTTATAGGAAGAAACGGTGCCGGGAAGACGACAACGATTAAATCTATGCTGAATCTTGTTCATCCTGATAGCGGAGAGTTTTCATATTTTGGAATTCCTTTAGTTGGAAATGAATCTGAGATTAAGCAGCGTATAGGATATTCAACAGGTACGATTGGTTGGTATCCGAGAAAAACAGTCCGGGAAATAGTTGCTGTAACTAAGCTTTTTTATAAAAATTGGGATGAGGAGGCATACCGGAAATATCTTGACTTTTTCGGTTTGGATGAAAACAAAAAGCCTATTGAGCTGTCAGAAGGTATGAAAGTTAAGTGTAATTTGCTTCTGGCTCTTTCTCATAAAGCTGAGGTTTTGATTTTAGACGAACCTTCAAGTGGGTTAGATCCGTTTTCGAGAGATGAACTATTAGATGTTTTTATTAGCTTAAAGGACGAAGGAGTAACTGTTCTGTTTTCAACTCATATTACTTCCGATTTGGAAAAATGTGCAGACAATATAATTTATATTTCCAACGGAGAAATTAAATATGCCTGCCCAAAAGTATTGTTTGAAAAGGAGAATGGGAAAAACGGGGAGACGCTTGAGGAGATATTCCTGCGTTTGGAAAGGAGCCAGAGATGATGTTTTCGCTTTTAAGGAAGGAAATGCGCCTTAGTGCATCTGTTCTTTCATATCTTTTTATTGCGTTTAGTTTTATGACTCTTTTGCCGGGGTATCCGGTTCTTTGCGGTGCATTTTTTATAACGCTCGGTATTTTTCAGAGTTATCAGGCAGCCAGAGAGGCTAACGATATAGTTTTTACGGTATTATTACCTGTTGCCAAGCATGATGTTGTAAAGGGAAAATTTATTTTTGCAATGTTTATTGAGCTATGCGGATTTCTTGTTATGGCAGTGCTAACGTTTCTGCGTATGACTGTTTTTGCAGATTTGGTTGTTTACAGAAGCAATGCTTTAATGACTGCCAATCCCTTCTTTCTTGGTATGGTACTTGTAATTTTCGGGCTGTTTAATCTGATTTTTATAGGCGGATTCTTTAAAACAGCTTATAATTTTGCGAGAAATTTCGTGCCTTATATAATTGCTGCTTTTGCTGTTATCGGTATCGGTGAAGCGCTGCATTATTTTCCCGGATTGGAAGTGCTTAACGCTTTCGGGTTTGATCATATAGGGTTGCAGCTTTTGCTGCTTCTGGCAGGGGCTTTGTGTTTTGTGCTGCTGACCGGTATTTCTTACAGAAAAGCATGTGCGGATTTTGAGAAGCTTGATTTGTAATAGTGGTGAAAAATTATGCTGAAAGATAATTTGATTATGCTCCGGAAATTAAACGGTTATTCTCAGGAGCAGATTGCGGAGAAAATTAATATTTCCAGGCAGGCATATTCAAAATGGGAGAGCGGGGCAACTATTCCGGATATAGAAAAATGTGCCAGCCTTGCTGAAGTTTATGGTACGACTGTTGACAGTCTTATCAGAACTGAGTCAGTTGATGGAATCGGTATTATTCCGCCTGCGCCGAAGGGTAAAAATATCTGGGGTTCGGTTACAATTAATGACCGCGGTCAGATTGTTATTCCGAAGGGGGCCAGAGATAAGTTTAATTTAAAAGGCGGAGACAGGCTTATTGTTGGCAGCGATGAGATAGGAATTGCTTTACTCCCGGTGGAAGTGATTGAAAAAAATATTCAGAAGTTTCTTGATAGTATTAATAAAGATAGTTCAGATTGAAAACGGTATGAATTTTTCTAAAAAAGTATTATTAATTGTATTTGCCTTTTTAATATTTGTTGCAGGCAGTGGCAGTGCTATTCCAAATCATAAGAATTGTATTCTCGCTGATGTGATTAAAACCGGTGATAACGGTTTTATATGCAGCTTTGAAGGCGTGAAGCATGATTTTATTTTGGAGATGCCTGATGAGGTTGCCGGTGCTCCGCTTGTAATTATGCTGCACGGTTACGGAAATGATGCAAAAAGCTTTAAGCAGTATACGGCTTTTGATGCTGAGGCAACTGCACGCGGATATGGGGTCGTATATGTAACCGGAGCTCCTTCTCCGGAAGACCCGACGTCCGCAATCGGATGGAATTCAGGTATTGGAGTATCTGAAAAGAATGACACTGGGTTTTTGTGTGCTCTTGCAAATTATATGTGTGAAACATATGCATTTGATAATACGCGTGTGTTTGCAGTTGGCTTCAGTAACGGGGCTTTTATGGTGCACAGGCTTGCGTTGGAGGCAAATGATGTTTTTTCTGCAGTTGTCAGTGTAGCAGGGATGATGCCTGAGAGCGTATGGGAAAACCGTGATGAAAACTGTTCAGTCGGAGTTTTTCAGATTACAGGTGAAAAGGATGATGTAATTCCGAAGAACATTGATGGCAGCGCAAAGTATTCAAAGGCTCCGGCGATAGAGGATGTTATTGATTATTATGTGCGGGGGAATGCGCTCGAGCTGTCTGAAGTATGTTCAACAGGTAAAAAAGCGTCTCTGGAGAAGTATAAATCAGATAATTCGGATAAACAGGTTTGGAATTTAACAATTCCCGATGGCCGTCATTCATGGCTGGGTGAATCGGCAACAGGTATTAAAACGAATGAACTTATTCTGGATTTTCTGGATACACAGTAACTGCACTTGTTTTGTATTTAATGAAATTTAACAGATAAATGATCAAAGGATAATTTGATCATTTTTTTTTATTTCTGCGCACAATTTTGTATCAGCAATCGTTATATAGATAGAGAGGAGGAAATAATCCATGGATTTAAAGCAACAGTACGATAATCTCCTCAGGTACTGTTATATGAAAACAAAAGACAGATATTTAGCTGAAGATATTACGCAGGAATCTTTCCTGAAGTTTTGGCAAAGCCATACTTATGAAGATACCGGCAAGGAAATGGCATATTTATATACGATTGCCAGAAATCTCTGCATTGATGAATTCAGGAAACCTCAGCTGCTGGACATAGAGGATTATTTAGAACTCGTGAGTGACGGGACAGATAATGCGCAGCATATTATTGACAGTATAGCTGTTAATCAGGCGCTTGAGCGGCTGCCGGGTGATTTAAGAGAAATTGTGGTATTAAGATATTCAAATGAGCTGTCTGCATCTGATATCGGATTGATTCTTGGTATGTCCAGGTTTTCCGTAAATAGGCGGATTAAGGAAGGTCTTAGGTTATTGAAAAATTATATGGAAGGAGAGCGGGAAAATGACGGATAAACAGATAAAGCAAGCGCTTAAGTATGCGTATAAGTTGCCTGAAACAGAAAACGGAAAGCAGTTTATTCAAAAGCATGAGAACAGATATTTTAACTTTTCAGGAATTCTGGGAATAGAGTTAAGATATATGGGTTTAGGAAGTGCGGCGGCATTAGCTGTGCTGCTGGCGGTTTTTCTGTTTGCTGTCAGAAATGCAGATCCTGAAAGAATATGGATTGCAGCTTCTTTTCTCCCTTTGTGCTCATTGATTCCTATGGTTTTTCTTCAGAGGTCAAAGCGGTTTCAGATGGATGAAATTGAAGCGGCAAGCAGATTTTCTATCAGGTTTGTCAGGCTTATCAGAATGCTGATTTTAGGCGTTTTCAGTATAGTAGCCGTAATGCTTATCTGTTTGATTCTTCCTAATGATACCGGTTATAAGCTCGCGGAAATTCTTTTGTATATGTTTATCCCGTATCTTTTGAATATCTGGGGCGGACTTCTGATTACAAGAAAATGGAATAGAAATGAAAGTATTTTCGGAGTGGCTGCGGTAAGCGCAATCTGCGCATTTTTGCCGACGCTTATAAAAGAGATTCAGAATGTGGCAGTATTGCCTTTGTACATTTATTTTTTAGTGTTTATATGTCTTTTGATTATAACGGTAACGGAATGTGTTAAATACGTAAACGAAAGGTTATTTTTATCATGGAATTAGTTTTAGAGGGTGTTTCAAAGAAATATTCGGATAAAACCGCTGTCGACGGTATATCTGCCCGCTTAAAGCCCGGGGTTATCGGTCTTATAGGGGCAAATGGTGCGGGTAAAACAACGCTTATGAGAATGATATGCGGAATATTGAATCTGACAGATGGCAGCATTTGTTTTTTGTCAGATAATCAGGAAAGGCTTGATGTTTCTGAAGAAATGTACCGCGATGTTCTTGGGTATTTGCCGCAGGATTTCGGTTATTATCCGAATTTTACGGGAAGAGATTTTCTTATGTATGTTGCGGCGCTAAAGGGGATAGATAAAAATCAGGCGAAAAGGAAATGTGATGAGCTTTTAAAGACCGTAAATCTTGAAGATGCAGCTGATAAGAAGATTAAAATGTATTCAGGTGGAATGAAGCAGCGCCTCGGAATTGCGCAGGCAGTATTAAATAATCCGGAAATTCTGATTTTGGACGAACCGAGTGCCGGTCTTGATCCAAAGGAGCGCGTGCGGTTCAGGAATTTGATTGCAGAGCTTGGGAAAGACAGCATAGTAGTTTTATCTACGCATATTGTATCTGATGTTGAGCATATCGCAGACAGAATTCTTATGATGAAAGACGGTCGTTTCGTATTTGACGGAACATTGGATGAAATTGGAATGGATTTGGAGGGCTTTTATCTTCGGCAGTTTTCGGAAGAGGAGAATGAGGATAAATAATATGGGAACTTTATATTTGAGTGAAATTAAAAAAATAATTAAGAAGAAATCTGTGCTTATATCTCTTGCGGCAGGTTTGCTTATAATAGTGCTTCTTATTTTTACGTATATTTCTTCTGACGGGCACATGGATTATATTAAAAAGCAGAGGGAAGTTTTGGGGAATCTTACCGGTCAGAAAATGGATGAAGAGTTTTTTGATAATTACAATAACGAGGTAAATAAGCAGCTGGATGACAATTCTGATATGTATAAAGCGCTTATGGCTTATGACCCCGGAACGGCGTTTATGAATGCTTCGGATGCTGTATATAAAAAGAATCTTTTTGATCAGATTCTTGATGTCGTGAGAGAGAGGGATAAAGTTTCCGGGACTAATGCTGAACAGTTTTATGATATGATGCGCAAAAACATTATAGATGACGGAGAAAAGTATCTGAGCGTAAGCGCTGATGATATGGAAATATGGCTTGAGGAATACGACAGTGTTGAAAAACCGGTAACATATACTTATGCTTTGGGCTATTCAAATATTGTTGATGTGCTGTATGTTGTCGGATGGGTGCTGTTTATAATAATTGCGATATCGTTATCCGGGGTATTTGCCGATGAAAAGATTAACCGCACAGATGCAATTATTCTTTCTTCAAGGAGAGGAAGAGCTCCTTTGTGTGTTGCTAAAATTTTGGCGGGAATAACAGTTGCTCTAGCCGAAAGCGTATTGATTTTTGGGTTATGCTGTCTTCTGATTCTTAGTGTTTACGGATTTGAGGGAGCGGATGGTGTTATTCAGAATATTATGCCTTCGTCGCCGTGGAATATAACGATTGGAGAGATGATGCGGATATATATTCTTCTTGCGGTTGTAACCGGTATATTATTTGCAATGTCTAATATGCTTCTTTCTCATCTGACCAAATCTCCTGTAATAACGATGGCAGTTCATTCCGGTATTTTGTTTGGCGGTTTATTCAGTATTCCGGAAACAATGGGAATTATTAATAAAATCTGGCAGCTGAGGCCTACGCTTGCTTTGTATTACGCAACGTTTTTGAATACATTCAGATACGGGCCTTTCGATAATGTTCAGATGTCTCTGATAGTTTACGGTCTGACGGCAATTATATTTATGGCTGTATTAATAGTATCTTACAGAAAGTCGCAGGTTGAAAGCAGGTAAAAACTTAAAATAAATAAAAACTGCCGGGGCTGATTATAGCCTCGGCAGTTTTCGATATTGATACGGTTCTTGAGTTTTGCAGTTACAAAACGGCTGTTACGGCACAGTATATTAAAGATAATCCCATGATAATGCCGAAAGGCTTTTTATAGCGGGTAATAAAGTTCTTAAGTGCCGTGCCGCAAAGCGCCCAGAGCAGCGATGCTGCGCCGGCAATAATTACGAATGCAAAAGCTACCCACAGTATGGTGGAAAACTTCTGGCTTACAGGTATAACATATACTGCAAAAGTACTTATTGAGACAATCCAGCTTTTGGCATTGAGAAGCTGGAGTATAAAACCTGAACGGTAAGTGGATTCGGTTTGCTGCCCCGTAACAGAGATATCGTCTTCCCAGCCTGATCTGATCATCTTATATGCAAGATAGAGAAGGTATGCAGCGCCTATCCATTTCAGCACGTTTACAACTGGCGGCATGATTTCCGCTAAAGCAAGATTGAGCCCGCCGCACAGAAGAGCTTTTATAAACAGTCCCGTCATGCTGGCTATTAAAAATTTTTTTGTACCTTTTAGCCCGTATTTTCCTCCCAGGAAAAGGCAGGTCAGGTTATTCGGTCCCGGCGTAATGCTTTGAATAATCAAATACAGAATTAACGGCATCCAGGTTTTCATTCGGAGTTCCTCTTGTTTTCAATTTATTTTATGCTATGGGCACGTACTGTTTTACGCTAATATTTTACTCTTACGGCAGTATATATGTAAAGAAAAACAGGGATAAATTATCTGTATAAATACAAATAGAATATCGCAAAAATATTTTTTGTAGTTTTACTACTTTTTTGCAAAAAGATATTGTAATTTCGCTACAACAGTGCTACACTGTGACTATCATATTATAAAGATAATAGAAGGAGACTATTATGAGCACTGTTCTAACCATGCCCCAGAAGGGCTTAACCGAAGAATCATCTGTTATTGCAGAGTTCTTTGTTAAGGAAGGTGACGTTATTTCTGTAGGTCAGCCTGTATTTTCTATTGAAACCGGAAAGGCTACCTTTGATGTTGAAGCAGAAGCTGCAGGAACTGTTCTTGCAATATTCTGCGCTGAAGGTGACGATGTTCCAATTAAAGCTCCCGTATTAGTAGTCGGTGAGCCGGGTGAAAGCTTTGAGCGTCCTGAAGGTGCAGCTCCTGCTGCAGCTCCTGCTGCTGAGGCAGCTCCCGCTGCCGCGCCTGTAGCAGCTCCTGTTGCTGCCGCTGCTCCCAAGGCAGATAATCAGGGATTTGCATCTCCCCGCGCAAAGGCTGCAGCTGAGAGAGCTAACGTGGACTGGCATGATGCAGCTCCAACGGGCCCTGAAGGCAGAGTTATTGAGAAGGATATTGCAGAGCTTATTGCAAACGGTAAGACTGTAGTTGCGGCAAAGGCTGCAATGAAGGCTGATGAGCCTGAATTCGAAGTCGTAAAGAACAGCGGTATCCGCAAGGTTATTGCTCAGAATATGCATGATTCTCTCGCTTCCATGGCTCAGCTTTCTTTCACTGCATATTTCGATGCAACAGAGCTTTTTGCTTACCGTGAGAAGGTTAAGGCAATGGGCGAGAAGCTCGGATACCCCAACATCTCCATTAACGATATGATTCTCTTCGCAGTTTCCAGAACAGTTCTTGATTATCCTATATTCAATGCTCATTTTGACGATAAAGAGACTAAGCTTTTCCATCGCGTTCACCTCGGCGTTGCAACGAACACTGAGCGCGGTCTTATGGTCCCCACGCTTTTCAATGCTGATTTAAAGAGCCTTAACATGATTTCCCGTGAAGCTAAGGCATTATCTCAGGCATGCCGCGATAATACCATTACTCCCGACCAGCTCTCAGGCGGAACGATTACGGTTACGAATCTTGGAAACAATAATATTTCCAGTTTCACTCCTGTTATTAATCCTCCTCAGACGTGCATTGTCGGCGTTTGCTCTCCTGAGTGGAGGGTCCGTCCGGGTAAGGATGGCGAGATGGAGATGTACCGTGCAATGGGTATTTCATTGACCTTCGATCACCGCGCAGTAGACGGAGCTCCCGCTGCAGAATTCCTTAACGCATTCTGCCGCAGACTTGAGAACTTCTCTCTTCTGCTTGCAGAATAATTAATGAGAGGTAAGAATAATGGCAGATTTTGATGTAATAGTTTTTGGCGCAGGCCCTGGCGGATATCTGGCAGCTGAAAGAGCAGGCCAGGCAGGTTTAAAGGCTCTTTTAATTGAAAAGCAGCATATTGGCGGAACATGCCTTAATGAAGGCTGTATCCCCACAAAGACTCTTTTACGTTCATCCAAGCTTTATCATGCATCATTAAACGGCGCTCCTTATGCAGTAACTGTTAAAGGCGCATCAATTGATCACAAGGCAGTTGTTGAACGTAAGAGAAACGTGACTAAGAACCTCGTAGCCGGCGTTAAGGCTGGCCTTAAGGCTTCAAAGGTTAAAACTGTTGAGGCAGAGGGTATTATAAACGGCCGTGATGCTGACGGTTTTTCCGTTACCGCAGGTGGAGAGACGTTCCACGGTAAGAATTTAATTATTGCAACTGGTTCTCATCCTATTGTTCCCGGCATTAACGGTTTAGACGATGCTATCAAGGCAGGATTCGTTTTAACAAGCACTGAGCTTCTTGAAATCCAGTCAGTTCCCAAGACGTTATGCGTTGTCGGCGGCGGAGTTATAGGCCTTGAAATGGCAACTTATTTTGCTCAGCTTGGCTCAAAGATTGAGATAGTTGAAGCTGCTGCCAAGGTTGCAGGTTCTTTGGATGCCGAAGCAACTGATGTTATCGTTAAGGGCTGCGAAGAGCTTGGAATGAAGTTCCATCTTAACACCAAGGCTGTATCCTTCGGAAAGAAGTCAGTTTCTGTTGAGTGTGACGGAAAGAAGTCTGAAATCAAGTGCGACAAGGTCCTTCTTTGCATCGGCAGAGCTGCAAATACTGAGGGTTACGGGCTTGAGTCTATTCATGTTCCGGTTGAAAACCGCGCAATAAAGATTGATGATTACTGCCAGACCGGTATTCCCGGCGTTTACGCAATTGGCGACTGCAACGGAACAGGCATGCTTGCTCATGTTGCTTACCGCCAGGCAGAGGTCGCTGTCAACCACATTCTCGGCAAGAATGATCCCATGCGCTGGGCAGTTGTTCCGTCGCTTGTTCATACGGAGCCTGAGGCTGCATTTGTCGGGCAGACCGTTGAAGAAGCAAAGGCTGCAGGTATTGATGCCGTAGGCGTAAAGCTCACCATGAATTATTCAGGTCTTTACCTTGCTGAAAATGAAAACGGAACCGGTATTATGAAGGCAACGTTTGATAAGAAGAAAAAGACGATGATTGGTGCAACGATAGTTGGCGGCCCTGCAAGTGAGCTTATAACAATCTGCTCTATTATGATTGACAATGAGCTCCCCGTTGAGAGAATGAAGTCATATGTATTCCCTCATCCCACGTGCGCAGAGATTATCAGAGAAGCAATTTTTGCTGCAAAGCTTTAATATAAAGGAGAAAAGATATGTCAAAAGAGCAATTTTACAATCCTGAGCAGATTTTTGGCGAAGGCGATATAAAATTTCAGGATATTCCTGTTTTTGCTTATAAAAAAACATTAAAGGACGAAGTTAAGGCAAAGAAATTCACGAAGGAAGAGCTTGTTAATATCTACCGCGATATGAAGTATATCCGTGACTTCGAGAATATGCTTTTATCTGTCCGTACGACTAAGAATTTCAAGGGCATTGAATATATGTACACCGGTCCTGCTCACCTTTATATAGGCGAAGAGGCAGCAGCAGTTGGCGAGGCATTCCGTCTTCAGCCCGACGATTTCGTGTTTGGTTCTCATCGTTCTCACGGTGAAGTTATCGCAAAGGGTCTTTCCGCAATTGAAAAACTCGATGATAAAGAGCTCATGGCGAGAATGGAAAAAGAGCTTGACGGAACAATTCTCAATATCGTTAAGGCGAATACTGACGATAAGACGAATAAGAATACCAAGAAGCTTGCAATCCGCTTCCTGTTTTACGGTCTGATGGCAGAGCTTTTCGGAAGAGAAACGGGCTTTTCAAAGGGTCTGGGCAACTCCATGCACCTTTTCGTTCTTCCGTTCGGTATTTATCCCAACAACGCAATTGTCGGCGGCTCCGGTCCTATTGCAGCAGGCGCTGCCCTTTATAAGAAGGTTAATAAGGAAAACGGCGTTATTGTAGCTAATATCGGTGACGGCTCCATAGGCTGCGGCCCTGTATATGAATCCATGAATTTCTGCGCTATGGATCAGTACACAACTCTCTGGGAAGACGAATTCAAAGGAAATCTTCCTATCATCTATAATATTATGGATAACGGTTATGCAATGGGCGGCCGCACAAACGGCGAAACCATGGCATACCACAATGTCGCCCGCTTAGGCGCAGGCGTGGCAGTAAACCAGATGCATGCCGAGCGCATTAACGGTCTCAATCCTCTTGCTGTTATTGATGCTTATGACCGCAAGCTGCCGCTCGTCAAGTCCGGCGAAGGTCCTGTCCTTCTCGATGTTGTAACTTACCGTTATTCCGGGCATTCTCCTTCTGATCAGAATGCTTACCGTTCAAGAGAAGAAATTGAAACCTGGCAGAAGATTGACTCTATCCCCACTTTCCGCGGCGAGCTTGTTAAGGCCGGTGTCGCAACTGACAAAGAGCTTGATGCTGTTGAGAAGGAAATTGAAGACAACATCTTTGATATGTTTAAGATTGCTATCGACGAGGCTGTTTCTCCGCGTATGGATTTCATAAAAGAGCCCGATGCAATTGAAAAGTACATGTTCTCCAATCAGGTTATCCCCTCAATGAAGGAAGGCAAGCCTGACGTATTCGGACCCAAAGAAGAGAACTCCCGCTGGAAGAAGGTTCAGGAGAAGGCCCACTTTGCATTTAAGGAGGACGGTTCTCCCGTTCCCGCAAGCCGTGTTTACAGCTACCGCGATGCTATTTTTGAGCCTATTTTTGATAAGTACTATGAGGATCCCACGCTCGTTTCTTACGGCGAAGATGTCCGTGAATGGGGCGGCGCATTCGGCGTTTACCAGGGAATGTATGAGTCCATTCCGTTCCACCGTCTATTCAACAGCCCGATCTCAGAGGCTACCATCGTTTCTTCAGCTGTCGGTTACGCAATGCTTGGTGGCCGTGCAGTAGTTGAGCTTATGTATGCTGATTTCATGGGCCGCGCAGGCGATGAGATATTTAACCAGCTCGCAAAATGGCAGTCCATGACGGCCGGCCAGATTAAGATGCCGGTAGTTCTCCGCATTTCTGTCGGCGCTCTTTACGGCGCCCAGCATTCTCAGGACTGGACGAGCCTTGCCGCTCACGTTCCCGGTCTTAAGGTTTGCTTCCCTGCAACTCCATATGATGCAAAGGGCATGATGACCTCCGCATTGAATGGAACTGACCCTGTATTATTCTTCGAGTCCCAGCGTCTTTACGGCAAGGGTGAGGAATTCACCGAAGTTCCCGCAACTCCTTATGAGATTCCTCTTGGCGAGCCTGATATCAAGAGAGCAGGTAGCGACGTAACGATTTTAACGGTCGGTGCAACTCTCTACAGCGCTATGAAAGCAGCGAAGATCCTTCAGGAGCAGTACGGCGTATCCGCTGAAATCATTGATGCAAGAAGCCTTGTTCCTTTCAATTACGATAAGGTTGTCGAGTCTGTTAAGAAGACCGGAAGAATAGTTCTCGCATCTGACGCATGTGCCCGCGGAAGCCATCTTAACGATGTCGCCCGCACGATTACCGAGCTTTGCTTCAATTATCTTGATGCTCCTCCTGTGCTCATCGGTGCCCAGAACTGGATTACTCCGTGCGCAGAGCTTGAAAAAGAGTTCTTCCCGCAGCCTGAGTGGATTATTGATGCAATTGACCAGAAAATTATGCCTCTTGGCGTAGCGGTTCCTTCAAAGAATTTCACTGTTGTTGAAGAAATCCGTCGCGAGAAGGCAGGCGTATAATTTAAGCGTATGGCAAAAGAAACTTCTGCTGTTTTAATCCGGATCCGCAGTACAATACCTGAGCTTAGCCGGTCCGAGGCATCGGTGGCAGAGTATATATGCGGGCACAGCGATGAGGTTATCAATCAGTCTGTCAGCGCATTGGCGGATTGCTGCGGAGTTTCCGAACCAACTGTTATAAGGGCCTGCCGCGATATGGGTTTTTCAGGTTATCAGGCTCTGAAGATAGCTCTTATTCAAAGCGCAACGTCGGCTGTGAATTATTCCGGAGCCGAGGTTAAAGCGAAGGACGATATGTCCTCTGCAATTCAGAAGGTATTTGGGGCGGCTCTTGATGCAATTAATCTGACACGCGAAAACCTTGATGTGGAATCCATGCAGAAGGCTGCCGAAACGCTTTTAGGCGCGCGCAGAATATATATATTCGGGGTAGGCGGCTCAGCAGCCGTCGCCTCGGATATTCAGCATAAGTTTTCAAGGCTGGGGCTTGATGCAACTGCATATAGCGATTTAAATGTTCAGGCTATAGTTGCAACATTTGCAAAGCGAGGGGATGTTGTCCTTGCAATCAGTCATTCAGGTTCATCAAAGGTTGTCGTGGACAATTCGGCGCTTGCTAAAACAAACGGGGCAACGGTTATTTCAATTTCAAGCCTTGGAAAGTCTCCGCTTACGGAGCTTGCGGATATTTCTCTTTATACCGCTGCCAATGAAACGCGTTACAGAATAGTGGCTATTTCTTCCCGTATCGCAGAGCTTACGATTGTTGATACGCTTTATTCCTATATGTCTTTCAGGGCAGGTAAGGATGAAAATCTTATCATTGAAAAGGCTATTGAAAACCAAATGTATTAATACCCCTTAAATATAAATAAAAAGAGGAGATTGACTTATGCAGAACCTTGTTAACTATTCAAAAAAATACGGCTCTAATCCTGATCTTGTTCTTTGCGGCGGCGGAAATACCTCGATGAAGGAAAATGGCGTTCTCTATGTTAAGGGGTCAGGTTGCGCATTGTCGTCAATTGAGCCTGAAAATTTTGTAAAAATGGATCTTGAAAAACTAAGGAATCTTGTTAAAAAGCAGTATCCTACTGACGATCAGCAGAGAGAAGCAATGTATTTGAAAGACGTTGCTGAAACAAAGCTTCCGGGCGAAGAAAGTAAGCGTCCGAGTGTTGAGGCTCTTCTTCATGGGCTTTTCGCTCAAAGATATGTTCTTCATCTTCATCCTGCTCTTGTTAACGGGCTGACGTGTGGAAAAGAAGGTAAGGAATGGGCGAAAAAGCTGTTTCCTGATGCAATATGGGTTGATGCATGTAAGCCCGGATATACTTTAGCCAAGCTTTTATCTGATAAAATGAGTAGAGATACGAATACGGTTCTGCTTCAGAATCACGGTGTGTTTTTTGCGGCTGATTCTTCTGAGGAACTGGATGTTCTTTTAAATAATATGCTGGATAAGTTGAAAGCATGTCTTCCCGGAGAGCTTCCTGAGGTTCTTCCTGAGGTTGATATAACTCATCCGTTTACGCCTGATCATATAGTTTACTGTGGGTTAGGCCCAGAGCTTCCCGATAATGACAATGCCCGTCTTTTATATAAGGATGCTCAGAAGATAACGTGGTATTCGCAGTCTTTCGGCGGTCCTCTTCCTTTGAGTGATGAGCTTGTTGATTTTATTACGAATTGGGAAGCGGAATCGTATCGCAAAAAAAAGAGTTAAGGAGAAACGGTTATGACACTTGAAGAAGCTAAAAAAATAGCAAAAGAAAAAATTCATTGCCGCCCTGATTATCCCGGCCGTTTATCCGGGAAAATCGCAGTTGTAACCGGCGGAGCCCAGGGCTTCGGACTTGGCATTGCCAAAGAGATGGTTAAAGAGGGCGCAACGGTTGTTGTTGCAAACCGCGGCGAAAAAGCAGGTCTTGCGGCAGTTGCTGAGCTCGGTGAGCACAGTGCATTCATTGCATGCGATGTATCTGACCCTGAATCTGTTGAGCAGCTTATGATTCAGACTGTTGAGAAGTTCGGCGGAATAGATATTTTTGTATCAAACGCAGGTATTCTAAAGGCCGGTGCGCTTGATATTCTCGATCCCAAAGATTTTGATGCCGTAACAAAGACAAATTATTACGGTTATTACTATTGTGTAAAATACGTCAGTGAAATTATGAAGGCCCAGTATGAGGCAGATAGCAGCAAGTGGTTTGATATTGTTCAGGTAAATTCAAAGTCAGGTCTTGTCGGGTCTAAAGCAAATTTCGCATATGCAGGTGCAAAATTTGGCGGTATTGGATTAACTCAGAGCTATGCATTGGAGCTCGTTCCATGGCAGATTAAGGTAAATTCTGTGTGCCCGGGTAATTTCTATGACGGCCCGCTGTGGTCAGACCCCGAAAAAGGTCTTTTCGTTCAGTATCTTGCAGCCGGCAAGGTTCCAGGAGCTAAGACGGTTGAGGATGTAAAGGACTTTTATTTGTCCAAGTCTCCGATTAAGCGCGGATGTGTTCCGGCAGATGTTGCAAAAGCTATATTTTATTGTGTTGAACAGACGTATGAAACCGGCCAGGCTATTCCCGTAACCGGCGGTCAGACGATGCTTAATTAATGCTATGGATAGAGAAATAGAAATACTAAATGCTAAGAGCGCGGAGGAACGTCTTAGCAATTTGGAGATGCTTTTAAGTCAGGAAAAAGATAAGCCTGAAGTTCTTCCTCAATATGCAAATAATCATATTCATACGACTTTTTCATTTTCTCCTTATTCTCCGACGGCTGCCGTGTGGGCCGCCCGTAGGGCAGGCCTGCCGACGGCCGGCATTATGGATCATGACAGTATTTCCGGTGCCCGTGAATTTAGGCGCGCCGCTGCACTTGCCGGTGTAGGTGCAACTTGTGGCGTTGAAATGAGAATAGATTGGTCGGATACTCCTTTTGCAACTGTTCATACAAACAATCCTGATCAGCCCGGAGTTACTTATATGACGTTCCATTCAATTCGTGAGCGTTATTTTGACCAGACCCGTGATATGATAGCTCCTTACAGAGAATATCGTAATGAACGTAACCGTGAAATTCTGAAAAATATTGAGAAGGAAACTGGTATCCATCTTGATTTTGAAGAGGATGTTTTACCTCTTTCAGAGTATAAAAACGGCGGCAGTGTAACTGAGAGGCATCTTTTATATGCTTTGGCAAAAAAGGTTTTGCCTGAGGGAACGGAAGCAGAGCAGTATAAGCTTTTAGGTCAGTATAAGGCCGGGCTTATTCATGATGTTTATGTTAATCCTACGAAAGAACTTATACCTCTTGATTATGCGATTTCCTTTGCGAAGGATGTTGATGCATATCTTTGCTATTCTTATTTGGGAGATGTAACTGCATCTCCGACAGGAGATAAAAAAGCGCAGAAATTTGAAGATGAATTTTTGGATGAGCTTTTTGAATTTCTGAATAAGGTAGGTATCAGTGCCGTAACATATATGCCATCGCGAAATACCTCACAGCAGCTTGACAGACTTATTAATCTGTGCAATAAATATAATATGAAGCAAATATCCGGTGAGGATATCAATTCCCCATCGCAGAGCTTTATTTGCAAGCAGCTTGCGGATCCGAAGTTCGCTCACTTGGTTGATGCCGCATGGGAGCTTGTCAGAAGAGAGGAGAACGGTTGATAATGAAAACCAAAGCTTTGAGAATATATGGTCCTATGGATCTGCGTATAGAGGAATTCGAGCTTCCTCCTATTGCAGAAGATGAAGTTTTAGCGAAGGTTGTATCGGATAGCCTTTGCGCATCCAGCTATAAAGCAGCTCTTCAGGGCGGCGGGCATAAGCGCGTTCCCGATGACTGCGCAATTAATCCCACGATTCTCGGTCATGAATTCTGCGGTGAAATAGTAGAGGTAGGCAGCAAGTATGCCGATAAGTTTAAACCCGGCGACAAGTTTATTATTCAGCCTGCTCATAATTATAAGGGTTCTCTTTATTCTCCCGGATATTCATATAAATATTGCGGCGGAGATGCAACTTATGTTATTATTCCCCGCGAAACGCTTATTATGGATTGTCTTATCCCTTATGACGGCGATACGTTCTTTGCAGGTTCCATGACTGAGCCCTATAGCTGTGTTATCGGAACCTTCCACGCAATGTATCATACGAAGGGCGGTTCATATGTCCATGAAATGGGCATAAAAGAGGGCGGAAATATGGTCATGCTGGCAGGAAACGGCCCTATGGGGCAGGCTGCGATTGACTATATTATTCATTGCGACAGGCGTCCCTCCTTGCTCGTTGTAACAGGCCGCCGCCAGGAACAGCTTGATCATTTGGCATCTTTACTGACGGTTGAGGATGCTGCTGCAAACGGCGTTAAGCTCGTGTATTTCAATACAGCCGAGTCCCAGGATAATTATGCAGATCTTATGGCGCTTACGGATAATAAGGGCTATAACGATGTTCTTTGCTTCACGCCTCATGCAAATATGGTTGAGCTCGGAGATTCACTGCTTTGCTATGACGGCTGTTTTAATTTCTTCTCAGGTCCGGCCGATACGTCTTTCAGCGCACCGTTTAATTTCTATAATGTTCATTATAATGCAACACATCTTGCTGCGACCTGCGGCGGGAATAATGACGATATGCGTGAATCTGTTGCCATGATGAAGGAAGGCAAGCTCACGCCTGCTATTCTTGTAACGCATATCGGCGGATTGAACTGCACTGCTGAAGCAACCATGCATCTTCCGGAAATCCCCGGAAGCAAGAAGCTTATTTATACGGGTATTGATATGCCTCTTACTGCGATTGAAGATTTTGAAGAGCTTGGTAAAACCGATCCTTTGTTTAAAAAGCTCGATGAACTTTGCAAGGCTCATAACGGACTTTGGAATAAAGAAGCAGAGGATTATCTCCTTAAGGAAAAAGCATGAAACAGTATTTTGAAATAGCTGATGTAACTGCCCGTGAGATAGCTTCTTCAGGCGGAGAGCAGACGGTTGAGGTTGAGGTAACGCTTGATGATTCAACTGTCGGTCGGGCATCCGTTCCGGGCGGGATGGATAATGCAAAGTCTGCAAATGTGGCTGTCGATAATATTAATATTGAAATTGCCGAGGCGCTTATAGCGATGGATGCGCTGTCGCAGCCGTCAATTGATAAGATTCTGCTTGATCTTGACGGAACTGAGAACGGATCCCGTTTAGGGGCAAATGCACTTATGGCAGTATCTGTTGCATGCGCGAAGGCGGCAGGGGAGTCGGCAGGGCTTGCTCTTTATAATTATATCGGCGGGGTTAATGCAAAAACAATTCCTCCGCTGACGGATGAGAAAAGCAATATTTGTCTGTCATCATTTCCAACGCTGACAGCTCTTCTTGATGCTGTGTCAGAAGAGCAAAAGGCGGGGAAGAAGATAGTAATTTCAGCAGGAAGCAGTGAAACTGACGATTCGTTTTTAGCTGATCTTGCAGTTGCCGTTAATGCCGATGCTATTGTTTCAAAGTCGCTTGCAGTTTCAAATCAGCTTTTAAGGATAGAAGAGGAGCTTTTTGACGTTCCTGTATATCCTGAATAAAATTCTGAATAAAAATTCAAATAAGCCCTTGACATTATTCGTCGAGGGCTTTATACTTTCCACATAATTAAGTGAAAGGTTGAGCAGATTAATGAAGCTTACGAGCAGAGTTATGATGATGCCCATGATGCGCATGATGAACATGTGCATGATGATGCGCGGTCAAAACTGCTCGGCTCTTCGATAATTTCTGTTTAATTTTTTGTTTATTCAGACCCGAAGGTGAGCAGCCTTCGGGTCTTTTTTATTGGAGATGAAAGCTTATGATTGAAATCCGTCATTTAGGAAAGGTATATTCCGGGCCAGCCGGGGAAGTGGTTGCATTGGATGATATTAATCTTGAAATCCATGACGGCGAGATATTCGGAATAATCGGTCTTTCAGGCGCAGGAAAAAGTACGCTTGTCCGATGCATTAATCTGCTTGAAAAATCGACGTCCGGAGAGGTTATTATTGACGGGCAGAGTATTACGGAGCTTCCGCATAAGGACCTTCTAAAGCTCCGCCAGTCTATCGGAATGATATTCCAGGGCTTTAATCTTCTTGAACAGCGGAACGTTATACGTAATATCTGTTTTCCGCTGGAAATCGCAGGCGTAAAGAAAGAAGCAGCTGAGGCAAGAGCCGCTGAGCTTTTGGAGCTCGTAGGGCTTTCCGAAAAAGGAAAGGCATATCCTTCCCAGTTGTCAGGCGGCCAGAAGCAGAGAGTCGCAATTGCAAGAGCGCTTGCAACGAATCCGAAATATCTCCTGTGTGATGAAGCAACGTCTGCTTTGGATCCCAATACGACCCGTCAGATCCTTGATTTGTTAAAGCAGATAAATGAAAAGCTCGGTGTAACGATTATTGTTATTACCCATGAAATGAAGGTTATTGACAGAATCTGCGATAGCGTTGCCGTAATCGATTCAAGTCATATAGCGGAAGTTGGAAAGGTCAGCGCAGTGTTTACGAATCCGCAGTCCCGTATAGCAAGAGACCTGATTATTCCTAAAGAGAGCAATTTCTTTGAAACTGAAGGCGGGAGAAGAATAAGGCTTACGTTTGACGGTGAAAAGAAGACGAATGAGCCTCTTATTTCCAAGATGGTGCTGGAGTGCTCGGCGGCTGTCAACATCCTGTATGCCGACACGAAGTGGTACGAGGGAGTGGGTTACGGCCATATGGTTATAGAGCTTCCGAATAATAAAAGGGAAGCAAATAAGATTACGTCCTGGCTTGACAGCCATGACGTGAAATGGAAGGAGGAGATATAAGCGATGTTTTCTGAAATGCTATCCAAGCTTTGGGCTAACGGTCTTTTGCAAAAAGGCATATGGGAAACCGTATATATGACGTTTATTTCCTCGTTTTTTGCGTATCTTTTAGGCCTTCCTCTCGGGGTTATTCTTAATGTTACGGATGTTAACGGTATCTGTCCCAAAGCGAAGCTTAATAAAGTATTAGGCTTTATTGTTAATTTCTTCAGAAGTATACCGTTTATCATATTGATGGTTGCAATGCTGCCGGTTGCAAAGTTTGTCGTCGGAACAGCTCTTGGCAATAAAGCTGTTATCGTAATGCTTGTTATCGCCGCGGCGCCGTATGTTGCGAGAATGGTGGAGAGTTCCCTAAAGGAGGTTGATGCGGGCGTAATCGAAGCGGCGCAGTCAATGGGAGCTGATAATTTTAATATAATTACAAAGGTTTTAATCCCAGAAGCGAAGCCGTCTTTGATTTCCGGAGCTGCAATTTCAATAGTGACGATTTTGGGTTATTCCGCTATGGCTGCCACAATTGGCGGGACCGGGCTTGGTCAGATAGCCATAATTTACGGCCATCAGCGTTCAAATTCCGATATCACATGGATATGTGTTTTTCTGACGGTTATAATCGTTCAGATTATTCAGGAAGCGGGTAATTATATAGCTCGCAAAACCGATAAACGTATAAAATAATTTTTTAAAAAAGGAGAAAATAAAATGAAAAAAGCAACATCTGTTATTCTTGTATTAATACTGGTTCTCACATACCTTATTGGTACAGCTTTTGCCGAAGACAGCAAAACTGTTAAGGTCGGCGCAAGTTCAACTCCTCATGCGGAGATTCTCGAGCAGGTTAAGGACGCCCTGAAGGCGGACGGCTATACTCTCGAAATTGTTGTGTACGACGATTATGTTCTTCCTAACAAAGCTTTGGCTGACGGCGAGCTTGATGCAAACTATTTTCAGCATACTCCTTATCTTAATTATTATAACGAATCTAATGGCACGGACCTCGTTTCTGCGGCGCTGATTCACTATGAGCCTTTCGGGATTTATTCAAATGATGTAACTGATATTTCTGCATTGGTAGACGGCGCAACTGTTATTATTCCTGCGGACGATTCCAATGAGACCCGCGCTCTTCTCCTTCTCCAGCAGGAAGGCCTTATTAAGCTCCCCGCTGATGCCAGCGCAGAGAAGGGGGTTTCCCATCTCGATATTGAAGATAACGGTGGATATAATATTATTCCTGTCCAGGCGGATATGGTTCCTGCGCAGCTTGCAAATTCCGATAAGGGAACAATTGCCGTAATTAACGGAAACTATGCCTTAGCTGCAGGCCTCAAGATTGCAGATGCTCTTGCGATTGAGGATGCATCAGGCGATGCCGCCCAGACGTATGCAAATATTATTGCTGTAAAGGCCGGCGAAGAGAAATCTGAAAAGACAGCTGCTCTTGTCAAGGCTCTTCAGACTGATGCCGTCAAGGCTTTTATTGAAGACAGTTACAATGGTGCTGTTGTTGCAATATTCTGAATGTATTGATAGTGTATTGGCAGTGTTGAGCGTATTGACAGTGTATTGATATTATATTGATAAAAAAGCAGGGAACTCCGCAAATAAACGGAGTTCCCTGATGGAAATGGAGAATGGCGGACTCGAACCGCCGACCTTCCGCGTGTGAGGCGGACGCTCTAACCGGCTGAGCTAACCCTCCACGGGTGCTTAGATATGATAGCATAAGTTTTTTTTGATTTCAAGAAAATTATACTATTGACAACATATGTATTCTCTGTTAAAATTCTCCTTGCTGTTTAGAGATGGCGGCATAGCTCAGTTGGCTAGAGCATGCGGTTCATACCCGCAGTGTCCCCGGT
>R27__coassemble_317_pt1 | contig 34115 bp, 29 predicted proteins | sample R27__metabat2_high_PE_043 | metagenome-assembled genome bin R27 | reverse complement strand
TATAAACGAATAAATAAATTTTCTATTCTTATACATTTTATATTTTTTTACCCTTACTGTACCCTTACTAGATTATATTTTACGATATAATTAAATATTGTAAATTAACAAAACATCCTAAATTAGGGCAGTTGCGTATAATAGAGAATGATACAAAATAACGGAAAGCCCGTTCGAAGCCTTCTTCCCCTGCTTATAATAAATGGCTGAATCTTTAAGATTCAGCCATTTATTATTTTTATAGATTAATACAATTACCCCAAATGTTACCCCAAATCAAATATATACCTCTGCAGTTACAAAAATTCTGTCTTTTTTGCTTTTCCCTCCGACTTCAGCAATTTTCCCCTTTCCTTTACCCCGGAACGAAATAACATCTTTTTCTGCAACGTCAGTATCACATTGAACATTATTGGAATAATTAAGCGATATATATCCTTCTCTTATTGCCACAGCCGCTTTCGTCCGCGATATGCCAAACATATCCGAAACCACTGCATCAAGACGCATACTCTTAACCGTAAAGCATACCTTTCTTGTCCGTATTCTGAATTCAGGCACATAATAAACAGAAACCTCTTTTGTTTTAACCGTTATATTCCCTGCCTTATTCAAATCAGATAATATCATCCCTGCAACACTGTTAAGGCAAAAAACATATGCTGAATCATTGTCAATAATAATATCTCCGATTCTGTCGCGGCTCAAACCCAATCCAAGAATTGCCCCAAGATAATCGCGATGACCGGGAGTCCCAAAATAACTCTGAACCTCAATGCAAGATATATATTCCGCTATGTCAACATCTTCCTTATCCATCCATTCAGGAAGGAAAATTGCGATCTGCCTCTCAGCGTCATCATAACCTCCTGAAAAAACAGCATCAGGATAATACTTTCTGTTTTCTGCGACCTCCGCAGGCGTCAGAAAAACCGAGGATGTCGGACTTCCTGATTTTTGGCACCTGCCATCCAAATCATTTAATCTTTTTTGTAAGTCTGTTAATTCCATACTTTAATAATACTTTTTTCTTGTGGTATAATCAAGTATCATGAAAAAAATTACTATCGGTATTCTGGCACACGTTGACGCCGGAAAAACAACTTTATCTGAAGCTATTCTTTATACGTGCGGCGCGATTAAAAAACCGGGGCGTGTAGATAACCGCGATTCTTATTTGGATAATAACACTGAAGAACGGAAACGCGGTATAACAATTTTTTCAAAGCCTGCCAAGGTTAATTATAAAACTACAGATATTACATTCATTGATACTCCCGGTCATGTGGATTTTTCAGGCGAAATGGAAAGAACTCTTCAGATTCTCGACTATGCAGTGCTTGTTATCTCCGGGACTGACGGTCCGCAAGCCCATACAGCAACACTTGTTGACCTTCTCAAAACTTATAATATCCCGTTTTTTATATTTATAACAAAAATGGATGTTTCAAAGCTTTCAAATGATAATCTTATGGCAGGTATCCGTCAAAGCATCGGTGAAGGCTGTATGGATTTCTCAGATTCTCCTGATGAAGAAGCCTGTGCGCTTTGCGATGAATTGCTTTTAGATAAATATCTGACGGAAGGTGCCATTTCATCTGAAGATATTGCAGGACTTATAAAAAAGCGCAAAATATTTCCTTGTTATTTCGGTTCCGGGCTTAAGTGCGAAGGGATAAAAAAGCTTCTTGACGGAATTGATTTATATTGTATACCGGAAAAATACGGTGATAAATTTGCCGCAAGAGTTTATAAAATATCCCGTGACAATCAGGGGAAAAGATTAACATTCGTAAAAATTACAGGTGGTCAGCTATCTGTACGCGAAGCTATTAATGACGAAAAAGTTAATCAAATAAGAGTATATTCAGGCCATAAATATGACCCTGCTAATAAAGTTTCCGCAGGAGACATTTGTGCGCTAATGGGATTAAATAATACATTTCCCGGTCAGGGGCTCGGCGAAGAATCCGGAATAACAGTCCCTACGCTTTCTCCGGTTTTAAAATACAAGGTTATTCTCCCGAAAGACGTAAAAGCAAATGCTGTCTATCCTTATTTTAAAGAACTTGAGGATGAGGACCCTCTTTTAAATGTTGTCTGGAACGAAAAATATGATGAAATTGAAATCCGGCTTATGGGCAAGGTCCAGACAGAAGTTCTTAAAAGCCTGATAAAAGAAAGATTTAATCTTGATATAGGTTTTGACAGCGGCAGAATCTTATATAAAGAAACAATCGCAAATTCCGTTGAAGGAATTGGCCATTACGAGCCTTTAAAGCACTATGCTGAAGTTCATTTATTAATTGAACCGTTACCGGGCAATTCAGGTATTGAAATAGGGACAGCCGTGCCAACAGATGATTTAGACCTCAACTGGCAAAGACTTATTTTAACGCATCTTGCCGAAAAGCAGCATCTGGGAGTTCTTACCGGAGCCCCGTTAACAGATGTCCGGATAACTCTGATTGCAGGAAAAGCGCACTTAAAACACACTGAAGGAGGAGATTTCCGTCAGGCAACTTACCGCGCCGTCCGTCAGGGCCTTATGTCTGCAAAAAATATACTTCTTGAACCGATGTACAGTTTTTCTCTTGAAATACCCAATGATTGCGTAGGACGGGCAATAAGCGATATTCACGCCCGCTTCGGTGAAAATGATGCGCCTTTAACGAAAGATAATTTTACTTTAATAAAAGGCAGAGCGCCTGTATCGGAAATGACTGATTATGCCATAGAAGTTCTTTCGTATACCGGTGGAAAAGGTAAGCTTTCTCTGAGATTTTCAGGATATAATGAATGTCATAATCAAGATAAAAATATTGCAGAAGCAAATTACAGTGCAATAAATGATTTGGATAATCCGGCTGACAGTATTTTCTGTTCTCACGGAGCAGGTGTTTCAGTTCCCTGGAACGATGTTCCTGAGTACTGCCATATTCCACCTATCAGAAGCAAAGACAATGTTTCAGCCCCAAAATATTACGGCGGAGCCATGCGCGGGGATATTGACGAAAAAGAGCTTGAAGCAATCATGATGCGTGAATTTGGTCCGATAAAAAGGAAAAGCTATTCTGAAGCTACAGTAATTGAAGCTCCCCGGAGAAGCCCGGCAGCCAAACCCATAAGAATTATTATTGACGGCTATAATGTTATTTACTCCTGGGAAAACTTAAAGACCGTCGCTAAAGATAATATAGATCTTGCCAGAAGTATGCTTACAGATATACTTGTAAATTACCGTGCATATACCGGCTCGGAAATCGTTCTTGTTTACGATGCTTACCTCGTGGAAGGCGGGAGCGGGAAAAAGTTTAATGATGACAAGCTGCACGTTGTCTATACCTCAGAGGGGGAAAGTGCCGATAATTATATAGAAAAACTTATAGACGAAATAGGTAAAAACGAAAACGTAAAGGTCGTAACAAGCGATGCCATGATTCAACTTGCGGCCGTACGCTCAGGTGTTTTAAGAATTTCCTCAAAAGAATTTAAATATGATGTTGAAAATGCACTTGCCGAAATGAGAAATAAAATATTAAAGAGCACCTGAAAAGGTGCTCTTTAATATGATTATAATTCACTTATTTTATTTTCTGGACTTAATAATAAGAGTTATCGCCGAAGCAAGAATCATATTAATCGCAAGCTCTATCAAAAAATTAATTCCCGCAATACCGGTAATAGCAAAAAGAATTATATTCTTACCACCCGCCCAGGATGCAAGAGTATCCTTCCAGAAAAGAATCATCGAAAGAATAAAAATACCTGTATTAACAACCGGGCATACAATACCTGCCAAAACAACCCCAAGCTTTGTTTCCTTTTCAGAGGTTACCGCTTTATAAACAAGCCCGGCGAGATAACCCGCAGCTGTCGTTTTCAATATACATACAAACACACACCAGAATGGATGCGAGCTCATAAGGAGCATAACGGTTCCGCCGTCCCAACCCAATATACCGGTGATAATCGTAACAATTCCAAGCACAGCTCCCAAAAGCGCACCGGCTGCAGGACCATAAAGCGCGGCTCCGATAATTATCGGGCAAAGCGCAAGCGAAATCGGAAACGGCCCGATTTTAACAAAATTTCCAAGCATTCCAAGAACTATAATAAGTGCCATTAAAATGCCCATCGTTGTGAGCTTTCTTGTTTTCTGAGACATAGAAAAACCTCCCTGCCGTGAATACTCTCTATTAGTATTGTATCACAGTCAGAAAGGTTTTTCTATAAACTATTTAATTATATTAATTATTTTAAGCAACAATTAATATCCGTAACCAAAACCGCGGAAGAAGTCGTTAAAGAAATCCTCCATACCACCGCCATAGTAATAATTCCCGCCGCCATTTCCATAGTACTGCTGAGATTTATCCTTATCACTTACAGCTGCATCATCCTTATCTTCATTCAAAGCTGACTGAACCTTGGAACCGATTTTAACCTCCATTTCAATTTCCTGACCCTGACGGTAAACCGTAACCTTCAGGATATCTCCGGGTTCAGATGCATCAACAAGATTTGAAAGGTCGGAAAACTCCTTAACAATATCTCCGTTAACCTTAATAATAACATCTCCTGATACAATTCCTGCTTCCTTTGCAGGGCTGTCATCAGTAACTTCAGAAACTCTTACGCCGCCTTCAAGACCCGTAATCTGCTTTATATCTTCAGATACAGTCTGCCCGACAATACCAATATAAGGCTTAAGAATATAACCGTTTTCAATAATAGATTCATAAATTCTCACGAGCGTGTTCATAGGAATTGCAAAACCTATATTATCCACTGATGCGCCGGATGAACTTGATGAATACTTCGCATTTGTAATTCCTATTACCTCACCCTTCATATTAAAAAGAGCTCCGCCGGAATTACCGGAATTAATTGCACAGTCAGTCTGAATAAGAGACATTGAAATACCGTTTTCAATCATAATATCGCGGCTTAATGCGCTAACAATTCCGCTTGTCAGAGAAAACGTAAGTTCACCAAGCGGATTGCCGATAGCAAGAACATCATCCCCGACGCGCAGTGCATCAGAATCTCCGACCTTAACAGGCTTAAGGCCTTCTGCCTCAATCTTTAAAACAGCAATATCATTACTCTCATCGTAGCCGATAACAGATGCATCATAACTCTTTCCGTCATATGTTGCTACCTTAACCTCATCAGAATTCTCAATTACATGATAGTTCGTGAGGATATACCCCGAGTCAGTAATAATAAACCCTGATCCCGAAGCAGACCTCGATGCCGGATAACCCCAGTAATTAACAGTCTGAGTAGAGGTTGTAATACCAACTGTTGAATTTACGTTCTGCTCATAAATATCAGCTGCGGAAAGAACAGCTTCATCTGCGTAAGCTTCTTTCGGAGCAAACGAACCTGCCATAATACCAACAACCGTAAACACAAGAATTAAAGCAACAATACCGGCAACAGATTTACCTGCTCCTTTTTTAACATGTTTAAAGTTAGTCATAATAAACTAAACTCCTTTCTCTTTTTTAAGTTAAGCCCATTATACTCTTTTACCCCTGAAAAAAAGCTTAATTTTATGTATTTTCTTTGAACTAATTGTTAACATCGGATAAAAAAACGCGCCCTTTTAAGGCGCGTTTTCGATTCTATCAATTTTTATAAATATTTCTCAAACCATTTTTTTACATCTTCTAAAGTAACTTCACCAAGAGTATTGTTTACAGAATTATTATTTGCCCATCTTGGAAGTGCCTTTTCCAATTCAACATTATCAAGTTTTATTTCAATACCTTCAAGGCACTTTTCGCAAAGCGCAAGCAGCTGCTTTTCACTCAGATTAATACTACTTATAAACTTATTAAACACATCCGGCAGCTGAATTTTCACGTGCTCCAAAAGCTGCGGGAAAAATGCCGCAGACGCAAACCCATGCGGGACACCAAGCGTTTCCGTCAAATAATATCCCATATTATGCGGAAAGCACGTCCCGGTAATATTAATAGACAAGCCTCCCAAAATTGAAGCATTATATAAAGCCTCTCTATCATCAAATAAAAGTTCTTTCCCGCTCTGCGCCTTCATTAAAGGCTCATAAAGAAGCTTAATCCCGCTTATAGCCGTAGCCCTTGAGATATCATTCGCGTTTTTATTAAAATAACTCTCCGCACAATGCGCAAGAATATCTATACCAGTAGATAACGTAACCTTTAAAGGAAGAGTCATTGTATATGAAGGATCGCCAAGAGAAAGTGACGCAAAAATCGCATCATCATGAATGCTATGCTTTTTCTTCAAAGAATCCGTTAAAACAGAAACTTTTGTTACTTCACTGCCTGTTCCGGCAGTCGTTCCGACCAATACTACAGGAAGCGGAATATCCGGCCAGTTTTTGGAATAAAAAATTTTTTCGTCCAAGCCCTCATTTGCAGCAAAAACAGCTGTTGCCTTGGCTGCATCAAGAGGCGAACCTCCGCCTATTCCAATAATAAACTGCGCATTAAAGGCTCTGGCTTTTTCAGCTGCCTCCATGCATTTTTCTATTGCGGGGTTACTTCCGATTCCGTCAAATATCTCGTAGCTTACGCAGGTTTTTTCAAGCGCTTTTATAACATCATCCAGAGCTCCGCTTTTCTTTGCAGCGGACCTGCCTGTAACAATAAGACACCTATCCCCGAAATATGCTATATCAGAAGCATGAGATAAAACGCAACCCTTACCCGTAAAAAGCCGGGCAGGCATATAATAATTCATATCAATATAAAATCAGAGCTATAAACTCAACCGGTTCGGAACCGTTGTTCTCCATAGCGTGGGTTTCCCCATTATTACAAATCGCGGTATCTCCGGGATAAAGCTTAACCTTCGTTCCGTTATCATTATAGTCCGCAACACCTGAAAGAATATAAAAAATCTCGTTATCCCCCACATGCTGATGCTCGCCTATGGAATTACCCGGCGCCAAAACCATGTGATTAAACATTCTGCCCTTACCATAAAGCTCTTCTTCACTATTCAGGATTTTATGCATTTCAGCTTCACCTTTACCGCCGCGAATGCATTTTCTCTCAACCGTCTGATCTTTTTTTGTTCTAACCATAATAATCTCCTAACCTATTACAATATATCCTTTAAAAACTCCAAATGCCGCAATTGCCAATACAATAATCGCCAGAATAATGAACACCAGCGCTCCGCTTGCCGCAGACCTCGCTCTTCCGGGTTTATCTTCTTTAGAAAAAAGATAAATAACAAAACCCGCTATCGGAAAAATAAAGCTAACAAGCCAGATAAGAAAGCTGCCTTTATAAGCGCTCTCATCTATCTCCTCTTCACGAGCAATATACCTCTCAACGGCATAATCGTCCTTCCATGCAGGAATATGCTCCTGTTCATATTCATACTTCATTTAATGCTCCTGATTTACTCTTTAAAAAACTTATAGTCGCAATACTTATTAAATCTCTCTCCGGGATTAAGAACAGTTGACGGGAACTCAGGATAATTAGGACTGTCAGGATAATATTCAGGCTCAATTGCAATACCGTCATTTGATTTATACGGCGCAGGCATTGACATTCCCGTATAAATCTGAATAGCCGGCATATCCGTCCAAACCTCCATTTTATAACCATTCATCCTGAGAGTGCAGCAATATTCATCCGGGCAGATAAAGCAATCATCAAAATCATCTTTAATTCTTCTCATTGCGCTAAAATCAAATTTACCTTCACAGGGAAGAATCTTACCCGTCGGAATAAGCTCCCCGTCAACGTCAAGATGAGAAGGCGCATCAACTTCAAGCTGAGCATCAAGAACGCTGCCGCGGCATCCCAGATTAAAATACGGATGAACAGTCGGAGCATAATGCGTGGGAGCATCTGTCTCTCCTCCGAAAACTATATGAAGATTATCCCCCTGAAGAGAAAATTCAACACTCATCGTCAGATTTCCCGGAAAACCGTTATCACCGTCAGGAGAGAATATACTCATCTTAACAGCCTCACCTTCAACCTTTGCCGTCCAGACTCTCTTATCATATGAATCAGGACCTCCGTGAAGCTGATTCTGCCCTTCATTTGCAGCAAGCGCATAGTGCTTTCCGTTTAAATCAAACCCGGCCTTGCCGATTCTGTTTGCATAACGACCGACTGACTTAAATAAAAAGCCATCCCCCTTTAAAGCTTCTTCGGGAGTTTTATAGCCGGTTGTCATTTCCTCTCCCTTATACTTTACGCTTAAAACAGTTGCACCAAGAGTCGTAATTGCTACTTCCAGATTATTATTTGAAATAACGTATAAGTCATACTGACCGAATTTATCCTGCTTAACCATATCCGCCTCCGAAAAAATGATAAAAATATTATAGCATATTCCGGTATTCTTATGCAATAATCGCTTCCATCACAATAAAAAATATGTTATACTACAGTGCACGTTAAAATAAAAACATAAGAAAAGGATGAAACGCTTATGGAAAAAATAAATGAGCTTAAGCTCACCGCTGCAAAAGCACGTCTTTTGGCAGTAACGGCGGTTCACGATGCCGCGTCCGGTCATCCCGGCGGATCAATGAGCTGCATTGATGCCTTAACGGCTCTTTACTTCAACGAAATGAACATTGATCCAAAAAATCCCAAGTGGGAAAACCGGGACAGATTTGTTCTCTCAAAAGGTCACTGCACTCCCGCGCTTTACTCTATCCTCGCTCTCCGCGGATTTTTCCCGGTTGAGGATATGAAGCTCTTCAGATCTATCAATGCCCACTATTCCGGTCACCCTGACATGAAATATGTTCCGGGTGTGGATATGTCCACCGGTTCTCTTGGCCAGGGCCTGTCCTGCGCAGTCGGTATGGCTCTCGGCGCAAAGAAGACTGGCAAAAGCTTCAGAACTTACGCTATCTGCGGTGACGGTGAAGTTGCCGAAGGCCAGATTTGGGAAGCTGCCATGGCTGCAGCAAAATGGAACCTCGGTAATCTTTGCATGCTGCTTGACCATAACGGTCTGCAAATAGACGGCAAAAATGAAGATGTTATGCCTCTCATGCCTCTTGACAAAAAGTTTGAAGCTTTCAACTGGAATGTTATCAAGGCTAACGGCCATTGCTTTAAAGAGCTCCTCGCCTCCCTTGAGGAAGCTAAAAAATGCACAGATAAACCGACAGTAATAATTATGGAAACAGTTAAAGGAAAAGGCATTTCCTTTATGGAAAACGAAGCCGGATGGCACGGCAAGGCCCCTAATGACGAGCAGTTTGCTCAGGCAAAAGCAGAAATTGAAGCAGTAATTGCAGAGCTTGAAAAGGAGGGAAAGTAAGATGGCAGGTAAAATAGCAACCCGTAATGCTTACGGCGAAGCTCTTGTTGAGCTGGCAGAAAAGTACCCTCAGCTTGTTGTTCTTGACGCTGACCTTTCCGGCGCCACGATGACGAAAAATTTCTCCAAGGCATATCCTGACAGATTTTTTAACTGCGGCATCGCAGAAGCTAACATGACAGATATAGCAGTCGGCCTTTCAACCTGCGGCCTTAAGCCCTTCACAAATACATTCGCAATATTTGCAGCAGGCAGAGCTTACGAAATGGTCCGTAATTCCATCGCATATCCGCATCTGAACGTAACGGTCGTCGGATCTCACGGCGGAATATCCGTCGGAGAAGATGGCGCCACGCACCAATGCATTGAAGACTTTTCATTAATGAGAACAATCCCCGGAATGACGGTCGTATGCCCCTGTGACGGCAATGAAATGAAGGCCGCCGTTGAAGCTCTCATTAATTATGAAGGCCCGGCATATCTCCGCCTTGAGCGCCCCTCAACCGATATAATCACCGATGAGCTTCCCGGATACAAATTTGAACTTGGCAAGGGCGTAACAATTAAAGACGGTAACGACGTTACTGTTATCGCTTGCGGAATCAACGTCCCAATGGCAGTTAAGGCCGCTGAAATTCTTGCAAAAGACGGCATTTCCGCCCGCGTTATTGATATGCATACAATTAAGCCTCTTGATACAGATCTCATTTTAAAGGCTGCAAAAGAGACAGGTTGCATCGTTACCTCTGAAGAGCACAGCGTAATCGGCGGTCTCGGCGGAGCGGTTGCCGAATTCCTCGCTGAGAATTATCCTGTTCCTGTTATTCGCCACGGCGTTGAAGACACATTCGGCCGAAGCGGAACGTGGAGTCAGGTTCTCGAATACTTCGGTATAACACCCGAAAAAATTGCCGAAAAAGCAAAAACAGCAATTTCTCTTAAAAAATAACGCTAAAAAGTTTCTTTTTATGACCCGAAGCTTTTTGCTCCGGGTCACTTTTTGAAATAAGATAATTAATTTTTTAACAGGAGGATATATTTATGCAAAAATACGACGTAATTGTCGTAGGAGCAGGTAACGGCGGACTTTCCGCAGCCTGCTATCTTGCCAATGAAGGCAAAAAAGTTCTCGTTTTGGAAAAGCACAATCTCCCCGGAGGCTGTGCAACATCATTCGTAAGAGGAGCTTACGAATTCGAAGCAACACTTCACGAGCTGTGCCAATTCGGAGACGGAACCGGTGAAGGCAAACGCGGAGCATGCCGCGAGCTTATCGAAGATACACTCCATCTTGATGTTGATTGGATGAGCGTTGAAGAATCTTTCACGACCGTTGCAACAGATCCTGACGGTTACAGCGTTGAAATGCCTATAGGTGTTCAGAATTTCATCGATAAAATGGAAGAAGCAGTTCCCGGTTCACGAGAGCCCATGACTACCGTTATGGAGCTTGGAAGAATGCTTGTTGACGGAGTCGTGTGGCTTTACCAGCGCGATAATGAACCCTCTCCTCCGCAAAAAGTCGAAATGCTCATTAAATACTATGACTTAATGAGAGTTGTTCCTGTAACCATGAATGACATGTGCGCCCGCATCGGACTTCCTGTAAAAGCAAGAAACATTCTTGAATCCTACTGGACGTACGTTGCAGCTGACTCATCCGAAATGAGTTTTGCTCCGTATATCTTCATGACATATGTTTATCTTACTCAAAAACCATGGTTTGCAAAAGACAGAAGTCATGCAATCTCCATGGCATTTGACAACCGCATCCGCGAACTTGGCGGTGATATCTGGTATAACTGCGAAGTATCCAAAATAAACGTTCATAACGGCTCAGTTCATGGCGTTGAGCTTAAAGACGGAACAAAAATTGAATGCAATCACGTCATCTCCAATCTCATGCCGCATGTCGTATTTGACCGCATGGTTGACCACAATGAAGTTCCCGAATACGACAAAAAGAAAATGAACGCACAAAAGCTTGCTCAGGCAGCATTCTCCGTATATCTCGGACTTGATGCTTCTGCTGAGGAAATCGGACTTAAGAGCTATGATAATATGATTCGCTACACCCCTGATAATCATAAACAATGGCTCTCATCAAATAATATCGACACGCACAAAGATATAACCGTAACAAATCTCTGCGCAGCCAATCCCTATGCAGCTGGTCCCGGAAGATCCTTCCTGCAGTTCAGCAAATTCTACGACGGCGATCCATTCAAAGATGTTACTGAAGAAGAATACTTCAAAATCAAAGACCGTATAGCCAACGAATGCATTGACCGTTATGAAGAAGTCACAGGCTGCAACATTAGAGACCATATTGAAGAGATTGTCATCGCATCACCTGTAACATGGGGAAGATACCTCGGCACTCCCCGCGGAGATATTTATGGTTATTATCCGCGACTCTGGGACGGCATGTTCCCAAGAGTTCAGTGCGGCCATAAAGAAGACTACACTATAAAGGGTTTAAGATTCGTCGGCGGGCACGGAACACAAATGGACGGTTATTCTCAGGCATGGTTATCCGGCCGCGAACAGGCAAGATATATGCTTGAAGAAATGAAGAAGGAGGATAAATAACAATGGCAAAATATAATTACGACAAAAAGGCTCTTAAAGGTCTGACTCCCTTCCCGTTCTTAGGTGAAGTAAAAACTCGCGTTCAAAATATTGAGGCAGCAGAAGCAACAATCCCGCAGTCAATCTTTAACACAAATATTTTAGGAAAAGCTCTCCATCCGGCAGTTCAACACGTTATTATCAGCGAAATTGAAGACCATGGGGATGCCAAATCCTTCACACTCATTCCAAATGAGAAAAAAGGGACAACATCTCTTGCATACTTTCGCGCATCACAATATGTTTCCGTTAATCTGGAAATAAACGGTCAAAAAACATCAAAACCCTACACTATCCGTTCTAATCCTAAAGATGCTCTTGGAACGGAAAACACGAAATATATTCTGACAATCAAAAGAACAAACCCATCATTCGCATCCGGCTATATCCTTGACAACTGGAAAAAAGGCGACGAAATCGACATCTCCGGTCCTCTCGGCGAATTCTATTATGAATCCATCCGTGATGCAAAAAATGTTGTTGCTATAGCCGGCGGCTCAGGAATCACACCGTTTTATTCAATGGCTGCAGCTATAATTGATGGAATTGAAGATTTTAATATGACAATCCTTTACGGCTCAAGAACAGCTGACGGTATTCTTTTAAAGAATGAAATTGAAAAGCTTGCCAGCGAGTCCAAAGGGAAAGTCAAGGTTATTCATGTCCTCTCAGAAGAGAAAAAAGAAGGTTTTGAGTATGGTTTCATAAATGCCGAACTCATTAAAAAATACGCTCCCGCAGATGATTATACTGTCTTAATGTGCGGTCCGAAAGCTATGTATATCTTCGGTGAAGGCGAATGCAAAAAGCTCGGCCTTCCCAAGCGCAGATACAGAGCAGAAATGTCCGGCGACTATATGAATGTCACGAAAAATGCCGATTATCCCGCAGACCAGATTGACAAAGAATATAAACTCACAGTACTCGTTCATGGAGAAAAAACAGAAACTATCTGCATTGCAGGAGAAAGCCTTATATGGGCTCTTGAAAAAGCAGGTATCAAAGCTCCAACGCATTGTCGGTCAGGCGAATGCGGATGGTGCCACAGCCGATTGATAAAAGGTAATGTATATGTTCCCGCCGATGCTGACGGCCGCCGCAAAGGTGATAAAAAATTTGGTTGGATTCATCCTTGTGCATCCTTCCCGCTTTCGGATATTGAAATTGAAGTTTTCCCAATAGTTGAATAAAACTTATATAAATAAAAAATACCGCCCAAATGGGCGGTATTTTTAACAACTATTAAACTTTTTAAAAACCATTCTGCTCATAATAGCTTTGCGCATATTTCAGCACCATCTCCGCCATCTGAGCTCTGATTGAACCGTTTTCCGCACCTAAAATTACTAAAATAATATTATGCGTTTCCCCATAACTTGTTACAGGCATGGAAGCCACGAGGCAATAACCGGCCTTTGCCGTTGAACCCGTCTTAAGGCCCGTAACAGAAGGCATATTAAAAACGAGCGCATTAGAATTGGCAGTCGTGTATTCAAGCGTCGGCATGGTTGCATACTGCATAGAGGTTATATCCTGAACCTGGGGATACCGTCTTATAACATATGAAGAAAGCTTGAATAAATCCTCAGCATTCATCCTGTTTTGTATTTTTATCTGAACCGTACCCTTTTCATATAAAGGAAGTCCGTGCGGATTATAGAATACCGCTGAATTTAATCCAAGATCCCGGGCCTTTTGATTCATTGCTTTTACAAACGCGCTCTCACTTCCATATGCATATTCCGCCAAAGCAAGCGCGCTCTCATTACTCGACGCAAGCAGCATGGCATTCATTAATTCTGAAAACGGAACCTGCATTCCTGCTTCCATTTCTATTATCCCGTCCGCAGACTTTGATAGTTTTGCAGCATTTTCTGAAACCTCAACATACGAATCCTGAGATATTGCTCCTGCCTCTATCCTTTCCTGAATCAAAATATACGTCATCAATTTCGTCGTTGAGGCAATTGACGTTATCTTATTCTTATCCTTAAAGAAAAGAATCCTGCCTGTATCCGCATCCCCTAAAACAAGACCGTTAACGTAATCAAAATACCCCTTTGAATTAAGCTCATTGATATCAACATTAAAAGGAACATCAGGATACACCCTAATTGCATTATCCGCCTGATATTCAAGCGAAAAGCCCATCATGAGCTGAATATCCGTAAGCGACATTAAAAGATCATTCTCCGGAGTTCTGTAAGTATAATACTTCTTATCATCACCGTTATAAAATATCCTGTTGCGCTTAAATTCATACCAATCCTTACCGTCCTCCCCCTCAGGAACAGGCGACGGCGTTACAACCGGCGCTATATAATCTCCGCCACCGGTAAGAATAAAATGCTCTCCTTCTGACTGGTTTTTCACATACTGAAAGCTGAACTGCGCTGAGGTTCCTTTAAGAGCATACGATAAATCCGACATCGATAAATAAACATTATTATCATAATTTGAGCTGTAAGCTTTCACAACAACCCCGTCAGGCTTACCTGAATAAACGAACATATCAAATGGGCTTAAGCAATTATACTCTGCCGCATATATCACCGGCAAAAATAAAGAAAATAAAAACACAGCTATCAGCGCTATATTCAATTCTTTTGCAAGCTTTTTCATACCCGAATAATATCACATTCATGCTTTTCAGACAACTTCTTTAATAATTTGTTAACATAATTTAGTATTGTTATTTAATTATGGATATGTTATTATATACAAGTATTATTATGCATACGGAGGTATAATTTTAATGGCAAGTTTAAGCAATATGCCCTTTGCAGGCGTAGTAGTAATAATCATCATTGCAATATTATTCGGAATTTCTCTGATAGTCCTCTTTTCGGTCTATTCGCGTTATAAGTTTCTCTCAAGAGAGCTTACGGGAACGACTGAGCAGAGTAACCGCTTTTTAAGATACACTGTTAATCAGTTTGCTGAATCATACAAACGTTACGGAAAGGAAACTAACACTCCCGCAATCATTGACGAAGCCGTGAATTCCCGCCTCGGCAGTTGCCTTCTCGGAGAAAGATACGTCAATAATGCTGTTTCGCTGTTTGTTACTCTCGGCCTTTTCGGAACTTTCTTAGGCCTGAGCTTATCAGTCGGATCATTAACAGAACTTCTTGGCGCAAGCAGCAGCGATGACTGGCTGAACGTTCTTGACAGCGTCGGAAGCGGACTTATGTCCTCTCTTTCCGGAATGGGCGTAGCCTTCTATACATCATTGGTCGGTGTTGCGTGCTCTATATTACTGACTATTTTAAGAGCTATTTTCTCCCCGGCCGCAGCCCGCGAGCTTATGGAAGCAAAAATGGAGCTTTGGCTTGACCAATCCGTTGCACCCACTCTTCCTACAATTGTTCCGAAAGATGATAACGAGCTTGCCCATGAAATGATTCAGGCTCTTGACGATGCCTCTTATTCCATGGAAAAGGTTTTATCTGAAACGAGCGCATCGCTCAAAAACACTCTCAAAGCATTTGATGCCAGCATCAATAACTTTAATGGTGGCGTCCATGATTTTGAAGAATTTAATTACAATTTACGCGGAACAGTTGAACGCCTTGACCTGAGCGTCCGTGAATTTGACTCCGTTCTGAAAAACAATGCTCGAACCCTCGGAGGTGACAGATAATGAAAAGACGCTCTAAGGCAAGCCTGGGAGTTGCCACGGGCGCGAAAGACAGCGAGCAGAATTTCTGGCCATCATATGCCGATATGATGAGCTCGTTTGCTCTTATCCTTTTCTTCCTGATGCTCCTGGCATACCTTTCAAATATGAAAACAGGCAATAACCTCAAAAACACCGAAGCGAAACTTTCAGAAACTCTTTCTCAGCTGACAATAACCCAAGCCGAGGTTCAGGACGCACAGAGCCAGCTTGCAGATGCAGAAGAAATTCTGGCAACTGTTCAAATTAAGCTTGATGCAGCGAATGCTGACCTCGAAGGCAAACAGCTTATGCTCACCACTCAGCAGGAGACCATTGATGCTCAGGCTCAATATCTGACAGAAGCACAAACCGAGCTTGAAAAAATGTACGGACAAATGGAAACTATTGTCGGTATCCGTCGCACGATTCTTGAACAGATAAAACAAAATATTGACTCCGTCATGGGAGATTCTTCAAAGGTTTCAATAGGTGATAACGGAAATATCATTCTTAATGAAGGAGTTTTCTTTGATTCAGGAAAATCCGATTTAAAGCAGGATTCCGTAACAGTCCTCAACAGACTCATAGATGTATTTTCACAGTTTCTTGCTGACGCCGAAAACGAAAAGTATATTGAAAGCATAGTAATCGCCGGTCATACTGACTGGGACGGCCCTGAAGATGACAACCTTATATTATCCACATCCCGCGCAAATGCCGTTTTATCCTATATGCTTGAAGAAGGCTCAGCTTTAGCGCCTTACTCAAAGTACTTCTGCTCTGCAGGATACGGCGAAACAAGGCCTGTAGCGGACAATACCACCGAAGAAGGTAAAGCTCAGAACAGACGAATTGAGATTTCAATTATCTTAAGAGACGATACCGTTATGGAAATCGTTAACAACTATCTAAATATTGAAGTTCCGTCTCTGGCGGCAAACGGATAAAATATCAGAAAACACAAGAAGCAGGCTTTCAATTCAGCCTGCTTCTTTTTATATACCCTATTATTAAACCTGTTATTTACCGAATACTGTTTTAATCTTCGTGAAAAAATCACTTATCGCAGAAATGACATTCTTTACCGCTCTGAAAAATCCCATAATACCTGTTGCAGCATCAGAAACCTTTCCAATAGTTCCCTGCATTTCAGTAACCTTTTCAAGAAGGCCTGCCTCATCAAGCGATTCAAGCGACCTGCAAAGCGATATAAGTTCATTTATCTGTTCATCAGATAAAGAAACATTATATTGCGTGCATATAGCCTGAAGAAAACTTTTCAGTTCTTCATCAGTCATATCGGCCGTCTGACCAAGAACATCCTTAACATCAGAAACAATATCCTCAGCATCGGCAGAGCCTATCGCTGATGCGAGATCTCCTGTTACCGTCAGTTCCTGACTTGATGCGGCTGTCTGAAGTTCACCGAGAGTTTTCCCCGTCAGATTTTCATATGCATAATATATTCCCGCCAAAGCGCCCGTCCCGCTCACTTCAAAAGGCGCGTCAATTATAATCCTGGCATCAGTTATACCGGCAGTAGTCAAAACAGAAATATACATTTCAGGCGTAAAATACGTTATATTTTTAGTCGTGGAAACTTCAAGCCCTGTTCCGGCCGCACGTTTTTCAACGTACACGCACGAAACAGACCTCGTTCCTATAACAGATGCATCAACCGACCCGTCAAGATAACCGTGCTCCATCTCATTAGTCATAATAAGCTCAGTTACACTTCCTCTTGTTCTTCCAAAGGATGCGTACACCTGATTTATCTGTTCATCCGTCAGATCTGCTCCGACTACAACACGGACATTTAAGCTATCCGTTGCACTCGCCGCCATAACAGGCAGCATAAGCGCTAATATTAATATTAAAGCTATTGCTCTTTTCAATAATCTTCTCCTTTAGAAAAGACCCGGAATCCCCATACCTCCCTGAATTTTTGCCATGGATTCACCTGTCTTTTTATCACTAAGCTCCAAAGCTCCGTTAACCGCAGCCAAAACAAGATCCTGAAGCATTTCAACATCGTCCTTATCCACAACCTCCGGATCAATGATAATCGATTTAAACTGACGCGTACCCGTAACCGTTGCTTTAACAGCCCCTCCGCCGGCCGTGAATTCAAAATCCGTAGTCTCAAGCTCCTGCTGCATTTTCATTAGCTCCTGCTGCATTTTCTGAGCCTGCTTCATCATATTCATCTGATTTCCTCCTCCGGGAAATCCTCCGCGATAACCGCCCTTACCCATTTATATTTACCTCCTGAATATTATTCAAATTTAACCTCAGAAAATGCTCTCAAAGCATCAAGAGAATCTGCTCCTCCCGAGGCCTCCGCATTATCTTCTGTTATTTTCTCCTCAGATACCGAAGCCGGCTTTAATGCCGCCGCCCTAAGCTTTACGGCAACGCTTTTGCCAAGAACTCTATTTGCAGCCTCAGTAAATTTTCCTATAACATCAGCTTTATTAAGCCTGTTAAAAACAAATTCATTATCCGAATCAACTTCCACAAAAAGCGAATCGCCCTCAATCTCACCGCGAACGGTCAAAGGGTCTGAAATATACACTCTCATATCTACGGGAAGCGTATTTAAAACAGCTGCACATATATCCTCCCAGCCTTTAACTGTCCCCGCGGCCTGCACAGGCACTGCCTTAGGCTTTTCTTTAGCTTCGGGTTTTCGCTCTGCCTCAGGCACCATTACTTTCGGCTTCACCTCGAATACCGACTTTTTCTCCGGCTTAAAAGTTTCAAGCTCTGTCCCTGCTGCAATTGCGTTTTCAAGCGCACATATTCTTGCCCTAAGCTCCGGAATGCTATCCCCATCAAGGTTCTGACATAAAGATATAAGCGCAAGCTCAGCCGTCATTTTAGGATTAATCTTAAATGCCATATCTCCAAGAGCTTTCTGAAGCGTATCAAGCGCGAACATCAATTCTTCGGCTGTCTTTTCTTTTGCAAAGCGGCTTAAGACAGCCCCGTCATATCCGCCGTAAACAAGGTTCCCAGAACTTTTCGGCGCAACCTTTAAAATAAGCGTATCGCGAATCAGATTGCTTAATTCCTTTAAAAGTGAGGACGGGTCCTTGCCATCCCTCCAAAGCGTATCGTAAAGCGCTACAGCCTCAGCCGTATTATGATTTATAATATAATCAAAAAGCTCAACTATGCGGGCATTCCCTGCGAGCCCGATAGCCGTATAAATCCCTTCAACCGTAACATCCCCATAAGCCGCACACTGATCAAGCATACTCAGAGCATCCCTGACACCGCCTTCGGCAAGCCCTGCTATAAGATCCGCCGCTTCATGAGTAACACTTATATTTTCTTCTTTGGCAACATACTCTATATACCTGCACAGTTCTGATTTTTCAATTCTCTTAAAGCTGTGCCTCTGACACCGCGAAAGAATCGTTGCCGGGACCTTCTGAAGCTCAGTCGTAGCTAATATGAACATCAGATGCTCTGGCGGCTCCTCAATAATCTTTAAAAGCGCATTAAATGCACTCGTCGAAAGCATATGAACTTCATCAATTATGTAAACCCGCTTTTTAACATCAGTCGGTGAAAAAGCTGCCTCATCACGAAGTGCTCTTACGTTTTCCACACCGTTGTTGGAAGCCGCATCAAGCTCAACAACATCCATTATCGACCCATCTGCAATTCCGAGGCATGACCTGCATTTACAGCACGGATTTCCGTTAACAGGATTCTCGCAGTTTACGGCCTTTGCAAGAATTCTCGCGCACGTCGTTTTCCCTGTCCCCCGGGTTCCTATAAAAATATACGCATGAGAAAAACGCCCGGTAGATACCTGGCTTTTTAATGAATCCGTTATATGTTTTTGCCCGATAACGTCATCAAACGTCTGCGGACGCCATTTCCTGTAAAGCGCCTGATACATTTAATACTCTCCGCAATTAATAGATTGACCTTTTATAAGACTGCACACCTGCCGTTGTGATTGCCGCATACCCGTTAACATCGGCAGCCGGCTCAAATTCGGCGACCTCACGGCACACGACATGCACCGCTTAATGCTGCTCGGTTCCCCGCCTGACATGGTTCACGGGATATCGTTGCGCAAGACCGAATCGTCAACACTGCTTACCGACGGCAGACAGCACGTTACAATCCCTCCGGCAGGAATTCATCCCTGCTATAGCGGATTGCAGGCGACAGGACACCGCTAACTTCCCGAATAGTGCAGCCTTATAAAAGGCCATCATTCAATATAAATAAAATATGCCGGTGACCGGACTTGAACCGGTACGTTATTGCTAACGAGGGATTTTAAGTCCCTTGTGTCTACCATTCCACCACACCGGCATATTTCAACTAACTTTAACACCTGCACATACAAATGTCAAGAATTTCTAACTCTTGCAAAAGGCTTTTTATTGATATAAAATTAAAGCATGAATAAGAAACGGTTAATAATTCTTATATTGAGTATTACGTTTGTAATTGCAGCGGGTCTGGGTATCTATTTTTTCACGCCCGTTTCAATTCCGAGCTCCGCCCGGGCTATGCTTTCTTTCTACACAACCAACAAGCCTGACGCTGAAATTACAGTTGCCATAATCAACGGAGACTCAACTGACATCAAAGCTTACGGCCACGGCGGAAAAGAAATTAGTGTTCCTGACAGATTTTACGAAATCGGTCCGATATCAAAAACAATTACAGGCGGAATTGCCGCAAAAGCCGTTAAGGACGGATATCTTAATCTTGACTGTCACATAACAGATTACCTGACCTTATCCTCAAGTGCATATATCCCAACGATTCGCGAACTTATAACGCACTGCAATGCTTACGCCGATTATCTCCCGAAAAATACATCTCCGTCAGATAACCCATATTCCGGGATTACAGGTAATAAAATAATCGCAGCAATGAATTCATTTCTTCTCAAATCCCAGCCTCCGTATCTTTATGCCGAATCCGACTTTGGCGTTGTTGCTCTGTCAACTGTTCTTTCAAAAATATACGATGTTGATTTTTACAGTATCCTTACACTATTTACTCAAAATGAGCTTGGATTAAAAAATACCTACGTATCAGTTGAAGGCACAATTGCTGACGGCTGGCAATGGAATTATGATGATGCTTACATAGCCTCACTAGGTCTGACCTCAAATATATCCGATATGGTCAAATATGCCAAGCTTTACCTGAACAGTTCAAAAGACTATCTCAAAACAGCCGCAAAGCCTTTAACAAAGATAAATGAAGAAACATCTGTCGGATACCAGTGGCTGATTACTGACAACGGAAATATCCTGAGTCAATCCGGCCAAACAGGGCATTATGCATCGGCAATTACAATCGACCTTAAAAACAGAAAAGCCATCATAGTCCTTTCCAATTATGCAAATGACAAATACGGAAATACCGGAGATATCGCCACCGCGTTTCTTCAGGAGATAGAATAACAATTACAGATTTTTCATATAATCAGCAGAGTGACTTAACCGTCACTCTGTTTTCCTCAAATAATGATTGATAAAAAGAGGTTATTTCAGATGAATTATATTTCTTTTGAACAGGTTTCGAAGGATTATCCTTCAGGAAATACCGTCATTCACGCAGCCAACCGCGTAAACTTTGAAATCGGGCAAGGGGAATTCTGCGTAATTTTAGGCCCAAGCGGGGCCGGAAAAACAACCGTCTTAAACCTCCTTGGCGGTATGGATACAGTTACATCCGGGAAAATTACCGTTGACGGAAAAGTAATAACCGACATGAACGGGCATCAGCTTACGGAGTACCGCAGAAATGACGTCGGCTTCGTATTCCAGTTCTATAATCTTATGCCAAACCTTACGGCACTTGAAAATGTGGAACTCGCACAGCAGGTTTGCAAAAACGCACTTGATCCGATACAAATAATGAAAGAAGTCGGCCTCGAAAACCGTATGAATAACTTCCCTGCTCAACTTTCAGGCGGTGAGCAGCAGCGCGTTTCAATTGCAAGAGCTCTCTGCAAAAATCCGGCACTCCTTTTATGCGATGAACCAACCGGAGCTTTAGACAGCAAAACAGGTGAACAAGTTCTCTCAATTCTCAAACGGCTCTGCCGTGATTTTAAAACAACCGTTGTTGTTATTACTCACAACGCAAATATCGCTATGCTCGGGAACCGTATAATACGTATAAAAAACGGCATGGTTGAAAATATCTCCTTAAACGCCTCCCCTGCAAATGTTGAGGACGTAACATGGTAAACGGATCTCCGAAAAAAGCAGTTATTTCGCGGCAGCGTATTTTAACGCGAAAGCTTTTCCGGGATATGAAGCGCAGCGCTATGCAATTTATCGCGATGCTGCTTTTATGCTTTCTGGGAACATGGTGCTTCTGTGGGCTCGATGCGAACTGGCGAACTATGGATAAATCATTTCAGACATACTTTGACGAGAACAATGTTGCCGACTTCTGGATAAAAAGCGCCGGCTTTTCAGCGCTTGAGCTTACACGTATTGAAAACGTAAACGGGCTTGAAGAAACGATTGCAAGAACGTCCCTTACCGCAGATTGTCCGGACCTTGGAGATGACGTAACTGTCATTATGCATGCATATGACGGCGAAATGACAATTAACATTCCATATCTCAAAGAAGGCAAATTACTGGACTCCTCCGATAAACGCGGGGTCCTCGTTGAAGAACAATTTGCCAAAGCGCATAATCTCCGGCCCGGAGATAATCTGATGCTTAATATAGCAGACCTTGAAATACCGTTAATTGTTCGCGGTATCATTCTTTCCCCGGAATACATTGTTACTTCAAAAGATATAGCCCCGACTCCTGAAACTTACGGATATGTTCTTTTAAACCATTGCGCCGCGGAAAATCTTCCACTGAATGAAGTCATTGCTACGGTTCTCCCCGGCGCCGATAAAGCAACAGTAAAAGCAGGCCTTAATAAGCTGTTGCCTGCCGCCCTGATTTTAACTGTCAATACGAACAGCGGAACTTCAACATCTGTCAGTTTTGTAGATATGTTCCGAAACATGAGTTATCTGTTTCCCGTTTTAGTCTATGCAATTGCAACAATGATAGTCGTTTCAACTATGAAACGAATGATTGAAAATCAGCGCATTCAACTTGGAACACTAAATGCTCTCGGCTATTCATCAGGCGAAATCCGTCGCCATTATATGGCATATGCACTTATTCCTTCCTTGATTGGATCATTTACAGGACTTTTTGCCGGGCTTTATACTTTGCCGGACGTAATTTGGGAAATGCTTGCTCATAATGCCCGAATGCCTTATATGCTCCGCTCGGATATCTCTCCGATAAGCTGGTGCGCATTTGCAGGAACTGTCATTCTAAGCCTGTTTGTTTGCTTTATTGTCTACGAAAAAGCAGCTAAAGAAACAACTGCAGCTCTCCTGCGCCCAAAGCCCCCGAAAGGGGGAACCCGTATTCTTTTAGAGCGCTGGCATTGGCTCTGGACGTGTCTTTCATTTAATGCGAAAATGATTATCCGTAATATTTTCCGCAATTTCGGCCGTTCATTTCTTTCATTTGTCGGAGTTTTCTGCTGTAATATGCTTATTGTCTGTTCATTCAGCCTGCAATACTCTATCCCGACATTCATAAATGCTTATTATTCAGGCACACAAAACTATGATATAAAAGCTGAACTCGAAAGCGGAAATTCAGGTACGCTTAAAAGCTATCAGGCACGGCTGAATGCAGATGCTATTGACGGTATCATGGAAATCAGCATATCTGCAGAAGGTCCTCTTCAAACAAGAGCCTGCCTGATGACTGTTATCCCCGAGAATCAGGATACCCTTTACCTCGGAAAAGATCAGACGCTGATTGCCATGCCGGAAGATGGCGTTTGCGTTAGCAAAAAGCTGTGTTCACTTCTTGGTCTTTCCACCGGAGATAATATAACTGTTTATATCGTCGGCGATGATGAACCTCTCTCCCTTACGATTAAAAATTATGCCGATACAAATCTCGGGCAAGGCATTTTCATCGGCAAAACGATGTGGGAAAGCTGCAGAAAAGGCGATTTCTCTGTAACTTCTCTGCTTATACGCGGACCTTCAGAAAGTATCATCCGGGAACTTAACGATTCAGATGAGATTTCAGCTTTAAAATATCCCTCGGATCAATGCGCTCAAACTCTATCAATTATGGATTCCACAACACTTGTCTTCAGTATCCTTTCCGGTGCCGCGCTGTTTTTAGCATTTATTATATGCTATAACATGGGCCTTCTGAATTTTACCGAACGCACACGCGATTACGCGACGTTAAAAGTCCTCGGATACCACCGCCATGAAATCCGGAAATTAATGCTGCGTGAACAAGGCGCAATTTCTCTTATAGGCGTGCTCTTAAGTATCCGGGCAGGAATGGTTCTTACTGATATTATCCTGAGGATGTGCGAATACGATACAATGGTCTGGGCTGCATGCTACAATCCTCAGGACATAATCAAAGCCTGCATCATCTCAATGGCTTTCACATTATTTGTTGAACTTTTCCTTACAAGAAAAGTAGACAAAATTGATATGGTTGAAGCTCTCAAATCCGTTGAATAATATTTTTGAATATAAAAGTTGAAAGGAATGATACAATGAAGAAAATCATATCTCTGATAATTACTGTTTCGTTAATACTATGCATTGGAATTCCTGCTTTAGCAGGCAATCAGGACTCCGGGATTGTTCTTTCCGATTACTCCGCAACAAATGCATCTGTTGCCGCCGTTTCCTATACAGATATAACAGCTCCGTTTTCCGGAACAGTCAAACCGTTTAACTTAGAAGCCGGCGATAGCATTTCAGCGGGGGATGTGTTGTTTTCCTTTTTAACTACCGATATTTGCGCTCCGGAAGATGGCACGATATCAGAAATGTTTGCTGTTACCGGAGATAATGCCGCTGATATTATAAGCTCCTACGGAGCCGTGTGCAGTTTAGAGCCGACATTGCGCATGCGTATCGACTGCTCAACTTCAGGAGGATACGATAAGGAAGAAAACCGCATATTACATGTCGGAGAAACACTGTATTTCAGAATAAATGACAGCATTAATGAAAATGATCAGGGAACCTGCCGCGTTATTTCAGTTGATAAGCTCAACTATATAGCAGAAATTACATCCGGTAAATTTGATCTCGACGATAAGGTTAATATCTACCGAAGCGATGACTATAACTACCATGACAAAGTCGGTTCCGGGACTGTTTTCCGCCGCAATCCCATTAGCATTTCCGGGGCTGGAGTTATAACAAAAGTCTATATTAATCCCGGCGACAATGTTTCCAAAGGAGATAAACTCTTTTCATGCGTATCTGCCGATGCAGACCGCGGTGCCACAGCTGACATCCTTGCATATGAAAACGGAATAATCGGGTTTATCGCCGTTTCCTCAGGTCAGCAGGTTTGGAAAGGTGAGCTGCTCTGCCGAATATACCCCGAAGATAATTACGAAATTGTCGCGGATGTGGATGAAATGGATCTTAAAAATATATCTGTCGGAGATTCCGTATATGTGACACTTGATACTGATAAAAACGTACTTCTTTCAGGAAAAGTAACTGAGATTTCATTACTTGGAATTATACGCACCAATGCTGCCTATTATAAAATTCATGTTATACCGGACAAAAAGGCCAACCTTATGCTTAACCAAAGTGCAACGCTTTACCTTCCGTAAAACGAACGCAAAACCAACCCCAACCGCAAGAAACTGTTTTCTGTTATTACATAATAAAGCACCTTTTCAAATTGAAAAGGTGCTTTCTGTTACCTATATCGTACAATTCTGTATTCCCCCGGCCAATGCTCCCGTTAGCTCAGACAAAACTCTTACTGCAACAAATTTTCTCCGATTTTATAAACATCTCCCGCTCCGACCGTAAATATAACATCTCCGGGCTGAGCAATCTTTTTAAGCGCTTCCCCAATTGACTCAAAGTCCGGATAAAACGCAGCTCCCGGAATTTTTTCGGCCAAAGCCTTTGATGAAATTCCTATAGTATTCGTCTCTCTGGCAGCAAAAATTTCAGCAAGAATCAAAACATCCGCCCTCTTAAGCTGCTCTATAAAATCATCAAACAGCGCAGCTGTTCTCGAATACGTATGCGGTTGGAAAACAATAATTGTCCTCTTATATTTAAGCTTTTCCAACGTATCCAAAAGCGCCTTGAGTTCTCCGGGATGGTGAGCATAGTCGTCATACACATCTGCCCCGTTAAACTTACCTTTAAACTCAAATCTTCTTCCTGCCCCATTAAATCCAGCGAGCCCATACTTAACAGCATTCGGCCTGATTCCAAGACAGATTGCCGCAGCCGTTGCAGCTAAAGCATTCTTTACGTTATGTTCTCCCGGAACATGAAGCGTCACATCCGTGAAAAACTTCCCTTTATAATAAATATCAAAAGTCGTATTAGTATTCTGATATTTTATGTTCTTCGCATAAACATCTGCATTACTATTCAGACCGAAAGTGATAACCTTCCTGTCAAGACCGGATATCGCATCCATAGTATTAGCGTCATCGCAGTTCGCAACAATATACCCATCCTCAGGAACCTTTGATGCAAAGATTCTGAAACTTCTCTTAACCTCATTAATATCCTTAAAGAAATCCAGATGGTCAGCCTCTATATTCAGCACAACAGCTATCGTCGGGAAAAAGGACAAAAATGAATTGTAATACTCACACGCTTCCATAATGATCGTATTACCCCGGCCTATTCTATGCCCCGCATTCAAAAGCGGAAGCGTTCCTCCAAGCATAACGGTCGGATCCTTATCTGCAGCCATTAAAATATGCGTACACATCGAAGTAGTCGTCGTTTTCCCATGTGTTCCTGAAATGCAAAGAGCATTATTATAGTCCTTGGAAATCGTTCCCCATGCTTCAGTTCTTTCAAAAACAGGAATCTTGCCGGCATGAGCCGCAGCAATCTCAGGATTATCATCATGAACAGCAGCCGTTCTGACAACAAACTCAATATCATCCGTTATATTATCTGCATTATGACCGATAAAAACATTAATTCCAAGCTTTCTTAAATTCTGGACATTCAGGCTCTCCTGAGTATCCGAACCTGAAATATTAAGCCCCATATCGAAAAGCACTTCAGCAAGCGAAGACATCGAAACACCTCCGATACCTACCAAATGCCCTCTTCTTCCGGGTGATAAATAATTTTCAAATTCCGTCATTTATGCTCTCCAAAGCGTATGTTTACGCCAAATTGTATGTTGATGAATTTACCTTAAAATGGTAAAATTATTATAATACTGCAGTCATTTCATTGCAAGTTAAAATAGGAGTGAATCCATGGCAGAAATAACCCCGCCCAAACATGTTAAAAACATTTTAAAAGTGCTGAATGCCCATGAATTCCCCGCATGTATAGTCGGGGGATGCGTCCGCGATGCAATTCTCGGCATTGAACCGCAGGACTGGGATATTGCCACGGCTGCCCTCCCCGAACAGGTTATTGAGCTCTTTCCCGATTCAATCCCGACAGGAATAAAGCACGGCACTGTAACCGTCAAATCCGGCAATCAGCTCGTTGAAGTTACAACCTTCCGGTCAGATAGCGAATATGCCGATCACCGCCATCCTGATACAGTCAGTTTCGTCGGAGATTTAACCACTGATCTGTCCCGCCGCGATTTTACGATTAATGCAATTGCTCTCACATCTGACGGCACAATTGTTGATCCATTCCGCGGAATCCCCGATATTTACGCCAAAATCATCAAATGTGTAGGGGATCCGGACAAACGTTTTGAAGAAGATGCCCTCAGAATGCTCCGTGCATTCAGATTCTCTTCAAGGCTTGGCTTCTCGATTGATTCCGATACTGAGCAGGCTATTATAAAAAACGCACCTCTTGCAACTTTTCTGTCCGCCGAACGCGTACGCGATGAAATTGAAAAAATACTTCTCACCTCATCTCCCTCAAGCCTTTATAAAGTTATAGAATACGGACTTTTGGACAAATTTTTGAATAAGCATCTATCCCGTGATGATGGGCTCATAATAATTTCATCTCTCAAACGCAAAGCTCTCCCAAGATGGGCGATGTTCTGTATGCTTCTTCTTGCAGATGACTGTATCAGCGATGTCCGCAAATTTCTAAGCGACCTGCGGCTTGACGGACGTACAATTAACTGTTGTAATGATTGCTGTCAGATATTAAAATCCCGTCCTCCGGAAAACGTTGTTGAATGTAAAAGACTGCTTCATAAATACGGTATCGACTCCGTTGAGTGCGCAGCTGCCTGCTGCGATGCGATTTTCGGTGGAAATTATACAGAATTATTAAAGAAAATCATGAAAAGCGGCGATTGCTTTACCTTAAGCCGGCTTGCCGTCAACGGGAACGACTTATCCTCTCTTGGCTTAAAAGGCAAAGCCCTTGGCGAAATGCTTGAATTTCTTCTGGATTACGTTATTGAGCATCCGGACAACAATAAAAAAGAACTCCTTTTATCTTTGGCTTCATCAAACGAGGATCAGTATGATTAATTTCAAACCGGTATCTCTTTCAGACAAAAACTGGATTGAAGATATTGTCCGCTCCGACGGCACAAAAAGTATCAATTATAATTTTGCCGATATTTTTACCTGGAACGAAACTTACGGACAGTCCGTAAGCTGCATTGGGTCAAGAATAATAGCCAAATCCCACTGGCTTAAAAATACCGTCTACAGCTTTCCTATCGGTACAGGCCCAGTAAATGAAGCAATTGATATGCTCATTGCCCGAACAACCGCCGATAATATTCCTCTTTGCCTTGTAAGTCTCGATGAATCTCATATTCAGCTTCTGAATGATACTTATCCCGGTAAATTTACATTTGAATCCAATCCGAATGCTTTTGAATATGTATACCTCGCCGAAAAGCTTGCTTCATATTCAGGTAAAGCCCTTCACGGAAAACGAAATCACTGTAATAATTTTGAAGCACAGTTTAAATGGTCTTTCGAATCATTATGCTCTGCAAATTTTAATATTTGCCGCGAACTCCTCAGAACCTGGGACGAGCGCAATTCATCACGCGTAGGAGAAAGCATAAGCAATGAATACAAAGCGATAATAAAAGCCCTTAATAACTTCGATGCTCTCAGCCTTGACGGCGGAATTCTTTTCGCTGACGGTAATCCGGTCGGCTTTTCCATCGGATCGTATTACACAGATAATTATTTTGACGTTATGTTTGAAAAAGCCGATATCGATATAAATGGTGCTTATCCTATGGTCTGCCGTGAGATGGTAAAGCTGGCAATGAAAAAACATCCCGATATCATATATATAAACCGGGAGGAAGATATGGGAATCGAATCCCTGAGAACCTCCAAGCTCAGTTATAAGCCTGAATTCCTAATTAAAAAATATAATGCGATATATAAGGGTTGACAAAAAATATAATATCATAGATAATTCTTTTTTTATTCGGGAATATAACAGTCGGGACATTCCTGTGTTATGCAGCATCTGGAACGAAGCTTTTTCAGATTCCTGTGATTTCATTGAAAATTTCTTTAAGTACCTGCCGGATATCGGAACATGCATAGTCCTTGAAGCAGACGGCAATATCGTAGCGCAGACAGTTATAATTGAAAAACTTAATATCATTCAATCAAATCATGCTTCAGCAAACAGAGATTCTCAAAATATAATAAAATGTGCGTACCTTTATGCAATAGCCGTTAAAAAAGCACATCAGGGTAACGGTTACGGAAAAGCAATAACTGAATTTGCGGTTTCCTTTGCAAAAAAACGCGGAGCGGAAACCGTGTGCCTGCGCCCGGGCGAAAACTCCCTTTTTAATTTTTATGAAAAAGCCGCCGGGCTTAAACCAACGCTTCATATTAAAACACATACCGGCAATATTCCCGCTGCTCATAATTCATCCAAATCCGGTTTCTTTGTTTTTTCAAAAATATATGCCGATGATTATAACAAGCTCCGCGAAGCTTTCTTAAAAAAACAACCCCATATGCAGCTTCAACCTGATCATGCTAAGCTTTTGGATATAATCTGTTCCGGTTCTTCCGGAGGTCTTTATTCAGTCTTTTCTCCCAGCAGCGGATTTAATACTTCCATTGCAATTATTAGCGGATATAAAGCAACCCCTGAAATTTCAGTAAATTCCGTAAATGCTATTCCGGAAAAGAAAAACACGTTATGTGAAATTTCTGAGATATTATGTAATCTAGATTATGTTAATATATTCCCGGCAAATATTAAATCTCAAATAGCATACTCATTTGCAGAATATCTTAATTGCAATCATTTTTTATGGAACGAACCTTCCGACTCCGGCCAGCCATTTCTTACATCCTCCTGCGCTTTCCCTGAAAATACCATCTGGAATATTACTTTTGAATAATTTTGCAGTTTATTTCTCAGAATTCAGTCAAAAACAAACCATAATCCCGAGGTGAATATAAATAATGACTTTTAAAGCATTTATAGCAATAATAATTGCCAAGCTTATCCGCTTTGTATGCAGGATTCTGAAAAAAGGCGGAACAGCAGCACCGGGCCGCATAGCTCTTAAAATCTGCCCGAATCTTTTATCAATTCTCTCAAAAAACGTTTCATGCGTTATTATAACCGGTACCAACGGTAAAACCACCTGCACAAGAATCGTTGAAGAAGGCTTTCATCAGGCAAATCTTAAATGCTTCGCGAACCGCTCCGGAGCAAATCTTATCGAAGGTATAACAACTGACTTCATCGTCAATTCATCAATACTTGGAAAATGCCGCTATGATTATGCCGTACTTGAAACTGACGAAGCTGCTTCAAAACAGGTCTGCCTGTTTCTGCAGCCAAAAGTCATATTCGTAACAAATCTTTTCCGCGACCAGGTTGACCGTTTCGGAGGTGTTGCCAATACCCGCGATAATATACGGGTCGGAATTAAAAATGCCCCGAATGCCATTCTCGTTTTAAACGCCGACTGCCCTGTTACAGCTTCCTTAGCTATTGGCGTTCCGAACAAATCCGTATTCTTCGGGCTTTCTTCTGCAGCAGCCGAAAAATGTATCGGCAAAGGAATAACTGATCTTGACGGTTGCATCGAGTGCGGTGGAGAATATACTTATTCATACATTACCTTCAGCCATCTTGGCGGCTATTTCTGTCGGAAATGCGGCGTCAAAAGACCTGATGCGCAATTCGAAGTTACCGATATTATTTCCCAAACAATGCTCGGCAGTGAGATAAAAATTCAGGACTCCTCCTGCGGTTCTGCCACAGATACCATCCTTTCAATAAATCTTCCGGCCGTCTATAACATTTATAACGGGCTTGGTTCATATGCAGCCTTAATCGAAGCCGGCGTTAACCATTCCGCTGCAAAAAATGCTCTGGCTGAATTTAAATGCGGTTTTGGCAGAATGGAAAAGCTGAATCTCGGCAAAAAAGGTGGCCGTATGATTCTTGTTAAAAACGATGCAGGTTGCAATCAGGTCCTTCAATTTTTAAAAACTATTGATGAAGATTTCATCCTCTCTATTTATCTTAACAACAATATTTCTGATGGCGTTGATATTTCATGGCTTGAAAACGCCCAGTTTGAAGAGCTCAAAGAAAGCCGCGTAACTAAAATATATATCTCGGGAATGCGCATTAAAGAAATGAATGACCGGCTCCTCAAGGCAGATATACCTACTGACAAAATCATTTGCCAGTCCTCATGCAAAGAACTCATTTCCGAGCTGAATAAAAGCGAAATTCCTGTTTTTATTATGCCAACTTATACGGGTATGATGGAAACGCGTTCCGAAATAATCCGGCAATGCGGCGGCAGCGATTTTTGGGAGGGATAATAACCAATGATCAGATTCTATAACGGAAAAACCATTACATTTAATCCTGAAATAACCTTATCCGGTAACGAAGTTTGGATTGACGGCAGCACAATATCATATGTCGGCCCGGAAAAGAAAGATAAACCGAAGTTTGAGCGGGAAATCAACCTGAACGGTAATATCCTTCTCCCCGGCTTTAAAAATGCTCATACTCACACTCCTATGACGTTCCTGCGCTCTCTTGCAGACGATATGGAGCTTCATCAATGGCTCGCCGAATTAATATGGCCGAATGAAGTAAAACTTACCGATAATGCCGTCTATTACATGACGAAAATCGGTATAATGGAATACCTTACAAGCGGAATAACAGCCTCTTTTGATATGTACTCTCACGCTGAAGCCTATGCCCAAGCTAATGTGGATTGCGGCTTCAGAACCGTTATGACCTCCTCAATGAACAATTTTGATGAAGATCCAACTCAAATTGAGAAGGATTATCTTCACTATAACAATTATAATGAACTTATTTCATATACGCTTGGCCTTCATGCCGAATATACAACCTCCCCTGAGCGTATTAAATACATGGCATCCCTGGCCGAAAAATATAAAGCCCCTTGTTATATCCATCTATGCGAAACAAAAAGTGAAGTCGAAGGCTGTATAGAACGGTATGGTATGACAACTCCTCAATATCTGGATTCCGTCGGATTCTTCAAATACGGCGGAGGCGGATACCATTGTATCTATTTAAACGATGATGATATTTCACTTTTCATAAATAAGGGTCTATGGGCGATAACCTGCCCTTCATCAAATCTTAAGCTTGCAAGCGGAATTGCCCCTCTTAATAAGCTCCGCAACGCAGGCGTAAACCTCGCAATCGGAACTGATGGCGCCGCATCCAATAATGCTCTTGATATGTTCAGAGAAATGTATCTGGCGGCCGTACTTCAGAAATACTATGAAAATGATGCCGCGGTATTCCCTGCAGAATTTGTTCTCAAAATGGCATGCTCAAACGGCGCCCTCGCTATGAATCTCACAAACTGCGATGATATTGCAGTTGGAAAAAAAGCAGATCTTGCAGTTATAGATTTGAATCAGCCTAATATGCAGCCGATAAATAATATTCCTAAAAACATTGTATACTCCGGCAGCAAGCAAAATATAATCCTTACCATGGTTAACGGCAAAATACTCTATGAAAACGGTGAATTCCATATTAATGATGACCCTGAAAAAATTTACGCTGAAGCCAATAGATTTATAAAGGGCATTGAATAAATGAAGCTTATTGATTTACACGTCCATACGAGCGTTTCTGACGGATCATATTCTCCATCTGAAATTGTTACGCTTGCCGAAAATACCGGTTTATCGGCAATTGCAATAACCGACCATGATGCCATAAGCGGATATTATGAAGCATCTGAAGCCGCCGGAAAAAGCATTGAAGTAATTCCGGGAATTGAATTCAACACAAAATTTAAAACGGCTGTCCATATTCTGGGTTACTATATAGATCCCGATAACAGACCTCTTAAAGAAACCATCCAATCAATTATAGATGACCGCGATATACGCAATGAAAAAGTCGTTTCACTTATGAAAGCTGACGGAATAAATATTACTTACAGTGAAATGAAACAACGCTTCGGAGAAATTGTCGGCCGACCGCATTTTTCAGAAATTCTCATAGAAAACGGGATTGTATCATCTGTTGACGAAGCATTTAAAAAATACTTTAATAAAGACAAAAAATATTGGGTTCCCCGAACCACTCTTTCCATTGAAACATGTATCAGCCTCATTCTGGGTGCCGGCGGAATTCCTGTCATCGCTCATCCGTTTGAATATAATCTTGAAAAAGTCACCTTAAATGATTTGATTTCCGAATGTATCAAATACGGAGTTATGGGAATAGAATGCCGGCATTCCAGCCATACCCCTGGGCAAATGGCATATCTTGAAAATCTTGCCGATGATTACGGCCTTTTAAAAACAGGCGGATCCGATTTCCACGGAACCATCAAACCCGATATAAAGCTTGGAAGCGGAAAAGGCTCCGTATCCGTTCCTTATGCCTGGCTTGAAAAATTAAAAAATGAAAAAGAGAGAATCTGATTGATTCTCTCTTTTAATATAAGTGGACCGTCAGGGACTCGAACCCCGGACCGACCGGTTATGAGCCGGTTGCTCTACCAACTGAGCTAACGGTCCTTAAAGAACAACAGCCGCCACCTTAAGGTGGTGGCTGTTTGGCGCCTCCTGTAGGATTCGAACCTACGACACCGCGGTTAACAGCCGCGTGCTCTACCTATTGAGCTAAGGAGGCAAAAAGTTGGCATTGACCTATCTTCCCGGTCCGTCGCCAGACAAGTATTTTCGGCACTGATGAGCTTAACTTCTGTGTTCGGAATGGGAACAGGTGGACCCTCATCGTTAAAAACACCAACTATATGGTACACCATCGGGGACTCGAACCCCGGACACCCTGATTAAGAGTCAGGTGCTCTACCAGCTGAGCTAATGGTGCATACCTAAATGACCCGAGGGAGAGTCGAACTCCCGATTGGGGCGTGAGAGGCCCCCGTCTTGACCACTTGACCATCGGGCCAGGCAATGCTGCACCCTGAAAACCGAACAGAGGAAAAGCGAGGCAGAACCTGCTAATCAAAAA
>R27__coassemble_303_pt1 | contig 34860 bp, 32 predicted proteins | sample R27__metabat2_high_PE_043 | metagenome-assembled genome bin R27 | reverse complement strand
GCTGTTAGTTGTTCCTAAGTCAATTCCTATGATTTTTCCCATGATTAAATCTCCTTTTATGTCAATATTTTTTTAACTGAATTAATTTGCGACTTTTACCATCGCGAACCGGATTATTTTATCTCCGATTTTGAAACCTTTCTGGAAGACCTCCACTATTTCGTTTTCACCTTTTGTTTCATCATCAATATGCATTACCGCATTGTGAAGCTCAGGATTAAACTTTTCGCCAAGTGCCGGGATTTCTTCAACTCCCAGCTTTTCGAGCGTCTGGTTGAATTGAGTCATTATCATTTCAACGCCTTTGGCATACGCTTCGTCATCTGTTTTTGTTTCAAGCGCCCGAACGAGATTATCATATACCGGCAGAAAGCTCGTGATGACGTTTGAGCGGATATCAGTATAAAGAGCATCCTTTTCTTTTAATGAACGCTTGCGGAAATTGTCATATTCTGCGCAGATTCTGAGATACTTGTCATTCAGAACAGCAATTTCTTCATCTTTTGCTGCAAGCTTTTCAGCTTCCTTTGCTGCTTTTTTTTCTTCTTTTCTGGCCTTACGGTCTTTTTTCTCTTCCTGCGGTTCAGGTGCGCTTTCTTCTGTTTTAATTTCAGGCTCTTTTTCGCTTTCAGGTATTACGTCTTCCTGAATATCCTGATTTTTTTCTTCTTTATCGTTTATCGGAATCATCTCCCTTAATTATTAGCTTGTTATGCATCCCCTCAACGGGAGCTCCGCCGCTCAGCCTGCGGGATAAGCCCTGAGCAAGAAAGCTTAGCTTTGAGGCAATGAGTGAGTAATCCATTCTCGTCGGACCCACAACTCCTATTAAGCCTCTGGTACCGTCTCCGGCATCGTAGCTCGCTACGATAACGCTTGAATCTTTAAGCTCTTCGGCAACGTTTTCAGGGCCGATAAGAACTCTGACTTCATTTATATCCTCCGGCAAATCTTCGGGTGGAAGGATATAGCCTCCTCCGGACAGATAACTCATAAGCCTGTGAGCTTTGTCCGGGTCCCGGAATTCCGGCTGGTTTAACAATCTGTTTTCGCCGGCTATAAAGGCCGAAGGGATTGACGCATTTGTGAGAACATCTATTGCAAATGCTGAGATAACGGATGTTATGCCAAGTGCATCGTCTGCAGCTCTCTCGATTGACGATATGAGTGACGGCGTAATGTCAGCATCCGGAATATTCGTAAGAGAACCGTTAAACAGCGTGGAAAGCTTTTGAATCATTCCTTCCGTAACGGAAACCGGTAGATGAACGAGCTTGTTCTTAACGGTGTTGTTGCTGAGCATTACTACGATTATGAAAGTGTTTGCATCCACATATATGATGTCAAATCTTTTAATCGTAACCTTGGAATGGGAAGAAAGCGCCAAAGCGGGATAATCTGTAAGCTGAGATGCAAGCTTTGATACGTCGCTTATGGTATTGTCAAGCTCCGTGAGCTTTTGTTCAAGCTTCAGATTCAGCTCTTCGGTTTCTTCAAGAGAAAGCCTTTGCTTTTCCATAAGCTCGTTGACGTACATTCTGTAACCCATTGGAGTTGGAACGCGCCCTGCAGATGTGTGAGGCTGTTCCAAGAAGCCTTGGTTTACGAGCTCTGCAAGTTCATTGCGGATTGTGGCTGAAGAGCATCCTAAGCCTGCGTTTTCCGCAAGGATTTTGCTCCCTACGGGTTCGGCGGTTTTAATGTATTCTTCAACAACCGCGGCTAATATTTTCTTTTTTCTTTCGCTTAATTCCATATTAGCACTCTCGCCTTTCGAGTGCTAATATATCATTTAATATATCCTTTGTCAACAGCGTTTTTCGTTGTTTACAAATTCGTAAAAATTAAGCCGGAAATAAAAGAAGCACTGTATATCAGTGCTTCTTTTTCTCGTATATTTTAATGTCTTTTTCAATGTTGTCCGGGTCTTGCGCATCTCTGTGGTTTTTCTTCGGATATATCCGCGAGACATATAACACTATACAGAAAACAATTATGAAGGCCAGTGCCAGACAAATAATTTTGACAGTTCTTGTGGAGCCTACCATGAAGTACGCAAACAGGCCCAGAACAACCGATATCCCGTAAAGAAGGATTACAACCTGTTTTTGGGTAAGCCCTAAGGCTAAAAGCCTGTGATGAAAATGCCCTTTATCTGCTTTGAACGGGCTTTGACCTTTTAAAAGTCTTCTGACAATTGCAAATACTGTATCGGCCAATGGAACAGCCATTGCAAGAACCGGAAGAAGGATAGTGACTAATGCATGAATTTTGAAAAGACCAATAACTGATACTGATGACAGCACGAATCCCAGCATTTGCGATCCCACGTCTCCCATAAATATTTTCGCAGGATTCCAGTTATAGGGAAGGAAACCTATGCATGAGCCGATTAAACACGCCAATATAACAGAAATGTTAACATCTGATACGCGCAGAGAAATAAATAAAAGCGTTGTTGAACTGATTGTTGTCATTCCGACGGCCAGTCCGTCAAGTCCGTCAATAAAGTTTATAGCGTTCGTGCAGCCGACTATCCATATGGCAGTAATAATTATTGCAGCTATTTTGTTGATGTAAACGGTATCGCCGAATGTTATGAAGTTCGTAAACCCGTCAACAACAACTCCGCATGCGATTGCAATTCCTGCTGCGGCAAACTGCCCGATAAATTTTACCCACGGGGGCAGGTTATACATATCGTCAATTCCGCCCATAACGGCTATGATGATTGTTCCGATAAGAATTCCTTCAACCTGTTGCGTGAGATTCGCAAACAGCAGCATTGACAGAATAAAGCCGCAGAAGATGGCTATTCCGCCCATTCTGGGAACGGGATGGTCATTAATCCGTCTTGCTGAAGGGTTATCTACCGCTCCGACGCTTATTGCAAATTTTCTGCATTGCGGTGTAAGAAAATATGCCGTAAGAAAGGCTATACCTATAGCAAGTATTATTCTGAGCCATGAAGGAATATCACAAAACATAACTTAATAATAACTCCGGAATTAGAATGGCTTTTCTACGAAGCCGATTTTTTTGGTGACTTTGCGGAGAGTTTTTCTCGCAACGGACTGAGCTTTTTGAGCGCCTTCGGAATAAATGCTCTTTAAGTATTCCTTGTCGTCAATCATTCTTTGGGATTCTTCGCGGATAGGCCGTAATGCTTCAATAACAGCATCGCCAACGGCTGGTTTGAATATGCCGTACCCGGCTCCGTCAAACTCTTTTTCAATCTCAGCGAATGTTTTTCCTGTTACGGATGAATAAATACCCATGAGATTTGCAACGCCCGGCTTTTCATCCGGAGCATAGCGCACGCAGTGTTCGGTATCGGAATCAGTAACCGCTCTTTTGAACTTACGGGCGATTTCTTCCGGTGAATCCATAAGAAATACGCATCCCTGAGGGTCGGATTTGCTCATTTTTGAGGCAGGATTGGAAAGACTCATAATTCTCGCTCCTACCTTTGGGATGTAAGGCTCAGGAACTACGAATGTTTCGCTGTATGCATTATTGAATCTGATTGCAACGTCTCTTGCCAGCTCAACGTGCTGCTTCTGGTCTGCTCCAACGGGCACGTAATCAGCATTGTATAAGAGAATGTCGGCAGCCATCAATGCAGGGTAAGTGAAAAGTCCGCCGTTTATATTATCGGCATTTTTAGCGCTTTTATCCTTGAACTGCGTCATGCGGCTGAGTTCGCCGAACATCGTATAGCAGTTGAGAATCCATCCGAGTTCAGCATGCTCGTGAACATGGCTTTGAATGAAAAGCGTGTTTTTCTGCGGGTCAAGTCCGCATGCGATATATTGTGCCAGCTGAACTGTGGAGCGCCGGCGAAGCTCTGCCGGATTTTGACGGACGGTAATGCTGTGCTCATCAACGATGCAGTAATAGCATGTATAGTCGTCAGAAATATCAACCCAGTTTTTTATTGCTCCGAGATAATTTCCAAGATGCAGGTCTCCTGATGGCTGAATTCCCGAAAACATTACTTTCTTTTCAACAGATTCCATTTCAGTACCTTCTTTTAGGCATTTTTAAGTTCACAGTATTCTAACAGATTAAGTTCAACTTGACAACTGTCATTTTGATAATTATTATAATATGGTTAAATAGTATAATTATGCGCAGAGGTAAATATGAAAGAAAAAACCTGGTTTGAAGAAAATGAAAAGAGAATCCCTGAAGGGGAAGTAAGAACGCGTTTTGCGCCTTCTCCGACGGGTTATATGCATGTCGGAAATCTCCGTACGGCTCTTTATACATATCTTATTGCACGTAAGAACGGCGGCAAATTTATTCTGAGAATTGAGGATACTGACCGCGGCCGTTTAATTGAGGGTGCAACGGATGTAATTTACCGCACGATGCAGGAGTGCCGTTTGGAGCATGATGAAGGTCCTGATATCGGAGGGCCTGTTGCGCCGTATATTCAGAGTGAAAGAATGTCTATGTATAAAGAATATGCTGAGCTTTTAATTGAGAGCGGGCATGCTTACAGATGCTTTTGCGAAAAAGCTGAGAGCGAGGAGGATTCCGGAGAGTTTAACCGGGGAGATGATCCCTGCCGCAGCTTATCAAAAGAGGAATCCGGGAAAAGAGCTCAAAGCGGCGAGCCGTATGTTATCCGTCAGCTAATTCCGCATGATGGGATGACGACCTTCCATGATGAAATTTTCGGAGATATCACTGTTGAGAATAACACTCTCGATGATCAGGTTCTTATTAAGCGTGACGGGATGCCGACGTATAATTTCGCAAATGTTGTTGATGATCATCTTATGGGGATAACGCATGTTGTAAGAGGAAGCGAATATTTATCGTCAGCTCCGAAATATAATCTTTTGTATGAGGGATTCGGCTGGGATATTCCGAAGTATGTTCATTGCTCTCCTGTTATGAGAGATGCTCATAACAAGATGTCAAAGCGGCATGGAGATCCGTCTTATGAAGATCTTAAAGCTCAGGGATATTTAACTGATGCAATAATTAATTATGTTGCGCTTCTAGGCTGGAGCCCCGGGGGAGAAAGAGAGATTTATTCTCTTGATGAGCTTAAGCAGGTTTTTGATATTAAGGGAATTTCCAAGTCTCCTGCGATATTTGATATTGAAAAGTTGAAGTATTTTAATGCTGAGTATATAAGAGCAATGGAGCCCGAGGCTTTTGCTGCAGTTGCAGAGCCCTATATTCGTCAGGCTGTTAAGAATTCTGCAATTGATGCGAGCGCAATAGCAGCGTTATTGCAGCAGCGAACTGAGGTTCTGACAGATATTCCTGAAAAGCTTGATTTTTTTGATAGCCTTCCTGAATATTCTTCTGAGCTTTTCATTCATCAGAAGTCAAAGAGCGATGAAGCATCGTCAAAAAGTGTTCTGGAAAAGATTATTTCTATGTTTGAGAATCTGGCTAATTGGAATGATGAAGAAATTCTCGGGGCTATGAATGAGCTTACTGAATCTATGGGAGTTAAGAAATCAGTTGTAATGTGGCCCGTAAGAATTGCTGCAGCCGGAAAGGCAGTAACTCCTGGCGGAGCAGTTGAAATCTGCAGAATTTTAGGCAGGGAAGAGACGCTTAACCGTTTGAGAATCGGGCTTGGTAAGCTTAAGTGAATCTGATGCATGCTTATATAGTGTCTTCTCCCGATGTCAGCTTAGCTCTTTTAAAGGCAAAGGATATTGCTATGGAGGCGGTATGCCGTAGCAGCCGTGCTCCGTGCAGAGTTTGCCCGGCCTGTAAAAAAGTTATAGATGATTGCCATCCTGATGTTCAGATTATCCGAAAGATAACTGATGATAAGGGTAATCAGAAAAAGGAGATACTAATCGGGCAGATTCGTAATGTCGTATCTGAAGCAGTTGTTCTTCCGAATGAGAGCGAAAAGCGTGTTTTCATCATTCACGAGGGTGATGATATGAATACTGAGGCTCAGAATGCTGCTTTAAAGCTTTTGGAGGAGCCGCCTGAGTGGGTAATTCTGATAATAACTGCCAGAAATCCGAATAAGCTTTTGCCTACTGTCCGTTCAAGGTGTGGTGAGATAAATGTTTCATCTGATATATCGCGGCAAAGCTCTGAAAGCGAAAAGATGGCGGATGAATATTTAAACATAGTTTTGAAAAATGATGAAATAGCGCTCTTCAAGTGGTGCGAAGCCAATAATTCGATATCTTCCTCTGAAATGGAGGAGTTTGCGCAGGCTGTTTGCCGGAGGCTGACAGATATTTTGTGCTATAGGGAAAAGGCGGATATAAAGATGAGCACAGCGATGCATATTGAGCAGCTTTTTGAAAAGTGCTCGTTGTATCTTAAGTCAAATGCAGGCGTGAAAACGCTTTTCGGAATGATAGAAGCTGAAACGTTTTAAATATAGTCAGAGGTAAGAAATTGACAGAAGTAATTAGTGTAAAATTTAAAACCTGCGGTAAAAATTATTATTTTGCCCCTAATGGAATAAAAGCTGATGTTGGGGACAGATTAATCGTTGAAACCGCCAAGGGCCTGGAGCCTGCTGTTTGTTCAAAAGGTAATCATGAGGTTGAGGATGATGATATTATTCAGCCTTTAAGGGATGTTGTCCGTATTGCAACTGACAGAGATATCCAGACCGTTGAGCAGAATAAGGTTCGTGAAAAAGAAGCCTTTGAAATTTGCAAGGAAAAAATTAAAGAGCATGAGCTGGATATGAAGCTGGTCGGTGTTGAATGCAATTTTGAGGGAACGAAGACGTTGTTTTTCTTTACATCTGACGGGCGAGTTGACTTCCGTGAGCTTGTAAAGGACCTTGCTTCGATATTCCATAACAGAATTGAGCTTCGCCAGATTGGCGTTAGAGATGAAGCTAAGCTTATCGGGGGAATAGGTATTTGCGGGAGGCCATATTGCTGCAGCCAGTTTTTGGAGGATTTTGCGCCTGTTTCCACGAAGATGGCAAAGGTTCAGTCTCTTTCACTGAATCCCGCCAAAATTTCCGGAAGCTGCGGAAGGCTTATGTGTTGCCTCAGATATGAAGAGGAGGCATATGAGGACCTTGTAAGAGAAGTGCCGAAGCTGGGGGCATTTGTTGAAACGGTTGACGGATATGGTGTTGTAAATCAGGTAAGTCTTTTAAGAAAGAGCATAAAGGTCCGGCTTGACGGTGAATCTGAGGAAAGTATTCATACGTATGATGTGTCCGAGGTTGCAGTTGTCCCCGGAGGTCGCCCGGCTGACGGGCAGCCTTATCCGAAGGTGCTTTTGTATGACCCGGATAAAAAAGAAGAGAAGTTTAAGCTTGAAGAGCCTGATCCCTGGGCTTCGCCAAGTCTTTTTGCTGATGATCTTCCTGATGATTCTGCTGAAGAGGTGCCCGAGGAAGTGCTTGAGGAAGCTCCTTCCGGGGATGAGCCTTCCGGGAAAAGCCGGAAGGGGAAAAAGCCCGGAATGAAAATGAATAGGAAACGCCGTTTTTACGGAAAAAGAAAACCTTCAAACAAGGAAAAGGGAAAGTAACGGAGGGTTATATGGAATTAACGGCCGGAGCAAGCTTTTTAAATATGTTTTTTGCTTCTTATGATGAAGCAATATTATCTTTTCTTCATTCGCTCAGGTGCGGGCCGTTAACGTTTTTGTTTAAGGCGTTAACGTTTATCGGTGAAAAAGGTGTTGTGTTTTTCGCAATAGCATTAGTTTTGATGATGTTTTCCAATACACGTAAGACAGGTATTTGCTTATTCGGGGCTGTTGCCTGCGGTGCGCTTATAACAAATGTTATTTTGAAGGATATGATTGCGCGTCCCCGTCCTTTTAATTTTGAGCCGTATCTTCAATGGTGGAAGGATGTTGGAAGTCCTGCGGAGGACGGTTTTTCATTTCCGTCAGGGCATGTAACGGCTGCTGCTGCAGGTATGACTGCAATTTATTTAAGAAAAAGGCGCGGATGGCTGGTTCCGGCAGTTGTTGTAGTAGTTTTAATGTGTGTTGCCAGAAATTATTTAATGGCTCATTATCCGTCCGATGTTCTGGCAGCTGCAATAATCGGAATTGTCTCTGCGGTTATTGCATGGGCAATAACAAATGTGATATATGGGTTTCTTAAGAAAAATCAGAAAAAACCGTGGTCGCAGTTTATAAGAAAATGGGATATAAGAAGTCTTTCAGGGAATAAGGCAGGCAGCTATTCCGGAAAACATTCAAGATAATCTGATTCAGGAGGTATATTCAGTGGCATTTGATGCAATAACAGGTATTGCGCAGGCGGAGGATGCGGCAAAGGTAGCCGTATCGTATGCTCAGGCAAGAGCTTTGCAGATGATAGAGGATGCTAAGGCATCAGGAGCAGCGGCTGTTGAGGCTTCAATTGAAAAAGCTGAGGCAGAGCTTGCTCAGCTTCATGAAAAAAGCGAAGAGAAATCAGAAGATGACGTCAGAAAGCTCAACGGAAAGGTTGAGACGAAGAAGGCTGTTTTGAAAGCCGGAGCAGAAGCAAGGCTTGATGCGGCTGTAGATATTATTGTTGAGAGGATAGTGAAGGATTAAAGATGGCAATCCTTAAAATGAAAAAGCTTACATTGGTTGTCGTCCGGGATCAGAAGGAAGCTCTTTTAAAGGATCTTATCCGTCATGGTTGCGTTGAGGTATCTGAAATTTCTCAGGATATTGCCGGTAGCGGAATTTCCGATCTTGTTAAGGCTGACAGTTCTGAGCTGCTGAAGTATAGGCAGGATTATCAGATGCTTAACCGCGGTATTGAAGTTTTAGACAGATACGTTCCTGAAAAGACGCCTTTACTTTCGTCAAAGCCTGAAGCTGACAGGTCAGCATTTCTGGATGAGACGGGTATGTGGGGATGCGTTCAGTTTGCTGAGAATATTGTTGCAAATGATGAGCGTATTAAGCAGATATCATCAGAAGAGAGCTCGCAGAAGGCTTTGATTGATTCGCTTGCTCCGTGGATGCCGCTTAATATTTCGCTTAATTGCCGTGGAACGGATTATGCCGTAGTGGCTTTAGGAACGTTTCCTGCTAAGGTGGCTTTAAGCAAAGTCGCCAGGGTTATTGAGGATATTACTGATGAGGCGCAGCTTTATTCTGTCAGTGATGATAAGGCATTTCATTATGTAATGATTATCGCTTTGCGTGAAAAAATTGATGAGATTCAGGAAGCGATGAGGGATTTTTCCTTTGCTCCTGCCGCAGTTGCCGGTAATAGCGGTTCTGCAAGAGATTTAACAGGAAAAGCTGAAATTCTCCTTCGGGATTTGGCAGATGAAAAGGAAAAATGTAAGGCTGCGATTATCGAAGAAGTAATTCGCCGTGATGAAATGAAGTTTGCTGCCGATAAAATGAAGGCAAAGCTTTCAATTGCAGAGGCGGAAGAAAAGTTTTTCAGAACAGAATCGTCAGCTGTTATGCAGGGATGGTTTCCCGAAGAGCGGGAAAAGGAATTGGAAAAGGTTTTCAGTAAGTATGATTGTGCGTATGAAGCCGCGGTTCCTTCTGAAGAGGAATATCCTGATGTTCCCGTTCAGCTTAAAAATAACCGTGTTACTGACGGGCTTAATATGGTCACGAATATGTATTCGCTTCCTGCTTATGGAACTGTTGACCCGAATCCTTTGATGGCTCCGTTTTTCATATTGTTTTTCGGGCTTATGATGGCGGATATGGGTTACGGTATTATTATGATTATTGCAGCTCTTGTTGCAATGAGAAAAATGAAACCTGAGGACGGAACTCTCTCATTCTGCCGTTTGCTTTTGTGGGGCGGAATTGCAACATTCTTAATGGGAATCTTAACAGGCGGGTTCTTCAGTGATATTCCGAAGCAGATGTATGATCTGATTTGTCAAAGCAAGGGGATTGAGCCTGTGTGGCAGGGCCTGCCTAAGCTGTTTAGCCCGACGGAGGACAGTATCGTTGTTTTAATCGGTTCTCTTGTTTTAGGATGGATGCATCTTAATGCAGGAATGATTGTATCGTTTGTTGAGAAATGGAAGCATGGGGATAAACGTGGTGCAATCTGGGAAGAGGGTGCGCAGTGGATTTTGCTTTTAGGAGGAGCAGTATTCCTTTTAAAGAAGCTGAATGTTGTGCCTCAGATTCCTGATGCTGTAGCGGTAGCGGCGCTTGTTATCGGTGTTGCGGTGCTTCTTTTCGGGGCGGGCCGTGATGCAAAAGGATTTGGGAAGGTAACGGCTGCATTTGGATGTATTTACAATACTGCTACCGGCTGGTTTGGAGATATCCTTTCATATTCAAGAATTATGGCATTGATGTTGGCCGGAGGTGTAATAGGGCAGGTATTTAATACGGTTGCAATAATGCCGGCAAAAAGCAGTGGAATAAATGCGGGAACTATCGCGGCATTCGTTATTATTTTTCTTCTGGGGCATGCGATGAACTTCGGGCTTAACCTATTAGGCTGCTTTGTTCATGATTTGAGACTTCAGTGTCTTGAATTTTTCGGTAAGTTTTATACTGACGGCGGGAAGCCGTTTAATCCGCTTAAGCTTAGCGGAAAGTTTATAAAAGCTAAATAAATCAGTTTTTAAATATAAATTTAAAATAAATATTTATTCCAGTTTTGGAGGAAAAGAAAATGTTAAATGAAATCGGTGGAAAAGCATTAGCTCTTTTAGGGGCAGTTTTGGCAGCAACTTTGGCATGTATCGGTTCTGCAAAGGGAACAGGTATGACAGGTGAGGCAGGTGCAGGTCTTGTATCTGAAGATCCTTCCAAATCCGGTAAGGTTATGATTCTTCAGGTTATTCCGGGAACTCAGGGGCTTTACGGCTTCGTTATTTTCTTCCTTGCATTCCAGAAGATTACCGGTCTTTCAGATATTTCTTTAGCAACTGCGCTTGAAATATTTGTTGCATGCCTTCCTATTGCATTCGGAGGTCTTTTATCTGCTATTGCTCAGGGTAAGGTTGCTGTTGCTTCTATCAATATCCTTGCAAAAAAGCCTGATGACTGGTCAAAGGGTATGATTATGTGTATTGTTGTCGAGTTCTATGCTATTCTTTGCCTTCTCGCATCCTTCCTGATGCTTAATGCTATATGAAGGGTACCGAGAAGATAATTGCTCATATTCAGTCTGATGCCAAGGCAAAAGCAGATTCAATTCTTGCCGATGCTCAGGAAAAGTGTAAAGAAATCCGCAGGGAATATGATGAAAAGGCCCGTGAAGCTTATTTGGAAAAAATAAGAAGCGGAGTAAAATTTTGCGAAGAGTTGGCGGATAATTCTCAGCGTCTGGCCCAGATGGAGAGCAAAAAAGATATATTGCTTTTGAAGCAGGAAATGGTTTCTCTGGCATTTGAAAAGGCTAAGGAGAAGATTGTTTCTATGAGCGATGAAGAGTATAGCGCTTTTTTAACAAAGCTTGCTGTGAACGGAAGCGATGACAAGTGCGGAGAAATTGTTTTTAATAGCCGTGACAGAGTGAAATTCGGAGAAAGTGTCGTAAAATCCGCAAATGATAAGCTTGGTGGCGGGAAACTTACGTTATCTGCCGAGACGGGTGATTTTGCCGGCGGGCTTATCGTTAAAAACGGTCCGGTTGAAGCTAATAATACAGTTGAGCTTCTGATAGACATGAGTAAGTCGGAAATTTCCTCGCAGGTGGCAAAAGCGCTGTTTCAGTAATTTCCCGTGTTTTGGAGGGGAAAATGGTAAATAAAAAGGAAGCATATTTATGCTTGTCTGCTATGCTCAGGGCCAGAGAGCCAAAGCTTCTGTCGCTTGAAAAAGCAAAGAGAATGGTTGATGCGTCTTCTTTTGAGGAAGCCGCCAAGTCTTTGGCTGAGCTTGGATATGCAGATATGTCGGATATGCAGGCAGTTCAGATTAACAATGTGCTGTCTGAGCATGTCTCGGAGATTTTTGATGAGATTGACCGCCTTTCTCCTGACAGTATAACCGATATATTCAGAATTAAATATGATTATCATAATACCAAGGTTATTATTAAGTCTGAAGCTCAGGGGATAAAAGCGGATAATCTTTTAAGTAATCTGGGAAGGATAAAGCCTGATCAGCTTAAAGGCTATTATTATAACGAACAGTATAAGTTTATGCCCGGAAAGCTTGGAGAGGCGATGGCTGAGGCAAAGGCAGTTTTAGCCCGCAGTGCCAATCCTCAGATGATGGATTTTTATCTGGACGGAATGTGTTTTGAAGAGATTAGGCTGCTTGCGGCAGAGCTTGATAATGCTTTTGTTATGGGTTATTACAGGATTTTAACTGATAGCGCAAATCTCAAGAGTATTGTCAGGGCGTTGAGAATGGAAAAATCTGCTGCATTTATGAATGATGCTGTTCTTGATGGCGGTATGGCAGAGAAATCTGAAATTATTTCCAATTATGGGAATGATGATGTTTTTAAGCTGTTTTCGAAGAGCAATCTTTCAGGGGCTCCTGAGAAAGCACTGACCGCAAGTAAGGGTGGAAGCCTGACTGAGTTTGAGCTTGAATGTGACAATGCTGTAAATGCATATTTGCGTAAGGCTAAGTATGCCAATTACGGCTGTGAGCCTGTAATTGCTTATCTTGCGGCTGTCGAAGGTGAGGTAACTGTCGTCAGAATGATTTTAACGGGTCGTCTCGCCGGAGTTAAGGGAGATATTCTTAAGGAAAGGCTGCGTGACATGTATGCATAAGATTGCTGTAATCGGCGGATCGCAGACTGTTATGGGATTCAAGGCTCTTGGGCTTGAAACATATCCTGCAGATTCTGCGGATGCTGCGCTTAAGGCTTTTAAGGCCTTAACAGGTGAGGATAGCGACTATGCTATAATTTATATAGAAGAGGGTCTCGCCCAGGATCTTCATAATGAAATAGACAGATTTAAGGATAAGCCTGCTCCTGCCGTAATTGTTATTCCCGGAAGGGATGGTTCAATCGGCCTTGGCTTAGCTGCTCTTAATTCATCTGTTGAGAGAGCTGTCGGAACGAATATTCTTAATTAAGGAGTATTAATCAAATGAGTGGAATAATAACAAAGGTATCCGGGCCGCTTGTAGTTGCATCCGGGCTTGCCGATGCGAATGTATCGGATGTTGTAAGAGTCGGAGAGAATCATCTTATCGGTGAAATTCTTAATATGACCGGTGACAGTGCTTCAATTCAGGTTTATGAGGAAACCTCCGGTCTTGGGCCGGGAGCAGAAGTAGTAACTACCGGTATGCCAATGTCTGTTGAGCTTGGCCCCGGTATGCTTGATAATATATATGACGGGATTCAGCGTCCTCTTCCTGAGATGCGTAAATTATCCGGTGATTGTATAACAAGAGGTGTAAATGTTCCTGCTCTTGACAGGTCAAGAGTTTGGGAATTTGTGCCTGTTGCAAAGGCCGGTGATAAGGTTAAAACCGGTGATGTTCTTGGAACAGTTCAGGAAACGACGGCTATTCTTCATAAGATTATGGTTCCTGCAGGAGTGAGCGGAACCGTTAAGAGCATCGTTGGAGAATCAGACCATACTGTTGAGGATGTTATCGCTGTTGTAACTGACGGAAAGGGTGCGGATCACGAATTGACTATGATTCAGCGCTGGCCTGTCAGAATAGCAAGGCCGTATGAGAAAAAATACGTTCCTTCCCGTCCGATGAACTCCGGGCAGAGGATTATTGATACGATGTTTCCGATTGCAAAAGGCGGAACGGCTGCAGTTCCCGGTCCTTTCGGGGCAGGAAAAACTGTTGTTCAGCATCAGCTCGCGAAGTGGTCTGATGTTGATATAGTTGTTTATATCGGATGCGGTGAGCGCGGGAATGAGATGACGGATGTTCTGATGGAGTTCCCTGAGCTTAAGGATCCGCGTAACGGTGAGCCTCTTATGAAGAGAACTGTCCTTATTGCAAATACGTCTGATATGCCTGTCGCGGCCCGTGAAGCATCTATTTATACCGGTATCACGATTGCTGAGTATTTCCGCGATATGGGATATGATGTTGCAGTTCTTGCAGATTCAACGTCCCGCTGGGCTGAGGCTTTGAGAGAAATGTCAGGCCGTCTTGAAGAGATGCCCGGTGAAGAGGGATATCCTGCATATCTTGCATCCCGTCTTGCGCAGTTTTATGAAAGAGCCGGAGTTGTTGAGTGCTTGGGTTCTGATGAGCGCCAGGGTTCTGTAACGGCTATCGGAGCGGTTTCACCTCCGGGCGGTGATATTTCTGAGCCTGTTTCTCAGGCCACAATGAGAATTGTTAAGGTTTTCTGGTCGCTTGATTCATCGCTGGCTTATGCCCGTCATTTCCCTGCAATAAACTGGCTTACTTCATATTCGCTTTATCTGGGATCTCTGAGTCCGTGGTATACGTCAGAATTTGGCGAAAAGTATATGAAGAATCGTGAAAAGGCAATGAGAATTCTTCAGGAGGAAAGTGAGCTTCAGGAAATTGTAAAGCTTGTTGGTCAGGATGCGTTGTCTTCAGCGGACCGTCTGACGATGGAAACCGCTAAGATGATTCGTGAGGACTTCCTGCAGCAGAATGCATTTGTTGACGAGGATGCTTATTCTTCCTATGCCAAGCAGTACCGTTTGCTTAATATAATTCTCGAGTACGACGAGTCTTCAAGACAGGTTCTTGATCAGGTCGAAAAAATAGAAACGTTATTCACTATTCCTTCCAAGGAAAAAATCGGACGTGCTAAAATGGCTGATCCGAATGGTTTTGATGAAGTTTATGATGAAATAGAAAAGGAAATGAAGTCTGAGATTCAAGCTGTAGCCGCAGGAGGTGTTGCCTGATGATTAAAGAATATAAAACTATCCGTGAAGTTGCAAATCCGCTGATGGTTGTCAGCGGAGTCCGGGGCGTAACGTATGATGAGCTCGGTGAGCTTGAATTGCCTAACGGCGAGGTCCGCCGCTGTAAGGTTCTTGAAGTTGACGGAGATAAAGCTGTTGTTCAGCTTTTTGAAGCTGCTCAGGGAATAAATCTTGCTGAGACGAAAATCCGGTTTTTAGGTCATCCTCAGCAGCTCGCAGTTTCTGAGGATATGCTTGGCCGTGTATTTAACGGCATGGGAAATCCGATTGACGGTGGTCCTGAGATTTTGGCTGATGCTCATATGGATATTAACGGACTTCCTATGAATCCGGCAGCGAGAGCTTATCCCGCCGAATTTATTCAGACAGGTGTATCTGCAATTGACGGTCTTAATACTCTCGTCCGCGGCCAGAAGCTTCCGATATTTTCAGGTTCAGGGCTCCCTCATGCAGCGCTTGCCGCTCAGATTGCCCGTCAGGCGAGAGTTTTGGGTGACAATGAAACCTTTGCGGTTGTTTTTGCTGCAATCGGTATAACGTTTGAGGAATCTGAGTATTTCATAAACGAGTTTAGAAAAACCGGCGCAATTGAAAGAACGGTTGTTTTTTCAAATCTTGCAAATGACCCTGCTGTTGAGCGTATTGCAACTCCCCGCATGGCTTTGACGGCAGCAGAATACCTTGCGTTTGAAAAGGATATGCAGGTTCTTGTTATTCTGACTGATATAACAAACTATGCAGAGGCATTGCGTGAGGTATCCGCCGCAAAGAAAGAGGTTCCCGGCCGCCGCGGTTATCCCGGTTATCTTTATACTGATTTAGCCACGATGTATGAGCGGGCCGGCCGTCGCCAGGGTAAGAGCGGGTCGATTACGATGATTCCTATTTTAACGATGCCTGAGGATGATAAAACTCATCCGATTCCTGACTTAACCGGATATATAACTGAAGGTCAGATTATTCTTTCGCGTGATCTTCACCGCAAAGGTATTGTTCCTCCGATTGATGTTCTTCCGTCTCTTTCCCGTCTGAAGGATAAAGGTATCGGAACCGGAAAGACCCGTGAGGATCATGCCGGAACTATGAATCAGCTTTTTGCTGCTTATTCCCGTGGTAAGGATGCCAAAGAGCTTATGACGATTCTCGGAGAAGCTGCTCTTTCTGAAGATGATCTTTTATATGCAAAGTTTGCCGATGAGTTTGAAAAGATCTATGTCGGGCAGACGAATGAGGTTAACCGTTCAATAGAAGAGACCCTTTCAATTGGCTGGGATCTTTTGAGTATCCTGCCTGTTCGTGAGCTTAAGAGAATTAAGCCGGAATTTATTGAAAAGTATCTTCCGAAAAAATAAACTAAGAGGTTTTATATGGCTTCTACTACCCTAACCCCCACCAGAATGGTGCTTAATCAGCTGAAAGCCCGTTTGAGGACCGCCCGCCGCGGCCATAAGCTTTTAAAAGATAAGCGCGATGAGCTGATGCGCCAGTTTATGGATATCGTAAAACTTAATAAAGAGCTTCGAATAAAGGTTGAAGAGGGCTTGACGGATGCTTATTCGTCTTTGCAGGTGGCGTCGTCTATAATGTCGCCTGAAATGCTTGAACAGGCGCTTTTATATCCCCGTCAGAGTGTCGAGATAGAGGCACAGAGCCGTAATATTATGAGCGTAAATGTCCCCAAGTACAGTTTTAAGACGAAAACTGATGATCCGTCGGATATTTATCCTTACGGTTTTGTTCAGACCTCCGGAGAGCTTGATGATGCCATAGATAAGCTGTCTATGGTTTTTGAAGATATGCTTAAGCTTGCTGAGGTTGAAAAAACCACGCAGCTTCTTGCTCAGGAGATTGAAAAAACGCGCCGCCGCGTTAATGCTCTTGAATATTCAACTATTCCTCAGCTTACGGATAATATAAAGTATATTACGATGAAGCTGGCAGAGAATGAAAATGCTACGAAGGTCCGTCTTCTTAAGGTTAAGGATATGGTTCTTAAGAAGGCTCATAATTTTTCTTAAATAAAGGAGTGACAGTTCCTATATGGACGATGGCAGTAGTTTGCCTTGGATAATAGCTATAATATTACTTTTCTGTGCAATGTTTTGCGCAGTAACGGAAATATCTTTTTCGGCGTCTTCTAAGCCCAGGCTTAGAGTATTTGCTGAATCCGGAAATAAAAAAGCTCAGATTGCGCTTGATATTCTTGAAGATTTTGACAAGGCTATCAGTACGGTTCTGATTATGACGAATATTGTGCATATTTCAGTTGCATCAATCGTAACAGTCGCTGTTACGAAGCGTTTTGGATTAAGCGCTGTATCTGTCAGTACAATTATTACGACGATGGTCTTATTCTTTGCAGGTGAAATGCTTCCAAAGAGTATTGCGAAGAAATATGCGGAGTCTGTTGCGATGTTCTGTGCCCGTCCTCTGAAGTTTTTTATGGCGGTTTTTTCTCCTCTTTCGGCGCTTTTATCTGCAATCGGAGGAGGAGTTTCAAAGCTCGTGAAGGGTGAGCCAGAGCTTTCTGTAACTGAGGACGAGCTTTATGATATTATTGAGGATATGACGGAGGAGGGGACCCTGAATGAAGAGCAGGGAGACCTTATTTCTTCGGCAATTCAGTTTGCAGATATTACAGTTGAAAGTGTTTTAACTCCCCGTGTGGATATTGTTGCAGTTGACAGCGAGGATTCTCTTGAAGATATTCTTTCAGTTATAAAATCCTGCAATCATAGCCGCCTTCCTGTTTATGAAGGCAGCATAGATAATATTGTGGGAATTCTTCAGATAAGAAAATTTATTAAGGCTTACCTTAAAAATAAGGACGGTCTTGAGCTTCTTCCGCTCGTTGATGAGGCGTGTTTTATTTATCAGGGAACGAAGCTTGATGACGTCCTTCCTCTTATGACGAAGAACCGTCAGTCTATTGCTATAGTAACTGATAATTATGGCGGGACTGTCGGAATTGTTACGGTTGAGGATGTCGTTGAGGAAATCGTCGGTGAAATCTGGGATGAGGATGACATCATTGAAGAGCATATCGTAAAGCTTGATGATTTAAAATATCTTGTAAATGCTGATGAACACGTCGGTGATGTTTTTGAGGAAATCGGATTTGAAGATCCGATGGATGATGAAGAGCTGTTTGATACAGTTCTCGGAGCCTGGGCATATGAGCAATTCGGATCTATCCCTGTTGAAGGCGATAGTTTTGAATATCATGGGCTGAGAGTAACTGTCCGTGAGATGGATCATAACCGTATAAAGCTTTTGCTTCTTGAAATTCTTCCCAAGGAGAATGAGGAAGGAGGCGATGCGGTATGACAGTATTTTATGTAGCGGCAGGTATTGTTCTTTGCCTTATTTGTTCGGCGTTTTTCTCCGCAACTGAGATGTCGTATTCCTCATGTAATGTTTTAAGGCTTGAAAATTTAGCTGAGGACGGGTCAAACCGTGCAAAAGCTGCGCTTTATATTACAAGGCATTTTGATGATGCTTTAAGTACGATTCTGATAGGGAATAATCTTGCAAATATTGCAGGTTCTTCTCTCGCATCTGTCCTTGCCTTGCTCATTGCCGGGAATGATAATTATGCATGGCTTGCAGGCGTTTGTATGACGCTTCTTGTTATTATTTTCGGGGAGACTATACCTAAGATAACTGCTAAGAAAAATGCTAACAGGTATGCGCTTAACTATTCTTATATAGTAAGAGGCCTGATGATTGTTCTTTTCCCGGTCGTCTGGATAATCGTGAGACTGATAAAGCTTCTGTCTGCGCCGTTTAAAGGCACAAAGTATGAAGATAATTCTGATGAGGCTGTTGAAGAGCTTCAGAATATTATTGATACTGCTGAGGATGAGGATGTTCTTGATGAAGAGCGTTCCGAGCTTATAAAGTCTGCGATTGATTTTTCTGAAACATCTGTATCTGAGATAATGACGGCCCGTGTTGATGTTGTTGCAATTGATGTCCGCGATGATTGGGATACAACGATTAAGGTAATTGAGGAGTCTCCGTATTCGCGTCTTCCTGTATATGAGGGAAGTATAGATAATATAATCGGAATATTATATCTGAACAGATTCTTAAAGGCGTTGACTGATGATGAAAATGCTGACATAAAGTCTCTTTTAATGGAGCCGGTTTATATTTATAAGACTATGAAGCTTCCTGATGTTCTTGCCCGTCTGAGGCGTGAGAAGCAGCATCTTGCTATAGTTTCAGATGAATATGGCGGAGTGCTCGGCGTTGTTTCTATGGAGGATGTTTTGGAGCAGATAGTCGGCGAAATCTGGGATGAAACAGATACCGTTGAGGAAGAGGTTGTTCAGCGTTCTGAAAATGAGCTTGAGCTTGACGGAGATATGGTGATTTCTGATTTCCTTGAGCTTGTTAAAATCCGTGAGGATGATTTTGATTTTGATTCAGAGACTGTCGGGGGATGGACTGTTGAGATGTTTGGAGAGTATCCAGAGGTTGGGAATTCCTTTGATTATAAGAATCTTAATGTTACCGTTCTTGAAATGGACGGTCGTAGAGTAGAAAAGGTTTTAGTAAAGATAAATGACGAAGTCTAAGGAGAAAATAGCAGAAAAAATGAGCAAAACCGCAGTTAAAACTCCCTGGGAGCCTTTTATGGGAGATGTTCCTATGCATTTGGACTATTTTGAAGGCTCAATGTATGACAAGGTTAAGGAGATAGCTGACCGTCAGCCGAACAATATCGCATTTGATTTTATGAATTCCTCAACCACGTATAAGCGCATGATAACCGAGATAGATAAGTGCGCAAAGGCCTTGAAAACTATTGGTGTCCGGGAAGGTGATAAAGTTACGATTGCCCTTCCTAATTGTCCTCAGGCGATTTTCCTTTTTTATGCGGTTAACCGTATCGGGGCAATAGCGAATATGATTCACCCGTTATCTGCTGAGAAGGAAATTGAGTTTTATTTAAATGCTTCGGGCAGTGTAACTGCTATTACGCTTGACCAGTTTTATAATAAATTTGAAAATGTCCGTAAGAATACGAATGTTGTAAATATTGTCATTGCATCTGTAAAAGATGAGCTTTCAAAGCCTTTAAGAGCCGGATATATGCTTACGGAGGGACGTAAGATTCAGAAGATTCCCAAGGATGCCCCCGTTATCCGCTGGAAGGAATTTATGAATCTCAGCCGCCATTGTTTTTATAATTATAGCGTTGAGAGGAAAAGTGAGGATCCTGCTGTTATCCTTTATTCCGGAGGAACCACCGGAACCACTAAAGGCATTGTTTTAACAAACCGCAATTTCAATGCTCTCGGGCAGCAGGTTGTTGCGGCAAATCCAATGTTTCGCCCGGGAGATAAGATGCTTGCTGCTATGCCTATTTTTCACGGGTTTGGGCTTGGTGTTTGTATTCATACGATGCTTTCGCAGGGTGGCCGCTGTATTCTTGTTCCGCGTTTTACGGCTAAGAGCTATGCGAAGCTTATTTTAAAGTACCGTTGTAATTTCATTGCCGGAGTTCCGACGCTCTATGAAGCTCTTTTGAGGCTTCCAACGATGGAAAAGGCTGATTTGAGTTGTCTTAAGGGTGTTTTTTCGGGTGGAGATTCTCTTTCAATTGAGCTTAAGAAGAAATTTGATAAGTTCTTATATGATCATGATGCAACTATTCAGGTCCGTGAAGGTTACGGAACAACGGAAACTGTTACGGCCTGCTGTTTGACTCCTCCTATGATGAGTAAGGAAGGGAGTATCGGGATTCCGTTTCCTGATACATATATAAAAATTGTTGAACCCGGAACTGATAAAGAGCTTCCTTACGGCGAAGAAGGAGAGATTCTTCTTGCCGGGCCCACTGTTATGAAGGAGTATATGGATAATCCCGAAGAGACTGCTCAGACTCTCCGCAAGCATGCTGATGGGTTGACGTGGGTTTATACCGGTGACTTAGGTTATATGGATGCGGAAGGCTTTATATATTTTAAGGGTCGTTCAAAGAGAATGATTATTTCTTCCGGTTATAATATATATCCCGGTCAGCTTGAAAATATTCTCGATGCTCATGAATATGTTCAGATGAGTTGTATAATCGGAGTTCCCGATCCCTATAAGATGCAGAAGGTTAAGGCATTTGTTAAGCTTGTTCCAAGCGTTGAAAAGAGTGAAAAAACAAAGCAGGAATTGCTTGACTATTGCCGGAAAAATATTGCGAAGTATTCTATGCCTTACGATATTGAGTTCAGGGATGAAATGCCTAAGACGCTTGTCGGAAAGGTAGCTTACCGCCAGCTTGAGGAAGAAGAGATGGCAAAAATTAAAGCAGCTGAAGAAGCTGTAGCCGTTGAGGCGCAATAATTGATGAGGAGGCTATAACATTATGCCCAGAAAAGTTAATGGAACAGCAGATCATGATGTTGAACGTCATGATGGTCCGGTAGGAGGAGGTCCTGTCGGTAATAGTAACGGATATCAGGGTCGCCCCGGTGGAGCGAAGCCTGATGTATCAGGTTCATCTGCAAATCAGCAGAGCCGCCCGAGTGCCGGAGGTCCGGTTAATCCTGAACGTTCAGGTCAAACCCGCGGAATGGGGAGTAATCTTCTTCTCGGAGGGCTGCTGGCGCTTTTATTAGGGAAGAAAGGCGGAGGTAATAATAACGGCAATGCAAACGGTAATAGCGGTTGCCTCGGCAGAATTATAAGAATAGCTCTTATTGTTTTCGTTGCGTTTATGGTTCTTAAATTTTTGGGAATTATAAAAACTCCCGATACCGGCAGTAATTATACTTCTTATTCTGTCGCCACACAGGCTCCTGCTGCAGTGCAGACTCCCGCTCCCACGCAGCCTCCTGTCCAAACTCAGGCGCCTGTTGTAACTCCTGCTCCGATTTCAACTCCTGTTCCGGCGGTTGAAGCTCCTCAGGCTGTTTATTCCCAGCAGAGTCAAAGCGCGTCAGCCTTTGATTCTCTTCTCGGCGGTCACAGTTATTTGAACGGCGGTTCATATTCGTCGTCTTCAGGTTGGACGAGCGGTTCTAACTGCGGAGTTCTCAATACTGAAGTTCTTGATGGTTCCCGTGCAAAGTTCACAACGTTGAAGGGTAACGGAAACGATGTTGTGACTATTATGGTTTATATGTGCGGAACTGATCTTGAGTCAGGAAACGGTATGGCAACATCTGATTTATCTGAAATGGCAAAAGCAACGATTTCGGATAATGTAAATCTTCTTGTTTATACGGGTGGCTGCTCAAGATGGCAGAATAATATTGTAAGCAGCTCTACTAACCAGATTTATAAAATTGAAAACGGCGGTCAGTTTGTCCGCCTTGAGAGTAATTTAGGAAATAAGGCAATGGTTGAGCCTTCAACTCTTGCCGAGTTTATTCAGTATTGCAGCAGTAATTATCCGGCAAACCGTAATATTCTGATATTCTGGGATCACGGTGGCGGTTCGCTTTCAGGTTACGGATACGATGAGCTTCATAAGAATGCCGGTTCTATGACGTTAAAGGGAATTAACAGAGCTTTGGCTGCCGGCAATGTTAAGTTTGATTTTATCGGCTTTGATGCCTGCTTAATGGCAACAGTTGAAACGGCTGACGTATGTTCAAAGTACGCTGATTATATGATAGCTTCTGAGGAGTCCGAGCCCGGATATGGCTGGTATTATACGAATTGGCTTACGAATCTTTCAAATAACACGTCAATGTCTACTCTCGAAATCGGCAAGAGAATTGTTGATGATTTTGTTGACGTATCCGCTCAGCAGTGCCGCGGTCAGGATACAACTCTTTCTTTAACGGACCTTGCTGAATTTTCAGGAACTGTTCCCACGGCTCTTAGCAATTGGGCAGATTCAACTGCCGAACTTATTATGACTGATTACAGTTCTGTTTCAAAAGCCAGAGGTAATTCCAAGGAATTTGCGGCAGGCAACCGTCTTGATCAGGTCGATTTAACTAATGTTGCTTTGAATCTTAATGATGATTCTTCAAAGATCCTTGCGAATGCTCTTTTGAGCGCTATAAAGTATAACAGAACTGCATCATCTGTCCGTAATGCTTACGGCCTTTCAATTTTCTTCCCGTATAAGAACGTATCGAGCGTTAACAGTGCTGTTTCCACGTATTCGGATATAGGAATGGATGAAAGCTATTCCCGTTGCATTCAGGCTTTTGCAAAGTATGCATCATCCGGCCAGAGTGTAGCTGATAACTATGGTTACGGCTCTTTGTTTGATATGCTTTCAGGTTACGGCAGCTATGGAGGAAACAGCGCTTACGGCAGTTCCTACAGCTCAAATTCGTATAGTGATTATGCATCTTACGGTTCTATGGATTATGATGAGGTTTATTCGATGCTTTCATCTCTCTTCGGGATGAGAGGATTGGATACAATATCTGACGGAACCTCTGACAGGTCGATTGCTCAGTATGTAACGGAAAACGGCTTTGACGCATCCCGCCTTATCTGGACGCGTGATGATTCAGGAAAGCTCACGATATCTCTTCCTGAGGATCAGTGGAAGCTTATTAATGAGATATATTTAAGCCTCTTTAAGGATGACGGAAAAGGCTTTATTGATCTTGGCCTGGATTTCTATGACGGTTACTTTGATGAGAATGGCAGCCTTATCGGCGGATTTGATGGGGCCTGGCTTGCAATTAACGGTTGGACGGTTGCATATTATCAGGTTTATACAAACGGCAATGTGACGATTGGCCGTGTACCTTGTATTTATAATGATCAGAGAGCAAATCTTATTATTACGATAGTTGATGATGAGCCTTCCGTCAGCGGTGTTTATTACGTTTATGAAAATGGCGAGACCGGCACTCAGCCGAAGAATCTTGTCGAGATAAATGAAGGCGATGAAATTACTTTTGTAGCTGATTATTATGATTATGATAATAATTATCAGAACAGCTATAAGATTTCCGATATGATAACTGTTGAAGATGGGCTTAATGCTGAATATCTTTATCTTGCTGATAAGTCTTCTGCAAATGCAGCTTACCGCTTAACTGATATTTACGCTCACGATTACTGGACCCCTGTAATGGAGAATTATGATTGATGTAACTATGCTCGGCACTGCCGCAACAATGCCTCTGCCGGGCAGAGCTTTAACAAGCGTATATCTTGCGTATAACGGTCGGGCGATTCTTTTTGATTGCGGTGAAGGAACCCAAACTGCTGCAAGAAAAGCCGGCGTCAGTCTTATGAAGATTGATCTTATTGCCTTGACGCACTTTCATGGGGATCATATTTTTGGGCTTCCCGGTATGCTTCAATCAATGGGGTGTTTAGGAAGAACTGCGCCGCTTTATGTTATAGGGCCGAAAGGGTTGGGAGCGGCATTAAAGCCGGTTTTGGCTTTGAGTGGACCTATGCCGTTCCCGATATATGCTTTGCCTTTGCCTGAAAAGCAGGATAGCGGGGCTTTTTCTGTTGCTGATTATATTGCCGGATGGCCGTTTGAAGCGTATGTTGAGTTTTTTAGGACCGATCACCGTGTTGAGAGCTTGGGATATAAGTTTTCCCTTTCCCGTCCGGGTAAGTTTTCGGCGCAAAATGCAACCGCGTTGGGAGTTCCTCAAAATCAGTGGGGGATTTTGCAGCACGGAGAAGCAGTATCGCTTGAAAGCGGAGCGGTTATTGAGCCAGGTGATGTTCTTGGGCCTCCTAGGCGCGGGCTTAGTATTGTGGTATCCGGAGATACTTCTCCATGTGACTCGTTAAAAAAGGCCTCTCAGGATGCAGATCTCCTTATATGTGATGCAACTTACGGTTCTCCTGATATGTCTTCTCAGGATGATAAGTACGGTCATAGTACGTTTTATGAGGATGCAGTTCTTGCTAAAGAATGCAATGTCAGGAACCTCTGGTTAACGCATTTTTCCCAGATGATGGAAGATCCTGATGAGTATTTGCCGAATGCTTCGGATGTTTTTCCCAATGCTGTTTGTGCTGAAGACGGTATGACGATTACGTTAAATTTTGACGAATAAATGATTTTTTCTGAAAAACAGCAGCGACGTGCTGAAAATATTATATGGACTTGCGCACAAAGCCACTCCTTTTCGCCTGACTTTAAGGCGTATGATTTGGAGGGTAATGCTGATGTTTATTTTAACTGCATTATAGGCTTTGTGCGCAAATATTATGATTATGAAAAGATTGAGGCTGTGCTGAGAGGAATTCAGCAATATGAGGAAGCTGAAGTTTATGAAGGTCTTTTCTGGCTCGGACTTGAAAATAGTTCATATTATAAAGAAGTTTCTGAAAGGCCTGTTCTTGTATCTTTAAGGAAAAAATATGCTGAGAGGTATATTGAGCAGCATAACAGTCTTAATAATTATTATATTCTTGACCGTTTGTCTTTCGCTCATTGGCAGAGAGCGTCAGGATTGGATGATAGCCTTTCGGCATATGATAAGCTTTTGCTTGATGAGCTTGAATTTTCTTCAGAATTATCAACTGATGAAATAGTTGAGCGCGCGGGAAAACTTTTTCTTAAGTGGTTTCAAATAATTGCCGAAGAAAAGAAAAAGAACAGTAAAAAGAGAATTTTGCCTGTTTTTTCTTTGAAAAGACGTGTTAATAAAACGGGAAAAGAAAAGTATATCAGATTTGGTGCGGGATTTGCTTTTCATCCCGAAAATATTTACGGGGGAGAGGCCGTAATTGCTGAAGCCGGGCAGTTGACCACCAAGCTTTCTGAGGCTCAGCTTCGTGAGTTTATGGAAACGAAATATGGTCGTCCGATTTTTTCAAAGTCAAAGGTTCATGACGTAGAGCGGGCGCTTTGCCGCGATAATCATGAGAATTGCCATCTTCTTTTTACTGATGGCGTGAGAATAGATGAATCTGAGATTCAGAATGGCTTTGAGGCGCTTTCCCGCCAGAGAGAAAAGGCGCAGATAAAGTTAAACCGCGAATATTATGATAGCAATATTATAAGAAACCGGCTTGCTGTTTCCCGTCTTTCAGGCAATATCAGGAATTCTGTTCTTTTATATATGCAGCCTGAGAATATTAAGAGTAATACAGGGATTTTAAATTCACCGTTTGCCTGGCGCGCAGGGATATTTGATGATGAAAAAGTATTTGTGAAGTCTGAGAATGATAATCTTGGAAATTTAAGTGTGGATATTCTTCTTGACGCGTCAACCTCTCAGAAATCCCGTCAGGAGATAATTTCATCGCAGGGTTATATTATTTGTGAAAGTTTGACGCAGTGCGGTATTCCCTGCCGCGTAATGTCTTTTTGTTCTATGACGGGGTATACTGTTTTAAGAGTTTTCAGAGATTATTCAAGTCCAAAGGATAATTCAAAAATCTTTGAGTATGTTTCAAACGGCTGTAATCGCGACGGGCTTGCTATCCGTGCGGCGCATTATCTTATGAATTCATCGCCTTATGAGCATAAGCTTTTGATTGTATTATCTGATGTTAAACCGAATGATGTAATAAAAATTAAAAAGCCGGATGAAGAAGACGGTGTACCGTATGATGCAGTTTCCGGGCTTGACGATACTGCTGTTGAGGTGCGAAGGGCCCGTAATGACGGGATATCTGTAATATGTGTTTTTACCGGTGATGATGAAGAGCTTCCGTCAGCCCGTCTTGTATATGACAGTGCGTTCGTAAGAATAAAATCCTTCGCATCGCTTGCAGATACTGTCGGAAAGCTTATTCAGAGCCAGATTAAGAATCTTTGAGTTGACAAATCGCTTATTAAAAGATATTCTAAAAGGTACGCGGGAACGCGTTAATATTTGATTATAAAGGAGGAAACGTCACATGGACGATGGAAGTAGTTGCGGCACGTCAGCAGGCCGAAGTAGCTTGTTTCTGAGGCGTTTCCCCAGATTGCAATAAAGCTTCCGGCTGCATTGTGTCGGGCTTCCTGTTCCTGACTGTTCCAAGCAGGAGGAAAACCGATGGCAGAACATAATGTAACTGTTGAGAGCACTTTAAAAGCGCTTCTTGATGAAAAGAAGTATCCTACCCTTAAGGATATTCTTGTTACGATGAACCCCTCGGATATTGCAGCAGTATTTGAAGAGCTTGATGAAGAGCGTACGCCTCTTCTATTCAGGCTTTTGCCAAAAGAGCTTGCCGCCGAGACGTTCGTCGAGATGGAGCCCGAGCTTCAGGAGCTCTTAATTAAGGGATTTTCTGATTCAGAATTAAAGGCAGTTGTTCAGGAATTATACGTTGATGATGCCGCTGACCTCGTTGAGGAAATGCCGGCAAATGTCGTCAAGAGAATTCTTGCGCAGACTGATCCTCAGATGCGCAAGGAAATCAATGAGATACTTAGATATCCTGAGAATTCCGCCGGGTCTATTATGACCACAGAGTACGTTGGATTAAGGCCGGATATGACCGTTGAGGAGTCAATTGCCCGTATCCGCAAAACAGGTATAGATAAGGAAACTATTTATATCTGTTACGTAACAAAGAACAGAAAGCTTGTAGGCTTTGTGACGGTTAAGGATCTTCTTCTGGCAGGAGACGATTCCACTAAGATTTCCGATATTATGGATACGAATGTCATATCCTGCGGAACGCTTACTGACCAGGAAGAAGCCGCTCAGATGCTTTCAAAGTACAATTTTCTGGCTCTTCCTGTCGTAGATAACGAAGGCAGGCTTGTCGGAATCGTAACGTTCGACGATATCATGGACGTTATGGAAGAAGAGGTTACCGAAGATATCGAAAAGATGGCCGCTATTGTGCCGTCTGATAAAACATATCTCCGCTCAACTCCCTGGGATCTTTTTAAGCACCGTATACCATGGCTTTTGCTTCTTATGGTTTCGGCAACATTTACGGGTCTTATTATTACTAAGTTTGAGGATGCTTTGGCTGCTCAGGTTGTTTTGACGGCTTTTATCCCTATGCTTATGGATACAGGCGGTAATTCAGGCTCTCAGTCTTCCGTTACGGTTATCCGTTCGCTTTCTTTGGATGAGCTTGAATTTGGCGATCTTGCATCTGTAATCTGGAAGGAAATAGGAACGGCCGTTCTTTGCGGAACTGTTTTATCGCTGGCATGTTTCGGAAAGATAATGCTTATTGACAGATTGCTTCTTGGAAATACTGAAGTAACAGTTGTGGTTGCTCTTGCTGTATGTCTGACGATGGCGCTTACGGTTCTTGTTGCAAAGGTTATCGGCTGTACGCTTCCTATGGTTGCGAAGAAGATCGGATTTGACCCTGCTGTAATGGCAAGTCCTTTTATTACGACTATTGTTGATGCCCTTTCGCTTCTTGTTTACTTTATGATTGCCAATGCTCTTTTATTTTAAAATATGGAGATTGAAAGAAAATGGCTGGTATCTTTATCTAAGATACCGTATGATTTAAGTAAATATGAACATCATGCCTTAAAGCAGGCGTATGTCAGCTTTAGCCCGACAATCCGTATTCGCGAATTTGACGGCGGGAAGCAGTATATTCTGACTGTTAAGTCGCATCCTGATGGTTTGAAGCATGCCTCGCTGCAGCGTGAAGAATATGAAATTCCTATCAGCAAGTCTGAATATGAGTCGCTTTTGAAAAAAGTTTCAGGGAATATTGTTTCAAAAACGAGGTATATTATTCCGGTAGACGGCGGGCTTGTTCAGGAGCTTGATGTGTTTGACGGGTATCTTGAAGGCCTTTGTCTGATGGAAATTGAATTCCCGAATGTTGAGTCTGCTTTAAGCTTTGAAAGTCCTTACTGGGTTGACAAGGATGTGACTGATAAGCATAAGTATAAAAACAGCGCTTTATCGCAAATTGACAGTATAAAAGATATAAGCTAAGACAGCTGTCTTAGCTTATTGTTATTGCCGGAGAAATAATATGTGTTTTGTATTTATTCTATTAATTCTGATAATTGTATTAAGTGTTCTCGGAGTTTCGCTTTTTAATTACGGGTTTTATAATCCCGCAAAGAAGCATAAGCATTTTGAAACTTACCAGATATCTGAATTTTATAAGAATTATTCAAATACCGTTGTTCCTTTAATTGATAAACTCAGGAAAGAGCCGTGTGAAAAGGTTGAAATCAGATCGTATGATGGTTTGCGGCTCGTTGGGAGATATTATCATCAGGAAGACGGGGCTCCTGTTGCTATAATGATGCACGGATGGAGAGGCTGCGCATGCGGTGATTTTTCCGGAGGTTATTTTCTGTATAAAAAACTCGGATTTAATATTCTTCTGATTGATGAGCGTGCCTGTGGAGACAGTGAAGGCCGGGTTATAACATTTGGAATTAAAGAGAGCCGCGATGCTGTAGCATGGGCAAATTATATAACAGAGCGTTTCGGGAAAGATATCGGCATTATTCTTTGCGGGATATCTTTGGGCGGGGCAACCGTTATGATGTCAGCGGCAAGGGGTTTGCCTGAAAATGTAAAAGCTATAGTTGAGGACTGCGGCTATTCTGCTCCCCGTGATGAGATTAGGAGTGTTGCAAAGAGTATGCATTTTCCTGCAGGGATTTGTTATCCTGTGTGCCGGCTGTTTGCCCGAATTATGGGCGGTTTTGATTTGGAAGAAATTTCCGCAAAAGAGGCTGTTTCCAAAACTGATATTCCGATAATGTTTATTCATGGGGAAGATGACAGTTTTGTTCCGTTTTATATGTGCGAGGAAGTATATAATGCATGTGCATCTTATAAGGAGAAATTTACCGTTCCCGGAGCAACTCACGGCGTAAGCTATCTTGAGAATCCGGACGGTTATGCAAATGCTGTTGAGCACTTTTTAAGGACTGTGAAAGTTATTAAATAGATTTTATTGTTTTTCTGTTTTTTTAACCCATTCGATTTCCTTCATATATCCTGCGTCATCATTTGGTGTTTCGAGGATAAAAGGCTTATTCTGAAGGAGCGGATGGGTTATAACTTTTTCAAGACCCTCAAAGCCGATATATCCGTCTCCGAGCTTTTGATGTCTGTCTTTACGGGCGCCGAGAGGATTCATGGAATCGTTTAAGTGAATTGCTTTAAGTCTGCTTAAGCCGATAGCTGAATCAAATTCCGCTAAAACTCCGTCAAGATTATTGACGATATCATATCCGCCGTCCCAAATGTGGCAGGTGTCCAGACATACGCCTAAATATTCTGTTAATTCCACCTTATCAATAATAGCTTTTATTTCTTCAAATCTTCCGCCGATTTCGCTGCCTTTGCCCGCCATTGTTTCAAGAAGAACGGTAGTTTTCATACCGTTAAACATAGCCTTATTTAAGGCTTTTGCGATGTATTCAATACCGGCTTCAGTTCCTTGGCCGACATGTGATCCGGGATGAAAATTATAGTAATTGTCAGGCGTAAATTCCATTCGTTTTAAATCATCCGCGAGCATATCAGAGGCGAATGCTCTTATTGATTCTTTATCGGAACAGAGATTCATTGTATACGGTGCATGTGCAACAAGCTTTCCGAAGCCGTTTTCTTTAAGATATGTGCAAAGAGCTGACGCATCTTCTTCATCCATCGGCTTGGCAGAGCCTCCTCTGGGGTTTCTTGTAAAAAATGCAAAGGTATTAGCTCCGAGAGCGGTTGCCGCTTTGCCCATAGCAAGATATCCGTCAGATGAAGATAAATGATTTCCTATGTATATCATGATGTCTCTCCTTATTGACTAAACTTTTATTTAGTATATAATAGATTATACCACAAAATATTTAGCTGGGGGCGCTTATTGCTGAGATTGAAGCAAATTTTGCTTCTGTCCCTTATGACCTGACCGGGATAATGCCTGCGTAGGGAAGCTTATAACCGTGCCCTCCATAAAGGAGGATTTTTTCATGTCTGCATCAGTCAGGAAACTTACGTTCTGTGCAACGTGCATAGCCTTGGCGTTTGTAACGGGGCTTATAAAAATTTTCAGATTCCCGTTTGCAGGTTCTGTAACGCTGTTCAGTATGCTTTTTATGGTTTTGCCCGGATGGTTTTACGGTTTTGGTTATGGGCTTATTTCAGGCCTTGTAATCGGTCTGCTGAATTTTTTTATATCGCCGTATTATGTAACAATCTGGCAGTTTTTGTTTGATTACATTTTCGCATTTTCTGTAATGGGGATATCCGGGTTTTTCAGGAATTCAGGCAATGGGCTTATTAAAGGGTATATTGCCGGAGTTATCGGAAGATGGATTATGGCATCAATTGCGGGGCTTATTTGGGTTTCGCTTGGGAGTGTTGCCTGGGAGGGCTGGGCTCCGCTCCCATATACTATGGCTTATAATGCCGTATATATCTTTGCAGAGGGAATTGTAACTGTTGTAGTATTGCTTATTCCATCAGTAAAAAATGCTTTGGAAAAAATAAAGAAAACAGCGCTATCTTGAAAGAGGAAAAAATGAAGAAAAAGATTTTACTTGCGATTGGATTGTTAATAATGTTTCTGCCTATAATTTTTGGGCTCGAAACGGTGTATCAGATGCTTGGTGTGTTTATCGGAGCAATTTTTCTTTGGATAACATCGCCTATTGAAATCGGAAGCATTGCATGTTTGATTGCACTGTGCCTTTTGCCTAATGCAAAAGTTTCATCGGTTTTTTCTGCAAGCTTTGGCAGTTCAACTATTATGTTTCTGATATTCAGCTTTTTGCTTACGTTCTCGTTAAGTAAAACGGGTGTATTAAGAAGAATTGCTGTCAGGTTTATTGATAATCCGCTGGCAAAGAAAAATGTCCGTTTATTTATGGCGGCATATTTCCTGTCTATGTTGATAATTGGAAGCTTTATGGCCCCCACGACGCTTTTCATTTTATATCTTTCTTTATCTAAAGAGATATTTGAGCTTGCCGGGCTTGAAAAAGGCGATAAGCTTGCCCGCAATATGATGGTCGGAACGGGTTTCTTTGCGTCCATTTCCTGTGCTATGACGCCTATTGCCCATACGTTTCCGCTTATGGCAATCGGCTATTATGAAGCTTCAACCGGTGAGACAATCAGTTACATTTCTTATCTTAAATACGGGCTTCCGATAGGTTTGATATTAGCTCTTGCGGCTTACGGGCTGTTAAGTATTGGTATTGAAAATAAATATGATTTTTCAGGTGTAAAATTTGAAAAAACGAAATGGCAGAGCAAAGAAATTTTCTCAGTTATTGTTTTTATTGCTGTTGTTGTTTGCTGGCTGATTATCGGAATCTGGCCGAAGGCGTTTTCGAAGCTCAATTCTCTTGGTACGGCCTGGATTGCAATGGCAGGATGCGTTATTCTTGCAATTGCCGGTTGTTTGGATATTAAGGAAGGTTTTTCCAAAGGCGTTTCGTGGAGCGCAATTATTCTTTGCGCGGCAACTCTTGCGCTTGGGTCTTTCTTAACGAATGAAGAATATGGTGTTATGCCGGTAATAAGCGCATTTATGGCGCCTAAGCTTGAAAGTATGAATATTCTTCTTTTAATAATTGCATTTGCAGTTATTATGACGAATCTTATTTCTAATATTGTTACGACTACTGTTTCATATAATCTTTTTGTCCCTGTTCTTCTTTCGGCAAGCCTTCTCGCTCCGGATAAAGCAACTATAGCTATCGGTATTTGTGCTTCTCTTGCATATGCTCTTCCTTCGTCAATTGCTCATATTGCATTGGCGGGATCTTCCGGTTGGGCGACTTCTAAGGATATGCTTAAGTACGGTTCGGTTATGATAGTAATCAGTATTATTGCTGCATATATTATTCTGTAGGGAAGGAGAAGCTTATGGATAAGAAAAAACTGTTGGTAGGAATCGGTATCGCTTCTGTCGCAGTTCCTTTTTTCATGCTATGTCCGGCGCGCGCATCTGCCCGCCAGAAGGCAACATTTAAAGGCGTTAATTATGCGCACCGCGGCCTTCATACCCGCGATAAGGTTATTCCTGAAAATTCTCTGTCAGCATTTGCGCTTGCTGCTGAAAAAGGTTATGCCGTAGAGCTTGATGTTCAGCTTACTAAAGACGGGCATGTTGTTGTATTTCATGATGAAACTCTTGATCGCGTTTGTTCGGTTGAAGGAAAGATTTGTGATTTTACGTATAATGAATTAAAAAAGTTCCGTCTTTGCGGAACTGATCAGGTTATTCCTTTGTTTACGGATGTTTTGGATGTTATTAACGGAAGAAGCGCAATTTTATGCGAGCTCAAAACCTGCGGGAAAAGGAACCGCGAGCTTTGTGAAAAGACATATGAGTTTATTTCCGGTTATAGCGGAGATGTCTGTATAGAAAGCTTTGATCCGTTTATTTTGAGGTGGTTCCGTCTTCATGCTTCCGATATGCTGAGAGGTCAGCTTGCTGCTCCCAGAAGTGAATATGAAGGCAGCTCTGCCGGAAAGGTTGGCGGATTTCTGCTTAGCCGCTGCTTGATGAATTTTATCGGCCGGCCGCAGTTTATTGCATATAAGATAGGGCCCCGGCCGCTAGCAGTAAAGCTGGCATGTCTTCTCGGGGCAATGAAGTTCGGATGGACGTCTCATGAACCCCGTAATGAAGAGAATTATGATTCGGTGATTTTTGAGTATTATAAACCGAAGCTTAAATTATAATAATAGAAAACTCAGCAGCTTATATTAGCTGCTGAGTTTTTTGTGTTGGAATTGTATTTATTCCGGAACCGCTAAATCAAGTGCTCCGGGGACAATTTCTATTGTGAATTTATTTTTATAGACTATTTCGCCATCGAGAGAATACGCAAAGCCTTCGGGAGCCTCGACCTTAACTTTTTTTGCCTGGCGGTAAACAACGATATCCTTCATACCTTCATCGTCAAGATGTTTTCCTTCAGTGTATGTTCCGAGAATCTTTACGAAACGTAAGCGCGTAATAGGCTTAATCAGGCAGACTTCAATTATGCCGTCGTCGGTTTTCGCTCTCGGGGCGCATTTGAATGAACCGCCAACATACTGTCCGTTTGCAACGGTGCAGAGAAGCGCTTTGCCGCTTTCATTTAAAAGCTCTCCGTCTGCCCAGACTTTAACGGTGTTTTTCATGCTTTTGATAAGAGCAGTAATAACGCCTTTTGTATATGCGCTCTTGTCGCCATGCCCGGTTTTTTCGCGTTCTTTATTTATTGTAATTGCAACGGTCGTATCAAAGCCGAAGTTGGTTACGTTTATGGAATATCTGTCTTCAACTTTTAAAACATCCAGCTTTTGGGTCGGAGCGTGAAGAAGCTTTGAGATGTCCATAAACGGTTCTGTTCCGCCGAATACTTTGACGAAGTCATTGCCGCTTCCGCATGGGTAGACTGTTACGGATACGTTAGTAAATCCGACTGCGCCTGAAAATACTTCGTTGACTGTTCCATCTCCGCCGCAGGCGATAAAACGCATTTCTTCGCCGGGATTTTTTTCGCATGTTTTTTTGACGAAGTTTGTTGCATCAAGAGGTGCGGTTGTCTTATAGAAGATGCAGCTATCTTTTTCAGGAAGTGCTTCGACTGCAGTTTTCAGAGTTTCTTCTGCAGCTCCGTTCCCGGCTAACGGGTTGATAATAAAGTAATATTTCATATTGTCTCCTTTCGGGAAATTGCTGTTATTGAACTTCTTTTAATATAACACAATTGTCTTTTTTTTCAAGTATGTGCCGCGTTGACACCTTAAGTGCAGTATGTTAGAATTCTCTAGAGTTGCATCGGAAGGAGTTTTGTATGAAATACGTGTTTCTGGGGATTTTTATTATTGCTTCGGTAATTCATTTATATGCGAGTTTAAAAAAAGATAAGAAGCTTCGCGGATGGTCAAAGATTTTTATTGTTTCTTCTTTGCTGGGATGGTATTGGGTTGCTGCAGATAAAGTAATGCCGGTGTTTTTGCTGGCTTTGTTTTTCAGCTGGCTTGGCGACGTTCTTCTTATTCCGAACAGTATGAAGCTGTTTACGGCCGGAGGCATATCTTTTGGCGTTTCACATATTTTGTTTATACTTACTTATAATAAGAACGTAAACTTTAGTTTAATACCTTTATGGATAATAATTGTTGCAGCTGTTGTTTATATTACAGCGGCGTGTTTTGTTTTTAAATAATTTAAAAATAATATTCCAAAAACCATATTATAAAAGATGTTTTTATATTTGAATAGAAAAAGCATTTTGAACATATTTGCAATT
>R27__coassemble_285_pt1 | contig 36643 bp, 34 predicted proteins | sample R27__metabat2_high_PE_043 | metagenome-assembled genome bin R27 | reverse complement strand
GGAAAAGAGTGTATAATAAAAGCATACTTTTTTAGGAGGAATAATTATGGCTGAAAAGAAAGAGCCCGCTAAGAAAAAAATTACAAGAGCTGAACCTGCCGCAGATGCAGCAGAAGTAAAAGAAGCTCCCGTTAAAAATGCCCCGAAGACAGTAGAAAAGGCTGACCCGGATAAAGCAAAAACCAAAAGAATAATTGCATGGCTTTTTTGGATAGTTGCTATTGTATGTGAAGTTCTTGCTCTGTTAGTCTTTATTGGCAAAGTTGATCTTAAGTTCTGCTCTCAGATGGCCCAGCTGATTGGATTTTTGGTTCTTGATTTTATTCTGGTTGTTACCGGTGCGCAGTTCTGGAAGAAAGCAAATCATATGGATCCCATTTCCGAGTCTAAGAAGGGTAAGTTCTGGTTCTACAATAACATGGGTGTTATTGTTTGCTGCTTTGCATTTATCCCGTTCCTGATTTATGTTCTTCTTGTTGACAAAAATGCAGATCCCAAGTTGAAGAAGGTCGCTGCTATTGCTGCTGCTATCGCATTGGCTTTGGGAATCGGTCTTAGCTATGACTGGAATCCTGTTTCTGAAGAAGGTCTCGCAAAGGCTGAGCAGACGCTTGCCGGTCAGGATGTTTACTGGACTCAGTTCGGAACTGTTTACCATACTGATACGGAGTGCCAGCATCTTAACCGTTCATCTGAGCTTTTTGAGGGCGATGTTGCAACTGCTATTCAGAATGGTAAGACCCGTCTTTGCAAGACTTGCGCAAAGAACAATAATATCTCTATAGATGATAATGGTGCTATTACTGCAATTGCTGATGTTGCTGAGCCTGTAGAGGACGTTGCTGAGAACGTTGAAGAAGCTGTTGAGGAAAATGCAGCATAATTAAAAACTTAGCTTAGCGTAGTATTTAAAGCTCCTTGCCATATGGCAGGGAGCTTTTTTTCTGAGTAATGCTGTAAACACAGTTAATAGTAAAATTTCACAAATTTTATAGTGTAAAATCGTGCAATTTACCGAAATTTAATTTGTATGTTTTCTTTGTCTTTAAATGGGAATAAAAAACATATATAATAAACGATAGCTTTTAAAGCATACTATTTGTTTGGAGGAAATCAAATGAAAAAGTTTTTAGCTATGATGCTGGCATTTATCATGGTATTTGCTATTTGCGCAGTATCTGCATCTGCTGACGATGCTCTTGTTGAGGCTGCAAAAGCTGAGGGAGAGCTTGTTGTTTACGGCGGATGTGAAGAAGAGTATCTTGCAGCAGTCTGTGAGAATTTCGAAGCTCTTTACGGCATAAAGGTTGATTATCAGCGCCTTTCTACCGGTGAAATTCAGGCAAAGATCTCTGAAGAAAACGGTAATCCTTCTGCTGACGTTGCTTTCGGCGGAACTACTGACCCGTATAACGAAATGGCAGCTGCCGGTCTTCTTGAGGCATATGAGGCAGAAAATGCTTCCCATCTTGTAGGCCCGATGTACCGCGATGCTGATGGCTACTGGTACGGTATTTATAAGGGAATTCTCGGATTTATGGTAAATAAGGATGAGCTTGCCCGTCTTGGCCTTGAGGCTCCTGCTGATTGGAAGGATCTGCTTAAGGAAGAGTATAAAGGCTTAGTATGGCTTTCTAACTACAACACCGCCGGGACTGCAAAGCTCGTTGTTAACACTATGATTCAGAAGTACGGTCATGATGATGGTATTAAGTTCCTTGTAGACCTTGATAAGAATATTCAGGTTTACACGAAGTCCGGTTCTGGTCCGTCCAAGAACGTCGGAACGGGCGAGTGCGTTATCGGTATCGGATTCCTGCATGATGGAATTACTCAGATTGTTGATAACGGTTATGACAATATCGGTCTTGTTATTCCTTCAACCGGAACATCATTTGAAATCGGTGCAACTGCTATCTTCAAGGGAGCAAAGCATCCCAATGCTGCAAAGCTTTGGATTGAGTATGCTCTTTCTCCGGAGTGCGTAAACCTTGCAAAGGATAACGGTTCTTACCAGTTCCTGGTTCTTGATAATGCAGAGCAGCCTCCTCAGGCAGCAGAATTCGGTCTTGATCCTGATAACGTTATGGAATATGACTTCGCCGATGCTAAGGCAAATACTTCCAATTACGTTGCAGAGGTTATGGAAGCTTTGGCAACTGCCGGTGCTGATACTGCTGACGAAGGACGTTTCCAGACGTCTTAATATAAGTCATCTGAAGACTTAGCTTTATTGCTTTTCCGGGATGGCGGCAGCGCCGCCATCCCATTTATTTTGTAATATTTTAAGGAAAGGAGAACTATAATATATGGCCCGAACAAGGCAGGGCGCCTCGCTTGATCGTAAAAAGCTGATGGGTGACCCTATTATGGTTACAACAATTGTAGTCCTTATAACATTCCTTACGTTGTTTATTCTTTATCCTCTTGCAATGCTGCTTGTGGACAGCTTTGTCGGAGACGGTTCTTTTTCTTTTGATATTTTCAGGCGTATTTTTCAAATGCCGAATTTTACGAAGGCTATAACTAATACCTTAAAGGTTGGTTTTGTCGTCGGTATTTTCTCAACTCTAATTGGTCTTCTTTTTGCCTATGTTGAGGTATATGTCAGAATCGGAAAGTTTACGGGCGGATTATTTAAGGTTGTTTCTATGCTTCCGGTTGTTTCTCCTCCGTTTGTTCTCTCTCTTTCTATGATTATGCTTTTCGGCAAGGCCGGAATTATAACAAGATTCCTTTTAGGCATTTATGATAACAGTGTTTACGGTTATTGGGGAATTGTAATTGTTCAGACGTTAACATTCTTCCCTGTATGCTATATGATGCTGAAGGGGCTTTTGAAGAACATCGATCCTTCTTTGGAAGAGGCAGCCCGTGATATGGGAGCTTCGCGCATGAGAGTATTCTTGAATGTAACGCTTCCGCTTGTTTTGCCTGGTCTTGGCAATGCGTTTCTGGTGACGTTTATTGAGTCTATTGCGGACTTTGCAAACCCCATGATAATCGGAGGTTCTTACGATACTCTTGCAACCACGATTTATCTTCAGATAACCGGAGCTTATGATAAGCCCGGTGCGGCAGCAATGGCAGTTGTCCTTCTTTGTATAACGCTTGCGATGTTCTGCGTTCAGAAGTTCTATCTGGAGGCAAAGACTGCCGCAACGCTTACTGGTAAAGCTTCCCGTGCAAGAATGATGATTGAGGACAGATCAGTTCGTGTTCCTTTGACTGTTCTTTGCTCGCTGGCGGCGATGTTTGTTATTCTTATGTATATTTGTGTTCCTATCGGAGCATTTTTCCCAACATGGGGTTATAAATTCTTCCCGCTTACGGGGAAGTGGTTTAAGCTTGTCTTTACGCGCTATAAGGGCTTTAAGGCATTTAAGGATTCGTTTGTTTTATCCCTGATAGCAGCTCCTCTTACGGCTCTTTTAAGTATGATAATTTCATATCTTGTTGTTAAGCGAAAGTTTAAGGGGAAAGGCTTTATTGAAGCTGTTTCGATGCTTGCTATGGCAGTTCCGGGAACTGTTCTTGGTGTCGGATATATAAGAGGTTATTCAGGCGGTATATTCCATTCAGGGTTCCTTCAGGGGCTTTACGGAACAGGTGCGATTCTGATAATTGTATTTATTGTCAGGTCTTTGCCGACGGGTACTCGAAGCGGAATCTCAGCTCTCCGGCAGATTGATAAGAGCATTGAGGAATCTGCTTATGATATGGGAGCGGATTCTTTAAAGGTGTTTACAACTGTTACGCTTCCGCTTATCAAGGACTCATTCTTAAGCGGTCTTGTTACGGCTTTCGTCAGGAGTATAACTGCTATTTCCGCAATTATTCTTCTTGTTACGCCGCAGTTTCTTCTTATTACTGTTCAGATTAATGAATTTGCCGAAAAAGGTGCATTTAGCTTAGCCTGTGCGTTTGCAACAATTCTGATAGTAATAACTTACGGTGCCGTTTTGCTTATGAATCTCTTTATCAGCAAATTCGGAACAAGCAAAAAAATTAAGGAGGACGATTAATCCATGGAAAAAGTAAAAAAAGGTGTTCGTCTTGATCATATATCCAAGATTTATCAGGATCCCAAAACAGGTAAAGATTTTTATGCTGTAAAAGATACCTCTCTTGAAATTGAACCGGGTTCGTTTGTAACGCTTCTTGGTCCTTCCGGATGCGGAAAGACGACAACGCTTCGTATGATAGCCGGGTTTGAGTCTCCTGATGAAGGTGAAATTTATTTAGGAGATGAACCTATAAATGAGCTTACCCCCAATAAGCGTGATACTGCTATGGTCTTTCAGAGCTATGCTCTCTTGCCGCACTACAATGTTTTTGATAATGTTGCTTACGGTTTGAAGCTTCGCAAGGTTCCGAAGGATGAAATTAAAGACCGTGTAATGAAAATTCTGAAGCTCGTTGAGCTTGAAGGAATGGAAGCAAGAATGACGAATCAGCTGTCGGGCGGTCAGCAGCAGCGAGTTGCTTTGGCCCGTGCTCTTGTCATTGAGCCCTCGGTTCTTCTTTTTGATGAGCCGCTTTCTAATCTTGATGCAAAGCTTCGTGTTTCCATGAGAACGGAAATCCGTCGAATTCAGCAGGAAGTCGGTATTACCGCGATTTACGTTACTCATGATCAGTCTGAAGCAATGGCGCTTTCCGATAAGATTATTATTATGAATAAGGGTGTAGTTGCTCAGATGGGAACTCCTCAGGAGATTTATTATCATCCTGTAAATGAATTCGTAGCTGATTTTATTGGTGAAGCGAATTTCCTGAAGGGTAAGATGACGGGAACTGACGGTGATAAAGCTGTTCTTGACATTGAAGGGAATGATTTGAAGGTTGAGAAGCGTGATGATATGACTGATGGAGAAGAATATACGGTTGTTCTCCGTCCTGAGGCTGCAACGCTCGCAGAGAGTGGCGGTCTTCCATGTAAGGTAGTTCTATCATGCTTCATGGGTTCATATCAGAATTACCATGTTATGGTTGGGAATACTCTCGTTAAGCTTGAGGAGCACAATCCTAAAAATAAACGTATTTATAACGTCGGAGAGGAATGCTCGCTGATATTTGAAACTGAGTCAGTTCATGTCCTGTAATTTAATGTTTTCAGAATATCTGAAAAAAGCGCGTTTAAATGGGAACGTTTGGATAGCGGATGTCCGGGAAGAGTTTAACAGCTCTTCCCAGATTCCGTTTGAAGTAAAATTAAAACTCACGCTTTTAGATAATAATGAGCGTGAGTTCAGATTGCATTTGCCTGATTATTCGGATGAGGGCGAAAAGAAATTATTAACCGATTATATTTCGGCATCTCTTTATAATATTTTAGCGGCAGTTGGCGGGCGCCGGTATGAATTTATTTATGATGAAGAAAATGATAAACTCAATAGTTTGATTTTTGAAGTTAATAACCGTTTTAAGCCGGAAATTCGCGGTTACGGAAAAATTATCCGTGAAAATCAAAGAATTTCGAGTCATATTTCTTTTGACGGTAAAACTGTTGAAAAAAGAAATTTGCCTGAATATTTAAGAAAAACTGTAAGTGATGCTCAAAAAGGCGTTCGTGCGGGAATTGATGTCGGAGGAACGGATATTAAGCTCGCTGTATCTAAAGACGGTATACTTGCAGGAACGCTTGAATATGACTGGAATCCTTCTGTTTTTAAAACAGGCGATGAGTTTGTTAGGCCTGTTATTGAACTTGCAAAAAAGCTTTTGGGAATGGCAGGTGCTGAAAAGTTTGACGGTATCGGATTAAGTTTTCCCGACGTATGCATATTTGATAAAATATGCGGTGGTGAAACGCCCAAGACGCTTGGGATTCATAATAATTCTGATGTTGACTATGAGCGGGAATTTAAAAAAATTTCGGATCTCGGAGCAGCTTTGAAGGAGCTGTGCATAGAAAACGGTGAAATTCATATCGTTAATGACGGTTCTGTCGCGGCTTTTGCCGCAGGTGTTGAGCTCGCTTTTAAAGGTGATGATGAATTAATATCTGACGGCGTTTTTTCATATGCTTTGGGAACGTCATTCGGGTCAGGCTGGATAGATGAAAACGGCGATGTTCCGCCTATTCCGCAGGAGTTTTATGATTCGATTATTGATATTGGGTCATATGAGTCAGGGTTATTTGCTGCCCGTGATTTAAGGTCGACAGTCAGCGAAGCGTCAGGATTTCAGGGAGTTGACCGGTATGTAGGTCAGGCAGCTGCTTTCAGGTATGCTTATGATATAAATCCGTCTCTGTTGGATGGCTTTATTGAAGAGAATAATGGGATGCTGAAAATTATTTCCGAGCCTTCAGATATGCGCAAGCTGTGTCTTGAGCATCTTATGCGACTTGCGAAATCCGGAAATGAAGACGCAAAAGCGGTGTTTCTGAAAATCGGCGAATGCTTAGGCCAAGTTAGCCGGGAAGTTGAATATCTTTTGCAGCCTGAATCTGATATGCGGTATATTTTCGGAAGATTTGCAAAATACCCTGAGATTTTTAGCTTGTTAAAAGAAGGTCATAAAAAAACAATGCCGAAGCTTGAGCTTATTGCGGCAGATGACGGATTGGCATTTTCGCCTCTTATGGTTCAGCTAGCAAAAAAGAGAGATATAACGGTTGCCCAGTTTGGTCAGGCAATCGGGGCTATTTACCTTTCGGCAAAAAAGTAATATAATTATTTTATCATATGTTATTTGAGGTGGCGTCATGTTTAAAGCAGTTTCATCAGGAGAATTATTAATAGATTTCAATTCTGTGGCAACGGACGATATGGGTTATCCGACTTTGGAGGGTCATCCCGGCGGAGCTACGATTAACTGTTTGTCAGTTCTTGCAAAGTTTGGCGCAAAATGTTCTTTTATCGGTAAGGTCGGAGATGATGCCTTCGGAACTCTTCTGAAAGGAACGATGAAATCCTTCGGGATTGATATTTCAGGTGTTATAACCACCCCTGATGCATTTACGACTTTGGCGTTCGTAACGCTTGATGAAACGGGAGACCGTGAATTTTCTTTTGCAAGAAAACCCGGAGCAGATTTGCTTCTCGGCTTTGATGAAGTCGATTTGTCTAAGTTTGACGGTGCTGATGTTTATCATTTCGGAACTGTTTCTATGACGGAGAATCCGTCCCGGGCGACGACCCGCAGAATGGTTGAATATGCTCGCTCAAAGGGAATATTAATCAGCTATGATCCGAATCTCAGGAAATCTCTTTGGGGAAGTCTGGATGAGGCAAAGCAGGAGATGCTTTGGGGTTTAACTCAGGCTGATGTTGTAAAAATCAGCGATGAGGAAATTGAGTTTTTATTTGATTTAAAGCCTGAAGAAGGCAGAGATTATATTTTAAAGAATTATCCGAATATTAAGCTTATTTATGCAACCTGCGGAGCAGATGGCTGCTTTTGGTCGAACAGAACAAATTGCGGTTATACGCCTGTTATGATAGGTATTAAAGTAATTGATACATGCGGCGCCGGAGATATTTTCGGCGGAAGCGCAATGTTCAGGCTTATGGAGAAGGGTAAGGATGTTTCAGCATTATCAAAAGAAGATTTGGAGGATATAACCCGTTTTGCAACGGTTGCCGCAGGTATATCTACTACTAAGCACGGAGGAATATCCAGTATTCCCGATTATGATGAGGTAATAAAAGCTCTTTGATAAAGAATTAAATTTAATAAAAAGCTTGAAAAGTGACCTGCAGTTCACTATAATATAAATTGAATTGCAGGTCACATTTTTTATCGATGAAAGGGATAATTATGGCAAAGGGTACGAAAGGGAAAATATTGGAAGCGGCGCTTGAGATTTTTGCAAGAGACGGGTATGCAGGAACAAATATAAAGGATATTGCAGATTCGGTCGGTATTGTGAAGTCCGCGCTTTACCGTCATTTTGAGAGCAAAGAAGCGATTTTTAATGCAGCTATTGACGGAATGATTTCTTATTATGAAGGGAATGTAGGTTCAGCGGAGAGATTGCCTGAAATTCCGAAGAGCATGGGTGAACTTTATGAAATGACGATGAAGATGGTTAATATTACGGTTCATGACAAAAAGATTATTCAGGTAAGAAGAATTCTTCTTTCGGAGCAGTTTCATGATGAGCGGATGCGTGATTTAGCGGATCATTATTTTCTTTACGGAACAGAGGAAATGTTTTCCAGAATTTTTTCTGTAATGATGGATAAAGGGATAATTAAAAGATGTAATCCTGATGTTCTAGCTTTTTCATATACGTCTCCGGTTACAGCTCTTATTCATCTTTGTGACCGTGACCCCGCTAAAGAACCGGAGGCAATGGAGATGCTTAAGGCGTTTGTGAAGCAGTTTATTGAGGAATATGGAGTAAAAGTTTATGAAACAGGAAATAATTAAAAAGAAAACGAAAACCGGTATTGAGGTTTCATTTAAAAATGCAGAAGCTGCAGAAGCGGAAGATGAAATAAATTATTTGAAGCAGTGTTGCGGCGAAACGCGTTTTTTGCTTTCTGAGCCTGAGGATGTCGCTTATACGGTTGAGGGTGAAGAAAAATTTCTTGAAGAGTATGCAAATTCTGATAATTCGCTGATGCTTAATGCGTATATAAATGGCAGATTAATCGGGAATTGCTCTTTCGCGCCAATCAGTAATGCAAATAGATTAAAACACCGCTGTTCAATGGGTATAGCTTTGATTAAGAAATATTGCGGGCAGGGTATAGGAGAATTAATGCTTGAAATATTGATTGGCCGGGCTAAAGAGGCTGGTTTTGAGATTATGGAGCTTGATGTGGTATCTGCAAATATACGGGCAAAAAAGTTGTATGAAAGGCTTGGATTCGTTGAATATGGGGTAAGAAAAAATGCCATGAAATATAAGGATGGAACTTATTCTGATGAGATACTTATGGCACTTGAATTATAAATTTAATCAGGGAGTGTGGGTGACTGATTATGACAGCTTTTGCGCTTACAGTATATGAAATTATCAGATTAATCCCTGAAGGATATGTTGTCAGTTATGGTCAGCTTGCCAGGCTTGCCGGAGCGCCCGGTGCGGCCAGAGCGGTTGGTAATATCCTGCATAACAATCCATGGCCTGATGATGTTCCGTGCTATAAGGTTGTTCATGCAGATGGAGCGCTGGCTCCGGCTTTTGCTTTCGGAGGAATAAACAGGCAGCGTGAACTTCTTATAAAAGAAGGAATTCAGGTTGTAAATAATAAGGTTGATATGAGGATTTATCAGTATTGGAATTGAGAAATTAAAGGAGATAGTCAATATGGCAAACGGAAATAGTGCAGCGGAAAAAATTGTACAGGATATGTTGCTTAAATATGCAGATGCGGAGTATAGGAAATTTAATAGCCGTATTGTTGTGACTGTTCCTGAGGAAAATATTATGGGCGTAAGAACTCCAGACCAGCGGCAGGTTGCTAAAGAATTTTTTAAATCTGAATATAAAGATGACTTTTTGGCGTCTTTGCCTCATAAGTACTATGAAGAGAATCAGGTGCATGGTTTTTTAATAGAACAGGAAAAGGATAGAGCTAAAGTGATTTCGCTTTTGGAAGAGTTTTTGCCCTATGTTGATAATTGGGCCACGTGTGACACCGTATCGCCAAAGGTATTTAAAAAGAATCCGCCTGAACCGGATTTGCTTTACCGGTGGATGAAGTCAGAGCATGTGTATACATGCCGGTTCGGGATGGGAATGCTTATGCGTTATTATCTTGATGAGCGTTTTTCTGAAGAGTATCTTGAAGCGGTAGCATCCGTATGCAGCGAGGAATATTATGTAAACATGATGCGGGCATGGTTTTTCGCAACTGCTCTTGCCAAGCAGTATGAAAAGACACTGCCTTATATTGGAAATAATGTGCTTGATATATGGACGCATAATAAAACTATACAGAAAGCAAAAGAGAGCTTTCGTGTTCCTGCAGAGCATAAGGCGTATTTGAACACATTGCGGAGATAAATATATGCAATTTAAAAAAGAGATATTGTTAAAAATATGAATATAAGCGAAAATAAGATAAAAAAAGTGATTATTGTGAGTCTGTCGCGGGGAATAATAGGTGAGCCGTTTGTCAGGCATGAAGTGGAAATCGGGTTAAAGCGTCTTGAGGCTTATGGAATAGAGGTATATTTTTCTGAACATGCGCTTTGCGGGTTGGATTATATAGAAAAGCATCCTGAAAAGAGAGCGGAGGATTTGATTGATGCATTTAATAGTGATGCCGATATGATTCTTTGTGCTGTCGGAGGGGATGATACTTACCGTCTGTTGCCTTATCTTTTTGATCATGATGAACTGAAAAATGCGGTGTCAGATAAGGTGTTTTTAGGCTTTTCTGATTCAACTGTTAATCATTTTATGCTTCATAAGGTCGGGCTAAATACATTTTACGGGCAGGCGTTTCTTCCTGATATTTGTGAATTACATAACGAGATGCTTCCGTATACTGCAGGATATTTTGAGGAGCTTATCCGTACGGGAACGGTTTCGGAAATCATCCCAAGTAAGATATGGTATGATTCCAGAGAAGATTTTTCTCCTTCCGCAATCGGAACGGTAACGGCATCTCATCTGAATGAAGGATTTGTTCTTTTGCAGGGGAGCCCTGTGCTTGAAGGAGAGGTATTCGGAGGATGCATTGACACAATTTATGATATGTTCAGTAATGAGCGGTATGCGGATTCTGCGGAATTATGCTCCAGATATGGATTGTTTCCTGAGTTAGATGAATGGAAGGGGAAGATTTTGCTTTTGGAATCCAGTGAAGAAAAAGCAAGTCCTGAGAAATACCGGAAAATGCTAGAGATATTGAAAAAGCAGGGAATTTTTGATGTGATAAATGGAGTACTGGTTGGTAAACCTGCTGATGAAACATTTTTTGATGAATATGAAACAATACTCAGAGAGGTAATCAATAATCAGAATCTTCCGGTTGTCTTTAATATCAATGTAGGTCATGCGCTTCCCCGCTGTATTATTCCTTTTGGTATACCGGCAAAGGTTGATATAATTAATCAGAAGATAGTTTTTGGTTAAGATGAGGTTTAATGCACGCAACAGTCCGTTGCGTGCATTAATGGAATCTATATGTTAGTATTTATTTGTTTTGTGTAGGAGGTGTTTTGATGAATACAAAAGATGTTATTTATGAATTACGTACGGGAAAAAACATGACGCAGGATGAGCTTGCTGAAAAAGTATTTGTAACCCGTCAGGCTGTCTCAAGGTGGGAAACAGGCGAGACTGTTCCTAATACGGAAACTTTGAAACTTCTGTCGGAGCTTTTTGATGTTTCTATCAATACGCTTTTAGGATCGCCGCGTCAGCTTATTTGTCAGTGCTGCGGGATGCCGCTTGATGATGCATCTATCGGCCGGAATAAAGATGGATCGCTTAATGAAGATTACTGTAAATGGTGTTATGCTGACGGTACGTATACGTATAGTGATATGGATGATTTGATTGAGGTATGTGTTCCTCATATGGTAAATGAGAATTTTACAGAAGAACAGGCCCGTGAATATATGAAACAGATTTTGCCGAATCTGGATTACTGGAAGCGCTATGAACAGCTCAGTGATAACGGCCAGTTTGAGGAATTCAAAAAGCAGTTGATTCAGGAAGTTAATGATCTTCATGTTGAAGGCATGCCGAAGCTTGAAAAGCTGAATGCGCTTGTCGGAGAGTATGTAAATCTTGAGTATCGTCTTCCAGGTGGCGCGAGAGCGAAATTTCTTGATGATAATGTGACTTATTTAGGAAACCAGCTGGAATCTGAATTTGGCGGGAATAAGTGCTTTGGAGTTCTTGCGAATATGGATTTTATTATGGTTTGCACGTATGGCGAGGGAGGAACTGATCCGGAGCTGCTGATTTATAAGAAAAGATAAATTAATGGTTTTTGAGTAAGATGACGGGAGATTTCACGTCATCTTTTCTTTAGCATATTGCACAAATATTAAAATGAAATTTTGTTATATTTGTCTATTGAAATGGCGTTGAAATTCTTTCGTTTAATTAGTAAAAAAATTGCAGTGATAAACGGCGCAGCCGTAAATTCTAAATCACATAAAATTTTAAGGAGGAACCCCTAATGAAGAAAGTTCTGGCAATTTGTTTGGTTCTTGTTATCGTTCTTAGCATGTGCGTATGTGCATTTGCTGACGATGCAAAGAAGCTCGTATTCCTTCCCCCTGCAATGACGTCTCCTTTCTATGCATCCTGCATTGAAGGTGCTCAGCCTGTAGCAGAGGCTCTTGGCTATGAGCTCGTAATTCAGGCTCCGAAATCAGAGGATGATTATGAAGGCTATACTTCCTTAATGGAAGATGCTATTACCTCCGGTGCAGCTGGTCTTGCATGCTGCTGCATTGACTTAGAGGCTGTTACTGCCGGTGTTAAGAAGGCAAATGAGGCAGGAATCCCTGTAGTTATGTTTAACACTATTACCGAGCTTGACGGCGTTGATGTTTATGCTTATTCCGGATACAATCAGTATAACGGCGGCGGCAAGATTGCTGATTGGGTAAATGAGCAGACTGGTGGTAAAGCAAATGTTGCTATTATTGAAGGTCTTCCCTCTGACTATACAACTCAGCGTATGGGCGGTTTCGTAGACCGTTGCGCAGAGAAGTATCCTGATGTTGTTCTCGTAGCTTCTCAGCCTGGTGACTGGGTCCGTGAAAAGGGCATGAATGCAGCTATGGATATGATTCAGGCTCATCCTGAAATTAATGTTATTTACGGTCTTTCTGATGAGATGGCTCTTGGTGCAGTTCAGGCTTGCAAGCAGCTTGGCCGTGATGATATTATTTGCGTAGGCCTTGATGGTAACCCCAATGCATTTGAGTCTGTTAAGGCAGGCGAGCTCACCGCTACTTTGGACTGCGGTCCTGTAGCAATCGGTGCAAATGCTATTAAAGCTCTTGCTGAGGCAATTGATGGCGTAGAGCGTACTGAGCCCATCATTGAAGCTGAGACGACTGTTGTTGACATTACCTTAGTTGATCAGTATATTAAAGAAGAATAAGTTTTTTAGCATTTTTATGCGGCGGCGCTAAACGCGCCGCCGTTTTTAAGTTAAAAGCATAAATATCTCAGGAATAGGAGTTGAAAATATGGCAGAATATCTTGAGATGAGAAACATCGTGAAGCAGTTCCCCGGTGTTCTTGCTCTCGACCATGTAACTCTGAAAGTCAGGCAAGGCGAAATTCATGCCCTTCTTGGCGAGAATGGAGCCGGAAAGTCCACGCTGATGAAAATCCTTTCAGGAGCTTATCAGAAAGATGAAGGTGAGATTATTTTTGATGGAGAACCCATTGAAATTAATTCAGCTCAGGATGCTCAAAAATATAATATTAGTACTATCTATCAGGAATTAAACCTGACAGAACAGTTGACGGTTGCCGAAAATATTTTTATGGGCCGTCAGATTATGAAAAATAAAATTACTGTTGACTGGAAGAAGATGTACGAGGAGGCGCAGAAGATTCTCGATGATCTTGGGGTCGACATTGATTCTCACATGCTTGTCCGTGATCTTGGCGTTGCTCATAAGCAGATGGTTGAGGTCGCAAAAGCGCTATCTATCAATTCAAAGGTTCTTATTCTTGATGAGCCGACGGCTCCTTTAACGAACCGTGAAATTGAAGTTTTGTTTGATACTATCCGTATGCTTAAAAGCCGCGGGGTTGCTATTATTTATATATCCCACCGTCTTGAAGAGGTTTTGGAGGTATGTGACAGGGCAACAATCATGCGGGATGGGCAGAATGTAATAGAGCTTAATGTTGCCGACACGAATCTTGATGAAATAATCAAGTATATGGTTGGCCGTGAGCTTAAAGAAAAATTCCCGAAGATTCATATTGAGACGGGTGCTGAAAGGCTTCGTGTAGATAATATTCATGCAGGAAAGCAGGTTAACGGAGTCTCGCTGTCCGTAAAAGGAGGCGAAATTCTCGGAATAGCAGGTCTTGTCGGCGCAGGGAGGACTGAAACCGCCCGCGCAATATTCGGAATGGATCCGAAGGAATCCGGTGAAATATATGTTGATGGTGAAAAGGTTACCATTAATCAGCCGCTTGATGCAATTAATGCCGGTATTGGATTTGTAACTGAGGACCGTAAAGGTGAAGGTCTTGTTTTGACTATGCCTGTCGGTCAGAATATAACTCTTGCCACGCTTCAGAAATTCGGAACTGCTGCGCACATGCAGCTTGGCAAGGAAAAGGAAGCTGTTTTGGATTATATTGACAAGCTTAATATTAAGACTCCTTCTTATATGCAGCTTGCCAGAAATCTGTCTGGAGGGAATCAGCAGAAGGTCGTTCTTGCAAAATGGCTGTTAAGTAATTCCCGTGTAATAATATTTGATGAACCGACCAGAGGAATAGATGTCGGGGCAAAAATTGAGGTTTATAATATTATTAATACTCTCATAAAAGAGGGCGTTGCTGTAATTATGATTTCCTCTGAGCTTCCTGAGATTCTTGGGATGTCAGATAGGGTTGCTGTTATGCACCAAGGTGAAATAACAGGTGTTTTTGATAATGATGAAACTCTCACGCAGGAAAAGATTCTTTATTACGCCACCGGTGGCGATAAGCATACAGCTTAATAGTTGATAGGAAGGGTTTGAAGAAATGAAAAAGAATGTAAAAACCATATTTATCATATGCATAATTATCGGCATAATTATTGCAGCCGGTACGCTTTATGCAACTGCTCAGGAAGAGAGAATTGCAGGGATCGCCGACCAGCAGGCTGCAAGAAAGCAGGCGCTTGCCCAAATTAAGGCCGCGGAATTTTTGGGAATAGACCCTGATACTATTGTAGTTCCTGATGAGGTTGAAGTTACAAGCTTTGATAATTTTCTCATGTCTGTATATAATAGCCGCTCGCTTTATTGGGTGCTTGTAATTGACCTTTTAATTATCGGCGTTGGAGGGTTTGTTTATTCAATATATAAATCGAAAAAAGCCGCAAAGGGTGGAACAAAGAAGCTCGGTTCTTCAAATAATGTTATTGGTATTCTGATAGCTTTATTTGCTCTTTGCTTAGACCTGGCGATTGCTTCGCCTGTTTTCTTAACGGCCAGTAACTTTTTAAATGTTTTTCAGCAGATTTCAATTAACTTTGTTGTTGCGGTTGGTATGACATTTGTCATTATCTCCGGCGGAATAGATTTGTCAGTTGGATCTAATATTGCCCTTTCAGGTCTTTTGATGGGTATTTTAATGAAGAACTATAATGTTTCAGTTCCTGTAACGATTATTGTCTGTATTTTGATTTCGATGATAATCGGGCTTGTTAATGGTGTTTTGATTTCTTTCTTAAATCTTCCTCCGTTTATTGCAACTCTTGGTACGATGTCTATTGTTCGAGGTGCCGCGTATACGGTTACGGCCGGTCAGCCGATTTATACTTTCCCAACAGGATTTACGGCTGTTGCCGGAAGAGTCGGTGGAATTCCGCTTTGGTCCACGCTTATTATGGTGGTTGTAATGGTTCTTGGTTGGTATATTCTTAAGTATACTCGCGTCGGAAGATTTACGTATGCAGTGGGCGGAAATGAAAACTGTGCAAAGCTTTCCGGTATAGATCTTAAAAAGGTTAAGTGCTTTGTATACATGTTCAGTGGTTTTTGCTGCGGAGTTGCTGCTCTTCTGCTTACCTCAAGGCTTGACTCTGCAGTTCCGACTAATGCTGACGGCCAGGAAATGGATGCAATTGCTGCTGTTGTTATAGGTGGAACGTCAATGTCCGGTGGCGAAGGTTCAATGGTAGGAACGTTAATTGGTATTTTAATAATTGGTATTATATCTAACGGGCTTAATCTTCTCGGTGTTGCTCAGGGCCCGCAGAAGATGGTTAAGGGTTTGATAATTGTTGTTGCTGTTATTATTGACGTTATCCGCCGTAAGGCATCTGAGTCCGCAAAATAAAGATAGTTTTATGGTAAAACAAAAATCCCGCTCTTTTGAGCGGGATTTTTGTTTATTACAGATGATCGTGATTTTTTTTCTGAGGGGGTTTGCCTAAAATTTTATTTGCGGCGACTACGTTAAGCACGATTGCAATCAGCGAAATAATCATTCCTATGATTATGAAAGTTGTGTTTTTTGCCCAGGGGAACCATTTTCCGGCACCCATCAGTCCTAAAAGTCCACCTGCAACTATATACGTTGCAATGTCATATGGAAGGAACTTTTGTATAGCCTCTTTTTTGTAGACTGAACAGTCGCGGCCTAAAAGTGTTTTCGTAACAAGCTCATATAAACCGATTCCAACGGCTACAACTCCGATAATAAGGGAGAAGCTGTCAAACATATCCATATAGCGTTCTCCTTAAAGCATTTGATTGAATTCAACTTTCTCTTTGTTCGGCCCGAGAATAGTGAAGAATTTTACGCCGTTTTCGAAAAACGGAAGGAATTCAATGCCGTTTGTTACGACTTCATAGCCGGCATCTTTTAAGATTTTAAATGCTGCTTCGATATCTGTGCATTCTAAGGCTACATGGTCCCATGCTCCGTTTTTGAGAGCTACGTTATCGAACTCATATGTTTCGACAACGAGATTGCCTTGTTTTAAAAATGCAACACGGTTTTTGCCGTTCAAGGTGGAATAAATCTGCTTAAAGCCGAGATATTCATAGAACTCAACGGTTTCATCATAGCAGTTGGTTGGAAGACCTATGTGCTGAACGCCGTCAAATAATTCACCGATTTTCATAATTTGCCTCCTAAAAATTTTTGATAAAATAATATTATCATTCATTTGCCCTAAAGGCAAGTTTATGCTATGATTTTAATATCACTAATAAAGGAGAGGCAAAAATGAAGGTTTTAACTTTTGGCTCAATGAATATAGATTACGTATATTCCGTCCCGCATATTATTCTTCCCGGAGAAACGCTTTCGTCATCTGAAAGGAATATATTTATAGGAGGTAAAGGTCTTAATCAGTCCGTTGCAATGGCAAGGGCCGGGCTTGATGTTTATCATGCCGGTAAAATCGGGAACGATGGGGATATTCTTTTGAATGCTCTTAAAGATGACGGGGTAAATGTTTCTTTAGTAAAAAAAGAGGATGCGCTGTCAGGTCATACAATTATTCAGGTTGATGAAAATGGTCAGAACAGTATAATTCTTTTTAAAGGAACTAATTATATGATGACCGAAGAATATATTAATGAGGTTTTATCAGGTTTCGGTAAAGGAGATATTATTGTTCTTCAGAATGAGATAAATCTTTTGGATAAGGTTATTGATAAAGCTTATGAAAAAGGTTTGACGATAGTTTTAAATCCGTCTCCGTTTGAAGAAAAACTTCTTAAGTACAATCTTGAAAAAGTAAGTATGTTTATTATTAATGAAGTTGAAGGTAATCAGATTAGCGGTGTATCTGCAGATAATCCTGATGGGATTATTGCCTGGTTTGAAAAGAATTATCCTGATTCTGAGGTTATTCTAACTCTTGGAAGTGAAGGTGCTTGGTATGCTTATAATGGTGAAAAGGTGTTTCAGGAATCAGTGAAGGTCAAGGCTGTTGATACGACTTCCGCCGGAGATACCTTCAGCGGTTATTTCCTGGCAGGCCGTGCAGATGGTTTGAGTATAAAAGACAGTCTTGCTTTGGCTGCAAAAGCAGCTTCGATTACTGTATCGCGTCCCGGAGCATCGCCGTCCATTCCTAAAAGATGTGAAGTAGAATAAAAGCTTTTTGACCGAAGAGTCCGCCGCAAACAAACGGCTGTAAGATGCTGGCGGACTTGGTAATTTGGGGCGTTTGTTATTTGGATAAAGCGCACAAAAAGAGGTATGTTTTTTTGGATAAATTGCCACGTTGAAAAAAATCTGTAAAAGTATAAAATAATAAGGTAACTTTGTGTGATATACGGGTAACCGTAAAAATATACATCACAAATATTAGAAAGGGAGTTTTTTCAAATGAAAAAGTTCTTAGCAATCGTTTTAGTTCTTGCCATGGTTATGGCTCTCTCAGCAGTCGCATTTGCTGACGACTATGAGATCGTTGTAGTTCCGAAGGATTCTTCTAACCCCTGGTTCGTTCGTATGAAGGCAGGCGTTGATGAATATGCTGAGGCTCATTCCGAGAATGAGATCTATCAGAAGGGCACTGATGTTATTGATGCTACCAAGCAGGCTCAGCTCGTTGAAGACCTCGTAGCTCAGGGCGTTGATGCTATCTGCGTAGTTCCTGTTGACATTGAGTCTATGGATGCTGCTCTCAAGAAGGCAAAGGATGCAGGCATTGTAGTTGTTGCTCATGAGGGCTCTGCTCTTACGAATGTTGACTACGATATCGAAGCTTTCTCCAATGCAGGATACGGCCAGTTCATTATGGATAACCTCGCAGAGGCAATGGGCGGCGAAGGCCTTTACACCACTATGGTTGCAGACCTCACTAACGGTTCTCACAATGAGTGGGCAGATGCAGGTGTAGCTTACCAGAAGGAAGCTTACCCCAACATGACTCTCCTTGAGGAGATGCCCAGAGTTGAGTCTCATGATAATGGCGATACTGCTTATAACGTAGCAAAAGAGCTCTTCAAGACCTATCCTGATCTTAAGGGAATTATGGGAACTTCTTCCTTCGATGCTCCGGGCGTTGCTCGTGCAATTGAGGAACTCGGTCTTGTAGATAAGGCATTCACTTCCGGAACCGGTATGCCTGCTGATAATGCAGAGCTTCTTAAGTCCGGCGTTGTTAAGTCCCTCACTCTTTGGGATCCTGCTCTTGCAGGTCAGGCAATGGTCGCTCTTGCTACCAAGATTCTTGATGGCGAAGAAATCGGCGATACTGTTGATCTCGGTGTTGAAGGTTACACAGGCCTCACGTTCCGTGAGGGTTCCACGACCGTTCTTGAAGGCCAGGGCTGGGTTGTTATCGACGCAGAGAACGTTGATAGCTACGGCTTCTGATTTCAGATCAGTTTAAGCGCTAAATAAGTAAACCATTCTGCCGATCTCCCTTTCGGGGGAGGTCGGCAGAACAGGTTAACGGAGGAATATATGGCAGCTTTATTGAAGGCAGAGGGAATCAGTAAATCGTTTGCAGGTGTTCATGCTTTGAACAATGTTTCCCTTGAGATTCAGCCGGGCGAGATTCATTGTCTGGCAGGAGAAAACGGGTGCGGGAAATCCACCCTTATTAAAATTATTTCCGGCGTTTATCAGATGGACTCCGGATACATTGAATTTAACGGTAAAAAGTTTACTAAAATTACACCGACGGAAGCAATTTCCCTCGGTATTCAGGTTATTTATCAGGATTTTGCAGTATTCCCTAATCTTACGGTTATGGAAAATCTTGCAATTAATACTGAACTTGCGGCAAACCGTAAGTTCGTCAATTGGAAAAGAATGCGCCAGATAGCGACTGATGCCATAGCAAAGATAGGTTTTGAAATTGACCTTGATGCTTTGGTGGGGTCGCTGTCTGTTGCTGAGAAGCAGATGGTTGCAATTAGCCGGGCATTAATGTCTGATGCCAAGCTTATTATCATGGATGAGCCGACGACTGCACTTACTAAAAAGGAAGTTAAAGCTCTGTTTGATATTATTCTTAAGCTCAAGGAGCAGGGAATAGCAATTCTGTTTGTCAGCCATAAATTAAATGAAGTTTTCGAAATATCTGAAAAGTTTACTATTTTCAGAAGCGGAGAGCTTGTTGCAACAGGTTTAACGAGTGAGCTTGATGATAAGAAATTCACTTATTATATGACGGGCCGTGAATTTGAAAACCGTGTTTTCAAGCCTGAAAAGCTTTCTGAGAATCCTGTATTTGAATTAAAGGATTTTTCACTTAAAGGATATTTTGATGACATTAATCTTTCAGTTCGGGGAGGAGAGGTTCTTGGTATAACCGGTCTTCTTGACTCTGGTCGAACTGAGCTTGCTTTAGCGATGTTCGGGCTTAAAAAGATTGATAGTGGGAAGATTCTAAGAGACGGTAAGGAAGTAAAGATTTCTTCACCCCGCGATGCAATTAAAGCAGGAATAGGTTATGTCCCTGAGGACAGGCTTTCTGAAGGTCTGTTTCTCCCGCAGTCAATCGGAGATAATATAATTATTTCTGAGATAGATAAGCTTAACGGTGCAATGGGAACTTATGACGTGAAAAAGTCAGATGCGGAAAAGCAGCATTGGATTGATGAGCTTGAGATTAAAACTCCTGATCATAAAAATGCAGCATCCACGTTATCCGGAGGAAATCAGCAGCGTATAGTTCTTTCTAAATGGATGGCAGTTAATCCCGAGGTTCTTATTCTTAACGGACCGACGGTTGGTGTTGATATCGGTTCAAAACATGATATTCACGGAATTCTTCAGAATCAGGCTAAGGAAGGAATGGCGGTAATAATTATTTCCGATGATCTTCCTGAGATTCTTCAGAATTGTTCCCGTATTATTGTTATCAAAGAGGGAAGATTCGTAGCGGAAATGTCTGCAGAGGATGCAACTGAGGATGCAATCCTCGAGAAAATGATGTAAGGAGGCGGGCATATGGGAAAAACATTAAAAAAATTAACTCGTAAGAGTGAATTTTATACGTTTTTAATTATCGTTGTGCTTGCCATTGCAATTGAAATAGCCTCCGGTCAGTTCTTTACGGCTAATAACTTTGTTGATATTTTATCTGCCATGATAGTTCCCGGGCTTTTTGCAATCGGAGAATTTATGGTATTGATTTCCGGCGGAATTGACGTATCTTTCCCTGCTGCAGCATCGCTGACGATATATGCAACAACTAAATATTTGCTCGATATTAATTATGAGGGCGGTATTTTCCTTCCCCTTATAATGGTTATTGTTTTGGGAGCAATTTTAGGTGCGTTTAATGGATTTCTAATCGGATATATGAACTTAACGCCTATGATAGTAACGCTTGGCGCATCGTCTGTGTTTAAGGGTGTTATGCAGGGTGCACTGGATTCAAAGCAGCTTGCTGTTATTCCGTCCGGAATGAAGAAATTTGGTGTTGATGGTTTATTTACAACTTATAATTCTGCAACCGGTTTGACCTCTAAAATGCCGTTGACGTTTATTATATTTATAATAGCGTTGATTTTGGCGTATATTGTTTTGAACTATACGTATTTTGGACGCGGGATATATGCAATTGGCGGAAATCCGCAGTCAGCCCGCTGCGCAGGATATAAGGTTGAGAAGACTAAGTTCCTTGTTTATGTTATAAGCGGAGCAATTGCAGGAGTTGGCGGTCTTTGCCGTACGTGCGTTATGCAGCAGTGCCATCCGACTAATATGCTTGGCATGGAAATGAATGTTATTGCAGGTGTTGTTTTAGGCGGCACCGCAATTACAGGCGGTTCCGGGTCTCTTGCAGGATGCTTCTTGGGAACGCTTCTCATTGTAATGGTTGAAAATTCAATGATAATGCTTGGCATTCCTACGACCTGGAAAAATGTTTTCACAGGTGCTCTCATTGTTATCGGTGTAGGAATAAGCGCAATGCAGGTTAAGAGAGCCGAAAAGGCTGCTGAGCTTGCAAGAAAGGAGAGAGCATTATGAGTGCTTTAAAAAGATCTTATAAAAAGAACCGCCAGGTTTACCGTCTCCTCCTTATAATTGTTCTTTGGATGATATTCATGGCAATAACGAAGTTTAAGAAGTTTTATTCATTTAAGAATTTCCAGACTATGGCCAGCCAGTTCCCTGAGTATGGTCTTATGGCGCTTGGGTGCATGCTTTGCATGATGACAGGCGGAATTGACCTTTCATGCGTAGGCGTTGCAAATCTTACGTCGATTTTGGCAGTAAATCTTCTTATTGCGAGATTCGGAGAAGAAGGCGTAATGCCGCTTGGTTATATGTTTGTGCTGTTCGCTATGGCAATAGTATTCGGAGCATTAGCCGGGGCATTTAACGGATTTCTTATTTCTGTAGTTGGAGTTCCTCCGATTCTTGCAACTCTTGGCGTAAATGAATTACTGACAGGTATCAGTATTGTTATGACAGGCGGAAGCCCGGTTTCATCCTTCCCGAAAGAGTTTTGTGAATTTTTCTCAGATAATATCGGAGGAATAGTTCCCGTAAGGCTTGTTGTGTTTGTTATTATTGCAATAGTAATCTGGTTTATGCTTGAAAAAACAAGTTACGGCACAAAGATTAAGCTTCTTGGAACAAATCAGAATGTTGCTAAATTCTCAGGTCTTAATAATGTCGGGCTTCTTATCAGAACGTATGTTATTTCCGGAATATGCTCAGCTCTTGGCGGAATGATGATGATGTCGAATTACGCATCCGTCAGGGCAGATTACGGTACGCAGTATACGATGCAGGCAATTTTGATTGTCGTTTTGGGCGGAGTTAGCCCGAACGGCGGAACAGGTAAAATTTCGGGAGTTATTACGGCTATTGTTCTTTTAAAGGTTCTTGAGTCCGGTATTAACAGATTCCATAATATTTCAAGTTATTATATTTCTCTTATCTGGGGAGGAGTTCTTATTTTAGCTTTGATTTTGGATTACTTCTCAACAGGTCAGAATAAGAAGGTTTAAAATATTAAAAAAGGAGAATTAATAATATGTATAGGCTCCGTCAGAAGCAAAAATTCTTCAGAACTATGAAAATGCGAAGGAAGTTTATGCATCCTTAGGTCTTGATGTTGAAAAGGCAATAGCTGATTTTGAAAAAGTCGGTATTTCCATTAACAGCTGGGCAGGTGACGATGTAACCGGTTTTGAGGTTCATGAAGGTGCTGTTCATTCAGAAAATACAGTAACCGGTAATTATCCCGGTAAAGCCAGAAACGGTGATGAGCTTCGTCAGGATATTGCTCAGGCAATAAAGTTTTCTCCCTGCACACCCCGTCTCGGGCTTCAGAGTATGCATGCTGAGCCGAAGACGAAGAAAGAGCGCTGTGACTACGATATTGAGGATTTTCGCAACTATATAGATTTTGCGAAAGAGCGTGGGATGGCAATAGATTATAATGTATCTTATTTCACGCATCCTATGATGAAGGACGGCTGTTCCTTGGCATCTCATGACGATGAGGTAAGAGCATATTGGGTTAAGGCCGGAATTAACGGCCGTCGTTTATGCGAAGGTATAGGAAAAGAGCTTAATTGCCGCGTTTTTAATAATACCTGGACGCCTGATGGCGTTAAGGATTTAACTGCTGACCGTATGGGTTACAGGGAGCGTCTTAAGGATTCTCTTGATAAAATCTATGCGGAAAAGCTTGATCAGCGTTACATTTGTGATTGTATGGAAGGTAAGGTATTCTCTATTGCAAATGAATGCTTTACGGCCGGTTCTCATGATTTCTATATTGCATATGCGTCAAAAAATAATTTAGGTTTGACGATTGACACGGGCCATTTCCATCCTACAGAGAATTTCGCAGATAAGATTTCTGCGCTTAAGCCTTTCTTAGGTGGTTTTATGTTCCACCTTTCCCGTGGAGTCCGTTGGGATTCTGACCATACTCTGATTCAGGATGATGCTCTTTATCAGGTTTTCCAGGAGCTCGTTCGTGCAGATCTTCTTTTAAGCCCGAATGTTGCAATTGGTCTTGATTTCTTTGATGCCCAGATTAACAGAGTAACGGCGTGGATATTAGGTTCCCGTGCGGCTGGTAAAGCGATGCTTGCAGCGCTTTTGGAGCCGACCAAAGATATGATTGAAGCTGAGTATGCCGGTAATCTTGGAAAGAGACTTGCAATTCTTGATGAGTGCAAGAATCTTCCTCTTAATGCTGTTTGGGATTATGTTTGCCTGAAGCATGATGCAGGTGTCGGAATGTCCTGGATTGAGGAAATGGACAAGTACGAAAAAGCCGTTCAGTTTAAGAGACTGTAATGAAAAAGGTTTTACTTATCGGGGAATCCTGGCATGTTCATGTAACAGAATCCAAGGGATTTGACGTATTTACGTATGATTATTATGAAACGGCGGAGCAATATCTCCGGGCAGCTGTTGAAGGTGCAGGATATGAATTTCATCATATCCCGTCTCATATGGTTGAGTATGATTTCCCAAAAACAGTTGAAGGTCTTCTTGAATACAGTGTAATAATGCTTAGCGATGTCGGAGCCAATACGTTTAATCTTCCGATGAATGTTTTTCAGCGCCTTAATCCTACTCCGAACCGTCTTGAAATGCTTAGAGAGTATGTAAGCCGTGGCGGAAGTCTTGTTATGATTGGCGGATATCTAACGTTTCAGGGAATTCAGGGCAGAGGCTGTTACCGTAATTCGGCGCTTGCCGGGGTTTTGCCCGTTGAACTTCTTGAGGGAGATGACCGTATAGAAAAAAGTGCGGGAATCAAGCCTGAGGTTGTGTGCCCTGAACATAAGATAGTCTCCGGAATGCCCGGGGATTGGCCGCAGCTTCTAGGATATAACAGGCTTATTCCTAAAAAAGATTCTGAGGTAATAGTTAAGCTTGAGGATGATCCGATGATAGTAATCGGATATTATGGAAAAGGTAAGTCGGTTGCGTATGCAACTGATTGTGCTCCGCACTGGTCTCCTGAAGAATTTTGCAACTGGGAAGGTTACAGAAAATTGTGGGCGAATATTATTGATTGGCTGACAGAGTAATTAGTCATATGTATTAAAACAGCGTAGCCTTAAAAGGCTGCGCTGTTTTTGTTTGGTATTATTTTGTGAATGTAATGCAAATATTCGCTCATTAGGGTTCCTATGTTGTTTTATTGTCCTAAATATGCGATTTCCTCGTCAGTGAGTTCTATATCAAGTGCTGCGATATTATCTTTCATCTTGGATGGATTTTTTGTGCTTATTACAGAAAAAACATTAATGTTTTGTTTATAGAGCCAACTTAAAGCAATTTGTGTAACGCTACATCCTTTTCTTTCTGAAAGTTCTTCACAACGTGCAAGCTTTTCAAAGTTTTCCTCATAACCATAGCCTTTCATTGCTGCTTCATCAAGAATGCTGGAGGCAATATTAAAATCAGTGCTATGGAGTCTTCCGGAGAAGAGGCCTCGTGCAAGGCTTGAATAAGCTACGACCGGCATTTGATTTTTTTTATACCATTCTCTCGCTTGAGCATTTTCATCTCCGGTTATGGTTACAGTGTCCCATCCCCATGGATCTCCTGCTTGATGGGCTAAGCTGAAATTTGGGCTTGAAACAGAAAATGGAATGAGTCCATTTTTGTATGCGTATTCATTTGCTGCCTCAATTCTTTCATGAGTCCAGTTTGAGCCTCCGAATGCTCCTATTTTACCCTCAGCGTGAAATGCATTAAAGATTTCTACTATAGTTCCAACGTCAACATTAGGATCGTCGCGATGAAGGAGATAGATATCTATATAATTTGTATGAAGATATTCAGTTGATATAGCAAAGTCTTCGCGCATATCTTTCTCAGTAACTCTTTTTCTTCCACCTTCGGGATGTCCACATTTTGAGAGAAGAATAACTTCGTCGCGATGCCCGCAGTTTTCAAACCAATGACCAACGGATTTTTCGGAAAGATTATAATTTCTGGCTGTATCGATTGCGTTAATTCCTAAAGAAAAAATACCTTCAAGAATTTCATCTCCGTCGTCTCCGTTTAGATAGGGCGGAATAGCTGTACCATAAATGATTTCAGAAACTGGAAGATTTACAAATGGTATTTGTTTATATTTCATATTTCATCTCCAACGTTTTTATGCAAAAAACTGTGAATTAACAATATTTTTAGGAGTTCCATTAATAAACATTTGTAGGTTGTCAATTGCATAGTCTTTCAGGCGATTTCTGCATTCAAGCGCAGCCCAGCTGATGTGAGGCGTAAAGAAAACGTTTGGTGCTGAAAGTAAAGGATTATCTGCTGATATTGGTTCGTGCTCCACTGTATCTAAGCCTGCTCCGTAGATTTTACCGGAAGTTAGAGCTTCTGCGAGAGCATTTTCTTCAATTAATGCTCCCCGACTATTATTAATTAGGATAACTCCGTCCTTCATTTTCGCAATACTCTCGTTGTTTATCATGTGATAATTTTCTTCAAATAATGGGCAATGAAGGCATATTACGTCAGAACGTGCATATAATTCATCGAGTTCAACAAATTCAACTATTCCGTCAAACTCACTTTTGGGATGCGGAGTATATGCGATAACTTTCATTCCGAGGCCTAATGCGGTATATGCTGTCGTTTTTGCAATTCTTCCTAGTCCGATTATCCCCATTGTTTTATGGGCAAGTTCAATAGATGGATAATCCCAGAAGCACCAATCTAAAGGACCTGAACGACGCAGTTTGCGCACTTCAGCATCATGATGAGCAACATGGTCAGTTATTTCAAGTAGAAGTGCAATAGCATGCTGGCCTATTGCTTCGCTGCCATAAGAGGGTACGTTTGTTACTGGAATACCTTTTTTTCCTGCAGTCTTGATATCAACCATGTTATATCCGGTGCCGATAACTCCAATATAGCGTATATTCGGGCAGGCTTCTAAAACATCTTTCGTTATAGGGGCTTTGTTTAAGAGAACGATTTCTGCATCTCCAATCCTGTCAATTATTTCTTCTGCAGCACTACGTTCATAAATGCTTACACTTCCAAAGGTCTTTAAAGCATCCCAATTTAATTCACCGGGGTTTTCTCTCGGTTTGTCTAGTACAACAATTTTCATTGTAAAAGCCTCAGAGTTTTTTTAATTCTGATATTGTTTCCGCAAATCCGCGGCAATAAAATTGCAAATCTGATGCTGTCCACAGGACATTTGCGCCCATTGCTTGATAGTATTTGGCGTCTTCAGCATCGTTGCAGAATATTCCGCATGATATGCCATAATTTGCGCTTGTATCAAATACTTGTTTAACAGCTGAATTAAGAACATCGCTCTTTGTGTTAAATGGTGTTCCAAGCATTACTGACATATCGTTAGGTCCGATAATAACGCCGTTGATTTCTTTTCCATATTTATCAAGTATTGCGGGAAGATTATCAATGCCCGCTTGAGACTCTATCTGAATAAGAATATAACGGTTTTGCTGAAATTCTTCAAATTTTTCACCGACGCGAAACTGTGCATATCCGCCGGCTCCTTTGCGTCCTATAGGTCCAAATCTGACGGCGTCTATAACGGTTTTCATTTGTTCGAGAGTTTCAACTCTGGGGATCATAACGCCATCGGCTCCCATATCAATAGCTTTTGCGATTAAATGATACTGAGAATCTTGAACACGCATAAAAGATGGTATACCTAACATTCTGCATGTATGAAGCATAGGTATAACATTTTGAGTATCAAATCTGCCATGTTCTGCATCCATAAGAATAAAATCAATGTCAGGACAGTTCATTTTTTCAAGAAGCAGGGGAGTGTCGAGCATAATCATTGTGGTTCCGATGATTTTTTTTCGTTCATTAAATTTGTTTCTTAAAGTTTCATATCGATTCATTTTATTTACCTCATATATAGTTTTTTTAATAAAACTGAATTAACAATTTAAATAAAAGCCAGTTCTTCAGGTATGAAAGGAAGTGATGTGCGTTGAGCTACTGCCATCATAGCATCTAATGTTGCCTGTGGAAGTTCCAAACCATTTTTAAGAGCTTTATATTCTTTCTCTTGAGCGAGTTGTCCCGGGAAAAGAATCCGATCAACTCCGGGTGCGCATTTTGCAGAAGCGAGCTCTTCAATCATGCTTTCCGCCCGTTTACTCATATCAATTTCAGGATTTAGTTTTGCAGGGTCAAGTGCAATAAACATATGGCCAACATTTCCGCTTTGCTCCGGATTTTTGTTCCAGGCATGAATGTTGGATAGGGATGCAGCTCCTGACAAAAGTCCTGCGAGAGATTCTACCATTATGCTTAATCCATAACCTTTATGTCCGCCAAATGCGACTAGAGCTCCGCCTAAGTCATATTGTTTAGGATCTGTTGTAGGGTTGCCTTCAGGATCCAGTAGCCAGCCAAGAGGAATGCTTTTTTCTTCATCTGCAGCGATTGAGATTTTTCCGGCAGCGACCTGACTCATTGCTATATCATAGCAGATAGTTCCATATTTTCCTGCAGGAATGGAATAAGAAAATGGATTGTTGCCTATTGCGCGGGAAGCGCTGCCTGATGCTGCCATGATTACATCTCCTGTAGACATTGCCAGGCCGATAAGCCCGTCAAGGGCTAACATTCTACTATAATATCCACATGCTCCATGATGATGACTGTTAAATACATTGACAATTCCGATACCGGTTTCTTTTGCTTTTGCCCGTGCGATATTATTTGCGAATACAGATACGGGAATTCCCAATCCTTGATCTGCATCAATAAGAGCATTTGATGCGCCATCGGATATTACCCGATATTTTGCATTAGCGCGAACGCCACCACTTTGAAGACACTCCACGTATCCAATCATACGGATAATTCCATGAGAATTAATTCCTCGCATATCTGCATTTACTAAAACCTCTGCGACAGTTTGTGCGCTTGTTTTTGGTAAACCGCAAGATATGAGTGCTTTGCAGCAATAATCTGAAAGCTTTTTATCTGAAAAATACATAGGAAATCCTCCCTGCTACTATATATTTTTACTTTCTTCGCTAATCATATGATCTAATCTTTTTTCACATGAAGATAAAAAATTTCCCCATTCGCTACTATTTATAAAAGCATTTTCGTTGCCTGCGCGTAATTTTAAGAGCTTTCCCTCTGTGTCGTTCTGATCAGGATGATTTCCTAAGACTATATCGACGTGTTCATTTGCTAAATAATGCAGTCCGTCACGAAATACGTCGCGACAATTAAGGGATAAGCCATATTTTTTTAAAAAGGAAGATTCCATGCTATTAGTGCCAACCCCTCCGTGCATAGCACAGACGAATGATGAATTTTCATTTTTCGTTTCAAAGAAAAGTGCAATGGTTCCCGCTGTATGTCCAGGTGCTGAAATGCATCGGATAGATGTATTTCCTAATTTAATAATATCTCCATTATCTATAAGAATATCTCCGGAAAATGGTTCTGCGTGTTCTACTTTCAATTCGTCTGCCCACGAAAGATTAAGAGAACCATTGATGATATTATTATCTTCACGACTAATTGCTATGCGCGCTCCGCTTAGTTGTTTCAGTTTAGTTGCACAACCGATGTGATCAATATGTCCGTGAGAGAGTAATAAAATACTTAAATTATGAGGATCAAGTCCTATCTGCTGCATGTTATCCAATATGATTTCATACATATAGGGATAACCGGTATCTATCATAATTAGACCATTGCCGGTATCTATAACATGAACAGAAACATCTTTGTTCCCGACAAAATAAATATTATTAAATACTTTAAAGGGCTCAATATATTTTGAAAATGCCATAATAAAAGCTCCAAGTGGTAATTCGTTTGTAGTATAACATACAGAAATTTGGAATGCAACCGATTTCATTAAAAATATTATGTGTAAAATAACGAATTAAAAAAATTAGTAAATTCCGCAAATTTGTGTTGATTTTCAAATTATTCCGTGTTAAAATCACAGTGCAACCGATAGCATAGAAGGCTACGGAATCAAAAAAGTAAATTTTTATTTAGGAGGAATTACAAATGAAAAAAATCTTAGCATGTTTACTCGTGTTCGCAATTATGCTTTCGTTCTGCGTAGCATTTGCAGATGAAGAGTACGATCCTTCCGATAAGTATCTCGGAATTGTCTGCTATCCCTCATCAAACACTACAATCGCTGTATGGATGACAGGTTTTCTGCAGACAGCTGAAGAGCTTGGCTACAAGCCTCTTTATATTGGCGGTGATACTACTGATGCTGCCGCAGTTGAGCAGATGATTGATGGTGTTATCGCACAGTATGATAATCTTGCAGGCGTTGCTCTTTGTATCAACTCTGAAACTCGCTGGAACATGGCAAATAAGTTTATGGAAGCTGGTATTCCTGTAGTAGACGGTTGGACTGTTTTAAGCGATGAAACCATTAAAGAAAATGCCGTCAATCCTGACATGCTTGTTGGGTGGTATGGAATTGACTCGACTGAATATGGTTATAATGCGGGTCTCGCTATTGGAGAAGCAGCAGAAGGAAAAGGTACTGTTGCAATTACTCAGTCTGCATTTGGCGATAATGAAAATGCGGCAGCGGCAGCATTCACAGCAGCAATTAATGAAAAGTATCCTGATATGAAGGTTCTTGATCCTCAGGTTGAGTCAACCGATGTTACTCAGGGTGTTGGCGTTGTAACGTCTCTTCTCCAGGCAAACATTGGTGATTTAGTTGGTGCATTTGGTACGACCGGTACGTCTGCTCAAACTTGGTCTCAGGCAGCTGAAGATCTTGGTTGGGATGGATATGTAATCGGAATGGATGCAACCAGCGCAAACCTTGACATCCTCGAAGAGGGTGGTGTCTATGGCTTAGTTGCACAGCCGATATATGATTTGTGGGCAGATTGCGCTCGTCATCTTGATGCATATCTTCGTGGTGAAGAGGTTTCTTTTGAAAACTATTCTGATGCCCCTGTAATCTTTGCTGATTCTGTTGCAAAGTATCGTGAAGTTCTTGGTGGTGTTGACACTTACGTAGCACAGTTCAAGTAAGCTCTAAACTTCTTTTTAGTTGCCGCGCGTAAAAGCGCGGCAACTGTTAATTAATATTTTTGTGAAAGGCAATGAAGAGCAGACATTATCTGTATGCTGTTCAATGTCTTTCAAATTATTTAATAATGAGGTGAAAACATGAACGATTATATTCTTGAAGCAAAAGATATAACAAAACAATTTCCGGGTGTTATTGCGCTTCAAAATGTTAATTTTAATGTAAAAAGAGGAGAGATTCTTGGATTAATAGGTGAAAATGGTGCCGGTAAATCTACTTTGCTGAAAATTATTAATGGTGTCTATACATATGGAACATTTGAAGGAGAACTTTTGTTTGATGGAGAACCGGCACATAACAGGAGCCCTTATGATGCATTGAGTAAAGGAATTGGATATGTACCGCAGGAGATTAACGTTATGGAAAATCTCACGGTAGCTGAGAATGTTTTTGTAGGGCATTTAAACAAGGATGATAAAAAATCTTCATTTAAAATGAATGATTTGATAAAGCGATGCGATGAATTTTTAAAGGCAAATAAATTTAATCTTAATCCAAAAGCGATGGTAAGCGGTCTTTCTATAGGTCAGAAACAACTAGTAATGGCTGCGAAAGCCATTTCGTGGAATCCGAAAATTCTCGTACTTGATGAACCTACTACAGCACTTTCACAATCGGACGTTGAGAATCTTTTCGAAATAGTTAATCATCTTAAATCTCAGGGAACGAGTATTATTTTTGTCACACATAAATTGGAGGAAATATTTACGCTGACTGATCGTGTAACAATTCTTCGAGATGGTCAGGTAATAACGACATATGAAAAATCCGAATATGATCGAGCAAGAATCATATCCGGAATGGTAGGCAGAGAACTTTCACAGTTATATCCAGAACGGCATGTGAAAATTGGCGAAGAGGTATTACGAGTTGAACATATGACGGTTCCCGATCCTAAGGTCCTTAATAAGAATTTAGTAACAGATGTCTCATTTAATCTGCATAAAGGTGAATTGCTTGGGTTCGCAGGGTTGGTCGGAGCTGGAAGAACAGAGACTGTATCAGCACTATTTGGTTCTTATAAAGATTACACTGCTGACGTTACAATTGAGGGAAAGAAAGTTAGAATTAAAAGTGAAGCAGATGCGATAGATTTAGGAATTAATATATTGACAGAAGATAGAAAATCTAATGGGCTTTTGCTTCTTAATGATATTAAGTTTAATATTGTTTTGAGTAATTTGAAAAAGATATTAAATAATGCTCGGTTAATTGATAAAAAGAAAGAACATGAATGCACTGATGTATTTATGAAGAAATTGCGGATTAAAGCCCCTGGAGATTCCACTATGGTAGCAAATCTTTCGGGAGGTAATCAGCAGAAAGTTGTTCTTGCCAAAGCACTTCATTCCAATCCTAAAATCCTTTTGCTTGATGAACCTACAAAAGGTATAGACGTTGGCTCAAAGCAAGAAATTTATGAAATTATGAATGAACTTCTTGCTGAAGGAATCAGTATAATCATGATTTCATCGGAATTACCTGAACTTTTAGGTATGTGTGATAGATTTATTGTTATGCGCGGCGGAGAAATTGTTGGAGAGATGGATAAAGAGCATGCAACACAAGAGAGCATTATGAATCTGTGCTTTGCATAAGATGGGGGTGAAGAATAATGTATGAAACTAAAAAAAGTTCTTCAGGAAAACTTTTAAAGTTTATTCTGATTCCGGAAGTTACATCGCTTATTCCGGTCATAATAGTAGTTGTTGTTGCTACGATTCTTAATCCTGTTTTCCTTACAGGCAGTAATCTGTTGACGTTAACGTCATCATTGATAGCTTCTTGGGGAATTTTAGCAATTGGGCAAGCTTTTGTTATCATTTCTGGTGGAATAGATGTATCAATGGGAATGATTTTAAGTTTCGCAGGAATGATGTTCTGCTATCTTGCCAGAAATGGGGCTTCTCTTTTTGTTTGCATTATTGCGGTTTTTGTAGTTTGCATTGGGATGGAGCTTTTAAATGCCCTTTTAATTTTGAAATTTAATGTAGCTCCGTTTGTCGCGACTATGAGTGTGCAGTATGTATGTAAAGGTCTTGCTAATGTCGTAAATTATGGTGCAGATTTATCTATTTCATATGATGTTAGAGATGGTATTCTTAGATTTAATGAAATAATGGGGTCTAAACCTCTGGGAATGAGTGTAGGCTGTATTATTTTTATCTTTTTGATTATTTTTGCTCAGTTTATATTAAAGAGAACGGCGTTTGGACGTAAAATTTATGCCGTAGGCGATAATTCAAGAGTGGCAAAAGTCGCAGGAATAAGAGTCTGGAAAATCCGTACAGCTTGTTTTGTGATAGCCGGAATTATGACATCTATCGCAGCTATTGTGTGGGTAGGATATTATTCGGGTTGTACACCTACGCAGGGAAATCCCTGGGTGTTTATAACGGTTGCAGCTGTTGCTATGGGAGGAGTTAGTTTAAAAGGTGGAAGCGGTTCTATGTTTGGCGTGTTTTTCGGGGTTATCTTAATGGGCCTTGTATATAATCTCATTACACTTCTTGGAATTAATTCTAATTATCAGAACGTATTTATAGGTGTTTTCCTTGCGCTTGCTGTTGTTCTTGATACTGTTCGTAGAGAAAAAACTCTTGGTAAGAATATATGAGGAGGTTTGCTTTATGAAAAAACAATCATTAAAAAATCTTTTTAGTAAAAATGAGTTTATGGTTTTCTGCATCCTCATAGTAATATGGATTTTTCTTTCATTGATTAATAAGAATTATGCAACTTTAAATAATCTTTGCGCTATAATGAAAACAATGTCATTTTATGGAATAATAGCTGTAGGATTAAGTTTTGTAATAATTCAGGGCGATTCTGATATTTCAACAGGAGCCAGTGCAGGTTTTAGCGCCGTATTTGGAACTGCTTTGATGGTTGAAACGCAATGCATGGGTATGCAAAACACCTCGATTGAATGGCTTGGGGTTCTTATATGTGTTTTGATAACTATGGCAGTTGGTGCTCTTATTGGTATGGGAAATGCTACGATGGTAGTAAAGTTTAGTATGCCGCCGTTTATTGCTACAGTTGCGATGCAATTTGTATTAAATGGATTAAAAATGGTAATAACGGGCGGTGCGTATGTTTATCCTCTTCCGGCAAGTCTTTTGAAATTTACTAAATTAGGAATTCCTCTTGGTGGCAATAAAAAAATAGCTATTTCGTTTATAATAATGTTGGTTTTACTAATAATAGCTTATTATATCTTGAAATATACAACATATGGCAGAAGCGTTTATGCAACCGGGGGGAATCGTGTTATGGCTCAGCTTTCTGGTGTAAAAACGAATTATGTAAGATATCGTAATTATATGGTTCTTCATGCATTGGTTGCTCTTGTTGGTATTCTTAATGCCGGATATCTTAAGCAGGGGTCTCCTGGAATAGGAAACGACTGGCATATGGTAATTATGGCAGCTTGTGCGATTGGTGGTATAAAATTTTCCGGGGGTTCCGGTAATATGATAGGGTTGCTCATAGGTTTGTTTACTCTATTTTCAATTAATAGCGCAATCGCATACGTTGGAATTAACACATTTTTGCAAGATGTTGTTATTGGTCTCGTTCTTATGATTATTGTAGTTTTTGACAGTATTCGTTCAAATCGTAAAGTACAGGCACAGTAAACCGGTTATTGCCTGCTTTTTTGAATTGTGTTATATTATGAATAGAAATCTGAACGGGGTATGCAAATGGAAAACAACACGGTTACTATTTACACTATCGCAGAAGTTCTTAATATGACGCCTAGCATGGTATCGCGTGCTTTTAAGCCTGATTCTAAGATTAATCCGGAAAAAAGGCAGTTAATTTTAAAAAAAGCGGAAGATATGGGATTTGCTCCTAATAAAATGGCATCCAGACTTTCGATGAAACCTATTCATATTGCTACTCTCGTTTATGGTCGTTTTTCCGGTTATTACGAGGAAATGGTTCGGGGAATTAATCACGCTGCTCAGGAATTATCTGATTATAAGGTAGTTTCTGATGTTAAGGTTATGCCTGTTGATTCATATTCAGAAAAAGAAGCGTTTGAAGCATTAGATGAGATTTCAAAGAAGAACTATGATGGGATAATTGTTCATGGTCTTTATGGCGAAAAAGTTGCAAGAAAAATTGATAGTATAAGTGAAACCGGAACAAAGGTCTGTACCTTGCACAATGATATTCTTTCTTGCAGAAGACTATTTACTTCTATGAGTGATACAGAACTTACCGGAAGTATTGCAGCTGAACTTATGAGCATCTTTCTTCCTGAGGATAAAAGAAAAGTTATTCTTTTCTCAGGAAATATGAAATCTCTTGTGCATCAGACACTTACTTTTTCTTTTATTCGTCATTGTAATAGGTATAATCTTCAACTTCTGCGGCATTACGCAACACAGGATTTTCCTGAAGAAGCCGCTAGAATGGTTGAAGATGCATTTGAAACTTTTTCTGATCAAATTGATGGTATATATATTTCTTCAGCAAATTCTCAACCAATATGTGCTTATTTGGAAAAGAACGGTCTTGGAGATAAGATAACTGTAATAGCATCAGATGTTTTTCCTGAACTTAGCGCTTATATGCGTAAAGGAATAGTAAATGCAACGATTTACCAAGATCCTTTTAATCAAGGAAAGCATGCTTTTAAAGGTCTCTTTTATAATATTTCAGAAGGTAGAGAAATAGATAGCATTATTATGACAAATCCTCAGATAGTGCTTAATAGCAACTTATCTACATTTGAGCGTTGGAAAGACGAATAATTATAGATTTTCGTTAAAACAGCGTAGCTTTTTTAAGCTACGCTGTTTTTTACAATTTTTTTGTTTTCGAAGATAAAATGTACTTGAAATTTTATATATTACGAGATAATTTTTATTCAGATGATATTAAAGATATGTTTTTGTTTACGGTAGATGACCTTTATATTTGATAATATTCCCATCTGAAATTGACGCAGTAATTCCTTAATCCTTTGCAGCATTTTGAAATGTCTGAGCTTGAAAGCCCGGTTTCTCTGGCAGCTGTTCTTATGCCATCATAAATTATCCCTGTTTCAATGCATCTGACAGGTTTCATTTGCCGTTTGTTTCGGGCTGAGATTTTATCTTGTGCTTCGGCGGGTAAACGCCGGTTTGTATCTCCAAAGGCTCTGCCGTTTGTTTTATTATATCCTTTTTCCGGATTGGATGAGTCAAAATAATCAATTAGTGTAGCTTCAATCCGCTCAGCTGATTGGCAGGATAAAGGATATGAGAAGTGTTCTTTTCTGACTTTTTTTAATCCGCCTTGAGCGGTAATAGCGGCATATAGTTCTTTGTTATATTTATATCCGTAGTGCCAGCGCTTTTCGATTGGAACTGCTCCCATTCCGACATATTTTTTTCCATCTTTAAAAGTAAAAAGATACACGTCATATTGTTTGGAGCTTTTCAAACCTTTGCTTACGTTATATCCGTATTCGGGATTGGTTGTATTATCTCTTTCAATAAGTTCAGCTTCAAGTTTTTCGGCTTCCTCAAGGGGCAGGTTTTCTGCGATAATGCTCTTTTGAAATGCTGAAAAAGAATAACTGTTAATATCTGCGCTGAGGCGCTTGTTTTTATAGCCTGCGCCATTTCGCCAGCGCTTTGCCGGGCGTTTGCCTGTTATGCCATAGTATTTAAGTCCTGTTGGCCCTGTTAGTAGATATACTATATAATGATTTTTGTTTGAATAATCGAATTACATATATATAATAGTATATACATATAATGCATTATGTCAAAGATGAAACGAATGAAATATTAATTAATATTACTTGAGATTAAATGGGGAATAGATTTTGAAACGAGATAATTTTAAAAAGCTTCTGTTAATATTACCTGTTGTTTTTGTGGTTCTTGTTTTTTGTTCTCCGTATATTTCGGAGAGTGAAAAAGAAGAAATTGCTTTGGATGTTATTCCTTCTGGGGAACCCGAAATCACATTTATATATCCTGCAGTAGTGCCATCTGTTCTTGAAG
>R27__coassemble_246_pt1 | contig 41638 bp, 35 predicted proteins | sample R27__metabat2_high_PE_043 | metagenome-assembled genome bin R27 | reverse complement strand
ACAATATTCTGAGAGTTGAATGTCCCAAGAATATCTTTTTCATTTTCTTTCATTATACCATCCGCAAGCCGCGCGCCGAATTTTTCCTCAACCCACTCACGCGTAAGCGGTTCAAACTTTTTAGCCTTAGGAGTTAAAGCAGCCAGCTCATGATACTTTTTTGCGCAAAGATAAGTTCCGACTCCAACGCACTCACCGTGAATTCCCTCGGCATTCTCAAATCTCGGAGGCTTCATCTCAACAAGATGCGCAATAAGATGCTCCGCACCTGATGCCGCGCGGGAATGATTCATAAGCTGCATAGTTAAACCTGAAAGCATCTGCGCCATAGTCATAGCCTCAATATCTGCGACTCCGGTTGCAGCATAATCATCAGCTGCATTTCTCATAATAGACAATGCCTGCTGAGCAAGCTCCGCAACCATTGGACAATAGTGCTCACCGTCCACAATATGAGAAATACGCCAGTCAACAAGCGAAATATATTTAGATAGAATATCATTTATTCCACTTGCAACAAGCCTGGCAGGAGCACCCTTAATAATATCAAGATCCGCGACAACGAGCGTCGGAGCCACCATCGGAATAGATTTTTTCTGCCCTTCAATAATAACAGAACATATATTAGCCGTAAAACCGTCAGAACTTGCGAGCGTCGGAACCGCGACAAACGGAATTCCAAGCTTATAAGCGGGATACCTTCCGAAATCCATAATTGTTCCTGCTCCGAAAGCTACAATAACTTCAGGATTATCAAGCTTCGTCATCATATCCTCAATCAGGATATCTTCAGACCTCAAGCCCTTTGCCTCAAGAACTATCTCCTGATCAGCCTTTATCCGTTTATCCTTTACAAGATCATAAACAAACGAATCATACACAACCGCTCTGCGTTTTCCGGATAAGTCCACCTGCTCCATATATTTTTCAAAATTTTTTAGTGCACTGTATTCAACAACCACCATTTTTGTCTCAAGCGTATGCTCATCCCCGCAAACGCATTTCCCGACATACTGATTACAATTCATTATCATGATATTATACCTCGCTTATATTTGGTTTACATAATTAATAAATCTAATAAATGCTTTACGGCCTTCACCCGTACATTTATAAACTCCCGCGTCCTCAAGAACTCTCTCAAACACACTCCCTATCTCATCTTCTGAATATAGCAGTTCTCCGTTTTCTCCAATAAGCCTCGGCGGAAGAATCGCAAGCCCCTGAACCTCAATCAACCCTATATTTTCCTTTTTTATATAATGAAGATCCGCATGCGGATGGTATACCCCCAGAGGATGCTCCTCGGTTGTTATATTATTTCTCAGAACCAGATCCATCTCAAACTTCCCGTCACGGAAACGCGCAATAGGAGTTATAGTATTATGCTTCTCGCCGTCAGTCTCAGAAAAAATAAACGCAGATTCATCAGTATATTCGCGCCAGGCATTTAATATCTTCGATGCAAGTTCAACAATTCTCCGACTGTCCTCACTTTTTATTCTAATGCATGACATTGGCCATCTTACGATTCCAGCCTCAACATCATCAAAACCTTCAAATGCTATCTTCTTTTCAATTCCCGCTTTTGCCATCGGAAATTCATGACGACCTCCCTGAAAATGATCATGAGACAATATTGAGCCCCCTACAATCGGCAAATCCGCATTCGATCCTATTGCATAATGCGGAAACATCTCTATGAAATCCACCAGCTTTTTAAAACACTCTTCATCGATTTTCATCGGTATATGCTCACTGTTAAATGCTATACAATGCTCATTATAATAAACATATGGCGAATACTGCAGATACCATTGACTGTTGTTTATAGTAATAGGAATAATACGGTGATTTTGCCGCGCAGGATGATTAACGCGCCCTGCATATCCTTCATTTTCAGCACAAAGCTGACATTTCGGATAAGCGGTCTGCGGAGCATACTTTGCCGCAGCAATTGCTTTAGGGTCTTTTTCAGGCTTTGACCTGTTAATAGTAATCTCAAGTGTTCCGTACTTTCCGTTATAATCCCACTTAATATCCTTTTTTATTCTATCCGTTCTGATATAATTTGTATCCTTTGAGAACTGATAATACCAATCAGTTGCAGCCTTCGGACTCTTGCTGAAAAGAGATTCAAATCTCAACCTTACTTCATGCGGCAAAGGCATAATTGCCCCCATAATTTTAGTATCCAGCAAATCACGGTAAGTCAGAGAATCTTCAATTATTCCTCTTTTTACAGCATTATCCGTAAGCTGTTTTAAAATATCACTCAGCCCAAAAGATAAACTTCCCTCGGGCGCGGATTCCGCGCCTGAGGGAAAATTCTCATCTTCATCAGCTGAGTCAAGCTCCAAAGCCTCTAAAACTCTGTTAAAGGCCCATATCTCATCTCCGGAAAAAATCAATTCTTTTTCCAAAGCATATTCAATTAACTTGCTGATCCAATATTTCATTAAATTATTCCAATGTAATCTTTACTCTATACGTAATACTCTCACCGGGCTTTAAGAACTTAAGCATTCCCTGCTTTCTCATTTCATTTCTTCCGTCAGGCGTGCAGTTCCCGCATTCAAGACCGAGAACGTAATCACGAATTCCCATCATCTTCCACTCGCAAAAACCGTCAAGCGTTTTTGCATCAAACTCAATCGTGAGAGCCATATTCAATTTAGGCTGCTTAATCTGAGCATATCCTTTGCCATCAGCAAATGAATGATAGTAGCATCTCTCCTGATATCCGGCAGTAGGCTTTTGCATATGCATCCAGTTTGCAATATCCTCCTGCGCGTGAGCATCTCTGGCCTTTACGGATGATGATTTAATCGTAATAATACTATCCTCATCCAAAAGGGGATAACCCATATTCATATGATACAAAATCTCAAACGGCTCTTCGGTATCACCATTATTAGAAATAGTATCGGTAATCGTAAAAACATTCTCCTTCGTTGAAACAGCAACCTCACGCTCTAGCGTAAATTTACGGCTGAATATAGTTTCATCACGTGTAACCGTCTTTACAATCAAATCATGAGTTGTTTTATCCTCATAGAAATATGCGCTGTCACATGGAATATTTGCCACCGTTCCATGAAGAGGATACTCGGTTCCTTCATCAATATTCGGAGAACCAACGTTATTTAATCCGCATGTCGTAAGATAACCGGCTGTAAAAGAATTCAGCCAATTAGTTCCGATTGAATCATAATAAGCCGGAGCCACATATCCGCACGGGCTCATATAACTCATATTAATTCCGCGAAAACGGAGACGGGTAATATCTCCGTTTCTGTCAGGCGAAAGCGTCATCTCAATACCTTTGCCGTTCGTCAGCTCAAAAAGACGCATATCGTCACCTTTTCCCCCGACTAACCGATGCTCTTCAATTCCGTATTCCTGAGTAGGATGTCCTGTATACTGATTCATATTTTTCCCTCACTATAAAATAATTTTTTATTTAAACGAGAGGTCTTACTGCTCCGTAAACCTTCTCATATTTTTCAAACACCTTCATGTATGCCTCGTGGCGGGCATTATCAGGTGAATAAGTAACAGTTTCTTCAACCATTTTCCCTGCAGCATCAGCAAGGTCCCTGAAAATACCTATTGCAATACCTGTAAGCATTGCAGATCCGACAGTTCCCGCATCAACCGTTTTCAAAGCCGTAATCGGAAGATTCAAAACATCCGCCTTCATCTGCATCCATAATGCAGAATGAGCTCCGCCTCCGGTTGCGTTCAGTTTACTGAATCTGATTCCTGATCCAAAAAGAGCTTTATAATTTAGATACATTTCATACGCGACTCCCTCAAGGCAAGCTCTATAAATTTCAGGAAGCCCTGTCCCGGCAGTCAGCCCGATTATTGCACCCTTAGAACCTGTATCCATATACGGCGTTGCAGCTCCTGCAAAATGCGGAAGGACCAAAAGCCCCGTAGGAGCTTTATCATCGATTTCATGATCACGGCAATAATCAAGATATTGTTTTTCCAAAAGCTCATTGGCAGAAATTCCCTTCGCCTTTGCCTCTTCTTTCTCCTTTGCCGCAAACGTTTTTATACACCAATCAACAAGCGCACCGCCAGTATATGAAAATGCATATGCAACATACGAACCCGGAATAACATATGGCACAACCGAAAAATATCCTTTATACATAACATCAATATTCGGCATGGAGTCATATATCGGCGTCAGGCATTCAACGGTTCCTGCTCCGTCAACTGCAACAGAACCGTCAAATGCGCCGGCTCCGACTGCCGCAGCTACCTGATCATGAGAAATTGACACAACTCTCGCTGACTTTGCAAGCCCTGTTTCACGGGCGGCTTCAGGACTTACAACTCCGGCTTCCGTACCGGTCGGCACTACTTTTGACATTAATTTCACGTCAATCCCTGCCGCCTGAAATATCTCCTCTGACCAGGCAAGCGTTGAAATATCAAACGCCATCGTCCGCGTTGCCAGAGAATAATCGATCTGCGCGATACCCGTAAGATGGAAAACAACATAGTCCTCCATCAGAAAAGCATGCTTTGCTTTTTCATAAATTTCCGGATGATGCTTTTTTATATACATCATCTTAGAAACAGAATACATTTCATGCGGCCTCAAACCTGTAATCTCCGCGATATGCGCAGCTCCAAGCTTTTCCTCAAGTTCTCTGCACTCATCAGCTCCCCTGGGGTCAGTATACACCATAGCTGTATGGAGAGGTTCACCCTTATCATCTGTAAATACAAACGTTTCCCCAAAGCTCGTAACACCTATTCCCTCTATATCGGGATAAAGCTTCGTCATCTCTCCAATTGCGCCGTAAACTCCGGCCATAATCTGAGATACATCAATATCATGCCCGCTCACAGCCCTTTTTACGGGATAATCTCTGTAAGAATTCCCTAACTTTTTCCCGTTTTCATCAAAAACAGTACATTTGCATCCTGTTGTTCCGATATCAAGTCCAGCTATTTTCATAGTAAATTCCTTTTATACTTTTTACCGCCGCGCAAAGCGCGGCGGTGTAATTCAAATTAAAATAAAATTAATCAGTCAATATCCACCCAATCATAGTGCAAATATGTTGTGAAAGCTTCCTCAAGAACACTCTTCATATGACCAAGACCGACAGACGTATGATGTTTAAAACCTCCGCGGGCAAGCCTAATCATCTTATCCTGCATATTGTCAAGTTCAGCAACACCTGCGCATCCGAAAAATTCAGGCTCAATAGGATCATCCGTAAACTTTGCCTCAGATGCATAAACTACAATCTTTCCGTCCTTCGTCTGACAATTAGCAATAGTAATATCGCCCGGCTTAATTCTGCCTTCGCAGGTTCCGCAACCCGAACCGGCATCAGTCTTATCAAACATCTTATGAGAGGTAACCTTACCCTTATCAGTCATAAGAGTATTGGGAACAGGACCGCAATGGAAAAGAATAACCTTATTCTCGTCATCACCATAATTGTTATTCCAGTCAAGAACAGTTGTAGGCGTTTCAGATGCAAGAGCCATTGCGCGCATAGTAATTGCGGAGCACATATCTATTTCACAGGAAGCTGCAATTCCGCGGTCATTAAGTTCTGAAAGAAGAACGCACGGGCAAACTCTCATAATCTGCTCCATCTCGTTCCAACAACGGAGAGCAATCGCATCAAGATGGTACTCTTCAATGTATTCATCAATTACAACAGATATCTTGGCAAGAGTATTCTTTTTCTCCTCAGTTACTCCTGAAAAGTCAGTATACGCCTCAAGAGCTGCCTTCTTGGCCGTAACCTTTGCGTCATTATCTGATAACTGACCTACCTTGAAAACAAGCTCGGATAAATCAAAACTCTCGACAGTAATGCCATATTTTTCCATCGTAATTTCATCAAAACGGACAGTCTTAAAAGCCGTCGTTCTGGCTCCGATGCAACCGATAGAACAGCGCTTCATTCCGTTAACAACGCGGCAAATTGCTGCAAAATCTTTAAGATTCTGTTTAAATGCAGGCGAAAGCGGATGAACAACATGCGGCTTAAGAACCGTAAACGGAACCTGATACTGCGTAAAAACATCCGTTACAGAAAATTTCCCGCAAAATGCATCTCTTCGATGAGCAAAATCCATCTTCCCTATTTCATCAGGATATGCCTGCATTAATATAGGAACTCCCGCATCCCGAAGAGCCGTAATAGCACCGTTTTCATCTGCGAAAATAGGCATTGAGAATATAACGCCATCAAATTCACCGTCATGTTCCTTTAAGAACTTTGCATAAAGAAGACCTTCATCACGCGTTTCAATTCCACCAAAACGCGTAAGCTCAGCATCCATTGCAATATAATCATAACCGGCATCTGTTACTGCCTTAATCATATCCTCTCTTGCTTCATAAATCAGCTCTCCGGGCATAAATCCGCGGTTGCAGAATGCCAGAGCGAAAGTCATTTTCTTTTTCATTCTTTTTCTCCTTAAATAATGTATTCTTGTAATAATCAAAAGCAATCTACAGATAAATCCGCATAAGATTGCCTACAATTAATGCTAATTAATTATATAAAAAAGGCTTGCCAAATGCAAGCCTTTAAAGAACCATTTATACTTATTTTATACCACAGAGAAAGCAAGATTTTTACCTGCCACATGCTCATAATATTCAAAATAAACTGTCTCTGTATACGGAGCTACCCAAATATTGGCAAGCATCGTAATTGCCGACAAAAGCTTCCATCCGATAAAAGACAAATCAAGAACAAAAAGCTCCCATTTATGGCCTCTCATCATCATTCGGCTCTCCCTCAGGCACTGCCTTATTCCCTTTTCAGGGTCATCTACAAGAATATAAAGCGCCTGACGGTATGCAAAGCTTAAAATAATACCCGGTATCACAAGCAAACACGTCCCAAGCGTTATTAAAAAATACTGCACAAGCATTAACAGAACAATTTTCCCGCCGAAGCTGAATCCATCCAGAATATTACCGTAAGCTACTGCTTCACTTTTACGGATTGTATTCATAATAAAAATTACAAAACCAGCTGCGACAACCCACATAACAATCATTATCAAACAAGCTAAAAATTTCCCAAACGGCGACGGGCTTGAAGCTTCAATCATATTCATTACAGACTCATAATTCCCTTTAACGCTTGCATTATAAAGCCGCATCATATTCTCTTCCGTCATATTCGTGCTAAGCACACGCGAGGACAATGCATTAAAAACAATAGAAATAGCCGTAAAAATCGCACCCATAATAATCATACTCGGGTGGGACGATTTAACTATATTCTTTGCACATATTTTTGCTGACTGTCTGTTAAACATTTTTTTACCTTTCTTTAAGTTAATGCCGTATGCTGAGGCTTAGGCTTATACTTTACCCCCGATACAATCCCAACGGCAGCATACATTGTAACCATTGAAGACCCTCCATAGCTGAAAAACGGAAGCGTAATGCCAATAACAGGTGTAATACCAATGCACATTCCGATATTAATAAACATCTGCGCTCCGATTGCGCCCGCCACTCCCATGCAAAGGAGCATATCATAAGTTCTTCCGCAGTTAAGCCCGACCTTTGCTATATGAACAACTATTATGCAGAGAAGAATTATAATAATAATACATCCAATCATGCCAAGCGTTTCACCGGTTGTTGAAAAAATGAAATCCGTATGCTTACCTGTAAAAACAGTTCTCGTATGGTCCTCATCAACACCTGTCAAACGGCCTGACGCAAGCGTCAGCTTTGACTGCGTCGTCTGCCATGAAATCCCCCATCCATCAGGGTCAATAGACTCATCGTACGGCGAAAGAAGACGCTTTTTCTGATAATCCTTTAAAAAATACGTCCAGAGAATCGGTATAACTGCCGCGACACCTGCTGCGCCTAATGCAAACCAGTATAACTTTACTCCCAGGCAAAAAAGCATGACGAGAAATATAACGAGAAGAATAGATGCCGAACCGAGGTCTGAAGAAACAACAACTATCGCCCCAAAAACAATTACCAAATGCCCCGCCATCTGAAGAATTGACATAAACGAATTGATATCGCGGTACTGCTTGAGATACGTCATTTGTTTCGCTGCAACAATAATATAGATTATCTTAATGACCTCAGACGGCTGAATTCCGATTCCTGCAAATCTTATCCAGGATTTATTACCTGTACCATCATCAGCTCCGAAAACAACAAGCGCCACCAGAAGCAGCACATTAATAAGACACAGAATTCTCCACTGTTCTCCCAAAAGATCGGAGTCCATAACCGTCATTAAAACAAAAAAACCGATTCCCAAAACAATTGAAAAAACCTGAACAAGCACATATTTTGTCGGATTAGTAAGCCAATTACCAGCCGCCATCGCAATAACAGCCTTTCTAACCATAAAAACGCCGAATATCGCGCAAACAGTGCAAATAACAAGCAGAAATATATCAGCTCTTTCAAAGAACTGTTTTGTAAACGTCTTTATTTTTTTCATACGACGGAATTTTACCATAATATTGATATTTACGCAACGCCCTTAGGAGTGATATAATATGAACTCAAAGTAAACTTTTATTCGCAGAAAGAGCAAAATATGGCGCAGGAATATATAAGCAAATCAGAACTTGATACCGAACAAATAGGTGCAGAATTTTCATCAAAACTTCCGGGGGGAAGCGTTGTTGCAATGTATGGAGACCTGGGTGCCGGTAAAACAGCATTCGTCCGCGGAATGGCGCGGGGAATGGGAATTGACGCGCATGTTAACTCCCCCACATTCACAATTGTCAATGAGTATCCCGGTAAAAACGGCTGCGATCTTATTCATTTTGATATGTACAGACTATCTTCTTCCGATGAGCTTTTTGATATCGGCTGGGAAGACTATATCTCAAGAGGTGCCATTTGTGCAGTTGAATGGAGCGAAAATGTTGAAGATGCCTTTTCCGGTGACGAAACAACAGTTACCATTGAAAAGTTAGGAGACTGTGAAAGGAAAATAACAATATGCTGACATTATCATTTGAATCATCAGCGATAGCTGCATCAGTCTGTTTAACTGAAGGTACCCGCCTCATTGCTCAAAGCACGCAATGCTCAAATCTCACTCATTCAAGAACTCTTCTCCCTATGGCTGAAGATATGCTTAAAAACTGTGATTTTTCTATGAAAGATATCGACGCGTTCGCCGTGGCTTGCGGTCCGGGTTCATTCACCGGCATAAGAATCGGAATAGCAACAGTTAAAGGCCTCGGCTGGGCATTGAATAAACCCTGTATCGGAATTTCCACTCTTCTCGGCATGGCATATAACGGAACTGAACGCGGCGGTTACATCTGCTGCTGTATGGATGCAAGACGCAATCAGATATATAACGCCCTTTTTGAAATAAAAAACGGCAAGCCGGCACGGATAACTGATGACAGACCTATCGGTATAAATGAACTTATATCGGAAATACGGAATTTAGCGCTCCCTTCTCCTGTTCTTCTTTTAGGCGACGGCGCCGACCTTACTGCAAAAGCATTTCAAGCCGCCTCCCTTCCGTTTGATACTGCTCCTGAAAACCTGAAGTACCAATCAGCTTTCGGAGTCGCAATGGCTGCAGAAGAAATAGTATCTGCCTTATCTCCCGATAAGCTTTTACAAAAGTATAATTCTAACAGCCTTTTACCGGTCTATTTAAGACTATCTCAGGCAGAACGTGAACGAAATGAACGACTTGCCCGTGAAAACACCTAACATTACAAAATGTAGCAAAAAAACGTCATAAAAAATTCGTTTTATTATTCGCTGCATAGTGTTATATTATTCAAGATAGTAATTAAATAAGGAGAAACAATATGAGCAACGTATGCGTATTTGACCATCCCTTAATTCAGCATAAGCTCTCCATCCTTCGCGATGAAAAGACGAGCGTAAAAGAATTTCGCGAATTAATCTCTGAAATTGCAATGCTTATGTGTTATGAAGCAACGCGCGATCTTCCTCTCGAAGAAGTTGACGTTCAAACGCCTGTAGCTCTTGCAAAATGCCGCAGAATTCAAGGCAAAAAGCTTGCAGTAGTCCCTATTCTCCGCGCTGGTCTCGGTATGGTGGACGGAATGGTTAACATGATGCCGAACGTTAAAGTCGGTCATATAGGTCTTTTCCGTGATCCTCAAACGCTTGAACCTGTTAAATATTATTACAAAATGCCCCCTGATATCACGGAGCGAGAAGTAATCGTAGTCGACCCGATGCTTGCAACCGGCGGTTCAGCTTCTGCTGCAATTCAATTCCTTAAGGATGACGGCGTATCTCATATCAAGCTCATGAGTATTATAGGCGCCCCGGAAGGCGTAAAAAAAATGCAGGAAGATCATCCGGATGTAAACATTTTCGTTGCAGCTCTTGACGACCATCTTAATGACCACGGATACATTGTTCCCGGTCTAGGTGATGCCGGAGACAGAATCTTCGGTACAAAATAATTTTCCAATTATTATTTTTAATTATTATTTTTAATTTAAATACAAAGCAACCGGCTATATTTTTTATAATATGGCCGGTTTGCGCGTAAAAATGCTATATGATTTTTAATAAAACAGACATATTAATTCCAAAAGAATCAATTGATATGCAGAAATGGAGCTGCATAGCCTGCGATCAGCACACATCAGAACCTGAATACTGGGATGCTCTCAAAAGGTACATCGGTGATACCCCCAGCACTCTAAACATGATTCTTCCTGAAGCTTATCTTAATTCAACCGATGCCCCCTCTCCGGAGCTTCTGAATGCAAATATGCAAAAATACCTTGATGAAGGTATTTTTGATATAATCAAAGACAGTTTTATTTATCTTGAAAGAACACTCCCTTCAGGTGTTATCCGCCGCGGTCTTATTGGCGCAATTGATCTTGACGAATACGATTATTCTGCGAATTCCATATCGAGAATCCGTGCAACTGAAGGAACCGTTGAAGACCGTCTCCCGCCGCGCGTAGCAATAAGAAAAGCCGCGCCTCTTGAATTACCGCACGTTATGGTCTTTATTAACGATAAAGTCAATATGCTGATAGGGTCATGCCGGGATTTTGTCAAAATGAATTTTGACGGTATCCGGAAAATTTATGACTTTGATTTGAACTCCAACGGCGGACATGTTTCCGGCTATGCCTTTCAAGGAATTGCCGCAAATGCCATAGAAGCCGAAATTAAATCTCTTGAGGATAACTCGGAAAATATTTTTTTAGCTGTGGGTGACGGAAATCATTCCCTGGCGACTGCAAAAAAATGCGGCGATAAATATGCCCTTGTTGAAATTGTTAATATTTTAGATGATTCAATCGTATTCGAGCCCATTCACAGAGTAATTTTTGATACCGATACCACCGACTTTGAAAAGCAGTTCAACAGCAAAATACGCAAAGTTTTTCAAGGAAAAAATTCATACGGGCAGACAGTTCAGAATGCTGAGGACTTCTGCCGGGAATATATTAAAGCTCACGGCGGAAAAATCGATTATATCCACAATGACGAAACCGCCATTGAAATGGCCAAACGCAGCGGATGTGTCACCATTATGCTCCCGGCGCTTAATAAACAGGAGCTCTTTGAAAGTATTGAACATTTCGGTCCGTATCCTAAAAAAAGCTTTTCCATCGGTCATGCGGATGAAAAAAGATTCTATCTGGAGTGCCGTAGAATTAATAATTAATTAAACAGTTTTTTCCCGTTCAAGGTATAATACCGTACAAACATTACAAAAAGGAGTTAAATCAAAGCATTGCATCAGATTAAAACACTTGCAAAAAGTATAAGAGAGTATAAAAAACCTACAATTCTAACGATTATTCTCATCATAGGCGAAGTAGGGCTGGAGTGCGCTATCCCCTTTATTACAGCCAACCTCGTTAATGCCATCAAAGCAGGAGCCGAAATGTCCGAAGTCGTTAAGACAGGTCTTACGCTTGTCATAATGGCAATCATTTCGCTCAGCTTCGGCGGAACAGCAGGTTTTACCTGCGCCAAAGCCTCTTCGGGGTTTTCCAAAAATCTCCGTCACGACATATTTGAAAAAATTCAGAGTTTTTCATTCGCAAATATTGATAAATTCTCGGAATCCTCATTAGTCACGAGAATGACAACAGATATTCAAAACGTTCAGATGTCATTCATGATGATAATAAGAACAGCCGTCAGATGCCCGTTAATGATAATCTTTTCAGTAATCATGGCTTATATTATGGGAGGTTCTCTCGCAACGCTGTTTGTTGTCATTATTCCTGTCCTGCTCGGCGGACTTATCCTGGTTGCGAAAAAAGCCATGCCCGCGTTCAAAGCCGTATTTAAAAAATACGATAAGATGAACGAATCCATTGAAGAAAACGTTCAGGCAATGAGAGTCGTCAAAGGCTTTGCACGCGAAGAATATGAAAAAGTCAAATTCAATGCGGCATCATCCGCAATAGCAAAAGAATTTACAACCGCCGAAAGAATAGTTGCAATCAATAATCCTCTGATGCAATTTTGCATTTATTTCAATATGGTTTTTGTTTTACTCTTCGGAGCGAAAACTATTATTACAAATCAGGGAACAACTATAGATGTCGGTCAGATTTCAGCTATGCTTACTTACGGCATGCAGGTTTTGATGAGCCTTATGATGGTCGGAGCAATTTATGTTATCATAACAATCTCCGCAGAAGCTGCAAACCGTATTACAGAAGTTTTGAGCGAAGAAAGTTCGATAATAAATCCCGAAAATCCTGTAACTGAAGTCAAAGATGGCTCAATTGAGTTTAATAACGTATCATTTAAATACTCAAGTAAAGCAAGAAAATATGCTCTGGCAGATATTAATCTCAATATTAAATCCGGTATGACCGTCGGAATCTTAGGCGGAACAGGTACCGGAAAAACATCATTAATTCAACTTATCCCGCGCCTTTACGACGTAACTGTCGGCGAAGTTAAAGTCGGCGGAATAAACGTAAAAGAATATGACCTTGATGCTTTAAGAAACGCCGTTGCAGTAGTTCTTCAGAAAAACCTTCTCTTTGCGGGAACAATCAGGGATAATCTCCGCTGGGGTAATGAAACTGCAACAGATGAGGAAATCCGTAATGCATGCCGTCTGGCACAGATTGACGAATATATTGAAGCAAAGGAAGACGGATATGATTCCCGCATCGAACAAGGTGGAACGAATGTATCAGGAGGACAAAAGCAACGCCTTTGCATAGCCCGTGCACTTCTCAAAAAACCTAAAATACTTATTCTTGACGACTCAACGTCGGCTGTTGATATGAAAACCGATGCACTTATCCGTGCAGGCTTCAAATCATATATCCCCGAAACCACGAAAATCATTATTGCTCAGAGAGTCGCGTCCGTTCAGGATGCCGACCTTATCCTTGTTATGGATAACGGCCGTATTGTATCTCAGGGAAAACATGAAGACCTCTTAAAATCGAGCGAAATTTACCGCGAGATTTTTGAGCAGCAAACAAGCGGAGGTGACCAGGATGAATAAGCAGAAAATAAATAATCCCGGAAGCATGAAGTCCCTCGGCCGCGCTGTTAAAAAGCTCTTTGAATACTATCCCAAAATGGCTCCTCTCACATTCGCATGTATACTTTTCTCGGCAATTGTTTCCTCAATTCCTTCGCTTTTTATCCAGAACGTCCTTAAAGGAATTGAAAAATGGTATACAACCGGCGACTGGGTAAGCGCAAAACAGGAAATAATTCCGTACATTCTGGTATTACTGATTCTATATATTCTCTCTTTAATAAGCGTAACTGTTGAAACCCAGCTTATGGCTATTATGACTCAAGGATATCTTAATAAATTCCGCCAGGAAATGTTTGACGGCATGCAGGATCTCCCCATAAGATACTTTGATACAAATAAACACGGCGATATCATGAGTCATTACACAAATGATATTGACACATTAAGACAGTTCGTCTCGCAAAGTATCCCGACAATTATCAGATGCACAGCAATTGTACTTGTATGCGTAGCTATTATGCTGTACTTCAGCTTCTATCTTGCACTTGTGCCGTTTATCGGAGTCATTGCGATGATATTTGTGGCGAAAAAAGTCGGCGGCGGCAGTGCAAAATACTTTATGAAATCTCAAAAAGCCACAGCCGAAACCGAGGGATTTATTCAGGAAATGATGTCCGGCCAGAAAGTTATTAAAGTATTTTGCCATGAAGATAAAAGCGTTGAAGATTTCGACAAAGTCAACAACAAGCTTTTCGAGGATTCTTACCGCGCTCACGCCTATGCGAACACATTAGGTCCGATTTTCGGTAATATAGGAAATATTCTATATGTCACAACAGCTCTCGTCGGCGGAGTATTAATGCTTTCAGGTGTCAAAAACATAAGTTTTTCGGGCTTTGCCCTGGATATAACAGTCCTCGTGCCGTTCCTTAATATGACAAAGCAATTTACAGGCAACTGCAATCAGCTGTCCCAGCAGATTAATTCAATCGTCATGGCTTCAGCCGGTGCAGGCCGGGTATTTGAACTTATTGATGAGCTCCCCGAAACTGATGACGGATATGTTACACTCGTCAACGCCAAAATTGAAGAAGACGGAACTATAAAAGAGGTTCCCGAAAGAACAGGTACATGGGCATGGAAGCATCCCCATCAGGCCGACGGAACTATAACCTATACTCTCCTTAAAGGAGACGTCAGAATGATTGACGTTGACTTCGGATATGTTGAAGGCAAAGATGTTCTTCATAATATCTCAGTTTATGCAGAGCCCGGTCAGAAGGTTGCATTCGTAGGCGCAACAGGTGCGGGAAAAACAACTATCACCAATCTCATAAACCGCTTTTATGACATTGATGACGGAAAAATCAGATATGACGGCATAAATGTCAATAAAATCAAAAAAGACGATTTAAGGCGTTCACTCGGCCTCGTTCTTCAGGATACGAATCTGTTTTCCGGAACCGTAATGGAAAACATACGCTACGGCCGGCTTGATGCGACTGATGAAGAATGCATTGAAGCCGCCAAGCTCGCCGGAGCTGATGACTTCATAACGCGTTTGCCTGACGGTTACGATACAGAACTTTCAAATAACGGATCAAATCTCTCGCAGGGTCAGCGCCAGCTCCTGTCAATTGCAAGAGCGGCAGTTGCCGACCCACCGGTTATGATTCTTGACGAGGCAACATCTTCAATCGATACAAGAACCGAAGCAATCGTTCAAAAAGGTATGGATAAACTCATGGAGGGAAGAACGGTATTCGTTATTGCTCACAGACTTTCAACCGTTAAAAACTCAGACGTTATCATGGTTCTTGATAATGGTTCCATCATTGAACGCGGAAGCCACGAAAAGCTTCTTGAAGAAAAAGGCGTTTATTACCAGCTTTATACAGGTGCGTTCGAACTTGAATAATTCTCTTATTCAACTAACAAAAAATCCTCGTGAAAACACGAGGATTTTTCTTATATTTTATAATATATAACATATAACACTATATAGAATATAAAACAAAATGCTGGCTTAATATATCGTAGCATCAAGCCCCTTATATTCCTCAAAAAGCTTCAGACAAGCATCTCTGTCCGTTTCAACAAGATAATACGGCAAAGCCTCACGTCCGCCAAAAACATCATCAAATTTCTTATCTCGAAAGCCTATCATTTCATTATCTTCTATCGTGCAACCGTAATACACAATATCAATATTTGCCCACATACATGCCGCAAGGCACATAGGACAAGGTTCCCCGGTCGTATAAAGAGTACACCCTGAAAGATCATAGCTGTTTATTGCTTTTTCTGCAGCTCTTATCGCCGTAATTTCACCATGAGCTGTTGAATCATTATTCTTTAAGACCATATTATGACCGCGGCCAATAATTTTACCGTCTTTTACTATTACACATCCGAACGGCCCGCCATGAGCATTATATATGCCTGTTCTTGCCTCTTCAATTGCTAATTCCATATAAGAATCTTCCGCATGATAATCTACCTCAGGAACAACCTTTGAGCAAGCTGTCAGCAGACAAACTGAAACTATCAGCACTGATATTACTAAATAAAATTTACGCATATTTCCCCTTTCTCTGATACGCATATATTACTTTTTTAAAATTAAAACTTTCTTCAATAACTGAAATACCCTGATATTGACATTTTCGCATTGTTTATGCTAGTATTTTTTTAATGAAACACTATAAAGGAGACTAATTATGGTTGCAGATTTAATTATTAAGAATGCTAAAATTTATACAGTAAATAAAAAGCAGCCATGGGCAACAGCTTTAGCTGTAAAAAACGGGAAATTTATTTATGTCGGTCAGGATGCAGGTCTTGCGGATTTTGAAGGCCCCGTGGAAGATGCCGGAGGCAGATTTATCATTCCCGGCCTTATTGAATCGCACTGCCATCTCGGTTATTCCATCAGAATGACGGTTGCCCCGAATTCAACGCTCATAAATGCAAACGGCAAAGAGAGCATTCTTGAGTTCATCAGGGCAAATATTGCGGACAATCCCGGGAAGAATGCATATTACTTTTCTTTGGATGTTGCCAATCTCAACGGCGAAACAATCAAGTTTGAAGAGGTTGACGCTATCTGCAGCGATGTTCCTGTTAAAATAACCGAGGCTGAGCAGCATAGCATCTGGTGCAACACGAAAATGTGGAAGACGCTCGGTTTTGATGATTATGCCCCCGATATCAGCCCCGGATTCAATATTTTTGAGAGAGATCCCGACGGCCGCATTAACGGGCGCATTTATGAGATGAACACGTTTCCGGTAACTCCGAATCCTATTGATGAAAATGTTTACTTTAGCGAGCTCGACAAATTCACAAAGTGGACAAATCAGCACGGCATAGTGGCTTTATTCGATGCGGGAGTTCCGGGATTTGAAGATGCCGGTCAGTTTTACAAATGCCTTGCCGAATATGACAAAGCCGGCAAACTTCCGTTTTACGTCAAGGCAGGGCTTCATCTGACGAGGCCTGACCAGCTTGACAAAGCCATCAAAACGCTGCGTGAATATGACAAAAAGTACAGTACTGACAATTTCCAGATTGATATTATGAAAATGCAGACGGACGGAACATTCAACGGCCGCACTGCCTGCGTAACCGAACCGTATCTTGACAACGGCAAAAACGGGGGAACGCTTGTCCCGTATGAGAGGCTCGAGCAGTTCATGCTTGAGCTGAATGAGGAAGGAATTGATTTCCATCTCCACTCAGTCGGAGATAAAACCGTCCATATGATTCTTGACGCCGTAGAGAGCTGCCGAAAGAAGCTCGGCGATAAATGGAAAATTCAGGTTACCGTTGCGCACGTTGAGCAAACTCCCGATGATGACCTCGGCAGATTTGCAGATCTCGGAGTTTTTGTCAACTTCACTCCATTCTGGGCAGGCGGGGTTTGCATAGGCGGAGGAATTAAAGCTGCGGAGAGTTTTCTGGGATATGAAAGAGCCCATAAGATGTACAGAATGAATTCCGTAATCAATACCGGCGCAAATGCTGCCTTCTCCAGCGATGTCGTAGGAATGACTATGCCGGCATGGAGCCCGTATCTCGGAATGGAGGTCGGCATAACGAGGCAGTTTGATTTACAGCATGGCGGTCTTGCGGATTACAGGGAGTCCGAGAATTATCCGCCTGCCGAGGAAAAACTGAATCTCGCGCAGATGATTGAGGGTTATACAATTAATGGAGCAAAGCAGCTAAAGCTAGATGATAAAATCGGTTCTATCGAGGTCGGCAAGGATGCAAGCTTTAACATCTTTAAAAACAATCTTTTTGAAGTTGAACCATATGAGCTTCACAATCAACTGCCTGAGGAATTCTTTATCAAGGGCGTCAAACAATAACTGAAAACTATACCCGAATATTATTCTGCATTATTTTATTATCTGTTTAGCTTCGGGGCATAATCCGGCTAACGTATTCCAAACTTCATTTATTTCATTATCAAAAGCATAAACAGTTGTAAGCGTCAATGTACCTTTAATTTTTATCAGATTTCTGCTTTTATTCAACGTCAGTTTTGATATACGTTTTAAGTCAACATGATTTCCTATTCTTTTATTGACAGTCATTTCATGATTTATTCCTATGCTGCCTAATGGGGTTTCAGTAATTATCAATTCATTACCGGTAATCTGATATAAATACGTATATCCTCCCTTATGAACCAGCATCGTGATAACGCACGCCAAAAAGTAAATTCCGAAAACCATCCAGAAAATAAAAGAAAAAGTTTTAATATTGCTCAAAAAATTATCCGGACCTGCCAGAAAAAATGCTAACGCAATTATAGCATCCGTAATCAGAACCAATATAAAACAGGTAACAATCCAGTCAAAACGTTTTGTAAGCGGATAATCGTATATCCAACTCATCTTTACATCATTCTTTATTTCATCTTTTTTCATTACAATATTACGTTCTTATATAACCTTACTAACTTAAAAAATATTCTGTAAATAGAAAGCAGTTTTGAAATTATATCAAAACTGCTTTTTTTGGTGCGCGAGATGCGACTTGAACGCACACGTGCTTAATGCACACTAGAACCTGAATCTAATTACATATGTTTTCTATCGTTTAATATCGTGCTAAAATATGTAACAATCTTGCAGTTTCTCAAAAGCAGTATTTAATATCGTTTATTGTCTTCTAGGAAGTGTCAACAGGTTTGTTGACACTTTTTGTTGACACATTTCATCCCACATCAGATTCCATCATGTTTTCATCATCGTCATCAATCACCGAACGCAAACTATCGGTATCAAGTTCAACGTATGCCTTCATTGTAATATCAAGACTTGAATGCCCCATGTACCTGGAAACTAATGCAGGGTTTGCACCCTTCTTGCCCATCCGCACACTTGCGAACGTGTGTCGCAGTTCGTGCGCATAAACACCACGCAAATTCGGGAATTCGCTTTCATCCAGATTTGCAAAATACTTTGCGCGAAAACGTGACATCCAATGACTAATACATTGCGGGTTTTTCGGTTCAAACGGCTGAAGGTTTGAAGGTGGGAACACATAGGATTTTACATCGATGCAACGATTAAATCTATGGTCTTTTGTTTCATCGCGCCATTTTAATAATGCAGGATAAACATTTTTCATTTCCATTGGGATTTTACGTTTGCTTGCAACGGATTTCGGTTCTTTTATATATGTATCACCCGCCCACACAACGCAGTTACAAATATTTATGTTTTTCTTCTTCCCATCCATATCGAGGTCACCCCAACGCAGACCGCAAACTTCAGAACGGCGTAACCCCATATATAACATAAGAAACATTATTGCTTGATATTCGGTGCTTGCATGTTCTTCTATGGTGTCGTGGAAATACTCAATTTCCCGGGCATTTAAACGCGTTACAGGACGTTTTACGATTTCAACGCGGTCTGCTTTACGCATCGGGTCACGAAGAAGGTAATCCTTGTTTACCGCGTATCGGAAGATGATTTTCAGCACATCATAATGATGCTTTTGCGTTGCGGTTGCCATTCCCGAATCCTGCAACGATTGAAGGTAACTATCAATATCATGTGTAGTTATTGCCGACAGATTCTTATTTTTAAATTGCGGTGCATCGACAAGCTGATGAATGATGATGTTGTAAAATCCTTTCGTCGTTGCCGATAAGGGTGCAGGTTTGTGATGCAGAACGTGTCCATTCCAAAACGTATCAAGGACGAAGGTTCTAAATTTTCTGCGGTCATTGACATTTATAATGCCTTCCTTCCTGCGGATTTCTTCCTGTTCTTGCCAGGTATCGGCAAGGGTCTGCATTGTCTTTTCTAATTTCTTTGGGGTCAGTTCAGATTATTCGTCCGTGACCTTTTGGGTTTTAGTAATCCATTGCTGACGACCATTTTCATCGCGACCAACACAAGCGCGGAAACGATAGCTGATAACCTTGCCGTCTGCATTCATGTTAGCTTTAATACTTGCCATTGTCTGAACGTCCTTTCTTGATGTTGTTATTTTTATTTGCTATAGTCAATATATCAAATTGCGAAAAATCTGTCAACAGGATTCTAGTGTCTTTTTGAAAATATTTTATTTGACACCCATTCTGCTAATCATTATAATAAACACGGAAAAGCAAATAATGGCAAAAAGCATTAGGGTGTTGGGCGTAATTTTCCTATATCCGTCATGGTTAATATTTGGATGCGATTGTATTGTGCATCGCGCGGGGAATTGGACATGCCTGCCGACCTGTTACCATTCAGGACATGTGCGAAGACCAGGTACATGTAAAAAATGGATTTCCGTACATATATCACAATTAACGGACGTGATGCTTTGGATTCCTTATCAATCATTTATTGATTGATTTTATCCGCATCCGTCTATTTTTATATCTTTTTTCGTTTTGGGACGGCATGCATTGCCGTCTTTTTCTTTTCTGAAAAAATATTTTTATACGAAAGGAACAACCCAAAATGAAAAACGAAACCAAAACAAACGCAACCCCCGCAAGACCCTTCCAGGAAATTGAATCCTTTGGATTACCGATGTATTCGGGGCATATAACCCTGGATTACACAAAAGGCAAACACATCATGAACCTTTATGTTTGCAACGAATCCTGTACCCGTGTCTTCTTATTCCATATGGGAATCGATGATAACGGATGCGTTAATTACTGTGATGATGTTCTCCCCGATGATGATTTTACCATCGCATACCTTGATATTCGTTATTGGCGCAAAAACGAAAACGGCATCTTTACCCCAACCGATGACGGCATAGTAATGCATGCCGACGATTGCGGAACAATATACGATGCATACAGGGGTCTGACCTTTCGGTCACGGCTTGAAGCACATTGGGCGCGCCTGTTCGACCTTCTTGATTTGGATTTCGTTTACGAACCCGCAGGATATTCTATCGACGATGAATGTTATTTACCCGACTTTCTTGTCCTGCAATGGAACACCTACATTGAAATCAAACCGATGAACTATGACACGCATGATGAACGGCATCGCAAACTGTCGACCATTGGAATTGATGTGTGCGTTTTTTCGGGTTATCCCCGGGCAAAACTCACTACCGACGGCAATGATTTTCGGTCATTCTTTAAGGCGACAATATACCGCGACGGGCAAACAATCGTTGATTTTGCCGATGCAACCCTAGCGGAATCTGAAACGGGTATATCGTTGTTATACAAGACCCCCGACGGCATTACACGATGCTACAGATTCAATGGTGCTGACATTCTTGATAACTACACCGACACAATATCAGATAACATTCTGACGGCATACCAACGGGAATCAATATGTCAATTTCTAGGTGGAAAGGAAGGGAAGATAAATGACAATTCCTAAAGGTTTGACCGAACAGATTGATGCGTTACATGAATACGTTAAATCGGGCAACGCAACAGAACCCGTCATGACCTGGTGTGCAATCTATTCCATCAGCAAACAATATATGATACAGATTGACATCACCCGTCGTGACACGGATGTAGCTGACATTGTATTAATCGAAAAGGTGTACGTTGATAATCACATGTTTTTCCATTACCTGGAAGATGGTGAAACAGACATCCCTATCGATGAAATAATCCCCGCGCTGATGAAATTAATCAGCAGACACCCCGAATGATAGCATGTGCATTTTACGCAAAAAACACTATAGAATTATCAGTATTTTTGAAAGGTGGTGATTTCCTTATGACAGATGCAGGAAAGAACGCAAGAAATGAATATTACAGAAAATATCGAGAAAAAAACCGCGACCGCGTTAATCAGCTACATCGCGAATGGTCACGCAAGCATCCCGAACGTATAAAGGAATATAATGATGCACATTGGGATAAAATCGGCAAGCAGAACGAAGAAAACACATAACCCATTTACCCCCGAACAAGCACATGCATTTTCATATTAGTGATGCGCCCCTTCTGAATACCGCACACGGGTTTAGAACGTATCACAAAGCAATTCCATCGCAGATGTTATTCGATGCAAATGCATCCCTTCTGACGTTGCATAATGATGATTCCAGGCATTCATATTAGGCAATACCGCGTTAATATTAGGCAACTTATACAACTGCATAGTTATAATTACCAAATTATTTAGGCATTATAAACAAATAATTGGACGGAATGTCAATGGCATCCGTCCTTTTTTATCGGTAAAATATGGGTAATTTATGGGTGAAATGGTGGTAATCCCGTGCGCGTAGGAAAACGCGCCACCTTTATGTACTTTCTTATCCCCTTTTTTGCACCGTCAATTCCTTTAAAACGCACTAATTTGGGGCAATTCCCGGCATTTACGAGGATCTGAAAGGGTGTTTCTAAACGTAGGATAAACCGCATATAATGTGCATGTGAATCTATGGGTGAAATATCAGTAAATCAGAACCCTTCCCCGTAGTAAATATAGGGTGAAATGCATGTAAAACAGGGGTGAAATTTGACCGATAAATTAATAATTACTTTATTGGTTTTCCCCCATTCCATGGAAACATTAAAGATTACTGACATATCAAGGTATTAACTGCACCGCATAATGATGCAGGTTAACTAATATAGGGCATTCTGCACCGCGCAATGATGTGAATTATATAATTGATGCATCCAAAGTTTAGAACCTTGTCTGATATTTTTTTGCGCTTTTATTCTAGAAGGTACACGCCACGTTTTCTGCACCCCGTCACCTTATTATCAATTCCTACAAGACGGAACGTTTACGGGACAATTAATATATATAGGCTGATGTGTGCGGTGGTCGCTACCCATTTTTCCGCACCCCTATCCCCCTGCATATATAAAATCGGCATTCCGCGCAGACACCCCACGCACCAGGGCGCACACCTTTATGCCCCGTACCCATGCACACCCACACGCATGCACCCGTATGGTATAGATGCATCACGGCTTGCCGAACCCATCAGCTACATACCTGCATGCACATACCTGCACCATGTACCTGGATGCACCCATACACGCGCACACGCATGCGCATATAATGCGGATATAACGCGATGACAACGCATTCCCTTCCATGGGTGTTGTTATCCGTATATATAGTAAAATGCCGTTAAACGCGCTTATTTCGCGCCTAAAACGGCAAATCAGTTAAATAGAAAGGACACAATACAATGAATGACCTATGGACGAAATCTGTTGCATACAGAACCTTGCAGAAAACATTTATAATGATTTCGATAGTCGTTTGCTTGACGGGATTCTGAAAGACAAGAGCGGAACACCCGAACAGAACGCGCTGAAATGGATGCAGGAACATTATGCCCGATTATTAAACGATGTTATCGTTTTACGATGTCTGACAGAACACATCGATGAACATGTTTTCGATTCTATCAAATGGGATGAAAAAATAGCCTAAAAACCAAATTTGTTGACAGTTTTTGTTGACACTTGCAAAAAATGCCATGAAAACGCCCATCAGAAAATGGGTAAAAGAAAACCCCGAACCTTCAATGATTCGGGGATTTTTTACTGAATGCGCGAGATGCGACTTGAACGCACACGTGCTTAATGCACACTAGAACCTGAATCTAGCGAGTCTACCGATTCCACCACTCGCGCATGAAATTCCCAAGCCAAACGGCTTGGGAATAATCAGACTAATTAATAAAAACGTTTGTTCTTATTCTTACGAGCCGCCTCAGACTTTTTACGGCGCTTAACGCTCGGGCTCTGATAATACTCCTTTTTACGAAGGTCTGCCAGAACACCGGACTTTGCGCAACTACGCTTAAAACGCTTAAGGGCGCTATCTAAGGATTCATTCTCTTTTACGTAAATTTCAGCCATTTATTTCCCTCCCTTCGATTTGCGCTTAGCGCACAAAGGGTTAATCAATTTGCTTTTTAAGCTTTGTTATTATAACGATTCACGACTGGTTTGTCAACAAGGTTTTACTACTATATTAACAATCTTTCCGGGCTTAACAATCGTTTTAACAATTTCCATACCTTCAAGATACTTCTTTGCATTCTCGGCCGCCATTGCAATTGCAAGAGTTTCCTCCTCAGTTGCATTCGTCGGAACAGAAATTGTAGCCCTGGGCTTACCGTTAATTGAAACTGCAATATTTACGTTTGCATCAACAGTTTTGCTCTCATCAAACTTCGGCCATTCAGAAAGCATACACATCTTTCCGTACTTTGCAGCAAAGCCTTCAATCTCCCACATTTCCTCAACAAGATGAGGAGCGAACGGGCTTAAGAGTTTTAAAAGAACCTCTAAATCACCCTTTGAAACTGATTTCGCATAAAACTCATTTACGAGTGTCATAAGCGCGGCAATAGCCGTGTTCATCTTAAGATTTTCAATATCTGAGCCGACCTTCTTAATGGTCTTATTGATAATAGCCTCATTTTCCTTAGAAACATTTTCATCATCCGTTACTCTCTCCATGAGATTCCAGACTCTGTCCAAAAACTTCTTAGAACCTTTCACGGCATCATCAGACCACGTGGCTGTCTTTTCAAAGTCACCAATAAACATGATATAAAGACGCATAGTATCAGCGCCGTAATCATTTACAACATCATCGGGATTAACAACATTTCCTAAGGATTTTGACATCTTGACAGATGAACGCTCTGCCATTTTGCCGTACTTCTCAATTAAAGCCTTCTTCTCTTCCTCAGATTCAACATTCCCGATATAATGAGGATTCTGGCCTAAAATCATACCGTGAGATGTGCGCTTCGCATACGGTTCTTTAGTGTGAACAACACCTATATCATATAAAAACTTATGCCAGAAGCGGGAATACAAAAGATGAAGCGTGGTATGCTCCATACCCCCGTTATACCAATCTACAGGACCCCAATATTCCTCAGCTTCCTTCGAACAGAACTCCTTATCATTATGAGGATCCATATAGCGGAGCCAATACCAGCTTGACCCGGCCCAGTTAGGCATAGTATCAGTTTCTCTCTTTGCCTTTCCGCCGCACTTCGGGCAGGTTGTATTAACCCAATCCGTCATCTTGGCAAGAGGTGATTCACCGTCATCAGTCGGTTCGTAAGATTTTACCTCAGGCAAAACAAGCGGAAGCTCACTTTCAGGAACGGGAACCCATCCGCACTTATCACAGTTAACCATCGGAATAGGCTCTCCCCAATATCTCTGACGTGAGAAAACCCAATCGCGAAGCTTATAATTCACTTTCTGTTCTCCGATTTTCTTCTCTGCAAGAAAATCTATCATCTTTGGAATTGCCTGCTTAACAGTTAATCCATTCAGAAAGCCTGAGTTAACCATTATGCCTGTATCATCCTTAAGAGTAAAAGCTTCCTCCTGAACATTTCCGCCCTCAACAACTTCAATTATAGGAAGATTAAACTTCTTTGCGAACTCCCAGTCGCGGTCATCATGGGCAGGAACTGCCATAATTGCACCTGTTCCGTAAGTGATTAATACATAATCAGCAATAAATATAGGAATCTCTTCATTATTTACGGGATTAACCGCCTTTACGCCCTTAAGCTCAACGCCGGTTTTATCCTTATTAAGCTCACCGCGCTCAAAATCAGACTTACGGCCTGCAGCCTCAACATATGCTTCAATTTCATCATAATTTTTAAGGCTGTCTTTCCATTTCTTAACGAACGGATGTTCAGGAGCAAGAACCATATACGTTGCTCCGAAAAGCGTATCAGGCCGGGTTGTGAATACAACGAGATCATCACCCTCAGTTGTCTTAAACGTAACCTCTGCACCTGTTGAACGGCCTATCCAGTTCCTCTGCTGAATTTTTACCCTCTCAATATAATCAACATCATCAAGGTCATCAATAAGCCTCTGAGCATACTTCGTTATTGCAAGCATCCACTGTGACTTTTCCTTACGGATAACAGGAGCCCCGCATCTTTCGCAAACACCTTCAACAACCTCTTCATTTGCAAGAACAACCTTACAGGACGTACACCAGTTAACTGACATTGTAGCCTTGTAAGCAAGACCTTTTTTATACATCTGGAGGAATATCCACTGTGTCCACTTATAATAATTCGGATCAGATGTATTAACACATCTGTCCCAGTCAAACCCGTAACCGAGCATCTTAAGCTGACGGGTAAAGTTCGCAATATTATCGCGGGTTACTACTGACGGATGAATGTGATTCTTTATTGCATAATTCTCCGTCGGCAGACCGAATGCATCATACCCTATCGGGAATATTACATTATACCCGTCCATCCTCTTTTTACGCGTAATAACATCCATAGCAGTAAAGGGTCTCGGATGCCCGACATGAAGCCCGGCTCCTGAAGGATACGGGAACTCAATAAGCCCATAAAATTTAGGTCTCTTATCTCCTGTAATCGCAGCATAGGGTTTTTCTTTTTCCCATTTGTCCTGCCATTTTTTCTCAATAGCAGCAAAATCATATTTTCTTTCCATTTTATTATTAACCTCTCAAGCAATTTTTATAACTTTATAACTATATCAGTTCTGTAAGCCCCTGACGCCTGTAAGCCGAACTCTAACTTACTTCGACTCGGGGCCCGGAAGGCTTGAGAAATCTATCTCCTCGGAATCCGACCATAGTCTCTCCAGATTATAAAATTTTCTTGCTTCATCAGTAAAAATATGAACTATAACAGACCCAAAGTCCATTAAAACCCAAATGTCCGAGCGAAGCCCTTCCCTTCTCACAGGCGGCTCCCCTGCTTCAGAAAGCTGTTTGTCAACCTCATTGACAAGCGCTTTAATATGCGTTGAGCTCGTACCGTTACAGATTACAAAGTAATCCGCAAGAACTGTTTGCTCAGCGGTTTTCAAAACTTTAATATCCTTCGCTTTTTTGTCATCAAGCGCTTTCGCGGCAATCCGCGCAATCTGTTCGGGAGAAAGCATTATTATTCCTTCCTTTTATAAAATTCATAGGCACGCAGTGTCTCTATATATGGTTCAATTCCGCGGCTCTTTATATCCTCAATAGACATTTCCAGACCAAGCGCCATCCCCTCATTCAAATTCCTGTATACAGCGGCCCTTAAATCCTCTACACCCGGAAAGTTCCGGGTTTCTTCTATATAATCCGCTAAATATATTATCTTTTCAAGTGTGGTCATTCCAGCCTTACCGGTCGTATGCCAGCGAATAGCCTCGCAAATATCTTCAGGCTGGTTAAAATCCTCTTTTGCAATAATAGAACCTGTTAACGCATGAAAAAGCTTCGGCTGGGATAAAAATTCCTCGTCCGGCAGTTCACAATACCTTTTCATTATTTCAATATGCTCATCTGCCGTCAGAGCTTTTGTAACATCATGAAGAATTCCGGCCACTGCCGCCTTTTCCTCATCAACTCCATAAAGCCTTGCAAGCTTAACGGCCTCTTTTTCACAACCTAAAACATGCGGTATCCTTTTTTCCTTAAGGTGCTTCTGAGATTCTTTTCTCAAAGCCTCTAAATCAACGCTCACTTCTTAGCTGCCTTTACAAGCTGAATTTTAACATCATTGGGGTTTCTTTTGAAAACTACAAACTTCGTCCCAATTACCTGTACAGGCTCCGCTTTACACTTTTCACAAAGCTCATCGCACGCCTCGCGGGCCGTAAGCATAGATGCCTCAAGCACCTTACATTTAATTAATTCCTTCGTTTTTAAAGCATCAAGAGCAGACTGCACAACCGCATCAGTTATTCCACCTTTACCTATCTGAAGAACAGTTTCAGCAGTTGATGCGAGCCCTCTCAGCTGAGCTCTCTGTTTACTCGTCAATGGCATTTTAAATACTCCTCTAATTTCGGAACAAATTCTCTCAAAGCATTCCCTCTATGAGAAATTGCATTCTTTTCACCAGCTGACAGTTCCGCAAAACCGCAGCCAACACAATTCGGGTGAAAAACCGGGTCATATCCGAAACCACCGTCTCCAACCGGTTCACGGAGAATATAACCTTCACACTCACCCCTTGATTCTATCTTATCACCGTTAGGAAACGTACAACATATACAGCATACGAATCTTGCAGTCCTCTCGCCGTCCGGAACATCCTTTAAGTTATTTAAAAGATATTCATTCCTTGCACTGCTCGGAGCATCATGCCCGGGCCCGTATCTTGCAGAATAAATTCCCGGCTCACCATTTAAAGCATCGACAACAAGACCCGAATCGTCCGCTATTGCAGGCAATCCCGTCGCATTCGTTACAGCCGATGCCTTAAGATAAGCGTTTTCTTCAAAAGTTGAGCCTGTTTCATCCGCTTCAAAATCACAGCCTGCCGCTTTCTGAGGAATTATCTCAAGCCCCAGACTATCCGCCATTTGGCGGAACTCTCTAAGCTTATGCTCATTATTACTGGCTAAAATCAGCTTCATTTAAACATAGCCTCAATAAATGTTTCAGAATCAAACGGAATAAGATCATCAATCTGTTCTCCAACCCCCACAAGCTTTACCGGAAGATTGAGCTCATTTGCGATTGAAAAAACTATTCCTCCCTTTGCTGTTCCATCAAGCTTAGTTAACACTATACCCGTAAGATTAGCCGTATCAGAAAACTCTTTTGCCTGAATAAGCCCGTTCTGACCGGTCGTTGCATCAAGAACCATAAGCGTCTCAACAGAAGCATCCGGCAGCTCGCGGTCAATAATTCTTCTAATCTTTCCAAGCTCATTCATAAGATTTGTTTTATTATGAAGACGGCCGGCAGTATCTATTATTATAACATCCGAGCCCCTCGCCTTAGCCGCAGCTATAGCATCAAATACAACTGATGCAGGATCGGACCCTTCTTCATGAGCTATTATCTCAGCATTTGACCTCTCAGCCCATATTCCAAGCTGCTCGGCAGCAGCAGCTCTAAAGGTATCCCCGGCACAGAGAAGAACTTTTTTCCCATCAGCACCAAGGCTTGCGGCAAGCTTTCCAATAGTAGTCGTTTTCCCTACTCCGTTAACACCTACAACTAATATTACCGAAGGCTTTGACGAAAGGTTAAGCCCTGTTTCTCCAACCGACAAATATCTGTTCAGAAGAGAAATAAGCCCCTGCCTCGCCTCATCACCATAGCGGAACCGTTTTTCCCATGTAAGTTTTTTCATGTCCTTTACAGCCTTTTCAGCAGTTTCTATACCGGCATCCGAAAGAACGAGCATCTCCTCAAGAGAATCATAGAAATCCTCAGAATCGGGAGCATAATCCTGAAAAAGCTCCTCAAGCTCTATATTACTGCGAGTCTTTGAAAGACCCGACAGCATTTTATCAAATAAACCCATTTACTATTCCTCTATTGTTTGACGGGCCTGTTCCAAGTCAAGCTCAAGAACAGTTGAAACACCTTTTTCCTGCATAGTAACACCATACAGCATATCGGCGTCCTCCATTGTTCCCCGGCGATGCGTTATGCATATAAACTGAGTTTTATCAGACATCCTGCGCATATAATCAGCGAATCTGCTAACATTCGCTTCATCCAGCGCAGCTTCAATCTCATCCATTACACAAAACGGCGTAGGACGAACCTTCAAAATCGCAAAATACAGCGCTATTGCAACAAACGCCATCTCTCCGCCGGACATCAGCGAAATAGTAGTCAGATTCTTCCCCGGCGGCTGACATTTTATCTCAATTCCGCTCCCAAGAACATCACTCTCATCCTCTAATATTAGCGAAGCCTTACCTCCTCCGAAAAGCTCGGTAAAGGTTGTCTGAAAAGCTTCATTAATAAGCTTAAAGCGCTCTAAAAACAACTCACGCATTTCCTTAATAACATCTCTGATTATACCGTTAAGCTCAGTCTTAGCCTTTTCAATATCATCACGCTGAACAGAGAACATCTCATATCTTTCCCTAACGCGCTCATACTCATCTATTGCACCAATATTGGGTGTTCCAAGAGCAGATATTTCACGGCGGAGATCATTAATCTCCTTATTTGCCTTCTGAATATTCTCAATCGGCTGCCTTAATTCGCAGGCAGCAGAATGGCTAAGCTCGTAATTATCCCAAAGCTTATCAAGAATCTGCTTTTCTTCCATATCAGCTGAAAGCTTTCTCTGCTCAATTTTCGCAACAGTTCTTTCAAGCTCATTTATTCTTTCATTGCGCTCCTGACTTTCCTTATCAGCTTTCGTGCGCTTTCCTTCAAGTTCTATTTTATTTTTGCTGATTTCATCAATCTCAGCTCTTACGACGGCCGCTTCATCAAGTATTCTTTCAAGCTTCTTCTGCTTTTCCTTAATTGCATTCTTCAAATCTTCTATCTGCCTTTTGGAATCATCAACAGCCTTTCGCCGGACAGCGCTATCCCCGGAAAGACCTTCAAGTAAAAGCTTAAACTGCGAAGCGGTATTCATAACCGCCACCTTTTCAGCCTCCATCGATGACTGCTCAGCCATCAGAGTATTTCTATCCTCCATGGCCATTTCAAACTCATATCGTACAGCAGACAAATCTGATTGCGCCTTATCCACTGCGCCATAAACAGATTTTTCTTTATCCTTCAGTTTTTCAAACCTGCGTTTTAACTCGCTAAGCTCATTCGCACGGGTCAATATCCCGGTTCCCTTTGCCGCGCTTCCGCCCGTCATTGAACCTCCGACATTTATCATCTGCCCGTCAAGCGTAACTATTCTGAACTTATCTTCTGAAGCTTTTGAGATTCTTATAGCATCTGAAAGCCCTTCAACAACGATTGTTTTCCCTAAAAGTGACGCAATTATCTGCCCGTATTTTTCATCAAACTCGACAAGATCATAAGCAATACCTACAAAGCCCGAATCGTTAACCGGAGCATCACAAATAACCGAGCCTTTAATCGTATCAAGCGGCAAAAACGTTGCTCTTCCGGAATCAGAGCGCTTAAGCATTTCAATTGCTGCGCGACCGTCATTACGGGTATCAATAACTATATTCTGGCCAGCTGCCCCGAGCGCCGTCTCAATAGCCAAAGCAAACTCATCATCCGCCTTTATAAGACCTGACACCGGACCATGAACACCTTTAATATTCCCATGAGAGGCTTCCTTCATAACAACCTTGACTGCTTTTGAATATCCCTCAAAATCCCGCTCCATTTCACTGAGCATTGCAATTTTTGACTCAAGCCCGCCAAGTTCAATCTCATACTTCTGAGCTGCATCAGAAGCATCCTTCAAAGCGTTTTCACGGGAAGCAATCTTCATTCTGCTTCCGGAAAGAACATTATTATTATCATTTAATTTTGCACTTTGAACTTTTAAGTTCTCTTCTATTACAGCCAAACGCTTATCTGATTCATCAATATTGGCTTTTATTTCCTTAACACGGCTTTCCTGCTCGGAAATATCATCCAAAAGACGCTGCATAGCATCTTCATTGCCTTTAATATTAGCGTTCAGAACAGATATTGATGACTCACACTCCGCTTTCTCGCTCTCTTTTGCCATTAATCTGTCTCTCGCGGCTTCTATCTCAGAATCCTTCTGATGCATACGCTCAGATATAGACTCAGATGATGCATATAAGGATGCAAGCGTCTCCTTTGCTCCTGCAAGTTCAGAGCTTGCCTGTTCAAATTCTTTATTTACACTGTCAGCCTTTTCATGGAGCTTATCAAGCGTCGTCATCCAAGCGGATATCTCCTTTATACGGAGATCGTCCCTTAAAAGAAGATACTTCTTTGCTATCTCACTCTGCTCTTTCAAAGGTCCGACCTGAAGCTCAAGCTCTTCAATTTTATCATTAATTCTCAGCAGATTCTCATCGGTCTTCTGAAGACGGCGCTCAGCCTCTTCCTTGCGGTAACGGTATCTTGAAATTCCGGCAGCCTCATCAAAAACCTCGCGGCGATCAGTGCTCTTTGTGGAAATAATATCTGCAATCTTTCCCTGCCCGATTATAGAATAACCGTCACGCCCAAGACCTGTATCCATCAAAAGGCTGTTAACATCTTTCAGCCTTACAGATTCATGGTTTATATAATACTCACTCTCACCGCTTCTGTAATACCGGCGCGTAAGCTCAATTTCAGACGAATCAGTATCGAAAATTCTGGAGGTGTTATCTATTACAAGCGAAACCTCCGCATAACCCATCGGTGAACGAATAGCCGTACCGCCAAATATGACGTCCTCCATTTTCGTTCCTCTGAGCGTTTTTGTGCGCTGCTCACCCATAACCCACAGAACAGCGTCAGCAATATTACTCTTTCCTGCACCATTCGGGCCAACAATCGCCGTTATATCTTTTTCAAACGTCAGGCGCGTCTTATCCGCAAAGGATTTAAACCCCTGAATTTCCAATGCCTTTAAATACAAAACTTCCATTCCTGCCTTTTGGATTTGCTAAAAAACAATTAATTATACCTTATTATTATATTATTTTCAAGTATTGCACGATCTGCCTCAACGCTTATTTTTTCAAGTGAAAAAGCGTCTCTCAGATATTTCAGATTCTCTCTTTTCTGACCCGTCATCTGAGAAATCCTCAAAGGATTAACGCAAAGAATTGCCGTTTTTCCTGAAAGATCGGATTTAGTTAACATAATTTCTTCGGCTCTGTTTCTCATAATCCTTGCTCTCACGAGCTCACCAAGTGCCGGATGGTAAGCGCCGCCAACTGCATCACCTCCGGATAAATCATCCGTCGGGTTAAGTCCAAGCCTGATTACAGGTATTCCAGCCTTATCAAACATCGGCAAAAGCTTTGAACAAATATTAACTGCATCCTCAACAGTATGCTCTTTATACAATCCCGCCTGCCACATATCATAAAGCGCCGTATCTTTTACGATAACAGTCGGATAAATCCTGACGCCATCGGGCTTAAGCTCAATTATCTTTTCTGCAGTTTCCATGCTCTGCTTACCGGTATCTCCGGGAAGCCCTGTCATCATCTGAAGAATCAGCTTAAATCCCGACTTTTTAATAAGCCGCGATGCATCAATTACATCTCTGGCAGTGTGCCCGCGGCCCGCGAGCATTAGAACATTATCATCAAGCGACTGAGCTCCCAGTTCAATAATCTTAACATTATATTTTTTTAATCTTTCAAGCGTCTCCTCATCAATTGCATCAGGACGGGTTGATAAACGCAGGAAATCTATCTTCCCTGCGTCAGAAAATTTTTTAGCCGCGCCTAACAGCGCTTCCTGTTCCGAAACTTTTATTGCCGTAAAGCTTCCCCCGAAAAACGCAAGCTGAATCTCCCGCTCTCCCTTTTCTCCGATTTTTTCAAGCGCTTCATTCAATATCCTCGTCACATCCTCCGGGCATGCCGGAGCCTGCGCCCCGGAAATCCTCTTCTGATTACAGAAAACGCAGTCATTCGGGCATCCGAGGTGCGGCACAAATATAGGAATTACTATCTGACGGGCACTCAAAAATTAATCATCTCCAGCGTTTTTCTGGCAGCCTCCTGTTCTGCGGCCTTTTTCGTTTTGCCACAGCCTGTTCCGCCTTCAATTCCGTTAACAACTACTTTAAAAGTAAAAACCTTATCATGGTCAGGCCCTGTTTCCGAAACCTCTTCATAAACAATAGATACCTCTCCCTCCTGCTGAACAATCTGCTGCAAAGCAGACTTGTAATCATATGACTCATGATTCCTGCTTATGTCAATTGCATTTAAAATATTATCAACTATAAACTTTTTTGCATGTTCAAAATCTGAATCAAGATAGATAGCCGCAATAAGAGATTCAACAATATCCCCCAAAACCGAAGACTTTTCCCGTCCTCCGCCCTTTTCCTCACCGTGGCTTAAAAGAAGATACTTCCCTAATCCGAGCTCACGAGCAACCTTACTCAGATTTCTTTCACAGACAAGATCCGCGCGAAGCTGCGTCATGCGCCCTTCAGGAATCGGAGGCTCATAATCAAAAAGAAATTCAGCAGTAACAAATCCGAGAATTGAATCCCCTAAAAATTCAAGCCTTTCATAGCTTGGAAATTCCCCGTGCTGCTCATTCGTATAAGACGAATGCGTCAGAGCAGTTCTTAAAAGCTTTTCCGCCTTAAAGGAATAACCTATTTTATTTTCAAGCTTTCCGTAATCCAATATTATGCCTTCTCCCCATCAATACTTCCCAGCTTCATATATTCAATATTACTCCGTATATCATCTATCATTCCGCTCTCTGCAAATATTTTTGCCTGACGGATTGATGCAAACACTGCCGCTTCATTTGACGAACCGTGCGCTTTTATAACAGGCTTTGAAATCCCGATTAATGCAGTTCCTCCGACTTCATTCACGTCCATAGATTTCTTCATTATTCCAAGATCATTTTTTAAAACTGCCGCCGCAAGCTTATTTTTAAAAGACTTATAGAAGACACCCTTCAGGCTCTTCATCATATATTTTATAACACCTTCCGTTGCCTTTAAAAGAACATTACCCGTAAATCCATCCGTAATAACCACATCAACATTTCCTGAAAAAACATCTGTTCCTTCAATATTCCCAATGAAATTCAGGCGCCCTTCCGCGCAAGCATTTTTAAGAAGTCTAAACGTCTCATGCCGAAGCTCATCGCCTTTTGAATCCTCTGTTCCATTACATAAAAGACCAACCTTCGGATTTTCGCATCCCATGATTTTCCCTGCATAATAACTGCCCATAAATGCAAACTGCAATAAATATTCCGCACTGCACTCCACATTTGCTCCGCAATCAATAAGCATAACCCCATGTTCTCCGGCCGGCAGAACCGGCGCCAAAGCAGCCCTTCTGATTCCCTGAATTCTCTTTACAATCAACGTGGCTCCCGTTAAAAGCGCCCCTGTTGAACCTGCAGAAACAACAGCATCACCCTCACCTTTTGCAAGCATATTAAGAGCAACCGTCATTGATGCATCTTTTTTCCTTCTGCAGGCAGTAGCCGGATTGTCCTCCATAGTAATAACTTCTTCAGCATTAACTATCTCAACACCCTCAAGTCTATCCTTTAATATCTCTCTGATTTCATTTTCACGGCCAACAAGAACTATATCCGTTCCAAGCTCTTTTTTTGCTCTCAACGCTCCCTCAACAGGGGCTACCGGAGCATTATCTCCACCCATCGCATCAATTATAATTTTCATCAATCTTCTCCTTCAGTGAATCTATAATTTCCAGAGACCGTTTAGATATCTCAGCATTTTTATTCCTTTTTCCTTTAACCTTATATCCTAGCGGCGTTATAATTCCGAAATTAACATTCATCGGCTGAAAATCCCCTACAGAGCCGGATGAAATATAATTTGCAAGAGCCCCTATAGCCGTCTCCTGCGGAAAATCCACAGGAGGTAACCCCAAAAGTCGCCGTGCCGTTTCAATTCCTACAAGCATTCCCGATGCCGCTGATTCAACATAACCCTCAACACCCGTCATTTGCCCGGCAAAAGAAATCCTTAAATCGGATTTAAATCTGTAATACCTGTCAAGAAGCAGAGGACTATTCAGATACGTGTTTCTATGCATAACGCCATATCTGACAAATTCAGCGTTTTTCAGCGCCGGAATCATCGAAAAAACTCTTTTCTGCTCTCCCCACGTAAGATGAGTCTGAAAGCCAACAATATTATATAACGTTCCTTCTTTATTGTCCTTTCTTAACTGAACCACCGCATAATTCTCCGCACCCGTCCGCGGATCAACAAGCCCCACAGGTTTTAACGGTCCGAATCTCAACGTATCTTCTCCGCGGCGGGCCATAACCTCAACAGGCATACAGCCTTCAAATACGCCGCCGTCATCAAACCCGTGTACCTCCGCTTCCCGGGCAGATTTAAGCTCTGTCCAAAAAGTCAGATACTCTTCTTTATCCATCGGGCAGTTGACATAATCCGGAGTACCTTTATCATATCTCGATGCTAAAAACGCATTATCCATATCAATTGAATCAAACGCAACAATCGGAGCTACAGCATCATAAAAATGGAGCCCTTCTCCGCAAAGCTTTGATATCTCCCCTGCGATAGCATCGCTGGATAAAGGTCCTGAGGCTATAACCACCTCACCTTCAGGTATTTCCGTAACTTCCTCCGAAATAACCTCAATATTCGGATGATTCCGTATCTTATCAGTAACATAAGCGGAAAAACCATCTCTGTCTACGGCTAACGCACTTCCCGCCTCAACGCGCATACAATCCGCCGCCTCCATAATAAGAGAATTCATTCTCCTCATTTCCTCTTTCAAAAGGCCAACGGCATTTGATAAATCGTCCGACCTTAAAGAATTCGAACAAACAAGCTCCGCGAAATCTCCTGACTTATGTGCAGGCGTCATCTTACCTGGCTTCATTTCATAAAGCCTTACTTTTATTCCCCGGTTTGCAAGCTGCCAGGTGCATTCGCTCCCGGCAAGCCCTGCCCCAATTACAGTAACTGATTTCATTTAATGCTTTACAGCTTATTGTGCCGTATCAAGTCCGATATTTATCAAAACAGGATTATGATCGGCATTTTCAAAACCTTTATCAACCGTCTCAACGGAATTCAGCATAACATTCGGAGAAATAATAAACCCATCAAGAACATAAAGCTGGGTATTAACGGTGTCCTCAGGATTATATGGCTGATTTAAAAGACGGCAGGTAGGCGATTCTGAATCAAAAGCGAGCTGCCAGCCCTCAGGAAGCTCTATTGAATCAATATAACCCGGAAGCCACAGGTCCTCATGAGTATTAGGATATTTTTCAAGGGTTCCCGGGAATAACTGATTCCAATCCCCGCCTGCAATAACCCAATTTCCTTGTTCATATTCACTTTGAATAAATCCCATTAGCTGATTTGCCTGAGCCACCTTACCCTCGCCTGAGTCATAGGCCTCAAGATGAAAGTTAACTATAACAAGCTTTTTATCTGTCCCATCAACGGGAAAATATGACGCCATCATACATCTTTTAAGATTTGCTATTCTCACCGGCCACGTAAACGGGCACGGCAATGAATATCTGTCAGCATTTTCCATAGTAAAATCAGCAGTCGTAAAAATTCCCGACTGAACCTTTCCTATCGGCGGCCATGGAAACGGAACAAAATCACAGCTGTAATTAAGCGCATACGAACTATCTGCCAAAGCCAAATCCGGACGCTGGTCATTATGATACGAACGCTTTGAATCCTTATCGACTTCCTGAAACATCCTTATATCCGCTCCGATTTCGTCGGCCGTCTTCACAATACCGTCATAATATTCGCCAACCTGCTGCTTATCAGCATCAGGCGTATTCCCGCCGCCATCCATGATAAAGTCCTGATTCTTGCCAAGCGCGCTGTAACCTATATTCCAGGTCATAACACTTATATTTTTATCCGCATCAATTGCCTTCGTTTCCCCGCTATTCATAACTTCAAGCGTTTCAACATCAGCAGGATTATATTCCCGGACTGTCAGATATCCGAAAAACAGCGCCACTGTCAAAATGATTATTACTAATACCTTAAGAATGATTTTTAATATTTTTTTCATAATTTTCTCTCCGGTTTTATTTGCATAATAACCGCACCGTATCCGGTGCGGTTACTGATTTTACTTTTTATTCGCTGCTTTTTTCTTATAACCGCGCATATCTATCGGAACAAACTTCGCGCATGCAGGATTCTCGCAGAACGTCTTTGACTGACCTTTTCCGCTTCTCTTAAAGAGCGTCTTCCCGCAGCTCGGGCAAAATTCCTTAGTCGGAACATCCCATGTTATAAACGTGCACTTACGGTTATTATAATCCTCGCAGGCATAATACAACTTACCGTCATTATCCTTAAATTCTTCAATCTTCTTTCCGCACTTCGGACAAACATCGCTCTGCGGTTTTTCACCGACTCTGAAGCTGCAGACAGGCTTATTATCCTCACAGGCATAATAAGCATTACCGTTGCGGGAATTGCGCTTAAGAATCTTCCCTCCGCAATTAGGGCATTTCCCAGGCATTTCTATGACAAGAGGCTTCGTAAAAGTACAGTCAGGGAAATTCGGGCATGCAAGAAAATAGCCAAAACGCCCCTTCTTTTTAATCATCTTTGCTCCGCAAAGTTCGCACACCTCATCGGTCTCAATATCCGGAACCTTAATTCTTACTCCATCTGTCTCCTTTTCGGCTTTTTTCATTTCTTTACTGAAATCGCCATAGAAATCCTTCAATATCGACTTCCATTCAACAGTTCCCTCTTCAACCTCATCAAGCTTCTCCTCCATATCTGAAGTGAAACCAAGGTCAACTATATCCTCAAAGTTTTTCGCAAGAAATTCCGTAACAACCTCACCAAGCGGCGTGGGCTTAAGGTATCGGCCTTCCTTTACGACGTAATCGTGAGTCGTAATTGTTGTAACAGTTGCAGCATAAGTTGACGGACGGCCTATTCCTTTTTCCTCCATAGCGCGAATAAGCGTTGCTTCGGTATATCTTGACGGCGGCTGCGTGAACTGCTGGTCAGAGGTCATTTTCTCAAGCTTAACTTCGTCACCCTCCGCAACGTTCGGCAGAGGATTGCTGAGTTCATCAGACTCCTCATCCTTTGCTTCTTCATAGAGAACTGTATAACCTTTAAACTTAACCTCAGAACAGCTTGCCTTAAAGAGATATGACGCACTGTTAACGTCAACTATAACGCTGTCGTACACTGCATTTGCCATCTGACATGCCGTAAAACGGTTCCATATTAACCTGTATAAAGCATACTGATCTTTACTTAAATCTCCCTTGATAACATCCGGAGATAACGTTATATCCGTAGGCCGGATTGCCTCATGAGCATCCTGGGCACCTGCACGTGTCCTGAAAACTCTCGGCTGTCCGGGATAATATGCTTTCCCGTACTTTCCCTTTATATATTCTCCTGCAGAAGCCAAAGCTTCATTGGAGATACGCAAAGAGTCAGTTCTCATATATGTTATAAGACCTATACTTCCACGGCCTGTAATTTCAATGCCTTCATAAAGCTGCTGGGCTATCATCATCGTACGGCGCGGGGTCATATTCAGGCGGCGCGAAGCCTCCTGCTGGAGCGTAGAAGTAATAAACGGAGGAGCCGGAGATTTCTGCTTTTCGCTCTTTTTAACATTTTTTACTATAAACGGAGCATTAGCCGTATTCTCTATAATCTTTTTAACTTCCTCCTCGCTTTTCGGAAGCTGCTTTTTCTCTTTTCCCGCAGGCGCATGATATCTTGCAACGAACTCCTTGCCGTCATTATCAAGAAGATGTGCATCCAGATACCAGAACTCTTCCTTAACGAAATCATTTATCTCTTTTTCTCTGTCAACCACCATCTTAACGGCAACTGATTGCACTCTTCCCGCCGAAAGCCCGTACTTAACCGTTCTCCAAAGCATCGGAGAAAGCTCATAGCCGACTATTCTGTCAAGAACGCGCCTTGCCTGCTGGGCATTAACAAGATTCTGATCTATTTCCCTGGGATTTTTAATACTGTTTACAACAACCCCTTTTGTAATTTCATTAAAAGTCACGCGCTTTGCCTTTTTGTCATCAAGATCCAAAAGCTCCTTAAGATGCCATGAAATAGCCTCTCCCTCACGGTCAGGGTCGGTTGCAAGATATACAACGTCCGCATTCTTAACGTCTTTTTTCAAATCCTTAATAACAGCCGCTCTATCCCTTACGGCGATATATTTCGGCTCGAACGTATCTAAATCCACGCCCATCGCGCTCTTAGGAAGATCCCGCAAATGCCCCATAGAGGCCTTAACCTTGAAGTCCTTACCTAAATATTTTTCAATTGTCTTTGCCTTTGCGGGAGATTCAACTATAACCAGATTCATAAGCTTAATAATCCTTTCCTTCTCTTAATTGTTTATCTTTATCCGCTTATCCTGATCTCTTAAGATAATCTTTTTTATTTCCAGCACCGTAAGCTGAGTCAGAACATCTCTCGCAGGTAAACCGGTCTGCGCAATAATTTCATCAGCCGTCAAAGCGCCTTTCATTATTGCATTCATAACTTCTATCTGCTTATCCGTCAGCCCATCAAGCTTAGATACCGGTAAATCAATATAACAATCGCTATTTTTCTTGTCAATGACTTTTTTCGCCTTTGCCTCGCGGTAAGTTTCAAAACATGCCGTATCAAGCACTCCCGGGAACATATAATCAAGCTCCTGCGCAATTTCATTTCCGCAGGTAATCATCATTGCTCCGTCCTTAATAAATCTAAGCGTCCCCTCGCTCATTTCGCTATCAGCATTCCCGGGCAAAGCAAAAATCTGCTTCCCTTGCTCAAGCGCTTCTGCAACGAACAAAGCTGTCCCGCTTTTTTTAGGCGCCTCAATTGCGCAAACAGCCGCTGAAAGTCCTGCCGTTATTCTGTTTCTCGCTCTGAAGAAATCCGCCCTTTGCTTAATCCCCGGGCCATATTCTGAAATTATTGCTCCGCCTCCGGCAAGAATCCTATCTTCAAGGACCCCTTGGGACTTCGTTATGGGCGTCCCTAAAACTCCAATCACAATTCCGTTTGCCGCAACAGCACCCTGAGCCGCTGCTTCATCCACGCCTTCTGTCAGCCCCGAAATAACAGCCCCTCCGCATTTGGCGTACTGATAAGAAATATCCAATGCCATTCTCCGGCCATAATCAGTGGCCTTTCTCGTCCCCACTATCGCCAGTGCCGGCAATCCATCCACCTTTGGAAGCTCTCCTTTAACAAAAAGCGCAAGCGGTGCTCCGAATACTTCTTTCAGTCTTTCCGGATATTCTTCATTTTCAACAGTAATTATCTTTATCCCTCGCTTTTGGCAGACTTCAACTATCTTCTTCGCCTCATCGAGATTTTTTTCCTCAATTATTGCAGCATCATGCTTCGTAACCCCATCTATCTTATACGCTTCACCGGCAGGTGCAAAAAACACATTCTCAGCAGACCCCAAAGCCTCAATAATATTGGCCTTTGAATTAACAGATACATCCGTCAGTGCTCCCAACCATATCAGATATAAATCAGAATCCGTCATTTTCTATCCCTCATTTCCCACATAATCACTGCCGATGCAACAGCCGCATTCAAGGATTCGGAATTTTCATTCATCGGAATAATAATTTCCTTTTCGCATATATCAAGCATTCCCCTGCTTAATCCCTGCCCTTCAGAGCCTATTGCAACCGCGCATGCAGATAAATTCAAGCCTTCAATTGACTCCGCTTTATCCGAAAGCGCCGCACCATATAACGGAAGCAGATTTTTATCAAGCAGCTCCTTCGTCCCGTTTATGTCAGTTTTTATTATTCTCTGGCGAAAAACAGCACCCATTGTTGACCTTACTGCCTTCGGGCTAAACGGATCAGCACAGCCATTACATAGAATTACGGCATCTATATTAAATGCTCCGGCAGATCTGATAACCGTCCCGACATTTCCCGGGTCCTGAACCGTCTCAAGAATAATTGCCTTTTTTATCCCCGTTTTCCAATCCTCTTCAGGAATCTTTACTGTAAAAAGCGGCCCGGGACTGTTTTTCATCGGAGAAATATATTCAAATAAATCATCAGGTACAACGTACTGCCCAACATCCGGAAGCATATCCTCCGCTTTTCCCTTCCATAGAACAGACGTAATCTCCGCCCCGAATAAAACAGCCTCCTTTAAAAGCTTCAGCCCGTCGCAAACGAATTCTCCCGCTTCATAGCGATAATCCGCGTCCTTTTCAAGAGCGCGGATATTTATAATGTATGGATTTTTCC